>Ga0304730_1000005_pt1 | contig 349569 bp, 324 predicted proteins | sample M_130628_MF_Meta_FD_190474 | JGI IMG/M metagenome (GOLD analysis project Ga0304730, IMG submission 190474) | Freshwater microbial communities from Lake Montjoie, Canada to study carbon cycling - M_130628_MF_MetaG (v2) (version 2) | ecosystem: Environmental > Aquatic > Freshwater > Lake...
CTGGAACTTCTAAAATTTCTGGAACTTCTAAAATTTCTGGAACTTCTAAAATTTCTGGAACTTCTAAAATTTCTGGAACTTCTAAAATTTCTGGAACTTCTAAAATTTCTGGAACTTCTAAAATTTCTGGAACTTCTAAAATTTCCTTATTACTATCAATTAAATCAGGCATATCACTGTAGTCATTTTTATCAACTTCTTCACTTAACGAACTAAAATCGTGTAATACTGAATAATCTTCTGTAATATCTTTCTTGATAAATCTATTTTGCTCTAACATATTTTTGATTTTCATATGAATGTTCTTCTGAGCATCAGTAAAATAAGAAGGAAACGTATAGTCAGACATTTTGATATTATTATATATGTATAATATATTTTATGTTTAAGTGAATTATTTTTTTATTAGTGAAAATATACTTTTCTACATACATTCATTTTATCATCAGAAACAGGACTATTACATATTTTATAAAAATCTCCGTGCTTTAGCATTTTTACAATAAAGTTTATTGAATATACACCACATTCTGTATCTCCTTGTTGATGAACTACCTTGTTATAATCTACTTTCATATCTTTTGTGTCATTGTGTATAGATTTTATATTTCTTGCAATTAATCTAACAAATTTTCTAACTCGGTCTTCTGGTCTGTTAGCACAACTATCAAAATAAAAAATATGTTTTTTTTCTAAATCCATAAACATCGAAGTCCAATGAGATCCTCCTTGGTCGTGATTATCTAAATTATACACAATACCATATTTTTTTGTCCCGTTATTATAATTCTCTTGAAAATTATAATCATATATTTTGTTTTTATAATATGATAATTCTCCAAAGTCCATTGGAACCGCACCAAAAAAATGGAAATCTTTATAAATATTTTTATATTGATTTATTACATCGTCTATATGTGTTGTTGTTAACCACGTAAATTGTCCTTGAGGTGATTCAGGTCTCCACGTATTTCCTAATTCTTTTTTCATAACATTATTCAAATGTTTAGTGAAATCTTGTGTTAACCAACATTTCTGTGTAGAACATTTCGAACCTATTTTTCTTTTAAGTTGATAAATTAAATATTTTTTGTATTTGTTAGGTTTTAACATTAAATATTTTCCTGTATCATCTATTTTTATTTTATCAGATGAATCAATATTATATGCTTTCACTAATTCAATCAATATTGGTAATTTCAAACAAGAACCATGTTCAAATATATTTGCAGGCGCACATTGTTTATCTTTTTTTGAAGAAGTTATATCAGAATTTTTAATTTTTTCTAGAATATTATCAACATATTGCTCAATATCTTCCATATATAATAATAATAATGAAATTTATTATTATAATATTCATAATTTGAATTCTGTAATGTTATCTTCTAGTTCATTTATAGTATCTTTGAATAAATACATTTTTCTTTCACCTGAATAATGTATTGGATAAAACCCTATATGTACTCCATTTTCATCATATAATGTATCATTTTTGTCATAATAATAAATAATATTATTATGGATAAATTTTAACAATACAGGTGTATTTTGTTCTTTATTTTTAATACCATTAATCACTTTATTTTTAATTTTATGTATTTCCATTTTTGGATAATTTTCAATTATATAATCCAATATATGTTCTATTGTATATGTAGGAACAATACCATCATTTTTTTTTCTTCCTCGTTTAGACATTTTTATATTATAAAATAATGTATATATTTATCCATATATATTAGTTATTTCAATTTTTTACAAACTTAAATTAAACTTGCTTTTTGTATTTCTAATAAATATTTATTTATAATTTCCTTTATATTTTTTCTAAATTCCTTTACTGTTTTTATAGGTACATATTCTACTGCATCTATCTCACCATTTGTTTTTGTAGCATCATATGTAGGAAATGTTTGTTTGCTTTTAATTATATATAATACTGTATTTGAATTTAGATCAGGATTATTATATACGTGATGAACTATAGATAATACATATTTTTTCTCTATATTAAAACCTGTTTGTTCTTTAAATCCTCTCATTGCACATCTAAAAGATGTTGTGTCAGCTATTTCCTTTTCACTTCCAGGCAACATCAATAATTGTTCTTTTTTATCTTTAACAAATAATATTTTATTATCCTTAATAAATACAATATAAGCATTTCCTATACTTCCTTTTAATTTATTATCAATTTCTTTATCTTTAGCATCATCAAATGGATACATAACTGTTTTATCTGATGTTGATGTTTTTAAACTTTTATCTGTTGTTAAAGTTTTATCTGTTGTTAAACTTTTATCAGATGTTGTTAAAGTTTTATCTGTTGTTAAACTTTTATCAGATGTTGTTAAAGTTTTATCTGTTGTTAAACTTTTATCAGATGTTGTTAAAGTTTTATCTGTTGTTAAACTTTTATCAGGTACTGTACCTCTTGATACAACTGTTTTAGTAGTCTTTTTTAACATAATATTAGGTTTTGACAAATCATCTGTATTAAATACATTTGAAACATATATTTTTCTTAAAATGTTTTTGGTATCATCAGTCATTTTATTAACATCTTTTATTTTTTTACCATTAATAAAATCTTTTAAATCATTAATAGAAACGTATATTGCTCCTGATTTATCTAGTACTTTATCATATTCAACATAAAATATAACATCATTTTTTTTATCTTTTGATGAATATGTAACATCACCTGTAAACATTTTTAGAACTTGTTTTGAATCATATGTACCGTATTTAGAAAATAATTCTACAAAACATTCATAATCAGTTTGCTCTTCACCTATTCTCATTAAACTAGGAATTTCATATTCTCCATTATTATTTTTAACTAACATTAATTTTTTTCCTCTCAATAATTGTTTATTTACCAATAACATATGAATATTTTTACCACTTATTACAGAATTATCAATAGGTAGATTTCTCTTGAAATTAATATCAAATTTTATATCAATAACTTCTTTTTCTTTTTCTTCTTCTTTTTTTGCTTGTTTAACATTTTGTAAATAATTTTTATTTTCTTTACTATTACTTAATTCTTTTGCGTATTCTTTTGAAATAATTCGTGATTCATCTTTAACTTCTTCTTTCTTTTCATCTTTAACTTGTTCTTTAACTTGTTCCTGTTTTGTCATTTCTTTTAATTTTATGTAATCTGCTTTAGCATCTTGTTTATCAGGTTCTGTAGGTAAAATAGATTTAACAGGTTTTAAATTAACAAGTTCTGGATCAAGAGGTTTAGGTAATTCATCAGGTAAAATAGATTTAACAGGTTTAGATACATTATCTATTAAATATTTGTTTTTTAGTTCTAAATATTTATTTTTTTTTGACTTATCAATCATTTTATTTGTTGTATTTGTAATAGAATTTTGTGTAGATGTAGCTTCTAAATAATCAAAAATATCTACATCTGCATTTTGATTATTATTCCTAAATACAACATCTAACATTGGATCATTGGTTATAATAGGATAATCTATTATAGGTTCTAGAATGTTATAAGATGACTTGAATAAGTATTCCATAATATTATAAAAACAGATTTTTTATATTATGTTATCATTAAACATTTTTATAAAAGATTTTTTATTATAAGATTTTATTTTTATACCTATATTTTTATAACTAAATAAATGTTCTTTCAAATCATTTTTCAAAATATATTTAACTCTATCTGTTTCTCCATTAGTATAATTAATATTAAATCGTGGAAATGTCTGTATGCTATCTAATATATATATTATTGTATGTTTGTATATATATGATTTTGTAGAATTTATTTTAGTTAAATCGATTATATAACTCGTTTCTTCTTGAAATTCTCTTAAAGCACCATCAAATAATGTTTTATCAGTTTTATCTATATGACCTGCAGGTAACATCCATTTTTTAGGTTTATTTATATCTCTAACAAATAATATTTTATCATTGTTTATAAATAAAATAACACCATTTTTTATATTCTTTAATTTTAAATAATCTTTCTTAGCATCACTCATTGACTATTATAATTATCAATTTCAAATTTTATATTTTTGATAAGATTAGTTGATTTATCGTCATTGATTTGTTTTAAGTAGTTTATTATATAGTCTATATCATCTTTAACTAAATATACTTTATCTTCAATATCTTTAATATTTTCGATATTCTTTATTTTTTTACCATCATATATCTTTTTAATTGTTTCCATAATAATACCTTTAGGTTCCTCAATTATGTTTCCCCATCTGTCTTTAGGAAATGAATAAATATATTTTTTCATCAATGATGCTTTTTCTTTGTTTTCTCTAAAAAATAAAACATATTTCCACGTTTCTTCAAATGTTGGTAAATTACGTTGAAACCATTCTTCATCCTTTTTAACAGTATAATTTCTATATTCAATTAATTTCCAATATGATATTTTTTCAATTACATAATCTTTATGTGTTGTTTTCAAATTATGTATAGTTTCTAGCAACCATTTATCTGTTTCTAAATTACTCATAGCAATTAATGGGGGGTAAATAAATTCAGCATAGTTCCATACTAATTTATCATATGACATTGTTTTATTATGTATTTGTGAAATAGGCATCAATTGAATTAATACACCTTTTTCTAAACCATCTTTATTCAACCAGTCTTTAGAACTATCAGTATCTTTCAAATAACTTTCTCTGTCTTCATATTCCTCTAATTTACATTGCCAAAAATCACATTCATCTAACTGACAGCATTGTAATTGTAATTGAACTTGAACCCAGTAATATGCAGGACATACACCTTTTTTAACATCTTTTTTTAAATCTGTTATTTTTTCTCCGTGAGTTCCATATACTTCTACTGCTTCTTCATCCATCAAAATATCTCTCATCATAGGACATTTAATTTCTAACATTCTACCAACAAATTTAGTTTTACATGAATTGTCATTTAATTTATATTCGGATACTATTCCATCAGGACTAGCACCTAAAAAACTATATTTAGGATGAGAACACAAACCAAATTCTTTTACAGATACATTCATTTTATATTCATATACCATTGTTGCAACCTGTTCAAATTTCTTACCGTGATAACATGCTTCACTAGTCTCAAATGGTTTCCCAAATACTTTTTTCAAAATAAAACTATATTGTGATTCATAAGGATTTAAATTCACAACTGTTCCACCGTCAGAAGCAGATATTAAAGTGTCTCTTTGCGCAAACCATTCAGGTGATCTTTGTTGAAAGTATTTTCTGGTTGCTAAATCTCTGTATATATCAACTCGTCTCAATTCATCTTTGTTTAATACATCTGACTTAACTATTTTATCGTGAAAATCATCAGTACCTTTTAGTATAAATACTTTTTTAAAATCTTTAACTATATGTTCTTTAACTATATGTTCTTCATCTTTACATATTTGTTGTATATCTTTTTTTCTAAATGTACCAAAACCTTTTTTTTTAATTGGTTTAAACTCATTAACTAATAGTTCTATTTTGTCAAATGTTTGGTCAAAGTATCTGTTTGTAATATCAAATATAATTTTACCATCAACTACTTTTACATATTTACATAATAATACTAATGATTTTTTGCTATCTATAATTTTATCTGATGAATTAAGTTTTGAATACTCTTCTGATAAGTCTTTAAGTTCATCCAGAGTGTATAAACTGTCTATTTTGTCTTTTAAGAAACTCTTAATTGTTGTTGTTGTTGTTATTTTACTCATCTTGTTAAATATAATAGTATTAAATGTTTATGATTTTAGATGTTAATTTATCAATTTTTTTAGAAAAATTGAATTTTTAAACTATATATAATTGTTATAATATCTATTAAACAAAACATAAAAAAACACTATAAAGAGACAATTTTTAAACAAGTTTTAAAAAATGAAAAGAGAATTTGGATCTGGCTTTGACATTGATTTATTCAAAAAAGGCACAAAACTTTACAAAAAATTTTATGAAATATTTGGAGGTTTGTTTGTAGAGAAAGCATTGCTACATTTATTATTTGAATTTTATGAAAACATACATACCATTTATGAGAATTATTATATTAAAATAATCACAAAAGATATAATACCAATAGAAGAACAAAAAAAAATAATTTTACCTGCTATAATTAATAACACAAATGTAATTGTACATATTGGTTCATCACCTAATTGTTTTACATATTATGTTATCAATTTTATTACCAAAAAGGTTGTATTCAATCATACATTTAGAAAAATACAAAATAAACCAGATATAATATTCTTTAATAAACTTATTAACAAGATTGGTTTTTACATCAAAGAAGAAAATTATATCGTGGTATTTGATATTTCAACTCCACAAATTCCTTTAAGACGTACATATTTACTAAAATTGCTAAATATAATTACTGTACAAGATGTAAGCATTGACGATGATGATAATCATATAATTGTTAAATCGAATGAAGGTACTCGTTTTCTTGAACTTACGTTCTAAAAATGGTTATTTATAAAATTTTTATTTATAAAAATTGATTTATGTATAATATAAATATAATAATATATAAACAATTAATATATTCAATAATATGAACTCTTATAAATCAAAAAAAGAAGAACTTATCAGATATTTATATAATACTATTAATGTTTCACAATTTAAATATGAAATCATTAATAATGTTTCACAACTAGACAAAATAGTTTCATCACAACACTATTTGTCTGCTGAATTCTTTGGAAAGAATTGTTTTTTAGTTTTTACTAAACTAAAATCAAATTTTTATTCATTTCTTATTGATAGAACACAATTAAAATATAAAATAGATGACATTAATTTTGATACTATAAATATACAACAATGTAATGTTGATGTTGACATTTCAATATATACAGGAACTATATTTGATGGAACATATATTATAAAAAACAATAAACATACTTTTATGTGTAATGATGTTTATTATTTTAAGGGAACCGATTGTATCAGTAATAATTTACAACACAAATTATTAAACATTCAAATGTATTTCAATAGCATAGGTTCAACAAATACACGTGCAGAAATGTTCGATAATAGAATACATTTAGAAATACAAATTAATAAATTACAAGATGTTAAGACAATTAGAAGTTTTGTTAATGATAAAATTGTATCAACACCTGAAAAAAAAACTTTTTTTGATAATTTTATGACAAGGGGACTATGTTTCTGGCCACAAAAATCAGGAACAAAATTGTTATACATATATGGTAAAGATTACGAGAAACCTAGAGAGATTCATAAAGAGAACCATACAGATAGTCTTAAAGATATTTTCAAAGATAGTCTTAAAGATAAAGATAATATCAAAGATAAAGATAATATCAAAGATAAAGATGATTTTAAACAAACGAAAAAACCATATATTATAAAAGATGATGTTTCACCAAAAAAAACACCATTATCAAAAAAATCATATGTTGCGAAAAATGATAGTCCTATATATGCTATTTTAGAAATGAAAGCAACAAGATTAGTAGACAATTATAAAATGTATGCTATTGAAAAAGTGGTAGATAACAATGTTCCACGATTAAAAAAATACCAATTAGACATAGCATATATACCTAATATAAAAAAATCTAAATGGTGTAAAGATATAACTGTTTCATCAACAAATGGTAGTGTATTAGTTAAATGTTTATGGAAAGATGATAAAAGAAAATGGGAACCCATGGAACACGTTACTGATATTAAATTTCCTTCATATATTGATGAAATAAGAGAAAAGTTAATTGAAATTGATCAATCAGATAGTGATTGTAGTGACTAATATATTAAATTACTCTTTTTCTATAATATTTATAATAAACATTATTATCATCAATATATGTGTCAGATATTTCTTTATTTATATTAGGAAATTTAACAATTGTTTTAGGAAATGATACATATTTGTGTAACAAATAAAATGTTATTATGAATGTTATGATTAATAGATACATATAACATAATACATATAATATTTGTTTTATTGGGTACCAAAAATAATTTTAGCTGCAGCATCCAATTGTTTTTGATTACTATCTACCATTTTATATGGATCATTTTGTTCTAGAACTTCTAGGTCTTCATCTAAAACCTTTTCTTCATCTGTTAATAGATAATCATCAGATATAACATCAGATATATCTATTTCATCATCAATTACTTGTTTTTTTAACATTAATGGTTTGATTTTTTTTATATGTTTTTTTTCTTTATTATCTTTTTTTATAACATATTTAACAAATATGTATATTATTAAAAAAGATATAATTATCAGTGGAAATAAATTAGGTATAATGTAATTAGAATAAAAATATCCAACACCTAAAACAAATTTATTATTTTTTTCAACTTTACTAACTTTATATTGTGATTCAAATTCTTCTAATGTTTTACTACTTATAAGATTAGGTAATGAACCTTCGAACACTAAATCATCTGTCAAATTTAATTTATCCATTATATAACATAATTATAATTTATATTTTTTCTTATTATGTGAAATTGCATATATAATAATATTAAAGTTATAAAATATAATACAATGTCCATTAAACCTATTTCAATGAATAATGTCCAAAATAATGTTATAGATAGATATAAATTACTAAAAAAAATAGGAGAAGGTTCATTTGGAACTGTATATTTGGTATATGATAGAACTGATAAAAAAAAATATGCTTGTAAAGTTGAAAACAGTAAATCTAAAAACAGATTAAAAGGTGAAACACATATATACAAATATTTTTTAGCACAAAATATTAGTTGTGTTCCTTTGTTTCACGAATATATTGAAACACCAGAATGGAACTTATTAATAATGCAATTATTAGGTAAAAGTATTGGTAACATATTTGAAGAAAACAATAAAATCATAGATGTAGGTTCTGTAATGAAATTTGCTGTAACAATAATAAGACATTTAGAAACAATTCATAACAACGGTTTTATTCATAGAGACATTAAACCTGATAATTGTATGTTTGGTTTAGATGATAAAAATAATGAACTATATCTAATGGACTTTGGTTTATCTAAAAAATGGTACGTTATTGATAATGAAACTGGTGTAGGAAAACATATTGATTATAAAACCGACAGGTCATTAATTGGAACTGCAAGATATGCAAGTATTCACGTTCATATGGGTATTGAAGCATCTAGACGAGACGATATGGAATCAGTTGGTTATATGATAGTATATTTAGTTAAAGGTTCATTGGTTTGGCAAGGACTTAAAAAGAAAACAGAAAAAGGTCAGACAGATAAAATATGTGACAAGAAAATAATGACAGATTTAAAAGTTTTATGTAGTGGATTACCGTCTTGTTTTCAAGACTATATTAACTATACCAGAAATTTAGAATTTACAGATAAACCAGATTATGATTATTTAGTTGATTTATTTGAAAAGAGTGCTTTAAAAAATGGAATACAGATGGAATATTTTTGGAATAAAGATATTAAACAGAAAAAGAAAAGTAAATTACCGGTAGTTACTAATTCTAATATGGTTAATAAAAAAAGGTAAAAAATTGATTTAATAATTATTTAATTTTGATAATATATATTAATATTAAAAATATTTATAATATATATTAAATGCCTTGTTCTAAATGTAAAAATATAGGTCATAATATAAAAACGTGTAAAGTAAATATTGTATCTACCAAAAATATTAAACAAAATAAATTTACAAAAAATATTGAACCAATAAAAACAGTTTTAACAGAAGATATTGGTAAAATGTTTGAAATGGCTATTTGTATGGTTTATGAAACATCATATAATGGAAATTACAAATACGATTTAGTTTTACCTAATCTTTTACAACAAAGATTATGTAAAATGAAAGAAATATTTATAGATAAATATATACATAATGGTGGACAACACAAATATGATTTTACAAATGATTTGACAAAAGATAAATACATATCAGCAAAAACAACAAAAAAAGGTGTAGGTAAAATAGCACCACAAACAATAGGTCAATGTTCTCCACAAAAGTTCTGTTTAATTTTAGAAATTGAATATATATCTAATTTAGAACTCAAGAAATATATACAAACAAATATAAAAACAATTTTACCTATTTTATGTAAAAATACATTTAGTAAAAACACATCTATGATATATTATAATCATGATAAATCCACAATAAGAATAATAAATTTAGTAAATGATATTGATTTTTCAAAACAGGAATATGTATGGACTAATCAATATGATACATGGAATAATTCATCTGTAGTAAAAATAAAAAAAGATAATAAATTTGTTTCATTAGTAGAATTTCAATTTCATTCAACATCTAGAACAAATATGGCTATAAGATGGTTTTTTGAAAATTTTTTAGATATGTTCAGAAATAATTTAATAATAGTTGATTTGTAAATTAATAATTTATTGTAATATTGTAATCATCTTATCATAATATTCTTCTGATATTTCACATCCTTTGAATTTTCTATTAGTGTTTTTACAAGCAATAGCAGTTGTTCCACTACCTAAAAATGTATCTAAAACAATATCACCTTCATTAGAATGTTTTTTTATTATTTCTTCAAACAAACTTAAACTTTTTTGTGTTGGATGAAATCTATTTTTACCACCTTGTAATGAATACATATATATACCATTATCATATTTACTGTTAAATGTTGGTTTAGAACCTTTAACACCTACCAATGCTATTTCTCTACAATTTGTTAAATAATTTACATTTGAATTTAATGGTTGTGGATTTGTTTTTATCCATTCAATCATTCTGATTTGTTTAAATTTATGTTTCTCCATTATTTCTTTTAAATAAGATATTTTCCATAAATCAAAAAATATTATAACTGTTCCACCTTTTTTTAACTTTTTATAATATTCTTTAATGTATGTTTCTAAAATGTCCATTGTAAATTTACTGTCCCATTCACCATAATCTGTTTTTACACAATATTTTTTTCCATATATTGTTCCATATTTCATATATTTTTCTTTGTTCGTATCATCAACTATTTTATTATCTTCTTTATATATTTTCCATTCTTCTTCTGTTTTAACATATTCAATATCATTTTCTTCATTATATTTGACTTTATTATAATGTGTATCCATTCCTGTTTCTCTTGATGTAATATATGGAGGATCAACTAATATAAGGTCAATTGATATATCATCAATAGTTTCCATATATTTTAGTCCGTCCATATTTTTAACATCTATATCTGTATTCATTGTTGAATAATAATAGTATTACTATTATTATGTTATATTTAATGTTATTCATTTTTTTGAAAAAATTGAAAATATACATATATTAAGATGTTCATTAAATTGTTAAATAAAAAAAAGGTTTTCAAAAAAATGGTTAAAGCTACGCTTTCTGAAGTTATGCAGTTGATATATCAACTAGCTTTTTTTCAGATATTATTTCGAAAGCACAGTCCTACAGAAGAAAGAGTGGAAGAGTTTGTTGAAGATTTGTTGGAGCACTACGATGACAACATAACTGCTCAACAAATTTTTGAATTTGTATTGACAAAAATCGGTGGCGATGATTTTAAATTTGACAAGGTGGTTCGTGAAAAATTTGTCAATTTGGCACTGGAGGACAAGTTATCAGAACTACTTCCTAAACCCATACTACCTAAACCTAAACATATACCAGTATGTTTTACATTCTCTGACTACCATATCGAACTATCGGAAGAAAATAAATTGGTGGCAAGTGAATTGGTCATTGTTGAATCAGATTAACCTTTTGTTTATTTCTCAGTAAATAAATAAACTCTAGTAGTCTTCTAATAAATTAAAAACATTTGACGCAACATTTTTACTGTTATTTGCACGTTGATATTCTGTTGGTCTCTTGTCAAAGAAATTATCTTTGTTTAAAAATCCGATGGTATCCATAAATTGAAACTGATCGGGTATTTTTGTTTTATATATAATGTCATATTTCAACGACAATAACAATCTGTCAGCAACATATTCAATATACTGATCCATTAACATTACATTCATACCAATCATATCAACTTTAATGGCATCTTTGATAAATATCTTTGATATGGTAACAGCTTCAGTTAACATAGCATTCATTTCATCTTTTGTTAATTTATGTTTAACATAACTATACATTTCACAACCGAATACTGTGTGCATTCCTTCATCCTTTGCTATTAAATTATTAGCTTGTACCAATCCTTTCATTCTATTATCTCCCAAATATTGTTTTAACCAATAAATAGACGCAAATGAACCTGAAAACATTAAACCTTCAAAAATGGTAAATGCAGCAATTGAAAATGCTATACGTCTTCCACTCCTAATCCATTTTTGTGCCCAATCAATCATTAACTTAATAGGTCTAATCGTTTTGAAAGCATCTATTAATTTTAATCGTTCTTCTTTATCTTCAATAATATTAGATAACATATTAGCATATACTTGACCGTGAATATTCTCCATCATTTCTTGAAAAGCATACGCAACTTTAGCTTCTCTAATTGTTATTTTTGAAAAGTTAATTTCAATGTTCTCATTCACAATGGAATCAGCACCAGCAAAAAAAGCAAATGTCATTTTAATAAAATGTTGAATGTTTGGATCTAATTTATCATAATCATATTTATCTTCTGCAAGTTTAACTTCGTGTGATGTCCAAAATGCTTTTTCATAATTTTCATATGATAGCCATAATTTTTCAAATCTTGGATCAATTGGTAAAATAACTAGTCTACTGTTTTTAGGGTCTAGAATATCTTCTTCCAAATCTTTTTGTAATTCTTCTTTTTCATTGAAATTATTAAAGAGGTCAGAAAACACGAAATCGGGATGAGACATCATTTTGTTTATATTAAATGTTTATATAATTATATTAAAATATCTAATTTTCAATTTTTAAGATGATAACAATAAATAAAAAAGCAATTGAAGCAATTGAAACAATTGAAACAATTGAAAAATGGTTATATATATACATCTGTAATATTTATAAATTTAAGTAATAAAACTGCTTCTACTATTAGATTAGCAACAGATTGTTCAAAACCTGAATCGCAAAGACACGTTAAAAATTGGTTGTAATTCAAATATACACATTTGTTATGATCATCAAAGAACGATACTTTTCTATCGTAAAACCAATCGCATACTGATATATGTGTTATTTCTAGAGAATTTATAGAATTGATTCTAAAACAACCTTCCAATGATTTTTTTCGAAAGAATATTCTAAACAATTCTGCAACATTACATAAATATGTTTTTTGGAAAATACAAGCATGAAATATCTCCAAAATAAAATCTGCAAAATCAAAATCTTTCATAGGATCTTTAATTTCCAATAAAATTTCACGAACTTCAGAATCAGGTATATAATCACAAATAATACCTAGCACATCAGGAATTAATTTTGTAAGAATACCTAAAAAATTTTCACCATACTGTTTCCTTATGTAAGGATGAGAACGAGACAACATTTTTTCTTTTTTTTTAATTGATACCTTTAATAGAACCACAATATATGTAATTTTTCATTTTTTTTCTTTTTTTATATATTTCATAAACAAATAAGTTTTGACGCGATGTGGTCAATTTTTAACTATTGATACTCAGTGGTAGGCACTACAGAAACTACAGTTAACATGGTAGTCGACTGAGCAACAGACGCAACAGCAGTAAGGGCAACAGACTCCGAATCAGATTCAGATTCCGAATCAGAAAACGAGCATGGAAATCTCACACAGTGCTCTATGTCGCATTTGCATATGTATGGAAACGGTTTGACACAGTAGTCATTGCATGCTTTGCAGTTTACTTCAAATCGATTATCAAATATAGCAGTATCCGAACTAAAAATAGAAACACTATGAGCATGAGCATGAGCATGAGCATGAGCATGAGCATGAGCATGATCATGATCATGACTGACTTTAGCATCTATCATTGCCTGTTTGATGATATTTGCAACCTCCAGCGAAAAACCATTTGCGACTAATACCTTATGCACCGGTAAACTTTTAAAACGTGTTATTGGTTCGCTGTAACCAACGAGTTGGCAATCTTTAAAAATCGCAACTCTTTTTTCATCAATGAAAGAGAACAACAGCATATCGATGGCTAATCCGATACAATTTTGACATAAACTAGTTTTAGGCGTGTCATATTCAGCAGTGATGCTGCAATCATAACACCCATTCATGTTATAAAGGCATCCGGTAGAAACCACTTCGGTTTCGGAACGCGGAATTTTTAAACCAGTGCTCGTACTATTAATCCCAAAACAATTCAACAACCCGATAAAATCTTTTTGACTGACTCTAGAATAAATACCATCAATACTCAGTTGATTTTTCTGAACAATTTTCAAGGCTAGCTCTGGATTTGTTTTTGGATCACACATTTTTTATTTTTTTTAATTAATACCTTTAATAGAACCACTAATATATGTAAATTTTCAATTTTTTCTATTTCAATGATAGTATAAAAAAATGAATTCTCCACAGTTTAAAACAGAAACTAATATACCTATTAATAACACTAATACAATGATTAATAAGCACAATAAATTTCAAGAAACATTAAGTCAACAGAAAGATGAACATCATCTAAATTTTAATAAAATTATTGATAAACATAATGTTGAATTACAAATTGATATTAAATATGTTGTATCTTTTTTGGAAAACATTGTTAAACAAATTAGTGAGTTGAACAAAGAGGTTCTACCTAATACAATTGACCTTGAAATCCTTGCACAAAACATTATTGATGGATTGCCCAACAAAATTATGAAAAATGATTTTGAAACATATGTATCAGGATATTTAATTGTCAAATCATCTTATCATTATTATTATGATATTATGGCTGCACATATTGAAATTAATAGATTACATTCTATAACATCTGATTCATTTTTAACAACTGTTAACATTATTCAGGGTAGAATAGATATCAAAGGAATTGTATCACCACAATTATCGGATGAAACAATGATGATAATTAACAAATATATTGATGTAATAGAAAAAGCAATTGATTACAAAAAAGATTATTTGTTTGATTACTTTGGTATCCGTACTTTACAACGTTCATATTTAACTGTTTTAGATTACACAACATATAAGTTCGTTGAAAGACCGCAACATATGTGGATGAGAGTAGCGATAGGTATCCATGGATTTAATAACATTGATGATATAATTGAAACATACAATTTAATGTCATCTAAATATTTCACACACGCTACACCAACATTGTTCAATGCAGGTAAAAACAAACAACAAATGAGTTCTTGTTTTCTACAATCAATGGAAGACACATCGCAAAGTATTACTAGTTCTCTTGGTGAAATGGCAGAAATATCAAAATGGGCAGGTGGTATAGGAGTTCATATATCATCATTAAGAGCAAAAGGTAGTCTGATTAGAGGAACAAATGGTCTAGCATCTGGTCCGAACAAATTTGTTAAACTAATTAATGGTGTTGCAGAAGCGTTTGATCAAGGAGGAAAAAGAAATGGTTCTATCGCAACATATTTAGAACCGTGGCATCCTTATGTGTATGAATTCTGTGATTTAAGAAAGAATACAGGTGATGAGGGTTCTAGAGCAAGAGACTTATATTTAGGGCTATGGGTTCCTTCCTTATTTATGGAACGTGTTAAAAATGATGAAATATGGAGTTTAATGTGTCCGGATGAATGTCCTAATTTAAATAAAGTTCATAGTGAAGAATTTAACAAGTTATATACAGATTATGAAAAAAATGGAATGTATGTTAAACAAGTTAGAGCAAGACATTTATGGGAACATATAATTGTATCACAACAAGAAAACGGATTTCCATATATGTTATTTAAAGACCATTCAAATAATAAGTCTAATCAAAAGAATTTAGGAACAATTCGTTCATCAAATTTATGTGCCGAAATTATAGAATATTCAGATGAAAATGAAACTGCAGTATGTAATTTAGCATCAATTTGTTTGCCTATGTATGTTGATAAAGAAAAACAAATATTTGATTTTGATAAATTAATGAGTATATGTAGAGTTATTGTTAGAAATCTAAATAAGGTTATTGATAGGAATTACTACCCTATTGAAAAAGCATATAGATCCAATATGAGACATAGACCTATGGGAATTGGTGTTCAAGGATTAGCAGATACATATTTATTAATGGGATATTCTTTTGATGAACAAAAATCATATGAACTTAACAGAAAAATATTTGAAACAATATATTATGCTTCTATTTATGAATCAAATATTTTAGCACAAAAATATGGTTCATATGAAACATTTGCTACATCACCATCTGCTAAAGGTATTTTACAGTTTCATATGTGGGACAAATTTAATGTTAAGGATTTAACATATGATTGGACAGAACTAATTGAAAATGTAAAAAAATATGGTTTAAGAAATTCATTGCTAACAGCATTAATGCCTACTGCTTCTACATCACAAATTATGGGAAATTCTGAATGTTTTGAACCGTATATGTCAAACATATTTAAACGTTCAACACTTGCAGGTGAATTTGTGGTAGTAAATAAGAATTTAATGAAAGAATTAATTTCATTGAAATTATGGGATAATGATATGAGAATGAAACTGATTATTTCTAACGGTTCAGTCCAAAAAATAGAAGAAATACCTGTAAATATCAGACTAAAATATAAAACAGCATTTGAAATATCACAGAAGCATTTAGTAAGACAGTCTGCAGAAAGAGGTGTATTTATTGACCAATCACAAAGTTTAAATCTGTTTATGGCAGAACCTAATTTTGACATTTTAACTTCAGCTTTGTTTGATGCACATAGTTTGGGTTTAAAAACAGGTATATATTATTACAGAACATTGCCTGCAGTTAATCCTATTAATTTCGGTATAGATGTTAAAGACATTGAACGTCTGTCAATAAAAAAACAAAATGCATGTAAGTGGCGCAAAGGTATGACTAAGGAAGAGTGCTTGGCATGTGGTTCATAATAAATCTATATAAATCTACGATTTTTTACAATAACAACATTTATAATTCTCGTATATTGTATCAGTCACTTCTAATCTGTTCATACATATTTTTCTTTTACAACAAGGCACATAAAACAATTGATTACACATACCGTAGTGCTTTTTATCACACGGATTTTCATCTCTATTACGAAATAATGTTACACCAATTAATTCTGTCATAATTATTCCTAGTTCTTTTGGAAATGTGCAGAATTTATCAGGAGATAAAGGCATTATATGTCTTCCTTTTACAGTATTACTCATAATTCCACAAAAAATATGTAAAAACTCTGGTATTGACATATTAGGAATAAATGGTATATTAGCAAAACCGAGATTGACAATGTCAAACTTATTCATTCTTAATTTATTTATATATTTAAATCGTGATATCATTTCTTTAATAGTAAGTTTAGAATCCCATTCTAATAATGTAACTATTTGATTTATAATATTGTGTTTCAATTTTCTCTTTTGTTCGCGAAAAGTTGGACCAAAAACTCTTAAATCACCATAATATTCTTTCATTTGACCTTGTTTGTTATATTCTATTGATAGACAGTGTTCAACAGCAACAGGATTACTATTCAAATGTTTTATATCAATCATATCAATACTGCCTTTTATTTCTTCATATACAGAATGTCTATATGTTATATAACATACAGATATTAAATATTTTTGTCTCTTAGTAGAACTAACATTTAACCCTATATCACTTAACATTTTGACAATTCTTTTAACATCTGTTTCAGGTTCTTCAGATGCCAAATCTATATCACTAATATCACTTAATGGTGTTTCAAAAAGCGTAGTCTTTACAGATGAACCAAATCGTGTGAAAAGCATTTTATCAAATTCGTCTATCAAATACATCATCAATTTATGTTTCGATGTAAAGGATAAAAGTTTTTTTATCACATTTATATAGTCTTTACCAAATTTCTCTACAACATATTCTTCTACTCTGTGCAAACATTCTGCATCTTCAGATAGAACAAGTTCTTCTACTCTGTGCAAACATTCTGCATCTTCAGATAGAACAAGTTCTTCTACTCTGTGCAAACATTCTGCATCTTCAGATAGAGTAGGTTCTTCATTTTCTTCTTTTTCCTCCTGTCTAGGATCCGGTTCCACTTCTTGTTTTTGTTCTCGTTTTTGTTTGCTTGCTAATTTGTACAATCTTTTACATTTTAGACAAACAATTTCATTTTCAACAAATTTATCATTTAATTCCAGTAAAGTTTCTTCAGGAAGATTAGATCGTAACATATGTTCACGCATACTATTTCGAATGCAACTTGGGGTGTTCTCATTCATATAAAAACTATTAAACCACTTTGGGTTAAATGGTACTAATTTTCCTTTAATAAACTCTTTTAAAAAAGTACTATTATATGGAAATCCACGACGTACATATTCAACATGACAACAATCATGTTCCATTTGTGCCATAATATGTAATAAAAACAATTTCTTTTCTTCTAGACTCATACCATCATATTTTTCACACAATGTTCTAAAAAATTCTTCGTGTTGTTCTTGTTTTGTTGAAAAAACACTCATTTCTTTTTTTCTTTTTTATTTTTTGTTAATTCATATATATAACAAACAAATATTTAATAATTTCAATTTTTTAACAGTATATAAATTATATGTATAATATAATAAAAAAATATATTGAAAATGATAACTGGACGAGTATAATTCAGTTAATAGAAAAAGGTAAAATAACAAATATAAATGAACCTATTTTATATGGTAATAATTTATATCATTTAGCGTGTGTTAAAGGTAAAATAAAAGTAATTAATAAATTAATTTCTTTAAAAAAAGAAAATAAAATTATACTTGATACATCATTACCTAATAAAGATGGTTTTTATGGTATTAACTTATATTACAAATATGGTGGAAATGATTTGTCTTTATTAAATAATGATGAAATATGTGATACTAATATGTATGATGAAAGTCTAATAGAATATGTTGTTGAAATGGTTGATATTTTAGACAAGTTAATTGATAATATGATTGATAAAAAATGTTTAGAAATCACAAATTATGATAATACAAAAACACATATATTATATATTTTATGTAAGAAATCAATAGAGAACATAAAATATATTGATATTATTAGAAAAATATATGAATATACAAAAATTGATTTATTATATGTTGCTATATCATCTATAGCAATTAATGTTATTAAAATGTTAGTGACATTTGATTTTGAAAAAGAAGTAAGAAATACAAATTATTACAGAACAATGTTATGTCAAAGTGTTTTGGTAGGTAATTTAGATATTGTTATAATTATTTTAGAATATCTTAAATATAAATATGATGATATTGAATTTTTTATGTTAATGAATCAATATACAAAATTATATAATGAACGACCTATATTTATATCTATATATTATAATGACTATGTAATGTTGTCATTATTGATAGACTATATACCTGAATCTATTAAAAATAATAACCAGTATATGTTATCTGAATTAAATAATCTACATGATACATATCTACATAGTTTATTATATAATTATAAAAATAATGTTTCTAAAACATTAGATGAAACACAAATAAAAATCTTTACTTTTTTTATACAACATACTGATTTAAATTTTGAAAATTATGATGGAACAACGTGTTCTCATTTATTATTTTCTACAGAATTATGGAAAACATTTATGAAAGTTTTAGAAGGTAGAGAAATGGATTTATTAAAATTAGATAAAGATAATAATAATTGTTATTCATATGTTTCAAAAACAGATGAAAATTTAATGTTAGAATTTACAAAAACCATTAAAGTTCCAATTAATTTATTTAATAAACAAGTTAATAAACAAGTTAATAAACAAGATAATAAACAAGTTAATAAACAAGATAATAAACAAGTTAATAAACAAGATAATAAACAAGTTAATAAAAATATTAAAAAATATGTTAATACTGATAAAGAAAATTATGGTTTATTTGATAATAGTCACTATAGTAATTTCTTGTATATAAAATATTTAGAAAATACTTACAGTAATTTATATATTCCAACTATTAAATATGATGATAATGATAGAACAACTTTTTTGTTTAAGAATGAATTGATAAAATATGATTTAAATTTAACAAATTATAAATTATATACATACATTTCATTTTTAAAAAAATCATTTTACTCATATTCACCTTTAACAATATATTGGTATAATAAAGATATATATTACATAGATGATACTTTAAATAAAATACTAAATGTTAAAAATAACAAAAGATATATATATATAGATATATTCAGATCGTGGGATGAAGGAGCACACGCAAATTCTCTTATATATGACAAAGATTTAAATGAGGCATGGAGATTTGAACCATATGGAACATCTATTATGGGTAAAAACGATTCTGGTTATTATTTAGATATATTTTTAAAAGAACTATTAGAGAAATCTTTTGATAAAAAAATAAAATACAATGACCCTAACAGTTTTTTAACAGGAATTAATTTTCAAATGGTTAGTGGTGAAGAATATAATAAAACATTAGGAGATCCAATTGGTTATTGTGTAGCGTGGTCAATATGGTTTGTAGAATTAGTTGTATCAAATCCTGATAAGAATATTAATAATTTAATTAAAGAATTTTTAAATAAAAAGGAAATTAACGAAATACTGTCAGAAAAAGAAGGAAAACAAATAGAATCAACTAGTTATTATCAAGATTTTATTAGAATATATGCACATAAATTAGATGATGAAAAAAATAAAATTTTAAATAAAATAGGTATCAATAAATATAACTATTATAATTATAATAGAGATACTAAACTTATGGAAAAAGTTTCTGAATTTTTTAAGATGTAATATTTGTACATTGATGAGTTCCTAGAAAAAACTCATATAAACTAAATTTATCTTTATATTCTTTATATATTTATATAAATATAGAATTTAGTAAGCTTTAATTTTTTCTGTATTAAACCATATATAAATATGGATAAACATATACATAAAACTGTTAAAAAAAATAAAGAACATATTAAATACGATAAAAGTTTTATTATATATGATACATTTATTTATACAATAGGTATTAAATTCTCAGGTGATATTACATTAATATATATTACCAATGAAAATAATAATGAAACTAATATATGTTATCTAACATCGTATATTAATGATGTTAAATTATGTGTTTTGTCTAATGATTTGAAAACAATATCATTAATCAACGAAGATAATGTTAGTATATATGATGTTAATAAACTATTAAATGAAAACATATTATATGTCTGTAAAACAATTAATAAAATAGATGATTTAACAAATATCAAAAAATGTTATTTATTTACTAATTATTTTAAAATTATAACTGAACAATTATTAATAACATATAATTTGACAAATAATATGGTATTTAAACAGGAAATAAATGGTTTTAATTATTCATTTTCACAAAATGGAGAACATTCTGTATTTTATAATGATAAAAACATATATGTAGATAAAATAAAAATTAATATAATGTCTTCAATAAATAAAAATACATTATGTATATCAAATGATAGTAAAATAATTGTTTTTATAGATAGTACTTCATATATTGTTTTATGTGATATTAAAACAAATAAATTATATAAACTAAAAAAATATGAAAGAAAAATTAATAATATGTATATTATTGATAAACATATAATGATACCTTCTAAAAAAAACATTTATATATTAATTAATGAAACATTAAATAATTTAACATATTGGATAATATGTGGAAATACAATTTCACAAGAACATAATATATGTTTAGAATTATGTTCTAGTCAATATATACAATATCGTGATATTAATTCTATAATTCCATTAATAGTTGCTACATATGGTTCAATTATATCTAAACAACTTATAGTCCCCAATAAACAATCAATAAATAAAATAGAAATAAGTTCTTTAACAGATATATATGAATATATGTTAAATGATTATATGAAACAATTTGTAGATACTGATAAATTTACTACAAATAGTTTAACAAATGTTAATGTTTATGGTTCTAACAAAAGTTTTGATGTTTATCAAGGTCTAATATCTGGTAAATGTAGTAGTTATGATATTATTAAAGACATAATTGTTTTACAAAATAATATTAGTACCAATAATGTTATGAAAGAATTAATGGAACATATGTATGAATATGTTAGAATGATTAATAGAGATAATATAATTAAAATATATTATGTAGCATACATATTATTACATTTAATAGAAGTCTATGAACTTAACAATGGAAATAAATCAATAAAAGAAAGTTTCTATAAAGTATTTCCAGTGTTTAGAACATAAATTTTAATGATTTCCATCTGTTTTATGTTTATATGTTTCTATCAATTCATTATTTGTATAATGTTGTAAAATGACATAATATTGTTTTACCATATTTAGATAATTGTCTAAACCATAATGGTTTTTCGCACAACATTGTTTATTACAATCAATTTGAAAAATACACATACCATTAGTTCTAAATAGATATGTCAACAATTCTTGCACAGCATTCTGTTGTGATTCTATTAACATACGTTCTGCCATTTTTTTCTCATAATAAGTAGTACGTTCTTTGACAGTTTCTTCAAACACGTTTAGTTCTTCTAGTTTTTTATTACACTCTTTTTCTAATTCAGAATGTAGAACTATATCTATAATTTTTAAATCTTTCATTTGTTCTGTTATTTTAATAAATTTCTTTATCAAAATTCCAAGATTAGTCAGTGTCTTACTACACGTATGAATAGAACGTTTGATACATATTTCTTTAGTTCCTCTGTTAATTTCAATATTGGATTTTCTAAAACAATCAACAGAAGAATTGTATTCTAATAATAAATTTTTAAGTTGTGTTAAAAGTGAAACCCATTTAAACACTTCAAATGAAAATGTTGTTCTGGTACGTTTAAGAAATTCATCGATAATCTTTACTGTATTATTGGCCATTGCTGAAAATTTGGTTTTTTTAATTGTTAATTAATGTATTATACATACATATATATATTTCATTTTTTTTCTAAAAAATTGATAAAACTATTATATGTAATATATATGTATAATTATAATAAAGAATATATCATTATTTAACACAATGAGTGAATTAAGTTCTGCATCAAGTGTGTCATCAGGTTTGACATCAAGTGTGTCATCAGGTTTGACATCAAGTGTGTCATCAGGTTTGACATCAAGTGTGTCATCAGGTTTGACATCAAGTGTGTCATCAAGTGTGTCATCAGGTTTGACATCAAGTGTGTCATCAAGTTCTACATCAGGTTTGACATCAAGTGTGTCATCAGGTTCTGCATCAGGTTTGTCATCTAGAGGACTTTCTGGAATTGAAAATATTGGAAACACCTGTTTTATGAATTCTGTTCTACAATCATTAAGTTCTACGCCCGAAATTATTGGTTATATGTTATCATCTGACACTGATATAATCAAATGTATAGAAAATAGAATAATAGATGATAAAAAAATAGTTTTACCAAAAGATGAATTACAAAAACAAGTTAAAACAAGTTTAACATATGGTGTTAGAAATATAATTAAATGTTTATGGAGTGAGAATTGTAAAATATCACCCAAAAAATTTAAAAAACTTGTGGATAAACATTTAACGTTTTTCGAAGGTAGAGACCAACACGATGCGCAAGAATTTTTGTCAATGATATTAGATACTATACATAATGAAACAAAAACAAGTGTAACAATAAGTTCGTTATATGATAAACAAATAGACAAAGAACTTGTTAGTTCTATAAAATCAATTGTTGAATTAAATAGAATGTATCAAGAAAATAAAGAAGATTATTTAAGAACATTATTTGAAATATATTGGAAAGATAATTTTGATAAATCTCAATACTCTATGATAAATACCATATTTTCAGGAACAAATTTTACAGAAACTATTTGTAAAACTTGTAATTTATCTACACATCGTTTTGAGAAATTTGAAACATTAACTATATCATTACCTGAAAACGTTGATGAGACAATTGATAGTTACAATATGTTAGATTTAATTAGAAGTAATTTTTCAGAAAACATTCTAAATGGTGCAAATCAATATAATTGTGTAAATTGTTCTAAGAAAACAGATGCTATTCAGAGACACGTTTCATATAATCTACCAACTGTTCTCATTATTATGTTTAAGAAATATCAAAAGTTCAGAGGTCGGTTAATGAAAACAAATGCAAAAATATCATATGAACATTTAATTAATTTACAAGAATATACACACGATAAACAAGAACATAAATATGAATTGTATTCAGCAATTCGACATCATGGAGGTATGAGAGGAGGTCATTATTATACATATTCAAAAAGTCCTATGAATAGTGAATGGTATTTATATGATGATGATGATGTGTTTCACGTTCCTAAAGATGAGGTTTTGAAATGTAATGGTTATGTGTTATTTTACAGAAAATGTTAATTTATTTATAAAAAAGTATCTTAAATGATGTGACATCAATCATTTATAATAAAATTAAGGACGTGCATATGAACTCAGAATAAATGGTTCAGGAAGTTTTTTGTCTAATTCTCTTATGTATTCTTCTATACCTTTTCCCAACTCAGAATAGTCTTCAAATGCTCCAACATACACACCTCCAACAATGCTCGCAAGTGCTTTTAAGAAATCATCATCACATTCTTTAGAAATTTGTAGAGGATTTTTAGAGGAACTGCAATACGGTCCTCTATGTCCAATCTTTTTAATGATTTCATAAGGTTTAGGTTTAACACTCTGTGCAGATTCAACACTCTGTGCAGATTCAACACTCTGTGCAGATTCAACACTCTGTGCAGATTCAACACTCTGTGCAGATTCAACACTCTGTGCAGATTCAACACTCTGTGCAGATTCAACACTCTGTGTAGATTTCATAATTCCAATACTACCAGCACCAATCGTAACAAGTCCAACAATTCGAGGAAAATTAGAAACATTCTCTTCGACTAATTTAAGAACACCTTCTGGACCATTATCTGGAATTCCATCAGTTGCCAAAATAACAAGAGTTGGTACATCATTATCAGCATTTTCAAAAAGATTTTTAAATACTGATAACAGATTAGTTGATGACATCTCATATGGAATAAGTTTTGGAAGAACATCCAATACTTCTTTTTGAAATTTTTCTGTGGTCGTAAAAAGATAATTTCCCAAAGGACTAGGAATCACGTTGCTAGAGAAAGCATAGAACTCAAATTGAACAAAAGTTAAATCGTATTTTTCATGGAATTTAGCAAGAGTAGCTGCTACCCCTTCAAGTTGTGCTTGTATAATAATGGCAGAACCATCCAAGTCATCACACCTTTCATCACTTTCATTATTACAAGTAGATGCAGACCCATCAATGTATATGATGATTTTACGAATTTGACAAGTTTTTTTACCCATTTCACCAAGTTGTATTCGATTGTACTTTGACCAAGAATCAGATACCATCTTTTGCCCCAATTTATCAAGAAGAGGAGATGACACTTTTGGTAAAACTTGTACATCTTGTAGAACTGGTAGATGTGTTGGTACATCAGATAAAACTTGTAGAACTTGTACATCTGATTGTCTTTCCACAACTAAATAAGATTCTTCCAATGTTTTATCATCTTCTTGTGTTTTAAGAACTTCTTCAACTGGTTTGTTAATTTGTGTAGCTACTTTGGTGCTTTTATTGCCCATTTTGTAAAAAGTTTGGTTTTCTAGAATATCTTTATTTTTAATATACAATCCTAATATGATTACTAATATATTCAAAATTTCATTTTTTTCTAAAAAAATTGATAATAATTATCTTTATTAAAACATTAAATATTATATGTATATATACTTTACATATGGCATTCACAAGTAGAAAACTGAAGGATTTAGTCAATGTTATAAAAAATCCTAAATGTTTCTTAAAAGAAGATTCAGACTCAGATGTTTCAACTAATGATTTATCTGACTCTGAAAAAGTATTAGATGATGAACATATAGTAGATATTGATGAAGAAATACCTATCTATGACAAGGACGTTGAATTCCAAATATTAGACATTGATTTTTACAATTCTGAAAATGACGAAGGTAAAAAACAGTTTCATATTATGTTATTTGGTAAAACAGTTGATGATAAATCCATATATGTTAATGTTAAAAATTTTAAACCATATTTTTTTGTTGAAGTTGAAAAACATTGGAGATATGAAACAATTAAAAGAATTTTAGAAGATGTTAAAAGAAAAGTTCCTAAATCTTTAAAAGATGGATTAGAGAAATATGAATTGTCAAAATTTCATAAATTTAAAGGTTTTACAAACAATGAGGAATTCAATTATATGAAATTAATATTTAGTGATTATGATTCAATGAGGTCATATTCATATGCTTTTGAGAAAAAACATAATTTAAGATATTTATCTAACAAAAAAACTAAATTTAATGTTTATGAATCTAGTTTGCCTCCTATGTTGAGATTTTTACACATTCAAAAAATAGATCCGGTTGGTTGGTGTAAAATAAATAAAGAACATTATTTACCATTTGATGAAACTGGTTTAAGAAAAGGAACAACTGAAATAAACATTAATTGTGATTGGACAAATGTTTTACCTATTGATAAAACAGATATACATAAATTTAAAATTGTAGCATTCGATATAGAATGTACTTCTGAAGACGGTAAGTTTCCGTGTAATAGAGAAGGTGATAAGATTATTCAAATTGGTCTAACATATAGTTATTTAGGTGATAGTAATTGTTTTAAACAAGTTATATTATGTTTAGAAAAAACAGATTTAATTGAAGGTGCAGATGTAAGATGTTTCAGAACAGAAGAAAAATTAATGTTAGCAATGACAGATGAAATACATTCAGAAGACCCTGATATTATCATTGGATATAACACACACGGTTTCGATTGGGATTATCTAAAAGGTCGTGCAACTAAATTTAACATTAACAAAGAATTTAGTAAGTTAAGTAGAATTAGAGGTCATAGTTGTAAATATGTTGAACAAAAACTAGAATCTGCAGCTCTAGGTAGAAACAATTTAAAATATTATCACACTCCGGGCCGTGTATGTATAGACCTTATGAAAGTCGTTATGAGAGATTTTAAATTAAATGGTTATAAGTTAGATAACGTAGCTGCAAACTTTATTAGAGACAAAATTAGTAGTTATGAATACATATATGATGATATATATTCTGAAAATTCTGATAGTTCTGTTTCAGATTGTTATTCATCTGACAAAGAAGATGATAATGATGATATACATATTAGAAAAAAACAAAATATAATAAACAAGAATAAAATATTATTTACAAAAATAAAAGTTAAATCTACATTTGGTATAAAAAAAGATGATTATATTGCTATGTATTACAATGATGGACCTACAGATAATATTATTGGTAAGAAACAAAAAGTTATAGAATTAGGTGATAACTATATAATTGTTAAAAACAAAATAAGATTAAGACCTTATTTAAAGAATGGTTGGAAAGTTTTTTGGTGTCAAGCAAAAGATGATGTTGAACCAAAAGACATATTTAGGTTTTTTAAAGAAAATTCTAAAAAAAGAGCAATCATCGCAAAATACTGTTTGAAAGATTGTTCTTTGTGTAATAGATTAATTGCTAAACTACAGATTTTACCTAATAGTATAGGTATGTCAAATGTATGTTGTGTTCCGTTATCATTTCTGTTTTTAAGAGGACAGAGTATTAAAATATTTAGTTTGGTTGCGAAACAATGTAGAGAAGAACGATATTTAATACCTAATATTAAACGAAAAAAGGATGACAAATTTGTTAAACAATATGAAGAAACAGATTCTGAAGTAGATGATGTTCTAGACATGGGATATGAAGGTGCTACGGTATTTGATCCAACGAAAGGTATCCATTACGAACCTATTATTGTGGGGGATTATAGTTCTCTGTATCCATCGTGTATGATAGAAAGGAATTTTTCACACGACTCTATCGTATTGGATCCATTGTATGATAACTTACCTGAATATACATATATAAATCAAACATATAATAATCCAGATGGTACAAAAACAACGTGTAGATATGCACAAGGTAAAAACAAATCAATTATACCTCGTATTTTACAAAAATTGTTATCAGAAAGAAAGAAATTTAAAAAAATGATGGATTCAGAACCAGATTTATTTAGAAAAGCAGTGTTAGATGGATTACAGTTAGCATATAAGGTTACTGCAAATTCGTTATACGGTCAGTGCGGTTCTGCAGTGTCACCTATCTCTATGAAACAAATAGCTGCATGTACTACTGCAAGAGGTAGAGAAATGTTAGAAGGTGCTAAATATTTTGTAGAAAATCAAATGAAAAATTTAATAAAGTTAATGAGACTAGATGATGAAACAAAATATATAGAATACTTTTCTAAATATTTTAAAAATGTATCAGATAATATTGAAAAAAAAGGAGAATATAAAGGAAAACTAGAATTTTTTCATTGGATTAAAAAGAAAGTGTATCCATTAATTAGAGACTATAATGTAAAACCTCAATGTATATATGGAGATACAGATTCTGTGTTTTTCAAATTAAATATGTCATATATTAGCGATAACAAACCGTTTTTCGATCACGAATCATTAAAAATATCTATTCAGTTAGGTATTGTATTGATAAGCGTATATAACTATACATTAGATTTACCTCAATGTCTTGCATATGAAAAAGTATATTGGCCTTTTATAATATTATCTAAAAAAAGATATGTAGGTAATCTATACGAAGAAGATCCTGACAAGTTTTATCAAAAGTCAATGGGACTAGTTACTAAAAGAAGAGACAATGCTGACATAGTTAAAGTTATTGTAGGTGGTATAATAGACCAGTTATTAAATAAAAGAAGTAAAGAGGGTGCAATAAATTTAACAAAAAATATTTTAAACAAAATAATTACTAACAAATATGATATAAACAAATTTGTTATTTCAAAAACGTTAAAAGACAAGGATGCATATAAGGATTGGACTAGAATGGTTCATGTAGTTCTTGCAGATAGAATGGCACAAAGAGATGCAGGAAATAAACCGCAATCAAATGATAGAGTTCCATATGTGTATATAGAAATTAATAAAAAGAATGTTTTACAAGGTGAAAGAGTAGAACATCCACAATATATTTTAGAAAATAGTCTTAAAATTGATTACTCATTTTATATAACAAATCAAATTATGAAACCAGCAATGCAATTTTTAGAATGGGTGTGTCTTAATCCAGATGCTATATTTAGAAAATATTTAATAGTTGAAGAAAATCGTAAATCTGGTATTGATCCAATTATGAAATATTTTAAAAAAGTTGATGGAGATAATTCTATTAAATTTAATACTGATATTAACTCATTATTTTCATAATTTAGGAGAAACGATTACGATTTCTCATTTTGTTCAAATAATCAGAATTGCTAATGTGTAAATCTGAACTACTATAATTTCGTTTATTCATTTTATACTCATCACTAGACGAGTCTAATTTATATGTATCATTTCCTGCAGGTTGAAATTGTCTACTAGATGATAAGTGTGGTGACCATTTATCTGTTCTATTGACATTATTTTCATCAGATGACGAAGAAGATGTTGAAAAAGAAGAAGATGATGATAAAGATGATGATGACGATGAATCATCTTTCTTGTTTTTAGGTGTGGTTGGTTTTCTGTTCATAGTAGGAGTAGTTGGTCGTGATCTGGATAAATTGTTTGGTTTAACTTCTTCTTTTTCTCCTTCTTCTTTTTTAACTTTTTTTTTATCTTTATTTTTATCTTCTTTATCTTTATTTTTATCTTCTTTATCTTTTTCTTCATCATCGCTATCACTACTGTCATCGTCGCTACTATCATCATCTTCATCATCATCTTCATCATCTTCATCTTCATCATCATCGTCTTCTTCTTCATCATCTTCTTTATCTGCACCACCTTTCATAAATTGAACAGGGTTTGGACTAGTAGCAGATAAAATATTATTTCGAAGAACCTGTATATCATTATCCGGTTCAAAATTTACTTCTTGATTAACATCATTTAAAGAATTATTATATGAAGTTTCAGAGAATGACATTTTTGTAGATGCAGATGCAGATGCGGTTGCTGTTGCACCACCAAATATACTATTAATTGAAGTTGCTGAATAATTATTATAGTGATCATCTGGTTCAACATTTGTAATATTTGTATTATTTGTATTATTTACAACATTTGGAACACTTGCAAGACTTGCAAGACTTGCAAGACTTGCAAGACTTGCATTACTTGATACACTTGCTAAACTACTACTTTCAACATTATTAAAGAACATATCTACATTGTTATTATGCGATAATTCTGATAATTCGTTGTTAAATTTGCCACCATAAAGATTTTCGATAACATCATCACTGCTATAAGTGTTATTATTATTGTTATTATTATTATTATTATTTATTCCAGTGTTAAACTCGTTATATCTTTTTCTTAATGGAATGTTTCTTGTCATATTACCTCCTAATAAATCTGTTGCTGGAATACTATCAATACTAATCATAGATGTTGGTGAATATTTTGCAGTCATAAATGGAGTAGTATTTGATGACTTAAACAAGTTTTCAACATTGAAATCAATCTCTTTGTTTGTTGCTTTTGGTAAAAATTCTTGTTTTGGTGTACTATTATTTTGTCCCATTGTAATTATATTAGATATATAGAAAGTTTTATTATATTGAATTATTATATTGTAATGTTAAATATTTTTTTTATAATATTGATTATATTAATTGTTTATTATTATATGAGTAATCAAGATATGATTTATATTAAAAGTAAAGAAAATGAATATTATTATGTTCGAAATGATGAACATAAATATGAAGTTGTAGAATTATTATATAATATTAAAAAAAATATTTTTATATTAAGAGACCATTTATATCATAATAAAAATAGATATAATATAGAACATCATCCAAGTATTGACCAATTATATAATAATTTACATAATGTATCTATAAGTGAAACACCACCAAATACAAACAATTCTAGTTATACAATTAATAAAGGACAAGAGATTGTTTTTTGTGTAAGGTCTAAAAAAGATGGCAACCTACATGATATCAATCTAATGATGTATGTAGCAATACACGAAATATCACACGTAGCTTGTCCTGAATTACAACATACACCATTGTTTAAAAAAATATTTACTTTTTTTTGTGATGAAGCAATTAAACTAAATATTTACACAAAAATAGATTTTGATAATAATCCTCAAGAATGTTGTGGTATAAATATTAATAACAGTATTGTTTAAAATTAATATTTTAGAATTAATCTTATATTATTTAACAGTATGACTAACTATTAAATATTTTCTTTATATTTCATAATATATAGATAATAAATGGACAGACCATACAAATTAATATGGAAATACAAAAATGAAAGCAGATATATTCAATATAACACATATATATTTGTGGGTAAAACAGATATTAAAATCAAAAATATTTTAGAAAAAATAAAACAATTAGATTTATTTGAAACATTAATACAGACAGATATAAATGATATAAAATCATTAAACGAAAAATATGGTTCTGAATGGTATAAATATTTTTTTAATATTTATCATATTGCTTTTATTTTTTCACAAATCGATAGTAATGATGCTATGAAAAAAGATATTGTTAACAAGTATGGTAATGAATGGTATAATATACATATTAAAAATGATGTATTAGAAAACAATAAAATTATATACAATTATAACTATATCGTTAAAAAAGAGAATGAAAAAAAAGATATTAAAAAGAATAGAAGTTATGATACTGAAGAAAACATAAATTATAAATTATCTAGTAATACGACTATTAAAAATATATTAACTAGTGATAATAAAAACAGAAATATAGGTCGTGTTAAAGTTGATACAATTACTGATTTAGATACAGATTTAAAAACGGACACATTTAATGAGTTTTATATGAAAAAAGGATTATTAAGTTCTACATATAATGATAATTATGAAATAGATAATGATATTGATATTGGTGAATATAATATACCATTGTATAAAGAAAATAATATGGTTGGTGGAGATAATTATGATGAAAATGATGATAATGAAGAAAATGAAGAAATAGAAGAAAATGAAGAAAATGAAGAAATAGAAGAAAATGAAGAAAATGAAGAAAATGAAGAAAATGAAGAAATAGAAGATGAAAATCAAGAAATAGAAGAAAATGAAGAAATAGAAGATGAAAATCAAGAAATAGAAGATGAAAATCAAGAAATAGATGAAATAAATAATGAGATAGATGAAAATCAAGAAATAGATGAAATAAATAATGAGATGGATGAAATAGATGAAAATGTTAAAGAAACAACAAAATTACTCGAAGATGTCACAGAAAATGAATCACTATTAAATAAATGTATAAAGAACTTGGTTGAATTTGATACTGAAAATGATAAAACAATACAAAATGATAAACTAAAAAATGTATATATGAAATATTATGTTTATTCTAATTTTATATATGGTGATGATACAATAAAAACTGTTAAAAACAAAATTTGTTGTTCTATTAAAAATAATGCTAAATTTGGTAAATCTCCAATTATTATACCTTCTAGACAATATATATGGGCAGAATATGTTTTTGAAAAAAATATAGAAAAAATTATGATAGGTCAAAAATGGTTAAGAAAAAATGATTTATTAAATATTGATATTGAACCATTTAACAAGTTTTATTTATATGAAAGATTAGAAGATAGTTTACAATTATTGAAACTTGATATGAAAAAATTTGGTAATAAAATTAGAAGAGAAGATGATGAATATAATTTATTATATGATTATGACAAATATATTACAAACAATGAAATATATATGATTGATATATATAATGAGTTAGGAACTAAATATTTACCTGACAAAGAAACACTCAATAATTTAGAAAATGTATATATCAAATTATATTTTCCTAAATTAAAAACAGATGATATTAAAAATATTATTGATACATTAAATGGTAATGATACAAATGACAAAAATAAAAATATAACTATGTTAGAAACTATTAATAATGATTTGATAATGGAAAATGAAATTGTAGATGTTATAGAAGATGTTAAAAAAATAAATAAATATAAATATGTTTTTAAAAATAATTATATTACAAATTCAACCATTCACGTTAATTTAAGAAAAGTTGGAAAGATTGATATGTATCGTATATTTAATGATGTAAAAACAAATGAAATTTATCCATTTATTCATTATCATACAGTTGAAAGAGGTAGTACATATAAATATAATGAAGATGAAATGTATAAATTTGTAAATAATGACAGTATTAATTTTATACATAGATGGTTTGAAAATGCAGCATATGGTATTAGTTTTAAACTTAAAATATTTGATACTAAAAGAAATATCACAAAATATATAAATGTAACGTTAAATGAATCTGGTAGAATTGAATATAAAACAGTATGGCAAGAATTAGACAATGCTACAATAGAAGATGTTATAAATACTTATGTACATATTAAAAAACTAATTGAGAAAATAAATACAGAAAGTCCTAAAAATAAATTCATAATTCCTGTTGATGAAGAATTTAGATTTGCTTTTATTAATACTATTCAAAGGTTTGAATTACCTGAACCATTTGTTATAGACCATAATGATTTATCAGAATTTTCACGTTATTTTTATCCTTTTGTTGCTATGGTAATAGAACCTAGAAAAAGACATTCAAAAAAAACAAAAGAAGATAAATATTCAAAATTTGGTACATATTTAAGGTATATTAAGGTTACAAATTATGATAATTCTTCTAGTATTGAAAAAAAAATTATATATTTCTTAAAAAACTATGAAATTAATGAATCAACATTTATTGTAGATATTGCTAAAATTTTTAATGTAACAGAAGATAGAGCTGCAGAAGAAATTCAAAAAGTTAAATATAGATATCCTAATATTCGTAAGGCAAGAAAAGTTTTAAAAAAAATGGATGAAGTTCCTAAACATAAAACACAAGGTATAGGTATTGATATACAAGGAAAACAAAAAGACAAATATAAAATAAGAATAGCAGGTGCAAGAACAGAAGTACAAATGAAACGTATATTAGAACTATTAAATGTATTAATTTATTTATATATTGAAACATATTTGTATAAGAAAAAAGACAAACAAATTTTAAAAGAAAAACTTAAATTGCTAACAAATATTGCTAAAAGACGTTCAAAAGTAGAAGAAATTGTAGATTATTCTAAAGATGTGAAAACAATTAAACAAATAACAAATGTTGATAAACAACGGTTAGGATTTACACCAGATAAAGGACAAAATCAGTGGTCACGTGCTTGTCAAAATTCAGGTACTGATGGTAAGAGACAACCATTACAATATACTAACAGTAATATAAATAGTTTACTTAAAAAAGGATATACATATAATTCAAAATTAGATGTTTATGAAAAAAAAATAAAAAAAAATGGTGTTGTATTAAGAACTGTTAAAGTTCCTGAAATGGATGATACTGGTGAAAATACTGGTAATTATATACATTATGCTTGCACACCAGAGGACAATGGTTCAAATATGTATATTGGTTTTTTAACAAAATCAAAAAACCCTAATGGATATTGTATGCCTTGTTGTTTTAAGAAAGATTTTTCACAATCTAATAATTTAGTTAAAAAGAAATTTTTTGAAAATTGTATAAATGATAATAATGATAAAAAAACAGAAAAAACACAATTGATTGATTCAAAAAAGAATATTGTTAATGAGAAACTATATATTTTACAAGATACAAATAAAATTCAAGATGGTAGATATGGTTATTTACCAAAATATATGGATAGATATTTTAATTTTATGTTGAACAAAACATTACTTATTAAAAACAATTATTTAGAATATACACAAGGGTATTATTTCAAATATGGAACACCTCAAAATAATTATCCTTTTTTAAATTGTATAGCTGCTGCATTAGATACAACAATTGAAGATATTAAAATAAGAATCATAGATGTTTTATCAAATGATAAAAATGACCAAATATTCACATCACTTAATAAAGGTGATATAAAAACACAATTTGGTACAATTGATAAATACATTGAAATTATTAGAACCGCAAAAACATTAGACTATCATTTAATAAAAGATATTATCAGTATTCCTTCTGTGTTAATGAAAGGTGGTATTAACATAATTTTATTTAAAAAACATACAGTTAGTATAAAAAAAACTTTAGAAAAAGATGTTTTATTTGATGATTTTTATATTGAATGTGGTAATCTAGATGATTTAGAACAAGATGATAATGTATTAGACAAAACTTTTATAATTGTATTAAAAGATGAAAGTAATTATTATCTAATTTCATATGTCCAGAAAAAAGACAAAGATATTAAAACATTAATTGTAGATAAAACATTTTATTATGAAAATGATGGAAACAGTATTGTATCACATATATATGATTTTTATAATAAAACATGTAGTAATGTTGAAACAGAATTTACATTGAGTAAATATCAACGAATTAATGCCAACAATGTATTTAACATATTAGGAAAAAAACAAATTATGAGACAAATTATAGATGAAAGAAATAAATGTATATATTTAGTTTTACAAAATGGTTATATAATTCCTGTTAAACCTTCTGGTTCTATATGGAATATTGTTATTACAAAAGATATTACTAAATATATTAAATCATTTGATGAAACATTTAAATATTTAAATGAACTGTATACATCTTCTAATAAGTCAATACCTGTAAAACCTATAGGTGTATATTACAGTTCTAAACATAATGGTATTCTTAAAGTGAATTCTATTATGATTACTACAAAAGATTTTGTTCCTATTTTACCTATTGAAATTAAATTAGAAGATATTAAAAATAAAAACTTGTTATATGAAAAGAAACAAATGACAAATAAAATTGATGATGATATATTAAAAAGAAAATTTGATGTTGATGATAGAATAAGAAAAGTAAATGAAAATAAATTTATAGAAGAGTCGTATCAATTGTTCAGAATGGAATTTAGTAATTATATTAACAATAATGAAAATGTTTCTCAAAGAACAAAAATAGAAAAAATAATGAAATCAAATAATGATATATCTGATAAAATTAATGAAATTAGATTGATTATATATAAATTAATTGATACAAATTTAAACAAAAAATATATGGAAGTAATGAAAATATCAGAAAATAATTTAACAGGAGGTGGTAAATTAATACATAAAATATCAAACATACCTAATTTAGATACTTATGATTTAAAAAATGAAAGAGAATTATGTGAAATAAATTTAACAAAAGATACGTGTGTTAATAATATTCACTGTAGATGGTCACACGATAAATGTTATATGGGTTTAACTACAGATTTAATAGTTCAATATGTTAATAGATTGTCAGAAGAACTAGCAATAAACGATGTTAAAGCAATGGAATTGATGCAGTATAGTGGTTACAATGTGGCAGATATTGTTGATAGAAACAATTATACTCAATTAAAAGGACAAAAAATTATAAAAGCAATGACAACAAATGTTACTAACATATTAGAAGATTTATTTGGTAAAGATAACATACCACAAATTGGTAAAAATAAAAAAAGAATTACACCAAATACTTTGGAGAACATATCTGAATTTCCTTTAATTGAACGTAATAATATGTATGTTCAAAAAATATGGCCAATTGATAACACTGTTCTACGAGCATATGCTAATGGTTTCTATTGGATTAAAAATAAATTTAGTGATATTAATTCAAGAAATCTTGGTTATTACAGTGATTTACAAACTAATATGATGTACATATTCAAATCAGTTATTATTGAATGGTTAAACGATACTCACGCAGAAACTAAAATGTCTGAAATAATGGTAAAAAATATTGGTAAAATAGATAAAAACTTACACGACACCATTGTTAAATATATTGTTAAAATGTCCAATGATATGTCATTTCTAACAAATGGTATAATAGAATTTATTATTTTGTCTGAATTAAATGAAGATATTGATATAATTATTATAAACAATCTTGATAAACCTATTCATTTATTTAGTAAAGGAAAACACACTGAATTAAACAAAGATTTAGATAAAAAATTAGATTATAAAAATTCTATTGTCATAAAATATGAGAACATTTATGATGACATATATACATCTCCTACAAGTGTTGAAACATTTTTTTACAAATGAGAAATAATTTCATACTTCTTTTTATTAGTTACATACATATTATAATATATATTGTTATATGCGAGTTTATTCTTTTTGTAAAGTTCATAGTAATTACCACCTGAAAAAATTAGTGTTAAATTATCAAATTGTGTTATAACACTAGGTTCTATTGGTATATCATATTTAGTAGCATAATATAAATATTTTAAATGTTTGTGTTTTAACATTTGGTAAACGTGATTTATGAATTCGTTGTTATTTTTAATTTGTTCTGGTGTTAAAGGTTTTAATATTTCAGGTTTCTTCTCTACTTTTCTCAACTTTTTAATAATTTTTTCTTCATTCTGTTTGATTGTCAAATTAAATGATGATAGGTTTGATGGTAAATCAAGTATTTCTGTAAAATTTAAAATTTCAATATATTTTTCCATCGACAATACATTATATGAATCAAGTTGTTTTTTAATATAATCTATAAATACTTTTTGAAACTGTATTTGTTGTAGTAGAACCTTAATTTTTTCTTTTATTTCTTTTATTTTTTTTAAATTTATTCTTTCAATATCTTTATAATTTTTTAATATAACATCAAATGTATTTTTTTGTTTATTATGTTGTACAATATCATCTACTATTTGTTGTTTACGTTTATATAATTCTTCTATTTTATCACAATTAGGATCAGAATCACAACTACTATTTTCTATAATATTATCCACGGTACTTTTCATTTTCGTTAAATCTTTTATTTTTTCAACATAATTCTTTTTATCTAAATAATCACACAAATTTTTTAATAATTTATGATAGTGATCTAATTGTATATCATCTATATTTAATTTTGAATACAATCTAATATATTCGTCTTCAATTATTTTCAAATTTTGTGTATCAGTTTCTACCGGTGTAATAATGTCATTTTTTATGTTTATTGTTTTTATCTGTAAAATTTTATCAACTTCTTTGTGTATTTCACTAAATTTTTGTAAAACGATTAATTTTTTTTTTTGTTCGCTCCATTCACTTACATTAGTAGCATTTGTTAATAAAAAACCATTTATTTTATCGTATATTTTATCTGGCACATTATCTTGATTATCACATATCATTGTTTTGGGGTCAGATGTGAAAATATAAAAATTATCTTCAATTTTTATATTTCCTATTGTCAAATCTCTAACACTGGCATCTTTTTTATCTAAAAAATGTATAGTATCATTTATATTAAAATTACAACACCATACAGTTTTTTCATATATTTGTGTTAATTTTTTAAATATATTTTTTTCACTATTAATTACATAATATAATTGTTTATCAAAAAGTTCCACTATCATATCATTTCTTATTTTTCCTGTTTGAAATAATTGGTACTCATCTAATATTATACTTTTATTTTTTGCTTTATTACTAATGATATAAAATTTATTTTTATGTTTATACATTTTTCCGGTAACCCATTTACCAACTTCTATATCGTTGTATGTGTAAAACGTGCCTTCATTAAAATTGGTAACTTCAAATTTTTTTGAATTTAATTTCAAACTTTCAGGAATAGGATGTGTCAACATTTCTGCAGTATCTGGTGTTAAACCAGTTATTATAAAACCATCAGAATTATTTCTAATTACTTCATCTTCATTGCCTAATACATATTCTTTATTATCGATGGTAAAACTATAATATTTATTATCTTTAATTCTCACATTTGTTATTTTACATTTACTTTTTAAAAATTTACATTCTATTACTTTTTTTGTATAATTATCCCAATATGAAACTATAGCATCTATATCAAATGGTGGTACATAAATGTTTTCTTTTTTTAAAGAATATGTTTTATAATAATCATCATCTATCTTATATCCATAAATTTCTTTACCCAACAACGTCATCGTATATATATTTTCGATATCTTCTGATATATCATTGTACTTACTCTTATCTATTTTTTCATTCTCCACATAAACATATATTAATTCTGTTAACTTGATGGCATTATCAACCTTATAACCTATTTTAAATTTAACAGAATCTTCAGATTTATCCTCAAATACAACACATTTATATTTTTCATCATATTTTTTACTATATCTTGGCCAATTATCAGATGATGCTACTATAGCCATAATATAAATATAATATCATATAATTTTAAACATTATATTTGTAATTTTATATATATATTATATAATACTATAAATGAGTTTTGATAAAAAATCAACAAAAGAACTATTATTAAATATTTTTAATGAACATGGAGAAAAACAAGAATCATCACACAACAACATAAAAAGAGAACCTAAAACTAATCATATAAAAAATAATAATTTGATTTTAACAGATATATGTGAAACATATACACTTACTTTTACTGCTGATGTTATTTTAGATGTAGAAATGATAGGTGGTGGAGGTGCAGGTGGAATAGGTTGTTCTCAAGGTAGTTATCATTTGTATGGTGGCGGGGGTGGTGCCGGAGAATGTATATGTTTTAAAATCAAAGTATGTAAAAATGACAAATGGAAAATTAATATTGGTAAAGGAGGTGTATCTAAATATGATGTTGACAGTTATAATACAATCATTAATAGATGTGATAATGATAATATTGTTGCTAAAGGCGGAACAAGTGGTAGACCATATTATAGTGACTTTCAAAAAATAAAAGATGGTACTATAGATTTAAATTCATTAACGCCAACAGAATTAAATGAATTAGTAGAAGGAGGTGAAAATAATGGTGAAAATGGTGGGATAGGAACTATTAGTAGAACAGGTTGTGCAGGAAATGGTGGAACAGACTGTTGTTCAGGTCTAAAAGGTTCAAAAGGTAATATTAAAAAACCTAATGGAACATCGGGGAATTTAGGTTCGGGTGGAGGTGGTTCTGTATATTATGTTGATAAAAGTAGCAAACGATTATCTGGTAACGGTGGTAATGGATATGTTAGTATAACACTTCTAAATAGTTCATTAAATTTATGTGATGTGGTTATTTGTTAAAAATATTTGTTAATATCATATATAATGAGAAAAGTATTGATTATCACATATTATGAAATTAAAGAACATTTTGTTAGTATTGCTAATAATTTTAGAACTTTATATAATTGGTCTGTTATAAATTATCCATTATATATGTATTGTTATGATAGTTTATCAAAAGTTGATAATATTACAGAACATTTTATAGACTATTTAACTGAAGAAAAACCACATATTATTTTATGGTGGTTTTCAGATATTTATACAGATTTTTTTATGAAAATCAAAAATGCTTTTCCTAACATATATTACGTATTATATTGTCTGGATGATCCTAATAAAGTTAATTTTACAAAATCTATTATGTTTAATCATCTTATTACCACTGACGAAAACAGTATTGATAAATATTACAACAAATATATTGATCATTGTTTATTTTGTTATGATGAAATGTTTTTTAAAAATGTTAAAAAAGAATATGTTGTTGATATATTATATATATGTGAAACCATTAATAATGATATAAATGAACTACAAATAATTAAAATATTAAATAATTATTGTATAGAGAACAAATTAATATTAGAAATATATGGGACACCATTAATTAATGAAATATCAGAGTTTTACAAAGGTAATGTCATTTATAATGATTTGCCATCTTTGTTTAACACAAGTAAAATAGTTATTACAAATAAGTTTAGTAATTGGATAACATCTATTAAAACTTGTAATACTGTCTTAATTGATGATTACAATAAAAATAACATTATTTATAAAATTGAAAGTAGTTATCATAATGATAATAGTGAATTAATAAAATCAAATAATTTATCTGTTAAGAACTGTTCTTGGAAAAAATTAACAGATATCATATTTTTGAGATACAATGAATTTGCTTTCAATAAACAAAAATATAAAAATACATATTCTTATTGGTTAGAACAATGGAATAATAATATATATGAAATACCTTATGATATTGAAATACCTAATAATTTTGACAGTGATAATTATATAGTTAAAAATAATTTAACTGATATGACTTTAGAAAATGTATATATTCATTGGTTAAAACATAGTAATGACATAACATATATGAAAAAAAATAAAGTTCTTTTGAAAGATGCATCTATATATAATACTATTCAATCATCCATATATGACGTATATTCAGTTTTTAACAAAATATATGTATCTAATGATATAGACAATGGTTTAATAGAATTAAATAATATAATTAGTAACCACAAAAGTTTAAAAATTAATCAATTATTAGAATTATATTTATATAATTAGTTTAATAAATTATCATAATTATATTTATATACTTAGTTTAATGAATCAATAAATCTTTCTCTAAAATATTTTATATCTAATCTGTTCTTGATATCTTGTTTTAATGAATTAATCATTGAAATAACGCTTTCTTTATTTCCTATTTCATTTATCTTATTCGCTAAATCTTGTGTATTAAAATAAGCAGACTCTAATAATGAATCGTCATTATCTACCATTTTTTTATAATAACTATCTATTAACCATCCATTGACATTATCTAATATAACTTCATTATGTGGAGGAACATTTAATGATATACAAGGTGTTCCTGATAAAATACTTTCATAAAATCCAAGTCCTAAACCTTCATGCTTTGACACCTGAATATTAATATGATGTGTATAATAAAGTTCTAAAATTTCTTTTCTACTTAATTGTTTAGTAATAAATGTAATATTTTTATTATTTCTATAATGTTCTAATATTTTTAAATGTTCTTCATTTGCTAATTGTATAGTAACTGTAAGATATATATTTTTATTATCAATTAAACAGAAACTTTCACACACTTCTACAACTTGTTTTCTAGTAAAAGCATTTAATCCACCTATAAATAAAAATTTAATAATATCATTTTTGAATTCTTTTTCTTTTAATTCAATAGTATTTATACCATATCCTACATATTCTGTATTAACCTTTAGTTTTTTCATATGTTTCAGACATATATTATTGTTACATAGAATTTTATAAAACAAATTGTGTTTATGTAATTCATCATATCTAACAATTTCAATATTAGGAATAGCATATGTTTTAACATTTAATGTTTTTAATAATTGTGCTATCTCAAATATTCTAAACCAACACGTTTCAGGTATAATAAATTTACCAATATTGTATTTATAACAAAAATCTATTATTTCAATATCTTTAATATCTTCTCTAGAATTAGGAGAATGATATATATTATCGTGTTTCCAATAATCAGTATCTTTCAATTTATCTATTTGTGAATGATATGGTTTAATACCAAATATAAAAATATTATATGTATCTTTTAAGATATCATTATAGTTTTTCGATTGAATACCTAATCCTTGGTCAGTCCATGGAGTTAATATACCAATATTCATTTCTTTACTTTTTAAAATAGTTTTATATATAACATTTTCAAATTGTTTAAATGCTATCTTGTCTGAATGTATTTTATATTTTTCTCTCATCATTTTTGACATTAAATCATACATATTTTTGTTATTATATAATGTTTCAACAGTTTTTATCCATTCATCATAATTATCAATACTTAATATCGGACTTGTTCCTCCTAATAAATATTTAATATTTCCTTTATGTGTGCTTAAAACAGGTATTCCATTCATCATTGCTTCATTCACAACTCTACAAAATGTTTCATCAACAAGTGAAATACATAACATAATTTTTGTTAAACTATATATGTTTTTAATATTATTTGTTTTTTCCATATACACAGAATTAGGATGATTTAGTTGAATTTCTTTTTTTATTAATTCATCAAGTTCTTCTGATTTATCTTCTGTTCTTACACATAAAAAATTAACATTTTTACAATTTTTTAACAAATGATAAAATATATATCCACCTTTTAATTTATGAATATTTATCATAACAACATATTTAGAATTCCACGGTTCATAATTGTCTATTAAATATTTGTTAGATGATGATGATGGATAAATTATATCTGGTACAAACACGTTTGTAATTTCTTGGAAACATTCTTGAACAAATTTTGATGCACAATAAAAATTAAAATATTTTTGTGTTTTCAAATACTCAAATACTTTATGTGCTTTGTGTAAATGTTTGTTCTTTAAAATATCTGTATTATATGTTTTTACATCTAGTTCAATACCATCGTTCCAAAAATGAAAACCAGTCAAAAATTCTGTTCTCAATTCTTTACTTGCATTATAAAAATCCTCTCTTAACAAACCTTGATGATGTATTATATCAGGTTTTAAAAGTTTTAACCAATTTAGTAAAACATCTTTAGAAAAACCATCAGGTATATTAATATATGTACCATATTTACTTTTAATGATTTGTAATCTATCATATGTTTTATTACTCATATTCGCAAATGCTAACCAATATACTTTCATACCTAACTTATGTGCATATTCCATTGTATCCTCCATAAATGCTTCGCCTCCACCTCCACCTTGTGACCATAATGTAGCAATTACATATATTTTATTATATAACATTATTAATTTTACTCATTAAAATATTGTTTGTCTGTTATACGAACATATAATGAGATTAATTTGTCTTTAATAATTTGTGTTAATTCTAAATCTGTTTTATCATCATAAATTTCTTTTAGTTCATCATTTTTATTTAACATATTTATAAAACTATTTTGATATTGTAATATTTCAAGTAGTTCTTTTTTTATTAAATAATTGTCATTTATTATTTCTGGATTGTTATTAAAAGATACTTTTTTAATAGGATTTTCATCAATTGATGAATTATCAGTTGATAAATTATTATTATTATTATTATTATTATTATTATCATTTAATGAATTATTAACAACATTTTTTTTCATATATTGTCTATTAATATTGTTTTGTTTTCTATAATTTGTATTGATATTTTGTTTAATTGGTTTTCTAATCATTATAAAATATATTTAGAATAATATTTATCATTATTTATACATATATATATAACATTATGAATTCTAATAAAAATTTCAATTATATAATATATCACAAAAATTGTATAGACGGTTTTGCAGGTTTCTTTATAGCATATTTAAGCAATAAACTATCACAAAATGTAAATATTTATGGTGACCAACCTTCAACAAAAACAGTTCCACCTGATATAGATGACAAAGATATAATAATTATTGATGTAGCATATAATAAAGATGTTTTAGAACAAATTTGTAAGTATGCAAAATCAGTTGTATTTATAGATCATCACGACGGAATCAAACAAGATGTTGTTAATATACAAAAGAAATATAATAACATTGAAATTATTTATGATGAAGAATTTTCTGGTGCATCATTATCTTGGAAATATTTTAATGGTGATGATAAGATACCATCATTTATTAGGTATATACAAGATAATGATACTGGTAAATGGTTAGACAAAAATACGAGACCATTTATATATGCACTGAGAACTTTTTTTAAATTAGAACCAACTTACAAAAATATTAAACAATGGAATAAACTATTTGATAATGAATATGTATTAAAAATGATAAAAAAAGGTTCATATATGGAGAAATACAGTAAATATTTAATAAAAAAGAATATGATGTATCATACAATAGAAAAATTTCCATCTAAAAAAATATATAATTTGTCTCCAGATACATTTAAGGAAGTAGGGCAATATAAAGTTGCTGTGTTTTGTGGTGGTAGTTGTCCATCTGTCAGTGATTTAGCAGTTGAAACAATGAAGACATTTAATTGTGATTTCTGTATAATGTGGACATATAATATAGATTCAAAAAAATATATATTAAGTATGAGGTCAACAATTGTTAATATAGGAGAGATATGTAGAATATTTGGTGGAAACGGTCATAAATTAGCGGCTTCTTGTTCGTTTTTTTCAACAGACTATAATATTCATGATTTATTTGAAGGAAAATCTTTACCAAGAAATTATAAATAATTTTTTATATATAAATAATTTTTTATATATAAATATCTTTTTTTTCTATTAATCTAATATATAAAAATGGCTGAATATTTAGAACTTAATCGTGATGATTCCGGTGAAGCTGGTAGTTGGGGAAAATCTCGTCCTATTACTGGACGTCCCATAAATCCTGGTAATCCTATTAATTGGGAACCTCAACCTCAACCTCCTAGACCAGATGATGGATACGGTGATGATAATCCCTATAAACCTCATAAACCACGTAGATGGAGTTGGCATCTAGGAAAACATATGTGGAGACTATTACTTTTTTTCGTAATTGTTCTCGTAATTATTTCTATTCCTAATTATTTCAGTGATGTTGGTCAATGTATGAAAGAAAAGACAAGCAATTTAGGTAAAGCAAGTTGTGTAGTCTCCTCTATGCCTTCTCTGTTGAGCGGATGTTCTCATAGACCAGTAAGTTCATTAACTGGTGGTAAAATCCAAGGTGTTACTGATTCCGTTTATGCACTTTTTGCAACTCCTCAATTTTAAACATTATTTAACAAAATTTTAACAATATATTTTATATAAAACAATGAATGTTTTACATAAAAAAAACTAATTAATTATCATCATTATCAAAATGACATTCTCTGAAAACATTACAAGGTAAATCTAATAATTTTACATATTTACATTTCTTACATATATTATCAATATATACTATTAAACCACAATGATTATGAAAAGCATATTCTTCAACAGTTGTGTTATAAGAACCTTTGAAATATATTTTTTTAAGTTTAGGACAATCAATAAAAGCATTACTACCAATAAAAGCAATACTATGTGGAATTATAACCTTTTCTAAATCACTATTTTGCTCAAATGCATTGCTACCTATGGAAACCAGATGTGGAGCACATAATCGTTTTAACTTTGTTTCATAAAATGCATATTCAAATATTGTTTCAACACTATCTAAATCAATATGAGTTAGTGATGTACAATTGTAAAATGATCTTGTACCAATACTTCGTAAAAGAGGTGATTTAACATATTTTAAAGAAGTACAATCTTGAAAAGCAGATAAATCATTAATAACATCCAAATTTGGTAAATCAATTCTAGGTAAAACATTACAACTATAAAATGCGCTATCATTAATAGTCACTACTTGTGGTACATTGATTTGTAAAAGTGTATTACAATCATTAAATGTTAGTTTATTTACAGTAGTTACAAGAGGTATATTTACTTGGACTAAATTTTCACAATTACTAAATGCTGATTCTTCTAATAAAGTACACAGAGGTAAGTTAATGTTTACAAGACCACTACTACGCTTAAATGCTTCATTTCTTACAGTTTCTACTTTAGGACAATTTATTAATGTTATCGACGAATTGGTAAATGCTTCTTCACCTATAGTTATTGTTTCAGGACAATTAACCATCACTAGATTTGATAAATCGTCAAACGCGTTCGAACCTATAGTTTCAACATTTGGAATGTTTAACATTGTTAGAGCAGTACATCCAGTAAATGTTGTATCATCAATTGTAGATAAAATAGCAGTGTCAGATGAAATGTTAACCATAGATAGACTTGTACAACCATCAAATATGTTTGAACCAATTGTAGTTAATTTAGGTGCGTACACAGATGTTAACGAAGTACAATTAGCAAATGCATTATCTTCAATATTTACTATATTAGGCATGTTTATCATAGCTAGATTATTACACGCGCTAAAAGCATCATTATTTATATTAGTAACTCCAGGACAATTAACCATAACAATATTTACACAATTTAAAAATGCATTCATACCTATAGTTTTGACTGTATTAGGTAAAATAACTTGTTGTATATTACTATTACCATTAAATGCGTCTTGTTTTACAGAAACCACTGTATAATCATTAAAACCATTATTTACTGTTGTAGGAATTATGACTTGTGCACCTCCATAACTAGTATTATTATCCACTTCGCATGTAAAATTTGGAGAACCACTCAGAATATTGTAATTTATACCTAAGTATGTAAAACTCATTATATAATAAAAAAATAATTTAAAAAAATATATACTGATAAATAAAAATTTTATGTAAAACAATCAATTGTTTTATATAAACAAAATACTAAAATTTATTTTAGATAGAATATAGTTCATAACAGTATTATTAACATCTACGTGTTTGTCGACTAATATATCTAGGAAACAATTTATTCATCACTACTACAACTACTACTACAACTACTACAGCTACTACAACTATTGCAGCAACAACTATTGCAGCAACTTCGATGATGACGGCGAACACGTCTATTGTCGCAACATTCGGGTAACGGTTTGTTAACTAAACTAGGACGACGAACATATCGTGAGGAACTTTCTGCACAACTATCACAGCAACTACCGCCACCTTCACCGTGACCGTTACGACCTGATTTAGCAGGAGCTTTAGAAGGTTTGCCTGATTTAGCAGGAGCTTTAGAAGGTTTGCCTGATTTGGCAGGAGCTTTAGAAGGTTTGCCTGATTTGGCAGGAGCTTTAGAAGGTTTGCCTGATTTGGCAGGAGCTTTAGAAGGTTTGCCTGATTTGGCAGGTGTTTTAGAAGGTTTGCCTGATTTTGCAAAAGTAGGATCATGAGCAGATTGTTCGGCAACTGGAGCAGATTGTTCATTATTTCTACCACTACCGGATCTTCCAGATTGTTCGGCAACTGGAGCTGGTGCTGGAGCATGAGCAGATTGTTCGGCAACTGGAGCAGGTGCTGGAGCAGGTGCTGGAGCAGGTGCTGGAGCAGGTGCTGGAGCAGGTGCTGGAGCAGGTGCTGGTGCTGGTGCTGGTGCTGGAGCAGGTGCAGGTGCTGGAGCAGGTGCTGGAGCAGGTGCTGGTGCTGGTGCTGGTGCTGGTGCCTGAACATTTGCAGATTGATTGCTTTGACCACCTTGACCAGATTTACCACCATTACCTGATTTACCACCATTACCTGATTGTTCAGATTGACTTGTTTGATTTGCAGGAGCTGACATTGTTATAACATATATATATGTTATAAAAATAATTATACTAATAAATAATATTTTTAAATAATATTATATATTAAAAATATAATTAAATTTATATATTCCAAACCAATTTATATATTTTTATAGTTTAAAATAAATTTTAATTACTGTATTTTCTCTCTAATTCACTTATATGTTTAGAATTATTTATAATATCATTTTTACGAATTCTATATTTTGTTTGTAAATTATCGATAGACTTGACAGGAACAATATTATAACTATTTTTAACATATATACTTTTATATTTTTTATTAGATTGTTTTTTAACATATTTTTTGTTAAGTTCTGAAAATATATTATTGATAGGTTCCTTAATTGTTCCTATTTCATTTCTTTCACCACCTTCTACCATATTAACATACATACTTGCAGGTAGTTTTTTAGAATTTGATTTAGATTGTTTTTTAAAATATCCATTATCAACAATATTTGAATTAACCATAATATGTTCAATATTTCTAGAACCCTTTTTGGATTGTTTTTTAAAATATCCATCAACATATTCATCATCATTTCTGGATTTCTTTTTTAAATAATTATTATTATTACAATTAACTGTTATATCTTCTAATTTTCTACAAATGTATTTTTCATTGTAACAATTACTCTCTTTGTGACATCTTATTTTAAAAACATTAGATGGTAATTCAAACTTTTCAACTAATTTATTGATACATTTCAAGTCTTTTACATATACAACATTAATGTTATAATTAATACTTGTGTTAGTTAAATCATATGGATTGTTAAATGCTTGGCAACCTATAACGACACTGTTAATACAACCATCAAAATAAACAGTTTGCAAATTATTGATGGTACTAAAAGCATTGTCACCAACATATTTTATTGTTTTTGGTAAATGAACTGATAAAAGTGCTGTTTGAAAAAATGCTTGGGAACCTATGTTTTCAATATGTGGCATATTTATTTCATATAGGTTGTTGCAAGAATTAAAAGCATTAGCACCTATAAACACAACATTAGGTAAGTCCAATGATGTGATACCTGAATATTCAAATGCATTGTCAAATATAGATGATACTAAAGGTACATCTAATGTTCTTAAAGATGTACAATCTTTAAAAGCACCCGTTTCTATAGACACTACTTTAGAACAACATATTTTAATTAGTTCATCACATGAATTAAATGCTAGATGTGGAATTACTGTAATTTTGGGTAAATACACACATTTTAAATCCAAACATGAATCAAATGTATTCAAACCTATGCTTATACATTTAGGTGCATATACATTTACTAATTTTACACATTCTAAAAATGTTTTATCACCTAAAATTTCAACATTTGGCATATATATGTCATTTAACTGACCGCAACCGTTGAAAGCATTACTTTCTATATGTATAACATTTGGTAAATTCATATTGGTAATACCTGTATTACTAAATGCAGAAAAACTTATATTTTCAACATTTGGTATATCAACAGTTACTAGAGATGTGCAGTTAAAAAAAGCATTATTTCCTATAGAAACAAGTTTAGGCATATTTACAGTTGTCAGATTATTACATCCAGAAAACGTAGATGAACCAATAGTTTTTACGTTAAGTGCGGTAATAGATATAATATTTGAATTATTACTAAAAACATTGTCCGCAATGGCAACTATTTTTTTACCGTTAACTTGATTTAATACAACATTTGTTAAACTAAATGTATCTGATAAATGTATTAACATATATGTGTTATTATCAAGTTCAGCATATATATTATTATTACTATCAGTATAATTTGGTAATGACATTATATATTAGTATTATAAAAATATAATTATTTATATATTGTTGTAATTTAGTTAAATGAATAAATAAATAAATTGATAACACGCTTTTAATTTTAATCTTCACACGATTGACAACACGATTTCTTCTTATTAGAACACCAATTATCATCACATTTATTACTAGTTATTAAAGAACAAGGGATTTCAAAATGTTCTGCATATTTACCTCTTAAACATTTGTCTTTGACATAAAAATTGGTGACAGTTGTAGAATTCAAATCATTGGACACTGATTCTACTACACTAAATGTATCTATATCTATAGCATCATCTACATTTGAAGGTTGACCCGATAAAAATGCTCCAAAACCTACATTTGTATATGGACCCGAATATATTTCCACACACGTTAATGTCGTAATATTAGAAAACGCATATTCACCAATTGATAATAAATATTTTGGTAAAACAACAGATGTTAAACTTGTTTCTATAAATGCATTGCTTCCAATGTATTCTATTTTTGGTATATGAATACTAGTCAAATTTGAAATGTTATTAAATGCATAGTTACCTATAAAATGTAAATGTGGTGTATCTAGTTCATTTAATGCTGTATTACAAAAAGCATAATCATCAATGTCTAAAACTTTTCGCATATTAATTTTATGTAATGATGTACAATTATTAAAAGCATTATAATTTATATGTTCCACGTCAGGACAAACGACGGTGTTTAATTTAGGACAATCTTTAAAAGCATTATAATCAATAGTTAAAACATTTGGAATATATACTTTTACTAAATTATCACAATCATTAAAAACATCATTTGCTAAAAATTTAATTTTTGGAAGACAAGCACTTATAAGACTATCACAATCATTAAATGCATGATTATGTAATGTTTTCACATTTGGTAAATCAATTGATAAAAGACCTGATTCAGCAAAAGCAGATGCGTTAACACGAATTGCTCTAGGTAATTTTATAGATTTTAGAGAAGAACAATTGTGAAAAGCATTATCATCAATAATTTCAGCATTTGGAAAATCAAGTGATGTATTTTGATTTTGTATAGCATTATCAAATGCTGATGAACCTATATGGATGACATTACGCATATGAACAGATGATAGTTTAGTACAGGAAAAAAAAGCATCAGCACCAATGTCAGTACATTTATTTAATGTAACACTTGTTAAACTAGTAGCACCTTTGAAAGCATTTTGACCTACCGACAGAACATTCGGACAAACAACGGATGTAATAACATTATTATTAAGAAAAACATTTTCAGCAATTGAGGTAATCTTATATGTTTTACTACTATGCGTTACTGTATCTAAATATACTGTTGTTGCTGAAATAGGTTCATTCCATTGTGATAACATAACAGTATTATCATTAAATATACTGTATATATTTGTTTCTGTAAATTGTTCTAATGCCATTGACCTTATATAGTATATGTTTATATTATTTATAATTTTTTTTACAATTATAAGTAATTATTTATTTAGAATAATGATTTAATTTATTAACAGAACTTTCACATTTTTTATTACATTAGTTATTTCTAGAATGACAACAGTCTCTATACCTGTTATTTTTGTCTCTGCAACTACATATGTTATCTATTTCTCTTTCTCTTTCTCTTTCTCTTTCTCTTTCTTTTTTGTCACAAGATTTACAACATGATTTACTAGATTCACATATTTTATTACATTTTTCATCAGAGATAATAGTTGTAAAAACACCAAAATGTTTTGCATATCGACGTTTATCACATTTATTTTTAATACAAAAGTTTGTAAGAGGTGATTTGTAAAGGTTATTATCTAACAGAACATCATCTGTGATTGTATTTAATGTAGTAACAGTAATTAGATTAGCACTTGTATTTGTTACACCATTTAGCAATGCTCCTACACCAACACTAGTACATGGACTACTACAAACTTCAATACAAGTTAGAGTATCTATGTTGGAAGAAAATGAATATTGTCCTAATTGCTCCAATGATCGTGGCAATTTAACATCTGTCAAACCAGTTCCTACAAATGCTTCCATACCAATAAATTCAACATTTGGAATATCAATAGAAATCAAAGAAGGTATATTATTAAATGCTTGGTCACCTATGTATTGTAATTCAGGTGCTTTTAATTTAATTAAACCTGTATTGTTAAAAGAACGATTGCCTACACTTTTAACTTTTGGTAAATTGATATTGGATAATGATGTACAATTTATAAATGCTTCTGTTTTAATTTCTTCTACCTCTGGTATCAAGACATGTACCAAATCAGTACAATTATTGAAAGCATAATCTTGTATTTCTGTTGCACTGGGAACACTAACTTTTGTCAAATTACTACATTCACCAAACATTCTAAAACTCACATATTTTAATTTAGGTAAACATGCAGTTTGTAAATTATTATTTGCCCTAAACACAATATTACCAGCAACAACAAGTTCCGGAAAATTAATTGCTCTTAAACCAGAACTATTAAACGAACTTTCGCCTATACGAATTACTTTAGGTAAATTAATAGCAACTAGTTTTGAACATTGAGTAAATGCTTCATTATCTATGTATTTAACATTAGGAAAATTCAACGCAATACCCGAAATACTAATAGCAGAAATTGCAGAACTAAATGCACGTGTACCAATGTGTACCAGTTGTGGCATACTAACAGTTTGTAAAATTTGACAATTTTGAAATGCTCTTTGACCAATAGTTGTGACTTTATTCATTTCTACAGTTTCTAAAATAATACAATCTTCAAACGCGTTTTTACCAACAGCCAAAACATCAGGAGCATTTACTGACACTAATGTGCCTTTAACATTGTAAAATGCGTTGTCTCCGATAGCAGTAACCTTATATGTTTTACCACCATTTGATACAGGACCTAAAATTGCATTAATAACAGCAGTATTATTATAGATTGCCAACATAACAGTGCGTGTAGTTTCATCCAAAATACTATATGTATTTAGTGCATCAGTGAATTGTGTTAATAAAGACATTATATTTATATTATAAATTTATATGATTATTTTATTTATTAAAAATAATTATTAATTAAAAACGCATAACTATTCTAAACAGAATATTCACTGACACTATCAAAATATTCTTCCATTAATGGTTTTCTAAATGTTCGTATTTTTTTTGAAATATTATCCATTCTGTCATTTCGTATATCATTAACATATTCTTTTTCTAGTTTTACCCACTCTAAATATCTGTTTCTATATGTTTCTCTTAGATCATTATCTTTTTCTAAACTGACTGCTTCCTCTAACAAACCATCTACCATCAAAAAATGTTTTTTAATACAGTCAATACACCTTTTTTTAGAATTATTTAAATGGTCTTCTAGTAACAAGCATTGTTTAGATGCTTCACGCATATTATATTTTGGATCTAGAATAGGATGTAGATTTTCACCACATTTTTTGATATCACATTTATTTTTATCACATTTATTTTTATCATTATTATTATTATTATCATTAATATTATCATTATTATTATCATTAATATTATTATTTTTATCATTGATTTTATCATTAATATTATTATTTTTATCATTATCATTAATTTTATCATTAATTTTATCATTAATGTTATCATTAATGTTATCATTATTATTAAATATACCATATGTTTCATCTAAATCTGTTCCATCCAAATTAGAAAACCTCTCATACATAAACATATCATTAATCTTACAAAAGTTAAACACAATTATACATAAAAAAAATAGTATTATTATTGAGATAATCCTTTTATTAATCATTATATAATATATCAATATAAATTTTCAACAAGAGTTGTATATTCAAATAATATAATGTTGTCTTTTTTTATAATATGAATTTTTACATATTCTATATTTGACATATTTTCACATAATGTATCATTTAGATAATTTTTTAATATATCATCATTGTCATATATTATTTCAATGTCATCTAAATCTATGTTATTTAATGTTAAAACTAATTCATATATATTTTTATTAACCCGTTCACACATTTTACAAAACTTGTAATGTTTTATGATATTTGAAATAAATTCTGATAGAATGTTATCAATATTTCTAACTAGTTGCGAACAAGGAATTAACATTATTGGAATATTTCTAACAAGATTGTCATTAATTTCTTCATATACTACATTTGATAAAACTTTATCTAATTTCTTTTCAACTTTCTTTTCATTTAATACAATTTCTTTTTTTTGTAAAATTAATTTGGACAATTTTAAACCAACATCAGAACATATTATATGGTTAAAAGTATTATCTCCCTTAATATGTTCTTTACAAAATGATATAAACGATGTATATTTATCCACCAATGTGAATTCAAATGATTTAATTCCTCGTGATTTATCATATATTATTATATTATTTAGTTCAATACAATATCTATTCATATTCATATCATTATATATTTCTACATTTTCTGTATTTTTTATCATTTTACTAAATGTTTGTCCTAATGCAATTATACCTTTAGGTAAATCTCGTATGTAAAATATGATGATATCATCTTCAGAAACATCATATTTATCATACGATGAAATATACATATGTTTTTTTTTAAAGTTGCTTTGTAATATTTTCCATTGTTCTAGTTTCAATACATATAACCAATATTTAGTTTTATCATATATTTTTATCAAATCTTTTTCATATACAACACTCATATATATTTATGTATATTATTTGTATATGTTTATAGATAATTTAGTTTTCATTTTTTTCTAATTCATATAATTTATCAAACAATTGTTTATTCCTCATTCTCCAATTCATTTTATTTTTCATAAATTTTATTAAACTAGTCCATTTAATAGTTCTTTCGATATCATCATGTAATTCTGTTTCACCAAAATCTTCTTTACGTAAATGTCTTTCATTTGAATTTGCTTTAACAACAAATATTACGTATTTAGAATGACCACTATAAAAATATTGTGCTTTTTTTATTCTTTCTATAATAGAATTGCTACTTATAACATTATTTGTTTCTTCTTCAACTTCTCTAGCAACTGTATCATAAATAGTTTTATCTCCTAAATCTATTTTACCACCTATATCTTCATACATTCCTTTTTTCTTTATTAGTAATAATTTCAAATTTCCTGATTTATCTTTTTTATATAATATTAAACCACCTGCAGTAATAACTTTTGATATATCATTGTCTAAATTTTTAGTTACTCTAATATGTTTCTTCATTTGTATATTATTATATTTGTTTTATTAAATATTTCTTTTTTAGAATATCCATATTTATATCTTTAATATATTCTTTAGATTTAACATCTATGAATTGTCCTATCATATACAAATCAACTTTATCTTCCTCTAAAACACTATCTTGTTTTCTTGATACTTCAAACTCTAATGTCGAAATTTTTAGTCCCTGAAAATAACAATAATTATTAGGATCTAAAACAAAATCTTTACAATTAGTTAGTTTATATTTCTCTTCAAATAATTTTGTTTCTCTGACAATTGAATTTAAAAAATATATTTTACTGTAATTGTTTATAAATAAATTTTCTATCATTTTATCAATTCTATTTGTTTCTCTTGGTTCAATATCTATTAAAATACTTTCAATATAATCTAATGTTCTCGAACAATTAGCATATAATGATATGTTTCCAAATGACATAAATCTGTCCATTTCTAACAATGACATATTAGAATATAATATTTTTCTCAATGTTTGTAATTTTAAGTTAGACTTTACAAAAAAATCATTATCAATGTATCCGATAATATTTTGTCTCTCTAACATTTCTAATGAATTTTTATTTAATATCATACTACTTAATTCTACTGCTTCATAAAAATATTCAGTACAGTTTAATATATCAATATCTGATAATATTCTAGTCATTGACACTTTTTTGGTAACATTATCAAAAAATATAAAACTGACATCATTATTGTCTTTCAAATTAAATTTATCAATATATTCTTTTCTCATATTGAAATTATATTTGTCCAATGACCAAAACATTATATTAAATAGACTTTTTTTAGTTAATTTTAAATTTTTTACATAATATACAATACCATTTTTATTTAATTTTTCAATAGTATCATTTATATTCTTATCATTAAATACAGTTATAATAAATGTATTTGACCTACATTTTACATATTCTGTTATAATAATGTCAATATCTTCTTTCTTGATTTCATCAATATCTTCTATTCGTTTTTCGATAAATTTTATATCTTTGTATTTCATATATAGTTTTTCATAAAACGATTCTACTGAATGATATTCAAATAATAACTTCAATGGTTTAATATAATCGTATTCAATTACATTATTAAACATAGGTGAAATATTAAATGGTCTAAACTGTGCAAATCTCTCTAAAAAGAAATACTGTAAATGATAATCTTTTATTTTATCTTCACTTATTTTGTATAATTTGGAAATATTTCTTTTTTCAAATTTAGTATTAACCAGTTTTTTATTGTTAATTGTTCTCATATTTTTTTTAACATAAGGTACATATTCATCATCATCAAATAAATTTCCTAATACTAAATCTTTTTCTAAAAACATAAAACTATTACTTAAATTCTGTCCTATTTTATGTTTTAATTTATTATAATAATAATGTTCATCTAATTTATTTAATTCCATTTCAGAACCATCTATTATTTTGTATTTATTATCTAAATTAGTTTTATCAATTTTATCAAATACTTGTGGATAAAGATCATTTGACATATTATCATCATCAGATAAATTATGTAGTCTATAATTAGGATAAATATCTTTCAGAACCATACCTTTAATTAATGTATCTATCACATCATTATTGTTTTTTAATAATATTGTTTTACTCATATATAATTATTATATAGAATAAATTATATAAATGGTATCATTAGACGAAATAGGAGATTACATATCTTTTGGATTTTCTGTTATATATTTGTTATACATTTTATACACATATCGTAATATTGATAAAAATATTACAACTAATATATTTTTGATTGTTTCTATTATATGTGCAATAATTATTATAATTATATTTGTATGTGAAATTGTTGAACCATCATTTATTAATGATAATAGTTTTATACAATTTGAAAAATATGGAAAAATTAATGCACAATTATTATTAGCTATATCGTATGGTTATTTTATTGGTGTATCTAGATGTTAGACTGTCTTTTTCTTTCGTGCTAATTTAATGTTTTTTTTAATAGTAATATCTTCTGTTATATAATTTTTACTATTATCATTTATTGTTATTTTATCAATTATACTATTAATAGTATTATTTATAATAAAATCATTGTTAGACATATCTTTTTTTTTATTAAAAACAGATTCGGATCTTGTTTTATCTGAAATAAGTTCTAAAACTGGTACAAGTTCTGAAACAAGTTCTGGAACAAGTTCTGGTACAAGTTTTGGTACAAGTTCTGGAACAAGTTCTGGAACAAGTTCTGGAACAAGTTCTGGTACAAGTTCTGGTACAAGTTCTGGTACAAGTTCTGGTACAAGTTCTGGTACAAGTTCTGGTTCAGAATTTGTAACTGGTTCCGAATTTGTAACTGGTTCCAAATTTGTAACTGGTTCCGAATTTGTAACTGGTTCAGAATTTGTAACTGGTTCAGAATTTGTAACTGGTTCAGATTTTGAAACAGGTTTTAAAATAATATTTTGTTTATTTGTTATAACATCATTGGTTAACATATTGAATAAAACATTATAAACTAATTCATTTGTAGAAACATTAACAATATCTTTTTTATCAATAATATCGATTTTATCAGAAATATTATTAACAACATCTGTTTTATCAGAAACATTATAAACAACATCTATTTTATCAGAAATATTATTAACAACATCTGTTTTATCAGAAACATTATAAACAACATCTGTTTTATCAGAAATATTATCAATAACATCTATTTTATCAGAAACATTATTAACAATATCTATTTTATCAGAAACATTATTAACAACATTTATTTTATCAGAAACATTATTAACATTATGTGTTAAATGATACTTACAATTATTAACATCTAATATGAAACATTCTAAAAACATTGATGCTAATTTAAAAAAATTATATAAAGGTTTTACAAAATTATTATTAATAATTCTATTATCTATATAATATTTTTTATCAATATCAATACAATTACTGTCAATATTACATAAAATATACCAACAAGATATAGTAAAACTAATAAAATAAATATATAAATAACTATCAAACATATTTATATAATACTAATAAACTAAAAACTATTATTTATACACATTAACATTTTAACAATGACATCGATGATGATGTTCTATTTTATTACTTTCAAATTTAGATGGTCTAAAATCATCAATCATTAAATTAGTTGGGATACGATTAACTCTATGTTGTTCTGTATCATCTTTTTTTAAAAGAGGAACATCATTTCTAAAAAATCTTTCAGCAATTGGTGTATTTTCCATTTTTGACAACCGTCTATTGTTAGAAATATCAATAAAATACATTATATTTGGTAAAATAGGTATTGTTTCTAAATCATTTGATTCAACATCTAATAATGTTATTGTATCAGGAAATTTTTCAAATTGTAATTCTTTTATTCCACATCTAATTGCACACAATTTATTAATAACTAATGGTAATTTTTTAATAAATTTGATATTATTACCAGAAATGTCTAATTCTAAAATAGTGTCCGGTAAATTATCTATACATTCTATATTTGATTGTTTTATTGATAACTTTTTAAGTTTTGTCAAACCTGTAAAAATACTTGTATCTTTAACTTCTGTTTGATCCATTACAATATTTTCTATGTTTGGTGGAAATATAATTTCACTGTTTAAAGGATTTTTTGATAATAACAAATCTTTAATGTTAACAGATTTACCTAAATCTAGTTTATCAATATGATTACCTGCTAAATGTAATATTTCTACACTATCAGGAATATCATTACTAGTAACACTTTTAATAAGATTATTATTTAAAACAATCCTTTTAGGTTTTTGTGGAAGATTATTTAAATTGGTTATATTACAATCCATTGCTATAAAGCTTTCAATATTGTCTAACGATTTTAATATTTCAGGTAATGTGTCTTTAACTGGAGCATCTATAATATTAAAACTATTAGAATCATTTGATATAAATCGTGATATATAATCATTAAATTTTGTTTCTTTATTTTCTCTTCTCATCATATTTCTTCTCATAAAATGAGAACTCATATCAATTTCATCACTATCAGAATCCATCATTTTTATGTTTTATTAATCTATTAAATGTGTTATTATGTATATTAATTAATTTTCAATTTTTATAATATATGAACGACAAGATTCTATCAAGGGTTTTAAATAAACAGGATTATAAAGAAGTTGATTCTCACGATCATTTTGATTTAACAGAAAATGTTGTGTGTTTCTTTAATGGTAAAAATTGGATGGTTATAAAATTGGAAGATATGTTAGCATATCCATTATTGTATTTCGACTTTTGGTCTGAAAAAGATAATACAACTTATCATAATACTCTTTTGGTATGTCCTATTACTTTAAGATCCATGATATACAAAGGTGTTATTAAAATAATTGATATCATTAATAATGATTTAAAATTGTTAAACACTGATACTAATGATGAATTTCTGATACATTTACCATATACTGGTCATTATGATGATAAAGGTAATGAGAAAAAAATAAAGTCTCACGTTAAGAGACATCAAGTTAATATTATGACATTAAGAGATTGTTTTTCATCTGTTTTAGATCCTATATTTATAATTCCTATTAATAAAGAAAGTCCAATTATTAACATTGAATATTATTCAAATAGGAATACAATTGATGGAAAACCTATTAATACAACAATTCATCCTAAAAATATTGTGTATATGATACAATATTATTCACATAAATCAGAAAAATATAAATATAATGTTATTGTTGGTAAAAATATATCAACAAATCAAGTGTCTAAATATGAATATAAGGCATCTGGTATATGGCATTATATTGAAGAACATAAAAAGAAACTCATTAAAAGAAGAGCATATATATATCCTATTCTTTGGTACATAACGCAAGAATATCAGGATATTAATTTGATAACTATGTAATTAATTATTTTGTCGAGGTCGTTTAGTAAACATAAATATAGTATCTGAATCGGTATCAGAATTTGATGAATCATAAGCAGACGTAGATGTAGATGATGACATGTTTTTTCTACTTACTGGACTAATATCAATTACTTTTTTTTCATTTTTATAATCGTTTCCATATTCATCAAAATCATATTTATCTTTATTTTTAGGTTTAGGTAAATAGTCTTCATATTCTTCATTGTAATCTTTTTTTGGTTTATTAGTAGTTGTAGTAGTATTATTATCATTAACATCATTAAATTGAAACATATTAGATCTAGATAATTTACTTGGTTTGCTATGTAATTTATTATCTATTGATTTCATTAAATAATCAAACACATCTTTTCTCATTTCCTTTTCTGTCATTGTATTAGTATTAACAAATTTATCAATTTTTGAATCTTCTTGAATTTTTACATAATGTGTATATGTTATGGTGTTAAAAATTTTCTTTTCCATTACTTCGTCATATTCTTTGTTATGTTCTTTTGCATACATCTTTCTGTTTTCTAAAAGTGTTTGCTTGTTAATTCTCATATGTATATGAAAATCAGGAATAAATTTTAAAAGTTTCTGTGGAAAACCAAAACCAAATATAATAACACCTTTGTTTTTCTCTTTGTCAACAGTTTCATTAAATTTTTCCCAGTTAATAGATTTATAAATGTTATCCCAATCTAGTACAGATATATGTTCCAAATTATCATCAGTTAAATTATTATCAGTTATCTCATCATTAGTTATATTATTATCGTCAAATAAATTATCATTATTTGTAATAACTTTAATATCGTCAATATCTTCATCAACTATTTCGTCAGCTGCTACTTCGTCATCTACTACTTCGTCATCTACTACTTCGTCAGCTGCTACTTCGTTAGCTGCTACTTCGTCAGCTACTTCGTTAGCTACTTCGTCAGATACTACTTCATCAGCTACTTCGTCAGCTACTTCTTCTTCATATGCTTGTCCCCCAACTTGTTCTTCATTTTCCTTTTTATATTTGATATCTACATAATTATCTGGTTTATCATAAATATCATTATCATAATGAAAATCATCTAAATTTATCAATTTCATTTTTAATATATCAGATAAAAACATACCTAATTTCTTTTTTTTAGATCCCATATGTCCAGAAACTAATATAATTAACTTGTTATTGAATTTTAAATATGCTTCAACAATGTTCATATATTATTAAATTATATTATTATTTTATTCACATAAACCTTCTTCTATAACAGTTGAACTGGTATTACTTGTTGCAAAATATGAACTTTCTGATAAATTATATGTAGATGAATTAACTGTTGTTTCAGTTCTCATATCACTTTTACCTCCTTTTCCAAATATAGATTTACCATTTTCTTCAATATGAATGTCTTTCAATAAAAATGTTCTTGTCAGTAATTTGGATAATTTAACTAATATATGTTCTCCCTTATCAATACCTATTAATTGAATGTCTATTGTTTTTTTACCATTTATAATTTTACATTTAATTTCATTTTTAAATATGTAAAATTTGTTTGGTGGAACATTAATAGTATCAATTAAATTATCAAATACATCTATTTTGTCTATATGTTTAATATAATCATCATATATTTTTCTTTCATAACTAACATATTTTGTTAATTTTTTGTTTTTTGCTTCTTTTAAGTATTTCTTAAATGTATCTAAATCATCAGTTTCTATTAATAGTTTTATTTTTGTCATTATTATATATTAAGTTTCTATTTTTGTGTTTAATTTTGTATGTTGATCAATTAAATATTGATGATAGTGTGTTAAAGATTGGTCTGATGGAACAAACTGTTTGATTAATGTTAATAGTTCATTGCTTTTTGTTTTCAATTCTGGATTTAAAGCACTTTTAGGTTGATTAGGTTTAGGTTGAGATTTAACATTTTTGCATTCTTCTGATGGTGTTATATAATTAGAAAGATCTGCATTTTGTAAAGCGTCCTCCCATCTATTACGTGGTTGATGTATTCGTGTATTAAGTGATGTCGATTTTATAATTGAAACTGTATTGTTAGTTGCTATTTTTAATATTTGCGGTGTTCTTGAATACAAAGTTACCAGATCATCTTTATTACGTGGTAATGAATTAACATTAGGGTTATCATCGGTATCGTCAAATCCCCTTGAACTACAAACATCTATGTGATACACAATAAAATCTTTATTATCGTTAGTAGGACATTCGGCAGTTATCCCTGCAATTTTTCCTATGTCTTGTGTATTAAATATTTGGTTTCCAGTTTTTAATAATTTTGTTGCTGTCTCTCTATTATATTTAAATGTTATACTAACATCATCTTCTGTTTCTTTTTCAGTTATGGTATAATAATTAAGGTTGTTAGTTGTATTTGAAAAATTTTGAGGACAATGCCCCACTATTAATCTATTGTATCCAACTGGAAATCGTTTTTTTATATTACATTCATCAATATTTATCCTTTTTGATATTTCATTTGGAACAAAATATCTACTCCATAACGTATATCCGATATACATCTCTTTATCATTCATATCATCCATTGTTTTCTCATTATCATAATCTATATTCGTCATATCATATAGTTTTTGCCATACATCCATTAAAACGGATTCTAATTTATATTTATGTAACAATCCATATTTATTATTCATATCATTATTAAATTCCTTATATAATTCTACCAAATTAATATCTTTAGAATTTATTTTATACACAGGAGAAATATTACCATGTACATATATAGTGTCATTTATTAACAATGCAATATACAAATTATACCTAAATAAATAATTACGAATTTTTGGTTCTTCCCAAAATACAATAAGACGATTATAATTTTTTCCATTTTTTTTAGTAATATAATAATTATCTGCTATTTCTTTATCTTGCTTACTAATATATTCGTTTATTAATACCCGATTTTTACTTTTCATAGATAATATATTAAAAACTTCATGATTTCCTATTATTTTAAAAATTCCTGATTCCTTATTTTTATTAATTGTTTGTCTATTAAGTTCATTAATAAACATTATCAATTTAATTTCAATTTGTGGATAAATTTGATTTTCTTTATCATTTTTGCTAGAGTCACGATTATTATCTAACATATCACCACATATAACTAGATATGTATCACTAGCTGTCCATTTATATCCAAGAGATGCATCATATGTATTAAAAGATGTATTTAAATCAATATTCAACATATACTCCATATAAATATCTTTTTCACATATCTGAAAATTTTCATTTGTTGATTTTATTATTTTAGCACAATCACGTAGAGCAATTATAAATGCATGTATATCACCATGAATATCAGATAGAGAATATACTGTTTTTTTTTTGACTGGGTTAACAACTGTTTCAATATCTGGTTTTTTTATATCTATATTTTTTTGTGCTTTGTCCAAAAATGTATTTGTTGCGTAGTCATACCTAAAATTACTATATCTAAGAGTGAAATAGTTAATATTTATATTTTCAATAAAATCAATCAAATTGTAAAACAAATTTTGTTTATCTACAAATGTTTTTCTTATTTTTTCTATATCAAAATAATTATCAGTAAATACTTTCTCATTTATTCTTTCAATAGGTATACCTTTATCATCACAAAAAGTTTCATCAATTTTGTACAATCGTAGCAATGCATCTCTAAAATCGGAATACTTAAATAATTCTACAGGATATATATATAAATAAATAAACAAAAACTGACGAATTTTTATTATAGTTTCATCATTTAATTGAAAATCTTCATATTTTATATTTAAATATATAATTTTGTGACATATGTTGTTAATTATTTTAGACCATAATACTAAATCTTTATCTTTTAAAAATGTAATATCGACAATATTAGATTCATCTTGATTGCCATCTTTATATACAGGAAATATAATATCAACATTTTTATTTAAATATGTTATTAATTCATCTTCATTTTTAACATTATTTAAATTATCCAATAATGATTGGTCCATTTAATAAATATATATTAACACCACATATAATATTTTTAATAAATATACATACTCTTATATAATACATTATTATATATCTCATCAAAGTTTCCTTTGACAATAACATTTACATTATTATATACTGCTTCACATAACGTACATAAAAATAATTCATTTTCTTCTGTTTTTATACAATTATCAGATGAACATATAAAATTAATACCGTGCTTACATAAGTTCTGTGCAATATTACAAATACATAATATTTTACCTGTATAATGTGTTGGTTTTATATCTATTGTATTTGATTTGATTATACAATTACAATTATCTATATGTGTTCCTTTTTCATCACATTTATTAACATAATGATTTAACGATGAACCATATAAACACCAATATCGTTTGGCTTCATCTGTTTTAAAATCCATTTTATATTTTTCAATATAATAGTTTGTATCAAAGTTCATAAACTTACAATAAAAATTTTCTGATTCCTTGTTAGGAAAAAACCCATATGTTTTACCATATTTGATGTAATGAATTGTTGCTTCATATACATTCTTAAATTTAAGATTGTATTTTTTCTCATAATAATCCTTGTTAATCTTCGATGGATAATTATTCATTTATATCAAAACAATAATATAATTTTATATTATAAAACAACAATGTCATATTATTTTATAAATGATGAATTGTCTAACAATATAGATTTAACAAATGATATAGTTTATAGTGATATTGTAGGTGATAATATAGACAAATACAGAACATCATATGTAGTTAAAGATGATGTTAAACCATTAGTTAATCGTATAGATAATCGTATAGATAACCATATAGATAACCATATGGTTTCAAAACATCAACGTATAAAAAAAGAACAACCTGTAAAAAAAGAACAACCTGTAAAAAAAGAACATAACATTAATAAATATAAATTACCAGAATACAATAATAAAATGTTAATGTTTATTATTTTAGCAATTATTGTATTAGTTTTTATTTATTATGCAACTAAAAAAAAAGTTGTATCAAATTTAACAGATGATTTAGATAATTATATATGTACTCCAGAGTCTGAAATGTTTGCTATTTTTACAAAAGGTGATAAATTCACACATTCGTCAGGATGGTAAAAACTTAATAAAAATATCAAGTTGTCTTATTAGTATAAACAACTAATCCTGTTATAGACATTCCCAATAGAACCATTTTTGTTCCTTCATCTAAATCATCCCAATTAATGATAATAGAATTAAGAACCAGAAAAAAACCTGCACCTCTCAAAGCATATTGTAAAGACTGATTATATATATTTGAATGTTCTGAAAATACCGTCATACTAATAGCAATATATAAAAGACCTACAATAAATGCTATTACAAAACTTTTTTGTATTTTTTCATTGAATTTGTTTTCGGCAGTTACCAACATAATTGTTTTTTCTGATAACATATATATCATTATCGCAAGTGGTACACTTATTGCAACATTTAATGCATATTTACCCATTATATAATATACATTTATATATTTTTAATTTGTATTAGTTATAACAGATACATCATCATAAGAAGTATTCATATCAACTGATACATCTTTAACAGTATTTTTTATATTTTCCATTAAACCGTCTATAACTTCCTTATTTGTTTTTGTGTCAATACCCATTTTCATTGACCCTTCAATTAAACTTGTTTTTGTTTCAATCATTTCTGTATAACTTTCTTTAATACCATTATTGACTACATAATTTAAAGTGTGTTTAAATCCTGATATATCTTTTTCAATATTAATAAAATCATCGTGTAATTTTATAAATTTACCAAAGTTTTCACCTATTTTTTCAATATGTAAAATATGTTTATTGTCATTTAATTCTTTAAGTTTCATAACAAGTGTTTCGTTATTGTTACCAATTATCCAACCTAAACACATTCCTAATTTACATACATTTCCATATGTACTTTTAATACATTCTAATATTGTTTCATTTTTCACACGACACATTTTTTTGTATTCATCATATTTCTTTTCACATTTTTCTAAACAAAATAAATCTGTTTTTTTCATTTTATCAGTTGATACAATATTATGTTTGTATGTTATTTGTGTAATACATTTAGAAGAATATTCTATACAAAGTTGTAATAATTTACTATTAAGGTTACCATTTTTATTTACCCTAATGATATCAATAGTTAAACTTAAACATTTATAAAAAAAATTAACTGATTCCATAATCATATTATCAATATCTATGTTACTATATACTGTTTCATAAAAAAAACGATTACTATTAATTATAGCTACTATATGTAAAATAGATATGGATACAGCGAGATTGTATCCATGAACTTTGACATTGTTTTTTTTACATTGATTGTTTAAAACAGATAAAGTAAGAACAGACGGTATAAACAAAACAGGATCCTTCATAAAATCATTGATAATGGTTTTTGTAGGATTGGTTAAAAATGTTTGACTTTTAGTTAGCCAGAAATTTGTTATACCTTCAATATATCTGGACTGACGGAACATTATATATAAAGAAATTTTTAATTTTTTCTTTTTTTTTGACAAATAAAATAAAGTACGGTGGACGTTCGCAAGGATACCTAACATTCTGCCTCCTTGGTGCACTCAGTGCATTGGCAACCTTCTTCACCATCACACGTTTTTCCCTCATCTTCTTCATCTTCAGCTTGGGCCCGCTCGCTCTCATTGTGAACCGGTTCATTCGATGGCGTAATTTGGTTAGTGTATTGTGCTGTATGATCCTCATAGACCACTAGTCCAACTACCAACTTGGGAACGCGCGTTGGGTCACCGTGACATGCACATATCTCCACATAGAGCTTCTGCTCGATAGTGTGACCATCATTGCCACCGTAATTGCACTGGTCAGTGAAGGGACACTCTCCTGTGAGTGCGTGGTGAAAACAGAGGGCGCGTTCATGTTCAAACACGAGAACCCCTTTCAGACCCTTGGGTTTGGATTTGGTGCATTCGCCGCATTTACGCCCCATGAAATGTCGGTAGCATCCAAATTCACACACATCGTGCCAAGATTTTGGTAGAAGTACTCGTACCCGTCTCTTACCACCATCGCCGCCACGACCGCGGGTGTTGCCACCGTCTCGACCGCTACCACCGCCACGAGCACCGCCACGAGCACCGCCACGAGCACCGCCACGAGGACCGCCACGAGCACCGCCACGAGGACCGCCACGAGGACCGCCACTAGCACCGCCACGAGCACCGCGACCACCGGTAGCATATGGGGACAGTGATACGTGTTCCTCCTGTGAAGCAGAAGGAGGAGGAGGAGATGCAACAGATGCTGCTGCTGCAACACCGCCATGAGCACCGCCGCCACGACCGCGAGAAGCACCACCGCCTCGACCGCTAGAAGCACTACTGTCACCGCGACCACCGGTAGCATCTGGGGATGGTGAGATAAGTTTTTCGTTGGGACTAAACTCAGGTGCAGCCGATGATAAAGCTACTATTTCTTTGGCGTGAACAAATCTACAGGTATCTCCCCTTGTGCATCTACCATTTTTAAAGTAATTGCAATTTTTGGGACGTGCAGGAGCAGGAGCAGGAGCAGGAGCAGTTGCAGCAGTTGCAGCAGCTGCACCACCAGAACCATCTACACCTTGGTGCGAAAACTTACACCCATTGCCGTTCCTACAGCCTCGTGGCGTTGTAAAGAAAAAACAAGTTTTAGTTTCCATTCTTCAAATAGTTGCTTTTGACTTTTTTTTTAATTAACAATTCTAATGAACCCTTCAATATGTTTGAAATTTCAATTTTTTTCACTCTAATAAACAAAAATGAAACCTATCAGTTCATTGTCTAGGCGTGTTACAACAACAGCACTTACCTAACTCGCTCAAATTACCTGCATATGTACAGGCAGTGCAAGTCCAACGATTTGCTACATTAAGAACATTACAGTTAGAGCAACGTTCTTGTCCAACTGGATTGAGCATATCGCAAGAAAAACAAAGAATTTGACCAATTGACTTATACAATTGATCACAAAATTTGCTGTTTGTGAGCAGTTTTTCTCTAATATAATCATAAATGGCATTTTGCATCATCCTGATCGTATTTATCCATTTTTTATTTTTATTTTTTAATTAACAATTATAATGAATTCTCTATATAATGTTAAAAATTTCATTTTTTTTGAAATTGAAAAAAATAAATAAATAAATTTTAATTGCTGGTGCCACCACGACCACGACCACGACCACGACCACGACCACCACCAAAAGCACCACGACCACCAAAAGTACCACGGCTGAAAGCAACACGGTCAGTGCCAGTGCCAGCGCCAGCGCCATCGCCAGCATGCGAAAATTGACACATTGGGCCATTTTTGCAATTTCCTCTCAGATAAAAAGCACACTGCTGCGGATGAGTAGCAACTGGAGACACAGTAGCAGCAGACACAGTAGCAGTGAGTGCCTCTAAGTCATCAGCTTTAAACTGTGCCTCTAAGGCGTCAGCCAATTTGCCGGACTCATCTGCATCCTTATGCAGCTTTTCTGCCATTTCCAAATTCATGTAACCATCAGCAGAACCGTTTTTCACACTCTCAATGATTGCGTCAGCAGTGACGCGCATATTATCGCGCTCTTCTCTGAGCCGTGCCGGTTCGTTCCGGTGATTTTCACGGAGTTCCTCCGGGGTGTGTGACAGATCACACTGTTTGGTAAGGGCACGAACACATTTCGTACCATCGCGACACAAATTGCTGTTGTTGCGCATTGGGTACTGGGGACCTATATGCAAATCGGGACAACTTCCAGCACTCCACCGGCAGATAACATCGTGGTAGTGCCCATAGCACACTCCTTTTTGTCGCGATGGCGCTGTTCGTTTAGAACGAACCTCTACGCGAAGTGTGCTATCTTTGATAAGAGCTGGTTGATGCGTGCCACCGCGACCACCGCCGCCACGTCCGCGAGAAGAAGCACCGCGAGGAGCACCATCGCTATGTTGACCACCGCGACCACCGTGACCACCGCGACCACCGCGACCACCGTGACCACCGCGACCACCGCGACCACCACTACTAAAGTGGATTTTGCCAGAAGGTTGGGCTGCAGCAGCAGCAGCAGCAACATCTACTTCTTCACCTTCATCATCCAAAGAAGCTTCATCGTCACTTCTAATGACATTGCCCCAATCTAGTTTATCGTCACTCATTTTATAGAGTATTTTTTCCTTTCCTTTTCTTTTTAATTAACTATTATAATGAACCCTTTAATATGTTTGAAATTTCAATTTTTTCGCCCTTATATTATAAAAAAATGTTTTCCTCTACGGCACGCCTTTGGTTTTGGCTTTAGTTTTCATTTTCTTTTTTAATTAACAATTATAATGAACTCTCTGATTTTATGTATAATATGTATTCTTTTTAGATAAATATTATGTAATAAAATAAATAATTATTATAATGTGACCTAGTTATTAGCAACTTCATTAACTTCTTCGCTGGCTACAACTTCCTCTTCATCAGCACCTTTTTTTTTATTCAATAATAATGTTTCAACTTCTGATAGTCTCATATCAATCAAACTGAACAATTCACCACTAAAATATATTTTAACAGCATGTTTATAGTTCTTAAATTGAATGCTCTGTTTATTTCCATAATTACTAAAATAACAACACGTTTTTGTAATCTCATTCATTGTGTAATACAATATATGACACACAAAATTCAGTGCATCAAATGATAACGTATAATTACTACTTGGAACAGACCTAGTTTCTAACAATCGTCTAATTTCTTTTTCTTCTGTAAAAAATGTAGATACATAATTCATTTCTCTACTTACATAGTTATCACTACATTTCTGTATAAAATATCCCATATCTTTGTTTTCACGAATACCTCTTTGTACGTGTTCTAAATTAATTTCATACAGATTTGCCGTTTTAGCATTCTGTTCTGAATATTTACAACTACTTCTAACAATATATGTTCCTAACACTTCTAAAATAGTTACAAATGGATAATGAACATTTGAAACTTTAAAATGTTTCAAATCCATCACATCGTGAACATATTTAATAATGTAGTTCTTTGCTTTCATAACATTTATAATAGCACCTATATTATCTGTAGCGACATTTGCTGGACCATCTTTCTGTCTCTTAAATGTATTAACTTTTTTTAATACAGTTGTTAAAACATCAACATCTAAAATTACATCTTTATCGTCTTCGTTTTTAACATCTTTAACGTCTTTAACGTCTTCATTTTTAACATCTTTAACATCTTCATTTTTAACATCTTTTTCAATTACAGTCTTCTTTGATTTTGACATATTGTTTGTTTTACTCATTATTATTTATTATATATTATTATGTCTATAAGTCAATTTTTTTTAGAAAAATTAATATTTTTAATTAGAAAAATATCAATTTTTTTTAGAAAAATTAATATTTTTAATTAGAAAAATATCAATTTTTTTTAGAAAAATATCAATTTTTTTTAGAAAAATATCAATTTTTTTAGAAAAATATCAATTTCAAAAAACATAATTTTTAGAAAAATATCAATTTTTTTAGAAAAATATCAATTTCAAAAAACATAATTTTTAGAAAAATATCAATTTCAAAAAACATAATTTTTAGAAAAATATCAATTTCAAAAAACATAATTTTTAGAAAAATATCAATTTCAAAAAACATAATTTTTTCAAAAAACATAATTTTTTCAAAAAACATAATTTTTCCAAATAAAATTAATTTTTTCACATATCGATACTATTAATAGTTTCATCTGTTATATCATCTATTTTTTTCTTATCAATACTATCCAAACTGTCAATACTAACATTGTCTTTTTTTACTACTTTTCTTTTCTTTTTATTTTTACTTTTTTTAACAATCTTAGTTTTACATAAAATACATCTATCTGTTTTTGACCAGTATATAGCAAATAAAACAACAGCAACAATGATTAACAAATACATTTTATCATCAGACATTATAATTTTATATGTTTAATTAAAATATAAATTTAATATCACAACACGTAAATTATGGTTCCTGAACTGAATCAATCTGTTCTTCTTTAACAGTTTCTTTCCTACTGCTTTTTTTCATATACTTTCTAAAAATATCATTAATGTTTTTAATTGTTTTATTACTTGACTGGTCTATACAACTATTAACATAGTTTTTCATTATCAGATATTGTAATATAAACGTCAACAATATGATTATATAGAATAACATTTTATAAATTTATACATCTAAATATTTATTTATTCTTTAACACAATAAAATAATTAGATATATTATAATGAAAAAAACAACAAACAAATCATTATATAATGATGATCATCCAAAAACATCTATGAAAGGAACAGGTTTCAAAAATAAACAAAAAGCATTAGATACTATAAAACTCATAAAAAATAAAAAAATTACTTATCAAAAACTAGTGGTGATAACAATGTATAATAGAGCAAAATATCATCCATATCAAACACCAGATATGAGAAGAGCTATGAAGGTATATAGAGAATGGTTAAAAAATGTTTAATTTTTTAGAAAAATGTTTAATTTTTTAGAAAAATGTTTGATTTTTTAGAAAAATGTTTAATTTTTTAGAAAAATGTTTGATTTTTTAGAAAAAATATCTATTTTTTATTTTTTTTTACAATCTTTATATGGAGCACAACTTGACTTCATCGAAAAACCTTTTATTTTTTTAGTTAAACAAGTTTTTTTTGAAAATCTTCTTTTCTTTATATCAAATTCTTTTTTATCTGATTTACGAGTACATTTTTTGTCTTTTTTTGTAGTTTTACAACAATTTTTAGACATATATAATTTATACATATATTATTTATTCTTTGACACATTTTAATTCATTATATATATCATTTAATTCACAATCAATTGATGCTTCTTTTATTGCTTTCTCAAATTGTTTAACCATTTTGTTTTTCTGTTCTGATAAATTCTTTATGTATTGGTCTATAGATATTTTAATATCTGGATAAGTTGCAATGTAAATATATACTTTTACATTTCGTTCCTCTTCTAATAGTTCTATGTGAGAACAAAAACGATTAGCTCTTCCTATCACTTGTTCTAATCGTGATTGGTTCCAATATGGTTCTAATACATGCACTGCTCTAACTGCTTTTAAAGTAACACCTTCTTTTATAGATGGACTACCTAGAATTATTTTTAGTTTATTTCCATATGAATTATCGTGTCTATTATAAACATCTCTAATTTCATCTTTGAATTTCATTGTTTCATCGCCTGACCATATAGCAAATCTCTTTTTACCTGTACCATTATCTTTATAATTTTTGTATCCAAATGCTTCTAAAATTCTTACAATTGTTTTCAAACCAGCGTGTTCTTTAAAACCAGAGTATATAAATATCTTTCCTTTTGTTCTCTTAATACTTGTCATCATTTTATCCATTTTACAAGAATATTTTTGTAAATCATTTAATATTTTATTATCTGTTAATGATTCCAATCCATCATCATTTATTTTTTTGTTAGGATACACAATATTAGATGTATATCTGGCACCTATATAAAAATTATTAGGTAGGTCAGAAGCATTTGTAGACATTGAATTTGATAAATCGTGATTATCACTATCTTCTTTAATAACCTTTTTATAAACACTCATTTGAAAATCACTCATCTCACATTCAACATATCTGACTGACATTTCTGGAAAAGTATATGGAGGAGCACCACCAAAATAACTCACATAACCTTTAATCATTTTTTTAAATAAATCTAAATTTTTACAATTGTAATGTATTTTATCACCTACTTTTCGTTCTTCAATAAATGTTTTATTGAATTTTTCAATAGAAAAATTTGGTGATGGATTTAATAGGTTCATTGTTAATGCTATTTCAATAGGTTTGTCAAACATTGGTGTTGCTGACATTAAAATAACACGCAAATCTTTGTTTTTACCATTATGTATTAAATTATATAGTTCATCATAATATGTTCCATCCTCTGAAACCATATTTTGTATTTCATCAATAATTAAAATACAATTGTTTAATTTCATTTTACCTTCTTTTGTTAATTCAATAAATTTATTATATGAATATATATCATAATATTCTTCAATTCGTTCATTTGCTCTATCAATTATCTTTATATATTCTTTATCATATGGTAAATATTTAGTAAGTTGTTTTTTTTCATCTTCTTTTAAATATTTACCACAAGAACCACGTAATTCACTCATATATCCACCTTTTAGAGATGCTGGAAGAACAACAACTATTCTTTTTAAATGTTTCCATTTTTCACCAATCTGTATAGAAGCACAAGTTTTACCTGCACCTATCTTATGATAAATCAAAAGCGATTTATATGGTGTTTTAGGATTAATATACTGTGAAACAAACTCTTGTGGATATTGTAATTTAAATGCTTTAGGTTTGCAGTATGTATTTATCGTATCTTTTGACTTTGGTATTTTGTAGTCTTTATATATTTTATTAATTTTATCATAGAATTTGTTATCAGTAAGTAATGGATATTTACTCATATGTATATATATATATAATATGAGATAAATTATGAAAAAATAATTAATAGTAACCTTTACCAATGTTAACACCATGAGCACCAACATTGACTAAACCATTACCTACATCTACACCATGAGCACCAACACTGACTAAACCATTACCTACATCTACACCATGAGCACCAACACTGACTAAACCTCGACCTACACCTACACCTTGATTACCAATTTTTAATATACCTTGACCAACATTTATACCAGCATCACTACTATATGTTAACCATTTATTGTTAAAACTTGCATAATAACCAGATACAAATAAAAGTACTAGTAAAAAGTATTTAGACCATGTAGCAACATCCTCTATATAATCTTTCTCACGCATCTCCTGAATAAATACATAGGTAGTTAGACCTAATACTGAAAGTGCAATCAGACTTGAAAAGTTAAAGAATACATCGCCTAAACTATTTCTATTTGAATATAACACAAACAGTGTTAAAATTAACGATAGAACAAAAGAAGCAATATTTCTTCTATAACTGTTCAATAATTCATGACTCATTTTATATATTATATACATAAAATAAATTAAAATAAATTAAAATTTAGTGCTTTTTGTTCTAGAATATTTATCAGGTTTATCAATCTTTTTTTGTGGCACATATGTAATTGTCGGATATGTTGTTTCACCATTTTTACCAGTTAATATATTTTTAACAATATTACAAATGTATTTTTCACCTTCTTCATTGGTATAAGATACAACATATTTTAACAGTTCTTCTGTATTACATTCTGATAATTTCTTATTACCAAATTCTGATAAAACATCTTTGTAATTAAATTGTAGAATACCTTTTCTTATTTCTTTTTTAAATGGTTTTTTTGGATATATATCTTCTTTACCATATGTAACACTTTTCTTTTTTAAAAGATTAACATTAGGTTGTTCTTTAGAAACAATATTCTCTTTACGATGAAACATACGTTTGTATGGTTCTTTTTTTACTGGTTTTTCTTCTTTATCATCTTCTTTATCTTCTTCTTCATCTTCTTCATCGTTATGTAAAGCATCTTCTTCTTTATCATCTTCTTTATCTTCTTCTTCATCTTCTTCATCGTTATGTAAAGCATCTTTATGTAAAACATTTTGTTCAACATCTTTATGTAAAACATTTTGTTCAACATCTTTATGTAAAGCGTTATGTAAAACATTTTGTTCAACATTTTGTTCAACATTTTGTTCAACATCGTTATGTCTTTTCTTCTTACTAATAATAGTCTTGGTTTCGGTAAGTTTAGCAGTTCTTGGCATTTCTTATTGAGTTATTATTATGTATTATTTATTTATATCTATATTGTTTATGTTTCATTTTTTTTCATATTCTTTGGATACATTTATTGATTTCATTGATTAAATTACCCTTAAATGTGTCTAATTGGTTGTTTGTATAGTTCTCATTTATCCAATCATTGATATCAATATTTGATAAACTTAATAGATTATCTCTGATTGTTATAACATTTCTTGAGTAATTTCGTATCATATTTTTATAACTGATATTCTGTGATTTAATACCTGTAAATAAATATTTGATTAGTTTATGTCTATCGTATGTGTTATATGTAAATCGATTATCAGCATACCAAATACACCATAATGCACAAAAACCACCAGGGTCTCCTATCTTATGTTTTTTATCTTCAAGTGAATCCATTATTTGAAAACCAACCTTTGATATATAATCAGTAGGTTTTATGTATTTTATTTTTGGATCAATATCGATAAATAATTCTTCTAATGACATATCAAGATTTGTTGAATTATAATTGAAACCAGTAGGTACAGTTCCACCGTGTGGTTCAAATCTTTCTATTTCATTACTATTTTTGTCATATATTAAATAATTAGCGTGAGAACCATTATCCATCTCTATTCCAATAGGTATTAAAATAAAATTAATATCTTTAACTCTACAATCATTAAATAAATTAATAAAATCATCAATTAATATCATTTTATTGTTTGTCCATATTATTTCAAAATGTATAAAATTACAAAAATCATTTATCTTATTAATTGACTTATAATGATTACATAATGTATTATTATTTGATACATTTTTATTAATCACCGAACATATTTTAGGATGTTTTTTCATTATAAATATTAGTCCTATTAATACATCTAACAATGTACCAGTAAAAGTACATACATCTAATTTTAAACCTTCTTCTATATTAACACAATTACCTATGTTGTTTGGATATGATTTATAACAATAATCAAGTTCTCCTTTATTATATTTTTCTATATTTTCAATAAATTTATTCTTGATAAGTTTTTTACAATTTGAATACATATCATTATTATCCTTAATATTTCCTATATATTCTTTCTCATCTTTTGTTAATTCATTGAAATTTCTACTACATATTTTATCTAATTCTTTTTTCCATTCTTTACCTTCTTTTTTTAAATTAAACATATAACTATCAACAATTACATTGATAAATTTATCATAATCTTTAATATTTAACATATCTATTACTGACATATTTTCATAGTTTCTAACAAAAACATTTAATCTTTTTTCTTTTAATATATCAATATAATCAAACCATAAATTTTTTTTAATTAAATGATGAAGACATGTATTTCCATTAGCATCTTGTGTTGTTAAATTAGAATATTTAATTAATTTATCAACATAATATTTATGTGATACAGTATAATTATCAAATACCTCGTGTAAAACAATCTTACCATAAAAATTCCATAAATTAACAAATTTTTTGTCTTCCGTATTGTTAAATATAATATCAAAACAATTAATATTATTTTCTCTTATAGCATAAATTATAGGTGTATTACCATATATATCTTGTATAGAACAATCAACACCTTTACCAATTAATAAATTAATAATGTCAATATTTTCCCATCCAACAGCATAATGTAAAGGTGTAAATTCATTCTCAATATTTTTTACATTTATGTCAGCACCATTATCTACTAATATTTTTGTAATATTGTAATACTGATAATTAATTGCTATATGTAATGCTGTTTCACCTTTCAATGATATAATATTAAGTTTCTTCATATTTTTAATAATAATATTTACAATTTCATAGTCTCCACTTTTAACTGCTAAATGTAATGCAGTATATCCATTATCATCAGTTGTATATAAATTTGAATTATATTTCAAAAATAGTTTTACTAATTCTATTTTTTTAAACATTATAGCATAATGAAGTGGTATATTTCCATTTAAATCCTTGATATTAATAACATATGTTCCTACTCCTAATATTGATTGTTCTAAAAATATTTTTATTATTTCATAATAATTATTTGAAACTGCTTCATAAATAATAGACCTACCTGACTCATCAACTATATCGTGTCTCATATTTTTTTCAAATATTTTTTTAACAATTTCAGGTCTATTGTATTTTACTGCATATGATAATACATAATTCGAATTTTCATCTTTTATATTCAAATCATAATCATCAATTGTATCTAACAGTTTTAAACATTTTTTCCATTCTTGTTTTCTAATAGTTTTGAATAATATTGTTATGTTTGTATTATTCATTATAATATAAACATACTAATTTATAATAAAAAAAAAGTTAATCTATTCATATAATAGTTAAATAATTTTTCAACTATTTCTTTTTTAATTACGTGATAATGTCTAATATTTTGAAGAGCATCACTTACATTCATAAAACTAACTTTACCAATTTCTTCATTGACATTATTTTCAATAATTTTATTCTTAACAAGTTCTGCCACATAATAAATATGTTTATATTTAATACCATCAGTTCCTATAACATTTTCTACAATTGGTTTAATACAATTAATTAATTTAATATCATTTCTTGAATATCCTGTTTCTTCTTCAAATTCTCTGACTGCACATTCTATTTCGGTTTCATATTTTCCTTTTCTACCTTTTGGAAAACCCCATTCATCCATATTATAATCTGGTTCAATATATGTTGTTATACATTGTAAATCTAACTCTTTTCTTTCTGTTCCTATATTTCTTAATATATCATATTTTGTTTTAGATATATGTTTAGTTTTACATAATTTAATGCTATCTGATTTCTTTCCCCAAAACGTATTCCATAGATAATCAAATCCATTGTCTCCATATGTGATTGATAATTTAATATTATCAATTTCTTTTTGCATCATAAGTCTAAATATATATAAAACATGCATACTGTTTGTAGGTTCGTATAAACCTCTTATAAATTGAACATATCCTAAACTGTATTTTCTACTTACCATTAAAAATTTCAGTTCATTACATATATTTTTGGATAAACAAATTTTATTTTCAGTTAATGGTGTAGTGTCTTCATATGTATCAGTTAATATATCATTACAAATACTATCATTATGTATATTGGTTGATGATGTTATCTTATCACTACATGATACTAAAATTATTCCCCAACTGGTTATAGGTTCAGGACAATTATTAAACATATGAGATGTATTTCCACAATTCATACACATATTTTTATTTAGTTTTTTACATAACATATCTATTATTTAATAAATATATATACTATTTAATATTTTATATTAACACATTTTTTAATTTTCTAATATATCTTCAGTTATAATTTGTTCATCCACAATATTTGTTTCATCATATTTATTCATAATATCTTTTTCTACATCTGTGTTTTCAGCAACATATTCCATTCTACCAATAACACTTATTTTATCACTACCGTGTGATATTTTTTTAGCATTTACTCTTATCATAACATTTGTTCCTTTTACTATAGGATTATCTATAATTTCACCTTTCTTATTAACAGGATAATATGCAGACTTTCTAAATTTAATATTATCTGTATTTATTTGTGATGGAACAATCAAGAATACTATAGGACCATTTACCGCAATTATCATCATTGAATTGATACCATGAATAGTCCCCATAATTAATGAATTTTTTACAGGATTACATAATCTACATTTAAATTTTGCTCTATATATTGCTGATGAAGATACATCTTCTGCCCTGATAATTCCACCTCTAACATTATCTATTTCATATATCTTGTCAATATAACCATATTTACTATAACACTTTCCAACATATTTATTTTCTATGTTTTTCTTAACATTGTCAATTATATTATTATTCATTTGATAAGGTGCAATTCTAACATCAGTTTCTAAATAAGTCATAAAAAATGGTCCGTTCATTTTATCTATGTATTATATTATATAATTTTATATGTTTAATATATATTGTTGAAAATTCAATTTTTAGAAAATCTATTTTTATAAAATCTATTTTTAGAAATTCAATTTTTAGAAAATCAATTTTTATAAAATCTATATATTTTAATCTATTTTTAGTTGCCATATATTTTTATCTAATTTGAAACCCATTTTATTTAACATATCTGTGTGTTCTTTTGTTAATAATTCATTCTTAATGTTAATAATATATGTATTTTTAATATGTTCAACATCTATGTCTATTTTTTTTATTATTTTATCTTTAATTTCTTTAATAATATGTCTTACTCTATCTTCTAAATTATATGGAAATGGATAAATAGGATGACCTGAAGGTATTCTAATATATGTTAATTTATCTCCTTTTTTATCAGTAGCATATTTTTCTCTATATAATAATTTTTCTTGTATTATACTACATACATCTTTTCGTGTCATATCTTTGTCAACTTTACCACCTAATTTAATTGCTACTTTATCCAAATATTCTTTCGTTTTTGAATTATCACATACAGAACCTTTAATAGAAGGTATTCCTGTTCCTCTTTTTTTGTCTATTATTTTTGGCATTTTAGGTCTGATTTTAAATACATCTTGTGCATCTTCTATGTTCTTTTTTTGTCCATAATGCTTATCAATAATTCCAACAACTTCATACTCTTCTCTATTATCATAATATTCTTGTGTAATATCATGATCGAATACATCAACAACCTTATTCTTTTTATTTTCTTTTTTCTCTTTCTTCATTAAATTATATTTTTCTGAATTTGACAAATAATTATATAGAGACAATTCATTACCTTTGATATATCTAGATTTTGACCTATAATATAATGGTATATCCTCATTTTCATCATATGGTTGAAATATATAATACTTATTTCTGTAAATTAAATAACCTTCTACATTATTTTTATCAACAATTATGTCTTTTAAATTATTAAAATCATTTTCTGTTACAGGTAAAAGTATATCTAATGCTTTAAATACAAAAAATTCATCAAACATATCTCGTTGTTCATCATCATATGATTGTTTAACTGTTTCTATTATATCTCTTAATGTATATACAGGATTTGTTATGTACATATTTATTATTTGTCTTTTAGCGTGTTCTATTTCTGTTTCTGCATTACCTTTTGTAAATGTAGAATAATCTAATTCTTCCTTTTTTAACAGTCTGTATATTTTTCTTTCAGGATCATAATATTCAGTGTTTAATTTGTTGTCATCACATTTATAATAACATTTTGTAAAATTACATATTGCAGGACATTCATTTGTTTTATGTTTATCACAATCTTTGTATTTAACTATTTCTTCATTAAACATATTACCATATTGATTTAATGGACAATCAATTGCTCTTTCTTTCATTGCTCTTTCTATTTTGTTAATCAATAAATATTTCAGTTCTGATTTTTTATACATTTCTTCTTCTGAACTTAACACAGAACCATCAGGACCTAACGCAACAACATATTTATATACTTTAACTTCTGGATAAACATTATCTTCTCCCATAATCTTATAATGAGAACACCATCTAATTGCTCTTCCTACAACTTGATCAACTCTGGCAAAATTATGCCATACATCTAATATATGAACTTCTCCAACATTTTTCATATTGATACCTTCATTTAGAACACGAGAACCTAATATAAATTTTATGTATTTACCTTCTTTATTATCAACTTTATTGAACACATTATTAATAATCTTTTTTTTGTCATCCGTTGCATCATCTATTACTTCTTCACTTTCACTGCCTGTTATAGATACAAATGTTGCAGGATAAAACTTATGTAGAGGCACTGTTTTATCAGAATTATTATCTATTTCATCATCAGAATTATCTTCAGATTCATCATCTGAATTATCATTATTTTGTCTACTCATTTTAGAATGAAGTTTATATGTTTTACCACAATAATAACATCTAGTGTCATTGTATAATTGATAACCATTTATATTTTCTTGATATTCTAAATATCCATTATTTAATAATATTTCTTTAAAAACATCAATACCTACTTTTACAAGATTAGAATATATAAAAGCATTTTTAACACCCTTTTTACCTGCAACTAATCTATTTATTTTTTTTAGACACGTATAAAACTTAATTGCAAAATATTTTAAGTATTTTAATTTCAAAAAACTTCCTGAAATTGTTTTATTGTCTTTACTCATATGAATTACATCCATAGTTGATTTGTTTTCAAAGAACTTTTCATTAACTAATTTATTTAGGTCTTCATATGAACTTTTAAGTTGTTCTTTAACTATATTTATACCATCATTAGAATAGTATCCAACAACTGTTTTTCTGTCTTTTGACAAACCAGGAAAAACAATATTAGCAACTGCTTCTGATGACCTGTCTAGTGCATCATCAAATTCTTTAATAGTAACATCATAAACTTCTCGTTGAAACGGTAACATATAACATCTTGTAACTTTAGTATACATAAGACCTCTTGGTACTTCACCCATATCTACACGTTTAGCAAATGTTAAAGGGTCTTGTCCTCTCATATGTGAAACATAACCGTTTATCATATTTTTAAAATATTCTAGTCCATCTTTTTTGAAATCCATTAAATGATTTCTATATGAATTAAATATTTTGTCTAATTCCATTGGCGAACCTAATGGTCGTATCATATTAATTAGTTCAACAATATCACTACCTAAATTTTTCATTGGTGTTGCTGTCATCAATACGACTTTTAAGTTTTTAGATACTTTAATAATATGTTTAACTGCATCACCATATGTATTGCCTGTTAAGTTATGTGCTTCATCAATAATTAAAACAGTGTTGTCTAGATTATATATTCTATCTACAGAATAATCTCTTTCAAAATCACCTTCTGCGTTTTTTCTATATGTCTTTTTCATTTTATTGTCTTTATCAATAGTTCTATCAACATATTTTTCACCAGAAACTTTTTTATAAAAACTTCTAAAACTCATCATTTTAATATTTTGTAAAGACCTTTGAATAGCATTTCTTTTATTACTATCATTTTTATCAATATATTTATTTCCTGTACAATCTACTAATTGGTTTAACCACGATTCTTTAATATTCGGACCAGGAACTAATATATATATATATGTTCCATATTTTTCAACCTGTGCTCTGAACTTTTCAACTATAGCAACACCTACACATGTTTTACCAGAACCTAAACCGTGAAATACTAATATACCTTTATATGGTGTGTCCGGATTAATATATTTACTTAGAGTTGATTGATGCGGGTGAAGAGAAAATTTAGCAGCCCCGCAAGTATTATCTCTATATTCTTTAATAACAGAATATTCAGTATTTTCATCTATTTTAGGTCTAACTGATGTTTTTGAACCATAATATTCTCTCTTTTTGTATAGTTTATATTGAATGTTATTATCACTTGGTAAAGGATATGAATAATTTTTTTTCATTAATTCTATTGTATCTAAATTTATGGTTTCCTCTTGTTCCAAATCTGAATCTAATTCTTTATCACTCATCTAATAATATATGATAGTAAAAAAAATGTGTCTAATAATGTATTTATAAAACATTTAACTATTTTATAATGACTGAAAATATTTATACTTTTGATAAAAAAAAGAAACTAGCAAATAGAATAGAAAAACTAAAAAACAAAACATATTTACACACAATTAGAAAAATGATATTTGACGAAAATCCAACAGCAACTTCTAGAAAAAGTAAAACAGGTTATTTAATGTATTTTCATAATTATACAAATGACACATATGTTCATATTGAAAATTATTTAAAAAGTCTAGAAGAAAATAAAAATAAATCCATTTTTGGTACTAATGAATGTTATACAGATTTAGACAGTGTTAAAACAACTAATATGGAAAGCAATGACACTGATTACGAAACAACAAGAACACGATTACGTTTTTCTAATCAGGAAAAAAGATTAATTAAAAAAAGACAATATGCTGATGATGATATTGTTCCAGTTTTAAGTTTACCAAACGATTCAAATAAATATGATGATAATGAAGAATAATATGTTGATATAATATATATGATTTTCAAACATTTTACAAATAACATTCTTAAAGGTTTTTACAAGTATAAACAAATGAAAGAATATATCAAACCTAATGCTTTATGGTTATCTTGTAATGATGATTGGTTAAAATTTGCAACTCATATACTAAATAGAACATATAAATATGAATATATTTTTACTATAGATGAAACAAAAATAATAACTATTAACTCATATAAAGACTTGTATGAATTTAACAATAAATATAAATCAAAATCTACTTTATATATTAACTGGAAAAAAGTAAGTAAGGATTATTCAGGTATATATATTACGAATCCTAGATTTAAAGAAGCTATTAGTGGTTTTTTAGGTACATATTTTTGGTACAGTGGATTCGATATATGTTCTGTTGCGATATGGAACAAAGATGCAATCAAAAGTATATCAGAACCAAAAATTAGGTTCTAAAAAATTGAATAAAACAATATATATATATTTAATAACATACATATATTAATATTTAAAAATGAACTCTAACAAACAAACATTATCATTAAATGAATTAATTAATTTCATTGAAAAAAACTTTAAAAATGTAGATTCTGAAAAAGTTCTATCTGACTCAGAACCAGAAATAGTAGAACAGAAAAAAGAAATAATGATTTTACCATATGATAAGATAGACAATTTAGAACTGACTAAATTAAATAATTTAGTTATTTCTAAATTTTTTACTAATATTTCATTAAAACATATTGGTATTATTACACATATTGATATGTATGATGGGATTAATATTTCATACATTTCTAGTATTCTATATTTGTTATTAGATGGTATTGAAACATTAAATGAAAAGATTAGAATTGATATGATAGATTTAGTTATAAGAAGACTTACAGGAGAAGCAAGATATAATTTTGATGTATTTGAATATTCTAATTTAAAATGGGTTACAAAAGATTTTGTGAATAATGTTAGAAAACTTACTGGTAATGAATTATTAAGATATGTTGCTGATTTTTTCATTGTTAATGTTTTTGTAATAGATATTTCAAAAGATTGTTTAACATTTATTGGAACAGAAAAATATGTTAAATATAAAAAGAATTTATTTTTAGTTTTAATCAATGATAGTTATGAACCTGTTATTATTAACGATAATAAATATCAAGATTATAAATCACCTGTTATAGACAAAATAATTAGTAATAACATTATTAAAGATAGTGATGTTCTAGAAGATTTAACTAAATATATAAATAAAGAAGTAATTGAAGGTGAAAAATTAGAAGTTGTAACTAAAAAACCTATTAGACGAACAAGAATTAAAAAAACATAATATTTTTTATATAATATATCTATAATATAATAGACGAATCTACTATAATTATTATTGTAGGTTATTTATTATTATAGGTTATTTATTATTATTTTTGTCTTATATTGTGATATATAAAAGTACATCACCTTTATTATATGTTATAACATCTGTGTTATTATTTTTTTACACTTGTGGTGTTATTATTTATAAAACTTGGAATACAGGTAAAACATTGTAAATTTCATAAAATTGAAAATATTATATTTTGAGTATATAATAAATAAATGTCTATATAAATTAATAATGTCACTAAATAAAGAATATATTAAAGATTTGTCTTCAGACAATAAATCATATGGTAAATATGATAATGGTAATTATGATAATAATAATGAATTTAAATTTAATAGATTTAATAAAAGACAAGAAGTTAATGTTACTGCTGTTCTAGAAGATAACAAAATACCTATTTCTTGTTCCATTAATACTGATGTTATTGATATTACTGGATATGATATAAAACCTGTTTTTTCAGAACGTGTTGATATGCCACGATTTTCATTAGGTTTTCACCATTGGATACACGCTTCTAAATCAAAAACTGAAGAAAATTTCAAAAAGTTTGATAAGAAAAAGAAAGTATATCAGGTTGTTAATGGTTATGAACGTTATGTTGATAATTATGATAAAAGTATAGGTATCATTTCACAGAAATATGAAAAGAACATTCTATCACGAGCATTTTATAAATTGTGGGAAATTTTATGTTATTATGATTTAATAGATACTTCACAAACAAATTTTGTTTCTGCACATTTAGCAGAAGGTCCTGGTTCTTTTGTTCAAGCAACTATTGTATTCAGACAGTTATATAGTAAAAATATTAAAAATGATTCATATCATGCAATAACTATACACGGAGATAAAAATGATGAACAAGAAGAAGATGTTCCTAACAAATTTTTTGAACATCCTAACTTAAAAATACATAAAACATATAATAAAAGTATTTCAAGAAGTTCTGAAACTAAAGATGATGGTGATTTAACTTCTACGAAAACGATTAAAAATTTCAAAAAAGAATTAAATGTCAAAGTTGATTTAGTTACTGGTGACGGTGGATTTGAATGGAATAATGAAAATATCCAAGAACAAGAATGTGCTCTATTAATATATTCACAAATAATAACTGCTCTACAAATACAAAAAAAAGGAGGTTCATTTGTTTTAAAAATGTTTGAAATGTTTACCAAAATTAGTTGTAAATTTATTATAATTCTAAAATATTTCTATGAAACAGTACATATAGTTAAACCATTAACAAGTCGTGACTCAAATTCAGAAAGATATATTGTATGTAAAAATTTCAAATTTGATGAAAAACACAAAATTCACACACATATAGACCAAATGTTAGATATTTTGGATTTAAAAAACAATTTTATGACTGATATATATCCGGATATAGACTTACCTCAAAAATTAATTTTAGAAATTTTAACAATTAATTTAGATTTAAGTAATTTACAATTTAGTGTTATTAATAAAATGATTGAGTATATAGAAGGTTCTGATTATTATGGAGACAAATATAATGATTTTAGAGATAGACAAATTAGATTAACAGATTATTGGGTTTCTATTTTTATGTCAGAACAAAATAAAAACATTGAAAATGCTAAAAAAATAATTGCTATTTCTGAAAAAATGTATTCTAATAAATTAGAAAAAACAAGTAAATTTATAACTTCTAATAATTTAATAAATCTTAAAAAATATATTTTATTAAAATCAGAAACAAATACTAAAGTATTGGATACAAAAGTATCAGATAAAAAAATATTACCTAAAAAACCAAGAAAAACCAAATTATAAAATATTCTTTTAGCGTTCTAAAACTAATACATAATATATAATACAATATTATATGAACAATATTACTTTAGAACAAATTTCAGAAAATGATATGACTGAAAAACAAAAAATATTATTTGATAGAAAACTATCAGTAGATGCTATTCCTGACCTCGACTTATTGACAACCAATGTATGTGATATTTTAGAATATTTAGATAATCCTTCAACTGTAAAAATGTTAAAAAATAATTCAGATATTGTTGAAAGAACATTAAATAATAAATATGCAGATACAGTTCCTTATAGTATTCTTAAACTTCTTTTAGATAGAGAAAATATTGTAGAAAATACAAAAATGTTAATTTCATTATTTGAAAGATTAAATGATGCAAAAACAGGTAAAAAAGATTTAGTTGAACTGGAAAAAGAATATGCTATCGAGATGCAAAAAAAATATAAAATCGATGAAATTTACAATAAACTTGCTCAAACAACAAATATTGATATGAAAGTTAAAAACTAATTCATATATTTTTTTATAAATGAATATAATTAATTCTGTTAAAAGATTATTAATTACATATAAACGATTTAAAACTAATTTGCCTTTAGAAGATAACAATAATGAATTGTTTAATTATGTTTTGTCTATAAAAATACAGGATAAATACAAATCTGTCGAAAATTTTTCAAATAACATTGATAAAATATTTGTAAGAGGATTAATACATATGATAGAATGTGATGATATTAAAAACGAATTGTTTAACATATTTCTTGAAACATATGTTAGTTTATCAAAAGATGATTCAGACAAATTATTTACAGATTTAAGTAATGTGTTGAATAAACAAGTAGTTCCTATTAGCGAATGTTTAGATGAATTATATTCAATAAACAAGTCAGTTAATTTGTATTGGAGAAGATAATTTTATTGTTGTTAATACTGTGCTATATTTTGTTGATAATATTCAGGATTTAAATTTTATTCAGGATTTAGTAGATTATCATCACTTTTTTCTGGACTATTATTACTTTTTTTCATAAAAAAATATATTATTATTATTATTATTATTAATAATAATCCTCCAAATATTCCTAAGATTAACCAAAACGAAGAATCTTTTTTTTCTGTTGCTTCTTCTTCATTATTAGGTGGTGGTGAATTAGGTGGTGGTGAATTAGGTGGTGGTGGATTAGATGGTGGATTAGATGGTGGTGAATTAGGTGGTGGTGGATTAGATGGATCAGAAGAATTACCTCCACCTCTACCATATTCACTAGTACATTCTTGTGAAGCATTAATATTAATTTCACCAATGGTACCATTAGCTGCATTAACATTAATTTCCTGAACACAAGTAACAAAACTTGTACTAGGACAAGTATGATTGCTAGGGTCAAATTGAATTTCAGCACGATTACATTGTGGAACATAACATTTTCTACCACCTGTTAAAACATTTTCAGGAACTCTGTATTTAGTTGATAAACCTGTTCTAATATCATCGTATATTTTAGTAGGATAATGACAACCACACGCTTTTTCATATTCTTTACTTGAACCTTTTTCAGAACTACATAATTCTGTAATTTTGTTATGATTTATTAATGTTCTATTTTCACTTGCCCATTTTGTAGATTTAATATGGTTTAACCTTTCTAAATCTTTATGAATGTATTCTTTCATTCGATTATTATATTCAGTTTTATCATTTAATGTTAAATCTTTGTAAAATTTATCACATCTGTCATTAACTATATTGTCTAAATTACTTTTCATACAAAAGTTTCTGTCTAAATCTAAACATGCACTTGACAAAATAACTTTAGATATATTACTAGGGTCTTTCATCAAACTGTAATCAGGAGGACAATCATTTGCTCTACGTGTTTCTGGACTTTCAATAATACAACATTTACTGTATATATTATTTTCTCTAGCAGGTTTAAAATTACTTTCTAATCTTCTACATACACCACGCCCATCACCTGTGCCCAAATCACATCCTTCTTGTGATCTACATCTATCAGAACATGCTTTATGTTTACCTCCACATCTAAATTCCTGTACAAAACCTGCATTACACGAACCTTTACAACTTGTAAAATAGCCAGATGCTGAATTACTACCACGTACATCATTTGGATTAACAAATTTAGAACAATGATAAGGACTTTCTCTAGGTACATTATAATTAGCTGAAAAATCATCATCACTATAATCACCTGTATATTCATTTTCTGGTGGTAATTCATTAGGATTATCTATATCCTCATTATAATCTGGAAATTGGTTGTCTTCAGAATTATCACTCATATATATTAATACATACTAATAAATTTTTTTCAGGTCTTTTTTTAATTTCTGAAAATCATATTCTTTACAAGGTTTTAGATATACAGAATATTTTTTATATTCAATGTTCCAATTATGTATATCTTCATTAGGTACATCTTTTAATTCTTTTATCCATTTTTTTATATATATACAGTCTGGATCGTGTTTTTCTCCCTGTGTAAAAGGATTAATCATTCTAAAATATGGTTGCGCATCAGCCCCTGAACCAGATGAGAACTGCCAGTTTCCATTATTTACAGAAGGATCATAATCAATCAATTTTGTAGCAAAATATTTTTCACCCTTTCTCCAATCAACAAATAATTGTTTTACCAGAAAATTACTAACAATCAATCGTGTTCTATTGTGCATATAACCAGTTTCATTTAATTCTCTCATACCTGCATCTACAATAGGATATCCTGTGTTTCCTTCTTTCCATAATTTAAAAAATTTAGGATTGTTTTGCCACACTATTTTATCATATTTTGGTCTAAATGAATTACCGTCAAATATATCTGGTCTATTAAAACTGATGTTATAATAAAATTCTCTCCAATATATCTGTCTTATTAAATCGTGTTTTTTACCAAATAATTCTTTAATTCTATGATAAACTTCTCTAATAGATACTATACCATATTTAATATATGGGGACAATTTTGTGGTTTCCTTAAATAATTTGTTTCTATCATCACTATAATTTTTATGATTTTTAATTAGTTCTATTTTTTTTAATCCTTCTTTTCTATTGCCAAGAAATGTTATATCATTTGTTTCTAATTTACAAGATTTATATATATTATCAATATCAATAGTTTTTATCAATTCGTATTTTTTTGAAATATAATTTTTGTGTTTATTTGACAAACATTCATCAACTTTCATAGTTATTGCTTTTTTATAAAATGGTGTAAAAACAGAATAAAACTCATTACTTCCATTCAGTATACTATTCATCGGATGTAATAAATAATCTTCACATTCAATGTAATTACATTCATTATCTTCAACTATTTTTTTCATTTTATTGGATCTATTAATAGAATATTTGGTATAGTCTTTATTTGTATAAACTGCTTCAATATCTTCATCTGAAATTAATATTTTATCAATCAATTCGTATTGTGTTAAACCTTTACTACATAATACAAATAATTTTGACCCTTTTTTTTCTAATTGTTCATTTAAACTAATTAATGCTTCAATCATAAATGAAATTGAATTAATGGATCTAAATTTATTTTTATCACCAATTTGTTCTGTATTAAGTATAAATATAGGTATAACATATTCAGAATTTTTTAATGCTTCAATTAATCCTATGTTATCTTCTAGTCTTAAAGAACGGTGAAATATGAAAATAGTTTTATTATACATTATATATAAAGTATATAATATATTGTTAAAGTATTGTTTGGTTAATTTTATAAAAAACAATATTATATGATAATATTTTTATAAAAATCATCATAATAATTTAATATATTTATACTTGTTATTTCAATTTACTCAAATGTATATATAATATGCGTATAATATAACAAATATATTATAAATCATATAATTATATGGAAACTAGTTATAGAAACATTGAATTATTCAATTTACCATCTCATAAAAGTCATAATGAAATGGTTTTAAAAGAAGTTATTACAAATGATTGTTATTCTATTAAAAAATTAATTAATGAAAACAAAAAATATGACATTTTAATTGACATAGGTTCTAATATAGGTACTGTTACAACATTATTTTTAACTAATAATATTGCTACAACTGCTTATTGTGTAGAATCTGATAATAATTTTCTTAATGTACATAAAGAATTTAATAAATTAAATGGATTAGAAGAAAGATGTAATATAGATAATGTTTTTATAGGTCTTGATACTATGAATTATGTTTCAAATATCATTGAAAATAATAAAGACAAAACTATTTTTTTAAAAATGGATGTTGAAGGATATGAATATTATTTATTAAAAGATTTATTTAATAAAGATTTATTTAAATATGTAACTGATTTAGTTATGGAAATTCACACAAATTTACAATTACCAGATATTGATACATTATTATATGAATACAAATGGAGAACACCATATAATATGAAAGAAAATATTGAATATAATAAATTGATGTTACAAAATTTAGAAAATAAGATTTCAATGTCTATGAATAAAAAAATTTTTAGAGGAGTTTGTGAAATTGGTGAAACACAAAATTATATATTATTAACTGTAAATACTTATATCTGAAAAAATTGATTTATTAACTATAAACATAATTATATAACATATATATAATTATATATACAATGTCAAAGAAATCAGATATTAAAATGTTGCAACTATTTTCTTTCATACCTAAAGATATTGTCAAATCTATATCATCTGTTTTTTCTAAAACTGATGAAAATAAAGAATTTGAATTTATATTTTTTAGTAAAAAAGGAACATATATGAACAAAGAAAAGTATATTTTATTAGCAAAATATCTAAAGATTATGTCTAAAACACATAAATTTATTAATACAAATTTAACACTAGATATAGGTTATTCATCTGATAATAATGTTTATCGTATCAGTGTTAATGATATTAAAAATGTTAGAAATATTATTAAAAATGTTCAAAATATTAACTATGTTATTTACAAAAGACTTTTATATGAAATGAAAACAGATAAGTCTTTAAAATTATTAAAGAAAACTAAAAATGAAGAAGACAATATTGATATAGATAATTTGTCTTTGAAAGCAAGATTATCTGAAGAAATATTTGTTGAACCATCTGAAAATAAAATTCTTAATGATTTATTAACAGGAAAAACTATTGATTTAGAAACAAGAAATAAACTAAATGAAAACATATTTTTTAGATTAAAAGAAAGAACTTCATTGTTTATTGAAGAAACAGATGAACATTTTATTCGTATTGATTTAACAATGACAAAGACAACAAAATATTTTGATAAATTAGATGAAATTAGACCTAATTATGAGTTAGAAATCGAATATGGTGTAAAAAATAAAAAGTTTGTTAAACCAGAACATTTAATAACTATCTATGAAACTGCTGAGAAATTATTAAAAATAACACAACAATCATCATTTATTGTTTCAACAGAATTATCTACTAATATTGTTCAATATTATAGAGAATTAATTAATCAAGATGTTAAATTTACAAATTTGTATGGAAGACAACCAGTATCATTAGAAATTCAACACGCAACAACTGAAATACCTAACAAATATGCACTATCAGATAAGGCAGATGGTGATAGACATTTTTTAATAATACATAATTTATGTGTGTATTTATTAACAAAAAATTTAAATGTAAAAGATACTGGTATTGTATTAGACAAAAGTCTAGAAAAATATAATGGTTCTGTTTTAGATGGTGAATACGTATATGTTAAATCAGAAAGAAGACATTTATATATGGTATTTGATTGTTTAAGAAATGGTTCTACAGATGTTCGTGTTTTACCAAAATTGATGGAACGATTAGAAAATGCAGACAAAATTATTGAAGAGTGTTTCATATTTGAAGGACAAAAAGGTTTTAAATACAAAAAACCTGTTTTAAATGATGTATTTAATATAGAGAAGGTAGCAACATTTTATGGTAATGAAATTAATAACTTTTATGAAATTCTAAAAGAAGATATGAAATATGTTAAAAATTATCCATTAATCAGAAGAAAATATTTTATGGAAGTATTTGGTGCTAAATCGTGGGAAATATTTAGATATTCAGTTGAATTATGGAACAGATATACAGGAAAGACAAAATTTCCATATGTACTAGATGGTATAATTTATCAACCATTAGAACAAGTTTATGAAGTCAATCCAAGTAATTCTAAATTATTGGACTATAAATGGAAATCACCTACACATAATTCTATGGACTTTTATATTGAATTCAAAAAAGACCCTAAAACAAAAGAAATTTTAAATGTTTATGACAATTCATTAAATAATGAAGAAGACGAAGAAAAATCTGAAACTGTTAGAAATCAATTATATAGAATATGTAATATATTTGTTGGTAGAACTTCAAATATGAGAGAACAACCTGTTCCATTTGAAGAGAATTATGGTGTAAGCGAAGTATACTTATATCTAAAAAATGGTGATGTTTTAGATGAGAATGGAGATGTAATAACTGATAAAACAGTTGTTGAATTTTATTACATAAATGATATGAATATTATGCCTCAAAAAAGATGGGTTCCTATGAGAACACGATTTGATAAAACAGAATCAGTTGAACGTTTTGGTCGTCAATATGGTAATTCTGAAAAAACTGCTACTAGAGTATGGCGTTCTATGGTTAATCCTGTTTTGATGGAAGATTTTATTGAATTATCAAAAGGTAATAAATCATATGATGATAAAATAAAAGATATGAACTCAAAAATCTCACATCAATTAATTGTATCAATTAATAAGGACAAGAAATATTATCAAAAGACATTATTAAAAAGAGAAAATTTAAATAATTATCACAATTTTATCAAATCTATTATAATTTACACATATACAAACAAAATGTATAATTCTAATATACAATTATCTGTGTTAGATTATTCGGTTGGTAGAGGTGGTGATATTTATAGATATTATTACACTTCAGTATCATATGTAGTTGGTTTTGATTCGGATAATAATGGTTTAATTGCACCAGATAATGGTGCTATAAGTAGATATACTGCATTAAGAAAAAACAAACCAAATGTTCCTAAAATGTATTTTTTACAAGCAGACGGTAAATGTCTATTAAATTATGATGACCAGATTAAAGCATTAAGCGGTATGGATAGCAATAACAAACTTCTATTACAAAAATTCTTTTCAAAAAATAAACCAGAAGTTTTTGATGTAATTAATTGTCAATTTGCTATGCACTATTTCTTACAAGATGAACAATCATGGTCTAATTTCAAAACGAACGTAAAAAATCATTTAAGAAATGGGGGATATTTTATAGCAACATCATTTGATGCTAAAATGGTAATGGACAAGTTGAAAGATAAAGAAAGATACACTGTATATTATGATGATACCGATGGAAACAAAAAAATATTCTTTGATATTGTTAAAAAATATGATATTAAAAATAATTCTGAAATGGTTGGTGTAAAACACGCAATTGATGTTTTTGTGGATTGGATATTTGAAGAAGGAAATTATGTAACAGAATATTTAGTAGACATTAACTTTATAACAAAAGAATTTGCTGAAATTGGTCTAGAACTAGTTGATACTGATTTGTTTTCTAATATGTATGAAATGAATAGACAATTTGTAACACAAACATCTAAACACGAATCTAAAGCAGAAACCAAAAAATATATCTATAATAGTTGTTCTCCATATTATGATGACACTGAAATGAATATTAAAAGTAGAGATTATACATTTTTAAATAGATATTATGTTTTTAGAAAAAATGTTAAGGTTGCTAAAGATTTATCGGGAGGTGGAAATGGAAACGGAAACGGAACTATTAATTTTTATGATGTAGAAAAATTTAGAATTCCAGATATGTCTAAATATGATGATGAATATTCACTGTATAATTCAATACATAAAATATTGGTGTCTCATTCAATGATACCTAAATCAGTTAAAATAATTGATTTTGTTGAAAATATGGAATTAGAATTATTACAAGACCATTTAATAACACCAGAACATATTCAACAAATTGCTAATAATATATCTATTAATCATTTGATAGAAAATGATGTTCTAGAACCTGTCATTGATGGACTAAATATATATTTCATTGAAAGAGATTGCAATGGTTTTGATGATATATCTTATGTCAAATGTGAAAATGTAAATAGTGATTTAACAAAAAATATTATTTTAATACAAGAAGGTAAATTATATAAACCTATATATGAAATTGATAAAATTAAAGGTATGAAGGGACTATTTAATCAAAATGATATAATTGATTATCTTAATAAGAATGGTAATAAATTGTAAAAAATTGAAAAAATAATATATTAAGGGGTTCATTAATGGTATTTATTAAAAATTAAAAAAATGTCTGCAGAGGTACCAATGTTTGTTCCAGTTTTTGTTCCAGTTTTAGCAACGCCCCCGCCTCAAGCACGGCGTCTTGTTCCTCCAATTATCCCTCTCAAAGAGTTGGGTATGTTGCGAATTCCTTTGGGTGCACCACATCCATTTCCACCTTTAGATGATCAACATCGAAAGTAGTTGAGAATTACCACGTTTTTTTATTAAACCACTAAGTGTGTTTTAATTAAACCCTCTTTTTTGTTTATATACTTTATATATGTCATCAGAATCAGACCAAACTATAATAAGATTACATTTACCTGCTATTCCACATACTATAACCATAAATGAATTTTCTCATTGTGCATTCACAGGTAAAGTTTTAAGATTTTCACCTATGATGATTAAACAAGGTTATGAAGTGTATCATTATGGTGTTGAGACTAGCGAACCTAATGCAACTGTTAATATTGATATTTTACAAAAAGATGAATGGAATAAATTAAGAATACAATCATATAAAACATTAAAAAACTTAAATGATGTTTCTGATGAAGAAGTTTTACAATTATTAGAAAACAATAAAAAATTTGTAGGTGATTTAGCAAATATTAATACTATTTTATATAAAACATTTAATGTAAAATTTAGAGAAGCACTTATAAAGAATTATAGAAGTAGTAAAACAGATATTATTTGTTTGCCTTATGGTAAATCTCATGATTTAGCATTAGAAAATCTTGATGTTGTTTCAGTTGAAAGTGGTATTGGTTATCCAGATTCATATAGAAATTATCGTATATTTGAAAGTTATGCATGGTTACATTACACTATAGGTAAGGAAAAGATAAACTGTCCTAATTATTTTTTTGTTGCACCTAATTATTACAATGTATTAGAATTTCCTTTATCATTAAAACCTGAAAAAAATAAAATTGGATTTTTTGGTAGAATATGTGATGTTAAAGGTTTATGTGTAATTGTAGATATCGCAAAAAGATTTCCTGATGTTGAATTTGTTATTTGTGGTCAAGGTGATCCAGATAAATATTTAACAGAACCAAATATTAAATATAAAGAACCTATTCATAGTTCTGAAAGGGGAGAATTTTTGGGTTCTTTAACAGGAATGATTGCCCCTAGTTTATATGTTGAACCTTTTTGTGGTAGTGCTGTTGAAGCACAACTGACAGGTTGTCCTGTAATTTGTTTTGCACATGGAGCATTTTTAGAAACTGTTGAAAATTTTAAAACAGGATTACATTGTCATACTCTACAAGATTTTTGTTATGGCGTTCAAATGTGTTTAGATAATAAATTTGATAGACAATATATAGGTGATAGGTCTAGAAAACTATATGATATGTATAATGTTAGCAAACAATATGACTATATATTTAGAAATATTATGGATGTTCATAATGGTTCAAATGGATGGTATAGTAAAAATACATATATTGAAAAATTATTATAAAAAATATTATTATAATATGTTATATTTTTGTAGTGAATTATACCATATATTTGTAGAAAAAGCACTTTTAACTTTTATGTATAACTTTTATAAAGAAATCAATGAGAATGATATATTTAATTTTTATGTAAATGAAGATATATATTTAGAAAAAGTAAATAGTGTTTATAAAAAGGATAATAAAATAATCGCACTATTTACTAATAACTTTATAATAGATATTAAATTTGATGCAATTTATTTTTTACACCATAGATTTAATAAACAAATTTATATAAACAGGTATATGGATTTTTTTGTTTGTTAAAACGTAATATGTTTTTATATAAACTTTGATTTTTATATAAAAATATATTGTTATATTTTTATAAAATGACTTATTACGAGAACAAAGAAGAACAACAATATTTGTTGTTATTGAAAGACATTATTGATAATGGAGATATTAGACAAACTAGAAATGCTAAAACATATTCTGTGTTTGGAAAAAGACTTGAATTTGATTTATCAAATGGTTTTCCTTTATTAACAACAAAAAAAGTATTTGTACGTGGTATAATAGAAGAACTCTTATTTTTTCTAAATGGATACACATTTACAAAAATTCTTGAAGATAAAAAAGTTATGATATGGCATGATAATACAACAAATGAATTTATAAAAAACAATAACAAAAATTTAGTTGAATATGATATGGGTCCAATGTATGGATTTCAATGGAGACATTATGGCGACAAATACGAAGGTTATAATAAAGAATATACAGGTGGAATTGACCAATTAAAAAATGTTGTTGAACTACTTTTACAAGACCCTTATTCTAGAAGAATTTTAATGACAACATATAATGTTTCACAGGTAGATGAAGGTGTTTTGTATCCTTGTCATGGACTGACTGTTCAATTTTATGTCGAAAAGAATAACAGAATTAGTCTTCAAATGTATCAACGTTCATCTGATAGCATATTAGGACTACCATTTAATATAGCATCATACGCAGTTCTTTTACATATTATTGTTAAATGTGTTAATGATAATGTTGAAAGAACACATAAAGAAGACTATAATGTTGGAAAACTTATAATTGTTCTTGGTGATACACATATATATGAAGAACATTTAGAAGTTGCTAAAATACAAATTAATAGAATGAATGAAACTTATAAATTCCCTGAAATAAAAATAAATAAAAAAATACAATCTGTAAAAAATATGACAGATTTATTAGTTGAAGACTTTGAAATACAAAATTATGTTTCACATCCAGTTTTGAAATGTAAGATGTTTGCTTAAAAATTGAAATTATACATATATTATATTTTATATAATAATTTATTGTTAAAACACTAAAATAGATAAGAAATCGATATTCTATATGAGTAAAAGAAAACATCCTAGTTCTAATTCTATGGAACTTTGTTCTAGTCCTAGTTCTAATTCTATGGAACTTTGTTCTAGTTCTAGTTCTAATTCTATGGAACTTTGTTCTAGTCCTAGTTCTAGTAATGGATTTTGTAAACAATTAAAAAAATTTTTAAATAAAAAATTAATAAAGTTATTGTTGAAATTTTATGGTATCGATATTATAAATGAATATACCATTATAAGTAAAAATGGTAATGTATTTATTATAGATTTTGAGAAACTCTTTGTCGAAAAAGCTTTAACACAATTTTTGTTTGAATTCTATGGAGGAAATTATTTTAAAATACAACCATATATGTTTGTAATGACTATATACATAGGTGATACCAAATATCGTATAACTGATAAACAATATATAGGTGATGCTTTAATCATATCAGATCCTAAATTTGAAGTTGAAATATATTATTTGTAAAAATCTAAATATTTATACATATAATTTTTTTAATTCCATATTTTTGTATAATATGAGAACATTTATGGCAAGGTTTTACAATACCATTTTCAGTATCTCTAAAAATAATTATGGAACAATTTTTTAACATTATTTTGTTTTTACATTTCATTATTGCCATTTCTTCTGCGTGAATAGTATGCTTTGTAGGTTCATAAAATACACGACTTTAATTTAGTATGAATTACTCTACCTTTTTCTTTAGTATATCCTGTAGATATTACTTTTCCTTTATTGTTTATAATTATTGCTACAATTTTTTTTACAGTCACTGATTTTTCCAACAAATTTTTAGCAAGTTTCAACATTTTTATAGATATAATATATTGTTAGTATTAAATATTTAACTATATATATTTCATTTTTTTTATAAAAAAATTTAATTTAAAATTTTAATAGTATCAATAAATTCTGGAAAAAAATCGTGTAATAGACTTTTTGTAATAGACTTTTTGTAATAGACTTTTTGTAATTAAAGTAGATGAATATTTATCTTTTGTTCCATTTAATTTGTAAGTTTTTGAGAGTTTTTCATAATATCTCTAAATTTTTATAGTAATGTATATATTTTTGAAATTAAACCTAATTTTACTGCTTTGTTTTCACATTCGGATATATATTTCATTGTTTTTTCTTTATTTTCTATATCAAACATACCTATACCTAATTCAATTAATTTTTGAGAACTATATGTTTCTCCTACACGAATCATATTACAGTCATCAAATTTACCAAATTTATTTTGTGAATCACAACACCAATCAATCAAAATTTTTTCTAATTCTATTAACTCATATTGATGAGCAAATCTAATTTGTAATTCTGCATCTTGCAAACTACATTTAGGCATTATATATTTAATACTTTTATTAGATAATGTCATAACATGTCTTATTATATTTTCCACTAATTCTGGTTTATAATATGTAATTTCCATCGTATTACTGTTTTCTATACCAGAACTTTTATCAGAAATAATTAATGATTTGAAAAAATTTGATGAACCGGCAAGTTTTTTACCATTACATGTAATTATTGTTCCATCAGTAAAAACAAAACTAAAATCATTAATTTCAGAACATTCGATTGTTTTGTCTATTTTTGGTCTTTTTGCAGAAGATTTTTCTGAATCAATATCGATTATATCATCTAAACTAATTGAAACAGAATTTTTTCCAGATGTATCTAATGAACTAGTTGATTTACTAGAAATAGAACCAGATGTATCTGATGAACTAGTTGATTTACTAGAAATAGGTATATCTGATGAACTAGTTGATTTATCAAAAGAACCAAATGAACCAAATGAACCAAATGAACTAGTTGAACCAAAAGAATCAAATGAACCAAATGAACCAAATGAACCAAATAAACTAGTTGAACCAAATGAACCAACTGGATTTGTTGAACCAAATGAACCAACTGGATTTGTTGAATCAAATGAACTAGTTGAACCAAATGAACTAGTTGAACCAAATGGATTTGTTGATATACCAAATGGATTTGTTGATATACCAAATGGATTTGTTGAACTAGTTCTTACAGATGATGTTGAACTAATGGGTTTTTTTGAACTAGTTCTTATAAATGATGTTGAACTAAATGGTTTCATTGAACTAGGTGATAGTACAGATGATGATGAACTGGATTGTGCAGATGATGTAGAAGTGTCCATATTATATGATTTTTATATGTAATTATTGTTATGGTATACAATATATTAGAAATTCAATTTTTTAAAAAATTGAAAATATTATTCTTACAATATATAAACATAATATATTATATAATTGATAATATAATGAGTGTCTATAAATTTATTGACCTATTTAGTGGCATTGGTGGTTTTCATCTAGCAAATAAAAGATTATCTGGTAAATGTGTTATGGCGTGTGATATAGATAAAAATTGTAGAAATGTTTATGAGAAAAATTATGGTATTGTTCCTGAAACTGATATAACAACAATCGATATAGATAAAATACCTGATTTTGATGTTTTATGTGGTGGTTTTCCTTGTCAGAGTTTTAGTAATTCTGGTTCAAAAAAAGGTTTAGCAGATAAAAGAGGACAATTATTTGAATATATTTTGAAAATTGCTAACATCAAAAAACCATCATTTATGTTTTTAGAAAATGTTAAACATATTAAGAAAATAGATGATGGTAAAGTATTTGAATATATTTTGAAAAGAATTAATGAAACTGGATATTTTATAGATGAAAAAAATGTTTTTGAATTAAGTCCTCACCAATTTGGAATACCTCAACAAAGAGAACGTGTAATATTTGTATGTATTAGAGAAGATATATATAATAAAAAAATTAAACTGAATATTATTTCACCTAATTTACCAATTAAATTTGACAATATTTTAGAAACAAATGAAGATATAATAAAAAAATATAAAATATCAGATGAAGAAGAACAAGTTTTAGAAATATGGGACGAAATTATAAAAGAATTTGATGTTAATGAAACATTAAGTCCTACTATAATGTGTAATGAATTTTACAAAACATATACTGATGAAGAATTTGATAATCTACCTACGTGGAAACAAGATTATATACAAAAAAATAAACCATTATATAAAAAATATAAAGAAAAATGGGATCCTTGGTATGAAAAACATAAAAAATTATTAACTAAAAAAGAAATTTATGGTAAATTAGAATGGCAAGCAGGAAAAAAAGTAGAAAATGACAGTATTTTTAATCATTTTTGTCAGATAAGACAAAGTGGTCTTCGTATCAAGAAAAGTAAATATTTTCCAACATTAGTTGCTATTTGTCAAATTCCTATTTATCTTAAAGAAAGACGTTATATAACACCTCGTGAATGTGCTAGATTACAATCATTTCCAGAAAATTTCAAATTACACGAAAACGATAAAATATCATATAAACAATTTGGTAATTCTGTAAATGTTGATGTTATTCATTATGTCATAAAAAATGTATTACAATCATATAAAATTATATAGAAAAACACATAAATTGTGGAGATGATGTAAAACTACCTTTCCATCTTATTTCTACACGATATGTTATATTATCATATTTTAATTTATAGAACATTTTGGAACATTTTCTGTTTTTGTCATTTTTTGTTTTATAAAATTCACTACATTCATCAAAATATATATTATCAATATTTGTTTTTTTATTTATTTCATTAAAAGATGCACCGTTAAATTTATATAATTTATATTCTATATCTAATGATAATAAATCATATATTAAACTTTTAATTATTATATCATTATATTTGTCAATATATAATTTTAATTGATTAAAATAATCATTATCTCTAACATAAAATATTTCATTTATTTTATTTCTATCTAACTTTGATTTTATTTGTAAATTTTTATTTTCTATAAGTTTATTAAATTTTTCTTTCAATATATTAGTTTCTGTTTTATCAAAAAACTTATAAACAGAATAATTTGTTTCAGTACAATAATAATCTTGTTTGACAGATAAACTTACTATTTCTTTATTTTCATATACTATATAAATATCTCCTTTTGTTTGTTTTTTATTATAATTTTTATTAAGTTTTACAATTTCTGGATATTTGCTATATGATTTGCCAGTTAAATATATTTTTTCAATATTATCATAACATATCTTATTTTCTTTTTGCAATATTTGATAATATTCAAAATATTTATTTTTATTTTTTTTATTTATATTTTGTTTATATTTATCAATATCATAACATATTATTTTTGTTAAATTGCTTTCCATATGGTTTAATAAATCTGTTGATAAATTAATAGATTTATTTACATAAAAAGAAGCACAAATTAATTCATATATATTATATTCACAATTTATTCTTTTCATAATATATTATTACTATTAATATATATGTATGTATATTATCACACCATATTATATTAAATATTCAATTTTTAGCGTTAAACATCCTAACAATAAAATAAAATATAATATTAATGGATAAAAATATCTGTATTGGTATTGATTTAGGAACTACTTGTTCTTGTGTATCGTTTTATAAAAATGGTTCTTCTAATGTTATTATAAACAGTTCTGGTGAAAGAATTACACCTAGTTATGTAACTATAAATTCTATCAATCATATTGTTGGTACATATAGTAAAAAACAATCTGGACAATATCCATTAAATACTGTTTATGATGTTAAACGATTAATGGGAAATACTTTCAAGGATATTCAAAAGGAACTAAAACATTTATCATATAATGTTATTGATAAAAATGGTTTACCTGTAATATGTATAGATGATAAAGAGTTTTATCCAGAACAAATAAGTGCAATGATTTTAGAAGATTTAAAAAACAGTGCTTCTGCATTTCTTGGAACAGAAGTTAAAAAAGCAGTTATAACAGTTCCTGCATATTTTAATGATGCTCAGAGAAATGCAACTAAATCTGCAGGTGAAATTGCTGGTTTAGAAGTTTTGCGTATCATTAATGAACCAACAGCTGCAGCCATTGCTTATGGACTAGATATTAATTCTTCGAGAAATGTTTTAGTATATGATTTTGGTGGTGGAACATTAGATGTAACTATTTTAAATATTGATAATGGTATATTTAAAGTTTTATCTACTTGCGGTGACTGTAGATTAGGTGGTGAAGATTTAGACAATAAATTGAAAGACTATTGTTTTATGAAATTCTGTGATACACATATTTTAACAAGTTCTGTAGACAAAAAAGAAGTTTTAAAAATATTAAATATCAAGTCTTTTTCCAATATACAATCATATAACAAAGAAGTATTAGAAAATATTATACTAAATACTGATAATATATTATTGAAAGAATACCTTAATCAACTTCTAGAAGTAGTTAAATTATATAAAAATGTTAAATTAATGCGTAAATTAAAAACATTATGTGAAGAAAGTAAGAAAAATTTAAGTGTTTCTACAAGTATAGATATTACATATGATAATTTTTATAATAACATTGATTTAAATATACATATTGATAGAAATAAATTTGAAACAATATGTAATGATGAATTTAAAAGATGTATGGAACCTGTTTTTAAAGCATTATCAGATTCTAAAACAAATAATATAGATGATGTAGTTTTAGTAGGTGGTTCAACACGAGTACCTAAAATTAGAGAATTACTCAATACACATTTTCCTAATAAATTAAGAACAAATATTAATCCAGATGAAGCAGTAGCAAATGGTGCAGCTATTAATGCAGCTATGTTGAGTAATTTAACTGATAATACAATAAATAACATTGTTTTATTAGATGTTACACCATTAAGTATAGGTATTGATACGTGTGGAGAAATGAATGTAATGATTAAAAGAAACAGTCATTTACCGATTGAAGTGTCAGAAATATTTACAACAGAAACAGATTTTCAGAAATCAGTTAATATTAAAGTATTTGAAGGTGAAAATGTTTTAACAAAAGATAACCATTTTCTAGGAAATTTTGAAATAACTGATTTACCATCTGTTAAAAAAGGTGTTTTACGTATTGAAGTAATATTTAGTATTGACAATGATGGAATAATAAATATTATTGCAAAAATTTTAGATAAAGAAAATCGTTTAACTATTAAAAATGATAAAATAAACAAAAATTCTTAGAATAACTACATAAAATAATTATATTATGTCTGAATGATATAATTTATGTTTGAATGATATAATTTATTTTTATAAATATATATCCATGTGCCTTCTAAATCTTTATATTTCGCATTTCTACAAAAAGTCAATTTACCATCATTGATCACCAAATGACTATCATATCTACGAAAAGTCAATTTACCACCACCATCAACAAAGACCACCGAATAATTATTATCATTGTGGCAGTTAACTTCATGGAACTTCATAGAATGATCATATTTATTATGAAAAAATATTAATTTATATTCTGTCATTATTTCTATTTTAAAAAGTACTACTTGATCGTCTAAAAATATAACTTTACCATTAGAATAATCCAGAATAACAACATAATTTGTAAATATTAGAGGATCACGCCATTTACTTCTACATTCAAAATATATTAATTTTTTTTTGATGTATAGATAACTACTTCTGTTTTTAAAAAATTCATAATACATATCATCGAAACCAAAATTTCTAAATATTTCACGAATAATTATTTCATATCCATGCAGTTTTATAAGAATATTAAGCAATGCTTTTTCTATAAATATATGGCCAATACTATTTAAAAAAATTGTCTTTATTGCTTCACAAATAAAATCTTCTAAAGTACCATCATGTCGAAATGGTATAAAGGTATTTTCTGGAGCATCATTTTCTAATTCTTCATGTACTTCTTTAGGTACTTCTTTAGGTACTTCTTTAAGTTCAAATACTTCTTGAAGTACTTTTTCAGATACTTTAACTTCAGTTTCTTTAACACCATCATGTACTTTAACTTCAGGTTCTTTAACACCATCATGTACTTTAACTTCAAGTACTTCTTCAGGTGCTTTAACTACATCTCGCTGTTTTCTACAACCAGAAAATATACAACCCATCTTTGTTCTTCTTGTTCTTCTTGTTCTTCTTGTTCTCCTTCTTTCTTTTTTTATTTTGATAAACTTTATTAAAGGAACTTGTATATTATTAATAAAATCAATTTTTTTTAATAATTAATGATGAAAAACAAAATTTATAAAAAATATTTTAATCTCTCTAATAGTTGAAACACTTATTTTATTCCAAACTTCTTGCGTTATAAATAGGTCTTGGATAAAACTTATTTTTATCAAACTCCCAGAAACCACAAATATGTCTTCTTTTTAAACTACTATTTTCAAGAAAATACATTCTAAAATTATCGTTGATGACCAACTGACTATCATTATTGTCAAAATAAACACTATTAATTCTAAATTTTGGTTTAATAGGAAATTTCATTATTCCAAAAATAAAACTACTTTGCTTTTTTTTATCTCTATATCTTCTTTCTAAAAGAAGATAAGTTTTTAATTTACATCCTTGTACATATATATATTTCTCATTTTTTTCAATTATATATAAACTTAATTTAAAAAAACCCACTTTTGTTAAATTGTTATTACAAAAGATTTGTGCAATTGGATTTTCTATATTATGATCATGCGCAAATCCGTGTAGGAATACTATTTCACTTGTAGAATAATTCATTACTATGATATAATTGTAAAATTTATACTCATAGAATTTTTCGGAGCATTTACATGCAAAATATATTAAATTTTTTTCGATATGTAGATAACTACTTATATTTTCAAAAAAATTAATAATCACATTGTCATTTACAATTTTTTTAAATATATTAAGAATAATACGTTCTAGATCAGTATATCCATACAGTTCTATGAGAATATCAAGTAATGCTCTTTCATTAAAAATATTATGACCAATACTTTTTAAAAGTGTCTTTGATACTTGAAGTGCTAAATCATTTAAAGTAGACACATTTCTAATTTCTATAACAGGTTCTTCAAGTACTTCTACAGGTACTTCAGGTGCTTTAACTTCAAGTACTTTAACTTCAAGTACTTCTACAGGTACTTTAACTTCAGGTGCTTTAACTTCAAGTACTTCTTCATGTGCTTTAACTACATCTCGCTGTTTTCTACAACCAGAAAATATACAACCCATTTGTTCTTCTTTTTCTTGTTCTTTTGTTCTTCTTGTTCTTTCTTTTTTTATTTTGATAAACTCTATTAAAAGAACTTGTATATTATTAATAAAATCAATTTTTTAAATAATTAATGATAAAAAACAAAATTTATATAAAATTTATCAACATCTGGAAGGATACCAGTATCCCCAATCTTTAGAATAACATAATTTTAGATAATCTTTATCACCTGTTTTATTTGTTATAACTAATGTTTTATCATCTTCAAATATAATATTGTCTATACAATTTGGTGGTGATTCACACGTTCCATGATGATGTTTCTTATATTCTTCAGGAACATCAAGTGGATTAACATAATAAGTATTTATTCTATAAATAGACCATATACCTATTTTATCCATTGTATCATCACAAAATATTCCAATTATAGAACCATAGAAATCATATCGTTTTAGAAATACAACTTGATGTGTCATAATATCCATTACTACAATATATTCAAAAAAACCATCTCTGTTCCAGTAATCATAAAATGTTCTACATGAAACAGCAAAACACATAAAATTCTTACTTATATTTATAATAATGTTAACATTTTCTATAATTTTCCATCCACAATCTTCAGCATGACTACCTCGTAGTTCAATACAAGAACATCTTTTATCTATAAACATATCTAAACTATTTATTATAGTAATATCTGACAGCATACTACTATAATAATATTCCAACAATATTATGATTAGATGTTTTTCTACAAATAAATCATCAAATTTGTTACCAATTATATACCTAATAAGATTTTTATATGTCATTTTCATTAATTTTTGTGATTCAAATGATTTTGATAGAGACATTTCTTTTTTAAAATTTGAATATTGTTTTTTAGTTTAATCTATATGAAACATATCATATTGTTAAAACATTCAATTTTTCATAAAAAAATAGCCATATATATTAGCTGCAATGGCAACAATCACATTGAAGAAGTACAGGTTTAGGTGCTTTTATAGTATATATATGTGCATCTAACACATCTTTTTCACCAAAATAATATGATGGAAATACATATTTGTCACGATGCATTAAATACAATATATTTAACAATTCTTTTTCCACAAATATTCCTTTTAACCATTCTTTGAAACAATGTTCTTCGCGCTTAGGTATACATTCTTTTGAAATATTTTTATCGGGCATAACATCATAACCATAATACATTTCATATAATATTCTGATGAGTTCCTTCTCTACAAACAATGATTGTAATTCGTCAAAAAAAGGATTCTTAAGTATTATACCACACATTTTTCTAAAATCGGGTGCCCAATATTTAGTAGTAATCACTCCTAAAATTTTAAATACATCTATTTCTCTGAATTTAAAATGAGCATAATGACATCTACAATCAAAGCAATTTTTTTCATCTTCATAATTTAAACCATTTCGATGTTTATGACAACATTTACTACAAATACCATATTTAATAAATTGAAAACAAGGAAAAAGATTAAGTTTGCTTGATAAGTGTAAAAAATTACAGTCTTTACCTTTTTCACAAAAAGTGTATTTAAAATATGTAAGACATACTTTTGGTATAATACCTATCGGATGTAAATTAGGGCAGTCAAAACCATATTCACAATTTCCTAAAAAGAATTTCATACACATCTTTGGAATAGATTTGTTTGGTTTAGATGAGAACTTTGATAATGCCATTTATTCTTATTCTTTGTTCTTTTCTCTTTTTTGGTTAAATTTTTATCATTAATATGTATAAAGAAATTATACTGTTTAATTATTCAATTTTTTTGAATATACCTCTCACATTATCTACAATATCATCATATTCTGTAAATACCATTATAACCTTTTGTTGATATACTTCTGGTATAATAAATTCACTTTTATCTATTATTTTAACTTTTGTAAAAGAACCATATTTAAAATAATCTTTTGTTCTATACACATATATGTTTTCAAATGGATCTTTCTTATCACCTGATACAAATCCCATTTTAGAAACAGAAACAATACATTTATCATAATATTCTTGTAAGATTTCTTTAATATTGTCTAATGATTTTCCTACTACTGTTATTATATGAGGATACATATTATGTGTTTGTAATCTTTTATTTAACTGTATCAATTTAGGTAATTTAGATTGTTTCATAGATTGTATAATATAATTGTCTGTCATTAATACAAACTTTTCAATATCTAAAATTGATGTAGTTATACCTAATGGTTCATCTAGTTGAGACATTATATCAACAATCATATGTGAAGCAGATACAACACCTTTATGTTGATAAACCTGTTTATGAAAAGCATATCTTGTTTGAAACAAATTATATATATTTATCTGTGATTGTTCTGAATATACAATATTGTTATCTATAACAATTGCTGAATCAATTAATTTCATATGGTCAAAACCACTTTTAATACCAATATGATAAGCATCCCTATTTATGTAATCATATTTATCAACATCTAAACCATTAACATTATTTGAAACTATCTGGTAAACAAAACCAGTATTATCTTTTGACGGATTAATTAATGATTGTATAAATTCAATGTCTTTTTTACACATATATTTTGTTAGAACTTCTGATTCTTCTATTATTTTTGATACAATAATAACAGACCTAAATTCGTGTGTTGCCATTATATGTTCTTTATATGGACTGTTTTTTATAAACACATCGTCAAAAATGTGCGAGAATGGTCCATGTCCTATATCGTGACATAAACCAGCAATCTTTATAAGTTCGCTTGTCCATAAATCTAAAACTTCTTCACCTGTTGATAATCGAAGTTTAGATACTAATTTATCTGCAAGATAATATGTTCCTATTGAATGTTCAAATCTTGTATGTGTTGCACCTGAAAAAATATAACTACACGTTGCCAATTGTTTTAATTCAGATAACCTTTGAAAAAAACGTGTATCTATAAACATTTGTGCCATCAATGATATTGATACAGTATTATGTATAGGAATATGTATTTCCTTTGATTTTCTTAACAAATCATTTTTATCTTTAACAATGAAACCTTTAAAAGCCATTTAATAGATATTATTAAGATATCTGTTAAATAATATATAAATAAAACATTTTTCATTTTTTTTAAAAATTATTGAATTTTTTAAAAATTATTGAATTTTTGAAAAATTATTGAATCTGTCTTGATAACACATATTTGTCTGAAAAAACATTATCAATAATATGTTTATTGTTAAATTTATCAAATGTCATATTTCCTTCTACTACAATCAAAGTATCAAATTCGTCAAAAAATATATTGATAACATAACAATCACATTTGTTTTTACATTCTATATCTTTATATAATACTTTAACCACATTTTGATTTTCATCTACACATTTAATTATAATAAAGTGTGTATCTGTATCTATTCTATTATATACATATATGTAATAGTTATTAGATGAAATTGGATAATATAATGTTATTTGTTCCAATTTAAGACTACATATTTTTGTGTTTTCTATAATTAAGTCAAATATATCATTAATTTCTATATTACTGTTATGTAAGTTATACAGAATTTTTAACAAAAACTTTTCAACAAATAATCCAGATAGTTCTGACATTTTTATTTTTTGTATAAAGAAATTAAACAGAATAATTAGACATTTTATTATTCAATTTTTATTTAAAAATTGTTGAATTTTGATTTAAAAATTATTCAATTTTTATTTAGAAATTGTTGAATTTTAATTTAAAAATTATTCAATTTTTATTTAGAAATTGTTGAATTTTAATTTAAAAATTATTCAATTTTTATTTAGAAATTGTTGAATTTTAATTTAAAAATTATTCAATTTTTATTTAAAAATTATTCAATTTTTCGTGTTATATAACAATTAGCACCATTAAATTCATTTTTTACATGTATTAATTTGTCACTAAACATTGCTGTTTTATCCATATGTAATTTCAAATATAAATTGTCAACAGAAACCAATATATTATTACACTCACAAAATTCTTCTTTACATTTTACTTTTTCGTGATACCATTTTACCATTTGATTATCAACATATTTTTGAACAAATATTTCATATTTATCATATTCGTTTTTGAACAAAAATAAGTGATATTCAGGTTTAGGTTCATTATATATATATATTTTTAACAATTTCATTTCTCTAAAAATATCTTTAGATTTATGTAGAACAAAAGTTTGCCCTTCTTTAATATCTTGAAAAAAGTTTTTTACAAAATTTAACAAATATTTCTCATTAAATAAGTACCATAATTCAGTTTGAACTGATAATTCTTGTAATTCTTGTAATTCTTGTAATTTTTGTAATTTTTGTAATTCTTGTAATTTTCTTTTTTGCATTGTTAATTATTTGATGTTTTTAATATTATGTTTCCTATAAGGATATCAGTATAATGAAATATCAATTTTTACACATATCAGCAATACAAGATACCAATTGTAAAACAGAATTATCTAAACCCCCTTTCGCAATATTATATACTGCATAATTTATACATTTTGAAAAATATATTTTATGTTCCTCTGAAATGTCTTTACATATATCAATTCTCAATGTGAAACATAATCCTAACATAATATCCGTTCCAGAATATCCTTTATTTTTTAAATCTATTATTTTTTTACAAGAATTTATCATATCTTTTTTAATACATAGGTCAATTATTTCTTTAGACAAATCAATATGTGGTTTATTATATATTTTAAACACATTATCTACTGTTATTTCTTTGAACCTATTGTTAGCTAATTGTAACATATTTATTGCTGACCTCATATCACCATTTGATATTTGTGCTATTATTTTGATACCTTCTATATTTTTCTTTAATTTAATTCCTATGTTTTCTTCTACACATATATTTTTTAAAACAGATTCAATAATAGAATTATCTAGAATAGGATATTTAATAATATGACACATACTTTGAACTGATGAACCAATATTTTCTTTTGAATTACAAGTAAACGCAAATTTAATATCATCATAATTTTTTATAAATGTACCAATATTATATTGTGCCTTTTCTGTCATATTATCTGCTTCATCTAAAATAATCATCTTAAATTTAGGTATTCTTGAAATATGTTTATCTTCAATTACAACATATGAACGTCTAAAGTTTTCAATTACATCATATATTTTAATTCCTCTATCATATGTTTTTATACCTCGTTCATCTGAAGCATTCATTTCTAAAACCATTTTACTGTAATATTTTCCGTATAATTGTCTAGCAATACATTTTATGGTTGTTGTTTTACCTACACCAGAAGGTCCTTCTAAAATAATATTTGGCATATCGTGTAATGAAATCATTTTATTTATCTGTTTTTTAATAATATCATTTAGTTTAACATTATCAAAATTAGTTGGTCTATATTTTTCTATCCAAGGCAAACTATCCATATTATAAACTATTTATATATTATATGTTTTATGTTTTAACGTGTTAAATATTCAACTTTTTAATAAACAAATTTCTTTTGACAAAACTATTACTATTATCAATATCATCATCTTTATAAATTTTCTCTTTATAATTTTTATCTTTATAAATTTTATCATTATCTTCTTCTCCATCCTCTTCAAAATCAATAATATCCGTGGGAGTATCTTTAACAACAGTTCTAATAATATCATTTTCTGTTAAACTTCTTTCAAACAATATATCATTTAAATTTGTATATTCCATATCATTATATACAGTTTCATTAACATATTTCTTTTTAATATTAAATAATTTATCACATTGTTTAAATAAATCGTTAAATTCATTAATGTTTTTATTAAATTCATTTATTGATTTATGAACATACATATTACTACTATGAATGTTATCTGTTATTTCTTTACCATTATCATATTCATACTGTGTCATAATCTTATTGTCTGTAACATAATAATTTTCAATGTCATATTGTCCTTTTCTATATGTTGAGTTTCTAACTCTTATCCAGTTACTTATACATGGTAAGTCATCACATATATCAATAATCATAGGTCTAACATCACCTGTTTCCAAAACAGTTCTCATAATACGACCTACAGATTGTTCCACATCTTTTTTAGGTGTTGCTAAAATAACAGTATTTAAATGGTCTATACTAACACCTTCACTGCACATAAAATATGTTGAAAATATAATATCTCCATTTTCTTCTATCAAAAGACGTTCTCCACTTTTTGTAGCACCATTATAATGACACGTATATAAATCTTTAATTTTATTCTTTTTAATAAACCTATCAACACCCTTTTTTAAAATCTGTAAATGAGTCAATCTATCACTTAATATTAATATCTTTCTTTTACTGTCTAAAACAATAATTTTATTTACAATATTTATTATCAAACTGTTTCTAGTATTAATATCACACAGATTTTCTACCATTTTCTGTGTATTTGGTCTGTTTTTTCCATTAAAATATCGTTGTTTTAAAGCAAATTTCCATTCATCTGTAGACTTATATGTAAATGTTTTTACTATAACATTTTTATTTATTTTTGCACTTTCCCTATATATTGTTCCACCAATAAACCAATACATTATTTTAATTAATCTATCAGTTCTTCTCGGTGTTGCTGTTAATGATAATGTATATTTTGCACCTGTTTTTAATAATGTTTTTGAAAAAAATCTAGAACAAACGTGATGTGCTTCATCATATATAACAAAACCAAATTTGTTAAATACGTCTTTATAATCTTTTTTTGATATAGTTTGTATCATACCAACAACAATATCTTTATTTTCTATTTGACATTTTTTCTGTCTAATAATACCTATTCTGTCTTCAGTTAAACCTAATGAATTTTTAATTGCTTTTACCCACTGACTTAACAAATTTGATTTATGAGTTATTACTAATGTTTTATATCCTAAAATAGATGCCATATATAGAGCACATATAGTTTTACCAAAACCACACGGAACAGATAATAATCCTCCACCTTGTTTTAACATATAGTTTATACATTTTGTTGCTATTAACATTTGTTTCTCTCTCAATTGATAAACAAATTTTATGTTTATTGTTTCTGGATTAAAAATAGTTTTTTCAGGTTCTCCTAATTTATGTAATCCATAATATCTTGGTATAATAAGATATGTTTTGTCTTCATTGTATCTATAAATATTAAATTTAGATTTTTCAGTTTCTTCTTTAGGTTGATCCATTACATATGGAAAAACAGTTAAATCATTTATTATTTCATTTATAGTGTTTTTAGAATAAGAAGAAACATTTATATTGTAACCATTATTGTCAATAAAAGATTTCATTTATTTGATAGTATTAATTATTTGTTTATATATATAATATATAAATGGAAACTGCTGTAATAGGTGTTTTTGACAACACTACTAAGACTTTGTATCAACCTATTTCAAACAACAATTTTTTATCATCAATTATATTACTGTTTTTGATTTTGTATGCTAGTACTATTGCACCTAAATTACCATCAAGTGTTGTTGATTTTTTAAGTAGGTCAGAAGTTAGAATTTTTATGTTTTTCTTAATTCTATATACTGCAGGTAGAACAGCATCTGTCGCATTAATTTCATCATTATTGTTATTCTTTTTATTAGATATAATAATTAATTATGATAAATATAAGTGTTTATTTGGAAAACCTAAAGATACAGGTATTCCAAATGAAATAGTAGATAGTAAAATTAATGGTGTTGCTGACACTAAGTTTGATAAATATGATCCTGATACGTTTATGGACAATAATTTAATAAAAGAAAGTGGAAACATTATGGATTGGTACCATAATATAAACAATGATGTAGATAATGGTTGTGTTGTTTCAGGTGTTGTTGAAGATGTTAATAATTAAAAACAATTTTTTGTAATCATATAATATATATTTAATGCAACTAAATATAGATATTTCAGATATTTGTTTATTATTTATTTTGGTTCTGTGTATTTCTTGTATAATAGGTATAAACATTGTTTATATTGTTGAAAAGAAATTAAATGATGTTATGATAAATATATCAAGATTACCAAGTTTATCAAATTTACCTAAAGAACATATGAAAACAATTTCATACAAGGAAAAAATATTAGATAATGTTGATGTTGTAACGAATGATGTTACAACTAATGTACCAGTTTTATATATGGACAGAATAGGAAAAACAATGGGCAATTCTAGTGATTTGAATAATTATGCAGATATTGACCAAATTGGAAGTATACCATTAAACGATTATTTTATGGAACCTGTTGCTAGTAATAGTAATAATGTTTAATAAAAATTAAAATTTACAAGATATTGATATATCCATTAAGGATTTCATTAAAAAAAACTTTCTACTACAAAAAATGGATTTTCCTCATATATGTGTTCCCAGCGATGAAGAGAACGCTGAAGGAACATTTTTAGTTTGTGAATACATCCAAGCAAAAGAAGAAGGTTCGGGATTTGGATTAGTCCGTGGGGAATATGGAGAATGCTATTGGGGTGTTATACCTAAGGATGTTCCTGTTGCCATTGTTCTATCTGACGCACTATCACACGCGAGTTTCGCACATGACAGCTTCCATGTCGCTGTTCCTGTCGCCAATGTCCCACCTAACACGAACTCATGTGCGAGTGACTCTAATGAAGTTCATCCTGATGTATAGGACATGTTAAAAAAAGACGATTGTGTCAAGGTTCTTCCTGATGGTGATGAAGAAACACCAGACAGAATAGATGAACAAGATTGGCTATTTATTTATTAAAAAATAATAAAAATTGAAATTTTGGATATATTAATATGCTCATTAAGGATTTCATTAAAAAACGTATATATAAGAAAATGTCTGACGATTCTATCCCAGAATGTCCTTTGGTTTCAGAGTGTTCTTTTGTTCCAGAATGTCCAGTTCTTGTTCTACCAATAGATGATGCACCTCTACCTTCTATTGAGGATGTACCTTTTTGTGTTGGTGACCAAATCGAAGACACACCTACTGTCAGTGATACAATAGTGGGTTCTACGCATGTTTCTACAATGCTGGCAACTGCAGGAAAATTTTTCTGTTCGCAAAAAGTTGTTAATTTTCTTGGTTCAGACAAGTCTCTAACTTATGCGTTAGTTCAAAAGATTAACGATTCGAGTTATGTTGCGTTCTTCAGTCTGCCAAGTACTCGTGAATATGTACAAATTGGTATTCAAAAACCGGTCAATGATTTATCACTTGTCAAACTTTCACCTAGGTTGATGGCATGTGATTTCTCGGAATTGGACACACCGAAATTTAAAGGGGATGTCGACTGTTATTTTTTCATTGGTTTGGATGGATCTATAGTCAAATTTTCGACGATTGACTGTATTGATCGAATAGGTAAACCTTTTAGAAAGTTTCGCACACATCATGTTCAAACATCCTGCATACTGGTAGACTGATCATTATCCAGAACCGGATCCTAATTTTTTTATTTACCATACTGGTCACATATTTTTCATTTATAAAAAATTGAATTAATATCTCATTATTAATTTAAAAGAATAATATAACAATAAATATATTAAAATGTCAAAGAAATCTTATAATAATCCATTTGACATCTTTCTTGATGAAGATAATGAAGAAAATGTTATAAAACCTGTGATTCTAAAAAAAACTGTAAGACTACCAGATGTAAAAAAAACACCTATAATCAAAGAAGTACCTGTTTTATCGAAAGACAGTTCTTATAAATATGCTCCACCTGTTTTAAATGATTATACAACTGGTTTTGATGACTTCAATGTTGTTAAAAAGAAAGACAAAAAAGATAAAAAAGATAAAATACGTGGTAATGAAACAAAAGATATAGATTTATCACATTGTGATATTTTAAAAACATATAGAAAAACACATACTTATAAAGGTGATGATTTAAGATTACATTCACAATGGAACGTTTGGATACATGATAAACAAAACACAGAATGGGGTATTGAAACATATGAAAACATATTATGTGTTGATAATGTTGGTTCTATGTTAAGATTTTGTAAAAGTTTTCGTAATCTGGATAAATATGCAAGACAATATTATGTAATGAGAAATGGTATTATGCCTATTTGGGAAGATAATAATAATAAAGGTGGTGCTATATGTTCAATATTGATGGAACATATGGCGGTTGATTTAACATTGGGTGATATTGGTGTTCAATCATTTATAATTATATGTATATTGGTTATGAATGAATCGTTTGTTAGAAATAATATTTGTATTAATGGAATGTCATATTCTATTAAAAGTGGATGCGTATTAATCAAATTTTGGATAAAAAATTATAAAGAAAATTATGATTTTGTTGAAAAAATACCAAAAACATTAATGAATATGATAAACGATGTAATTCTTTCTGTAAATAATATCAAAACGAGTAAATCAAAGATTTCTATTCAGATAAAACCAATTGTTTAATTAATTTATTTATTTAGAATTCAGATGAAGATGATGAATCATTATCAGATGAAGAAGATGATAAATTATCAGATGAAGATGAATCATCAGATAAACTATCTGAAGAACTAGATGAGTTATCAGTATTATCGGATTTATCATTAGTTTTAGATCGTGATAGTTTTTTATTTACAACTTTGCTACTATCATTCTTATTATCTGGTTTATTAATTGTTTTCAAATCATCTGAATTAATATCCTTCTTATCTTTTTCCTCTAAATGTTTAACTATTTGTTTTATTAAATCTTTTTGTAAAAGAGCTTTATCAACATTTTCTTGAGTAACACTTTTTAATAATTCAGATGCTTTATCTAATCCTGTTAATTCTTTTCTTTCTTTAATTTTCATATACAAAATTGCTTTTACAACAGTTGCCATATGTTTGTCATTTTTGTATTCTTTAGGTAAAAGTGTTTTAACTTTATCTAATGCTTTGACGTGATATTCATCTTTTTTATTTTGAACAGCACGAGAAATTTCGTTCAAAACATTAGCATTTCTAACTGGACTATCAGGTAGAAACTTTTTTTTTCCACCGTGTATGTTATTCTTCATATCATTAACTAAATTATTTACAAATTTATCTGTGTTCATACCATCATTTGATTTATAATGAGGAATACTAGATTCTACATTTTTTAATGTTGAAACATCACTATTAAATTTTTTTAGAACATCTACTGTATTAATATCATCTTTACCAAAAATATTAGGTTTTGCAGTATCCATATCTGTAACAATATCAAAATCATCTGTTTTTCTTTTGGCACCACCACCAATTAGCATATTCACAAACATATTCAAACCTTTTGATGTTGCAATACTAGTAGGTGTATGTCCCTTACTGTTTTTAGTATCAAAATCTTTAGTTCTATTATTCTTGATTATATTATTAACAAAAAGATTTGTATTCTTGAGTTTGTTAGCATTTTCAAGAACAGTATGTAATACATTATTACCTCCGCTTTGAACTGTATTCTCTGGTACAAAATCTTCTGCCATTAAATAATTAGCATAATCATATTGTTTGTTATTAATTGCCTTCATTAACAAACTAGTAACAGTAGGTTGTGATGAACCTCCTTTCATCAAAACATTACTTTTTTTTTTACTATATATAGAATCGGAAGATAGACTGTCCGTATTAATACTATCAAAAAATCCACTGTAGTCTGACATATATTATAATATATGTAAAAAAATATATTTTAATAAATACTATTTTTTTATATTACATATATAATATATATGAATTCAGAGGATTTTGTTAAACTATTTATTGTTCTCGTTTTAATATGGTTATTATATTATTATTTTTCAAATGATGATTGTCATAAACCAGTACACAATGACGGAACTTTAGTAATGTCAGATGATAATAGTTCTGGAAATTCTGGAAATTCTGGAAAATCTAGCAGTATGTCAAATGATTATCATTCAAATGATGATCATTCAAATGATGAACATTCAAATGATGAACATTCATACGATTCAAGTATGTCTACCATTTCACAGAGAGCACAAGGAAGAGACAATTTATTTTTTAAAAAACAGAGTGGAGGACAATATAAACACAGTTCTTATGATAAAATGAAAAAAGATATTAGTGGAACTGATTATCAATTTTCTGTAAATGATGTTACAAAAAATCACGATGATAAATATGTTCCCGTTGATGAATCTGGATTTGCTGAAGAACAATCTGCACCCGTCCGTTTAGAAAATAATGTTGAAACAGAAAAAGACAAATTTAATGCTGATTCTTTCTTACCTAAAGACAATAATAAAGACTGGTTCGAGACAATTGATGCTGTTGAAGTTAAAAATGCTGACCTAATTAATCTGTACCGACCTATAGGTGCCAATACAATTGGTAATACTCACAAGATTGCTTGTTATGATATTAGAGGATTAGAAGGTGCAATATGTCCCAAATTTACTATCAGTCCATGGTTACAGTCTTCAGTTGAACCTGACCGTTCTACAAAATCTCTGTGTAATTAAAAAATTGAAATAACTATTATCTAATTATTTATTGATATTCTATTATTAATAAATAAAAAATGGAAACACTTATTGAAAAAATGTTAAATATGTTTCTTAAAATGTATAATTCTACTTATCATACAAAAGGTTCATTTTTTGACGGTATAGATGAAAAAGATCCATTTACAACAAATCACAAGATGGAACTATTTTATCAATATATTGAAGAACATAAAGATTTATTGAAAATTGATAAGAAATATATTAATGTTTATAAAAGTGAAAATAAAGATAGTTTATGTAATGATATTAACAAAGATGTATATGTTATTGTTCGTAAAAACGTTTCATCTGAATATATATCACTATCTTATATAAATTTATTAATTACAGGTATTAATAAATATAATCATAAAGAAGAATGGAAAATTATAAAACTGTAAAACTTAAAAATTTTTTATATATCAATATTATTATGTCAATACATACAGATAACAATATAGATAACTATAAAGAAATAGATAGTGATGATAGTTCAGTTATCTCGGAAATTGGAGATAAAAAAATTAATGCACAAGAATATGATAATATTGAAAAAGAAGCAAATGAAGAATATATAAAAACAGTTGTATGTGGTCGTATTATAGACTATATTAAATTAGATGATGTTATTAAACAAAAACAAAAAGAATTTGTTAAAGAAATGAAACATATTAAAGATACTAAAAATAAATTAGAAAAATATCTAATTGGTTATTTAGATAAGGTTAATGAAGAAGAATTTGGTGTAGGTGAAAGTATGCGACTAGTTAAATCTGAGAAAAAAACGGTTTCACCACCTAAAATGGAAGATATTACAAAATGTTTAGTAGATGGTTTTAAAAGTAAAGAAATATTTGATGATGATGAAAAAATAGTAAATACAGTTAAAGATTTTATGTTAATGATTGAATCAAAAAGAAAAGTTAATGTTAAAAAATATATTAAGAGAGTACAAAAAAAAACCTAAACAATATGAAATATATTATATTAAAAAATGGAACGAGAAAATTTAATTAAATGGTTAAATCATAAGTGTAAATATGCGAATAACATTGATGAAGACCCTAATTATAGCAATTATTATATTTCACAATTTGGTATAACAGATAATAACAATATATATAAACCAAATGATATTGATGATGAAATAAATGTAGGATATGTTGAACCAGAATATGAAAATTTTGTTGATTATTTAAAAAATGATAATAAATGTATGGTTATTCTTCCAGGAACAAATCATTCAAATGCTAATTTTTTATTTAAAATCATTAAGAACAAATTAGATAGAATTTCATATATAATTCCTCACGTATCAAATAATATAGAACAACCATTTGAAAAAATATATAAGAAAATTAAACATAATGTTTGTAAAGAAGATTTATATAACTTTATAAAGGATAATTCATAATATATTATTATTCTGATGGATACATATATATATTTTATTGGTATGGTTTCATCATTATTACTCACTATAACACCATTATTTCAATTATATAATACATATAAACTTAAATCTGCTCAAGATATATCAATATATTTTATAATTTTACAAATTGTAGCAAGTTCTGGTTTTACAACATATGGTTTTTTGATAAATGAAATATGGATAATAATACCAAATTCATCAATTGTATTGTCAAATATTATTCTGATATTTATGAAAAATTATTACAATAACAAAAACAAAAACAATAATAACAATATTGTTTAATTTTTTATTTTGAATAAATATCTATCTGTTTCAAAAAAAAACATTCGTGAATCGTCCTTTTTAAATGTTACAAATATTTCTATTTTTTGTAATACATATTTAATTTCGTTCATTATATCTAAATCTACATTTATATCCATATATTCATAGTCAATATAATAATATTTTCTTTTTTTACCACTTACAAAATCTTTAACAAACATATCAATAATATTAATATAATGGTATTTATTAATATCAAGTTTATTATTGTAATGTTTTTGTATTATATTTAATGTTTTATAATCTTTTTTTAAAAATTTTATTTGTTTATGATAAACAATAATATATATATCATAAACTTTTTTTAATTCATTTGTCCACATAGTTATAATATTATTTGATACATCTGTATGAAAATTAATGTTAGATATACCAATTTTTATTAAATCTACTAATATATTGATATTGAACCAAACATTAATTGTGTTGATATCATCCGGATAAATTAAATCTTTGTATCTGTTTGTCAAACAAGTATCTGTTAAACAAGTATCTGTTAAACAAGTATCTGTTAAACATTTATTTATCATTTTATATAATTGTTTAATACAATTAATTACTAGATATTACGCTATAATTCATAATAGCAGTTTGATAATTTACTACAAGGACAATACCAATGTGTGTTTAGCAATTTATTACTTTTCATTTTTATATATACATTTTTACAATCATATGAACAGACTACTTTTGAACGCGAGAAAGTGCCATAATTGTCTCTAGGTTCAACAAATGGTTTGGAACAAATAACACATTTGAGACCTTTGATAGTAGATGTATTTTTCAAACATTCTACAGAACAATAATGTCTGTCTAAAAAATTTACTGGACTAATTTCTAGTAGATTTTTTTTGCAGCACAAACATTCTCTAAAACATAACTTATACATAAATTCTTTAATTAAATATTTTTCTGGAAATAAAAATTCTAGTTCATTTAAAAAATACTCAGACATTTCTTTTGAAAGACTGTTTTTTTATTAACTATTACTATGAAGAATACCATAATATATGAATTTTCAATTTTTCTAAAAAAATTGATAATTAAATATATAGACCTTATAAAGATAATAACATATATAAATACAATTAATATAAAATGGCCAAGAAAACAGTTGAGGAAATATACACTGGTAAAACATTGCACGAACATATATTGTCTGCTTCAGATACGTATATAGGTTCTACCAAATCAGACCCAAAAAAAATGTTTGTATTTGATGAAGCAAATGAGAAAATTGTGGAGGAAACTATCAACTATGTCCCTGGCTTGTTTAAAATATTTGATGAAATTTTAGTAAATGCTAGAGACCAGACGGTTAGAGACAAAACGTGTAAAAACATCAATATAAATATAGATAAGGTTTCAGGTGAAATATCTGTATCTAATGATGGTATGAGTATTCCTATAGAGATGCACAAAACGTATAAAATATATGTTCCTGAATTTATATTTTCAAGATTGTTATCATCACAAAATTATGATACTAAAGGAAAACAAGTTGGAGGTAAAAATGGTTATGGTGCAAAACTAGCAAATATTTATTCAAAAAAGTTTATTGTACATATTATAGGTGTTGATAGTTCTAATAAAAAATTAGAATACATACAGGAATTTAAAAATAATATGTATGATATTGGAAAACCAGAAATTAATAAAATTACTGGTAAAGTATCATCAATGACAAAAATATCATTTATACCTGATTATGAACGATTTGAAATGAAAGGTTTATCAAATGATATGTATGTATTGATGATTAAAAGATGTTATGATGTCGCTGCATGCACTGATAAATCTGTTTCTATAACTATTAACGGTGAAAAAATAAAATGTAAAGACTTTCAAGATTACATTAATTTGTATCAAAAAGAAGAAGTTTCAGAAGTTGTAGAAAATTCAGATAACGATTCAGAAGATAAAGTTCCTAAAACATTATCTTCTAAAACAGTATATGAAAAAATAAATAGCAGATGGGAAGTTGGTATTACATTTAATGTTAATTCTGGTGATAAATATATTAGTTTTGTAAATGGTATTTCAACATTTAATGGTGGAACACATATGAAGCATGTAGTAGACCTTGTTATTACTAAAATTATAGAATATATTAATGGTAAAAAGAATTATAAAACACTTAAAATATCTCCTGCAACAATTAAACAATATCTAACATTTTTTGTTAACTGTATCATTGAAGACCCTGGATTTGATTCACAAACAAAAGAAACAATGAATTCTCGAATGTCTGATTGGTGTACGTGTGGTAATTATTGTGTTGATGTTAAATGTGAAATTAATGATGCATTTATAAAGAAATTATGTGATGGTAAAAATGGACTAGTAGATGAAGTCGTATCCATATCAGCATTTAAAGAATCAAGAGAATTGGTAAAATCAGATGGCAAAAAAGTTAGTTCTTTACGAGATATTGAAAAATTAAATGATGCTAAATTTGCTGGAACTAAAAATTCACATTTAGCATCAATCATTTTATGTGAAGGTGATTCAGCAAATGGTTTTGTTAATTCTGGTATCAGTGTTATTGGTAGTGAAAAATATGGTTCATTCCCACTGAAAGGTAAGGTTATTAACCCACGAAATTCTACCATTAATAAACTTAAGAATAACAAAGAATTAATAAACATTAAAAAGATTTTAGGGTTGCAACAAGGGGTAAAATACGAAGATGTTTCAAAATTAAGATACGGTTCAATCATTATTTTAACGGATCAGGATACAGATGGATCACATATTAAAGGATTATTAATTAATATGTTTGAATTGTTTTGGCCAGAACTGTTAAAAATAAAAGGTTTTATCAAATGTTATAATACACCTATTGTTAAAGCATGGAAATTGTCTAATCCTAAAATAATAAAGAATTTTTATTCAATCCCTGAATATGAGAAATGGAACGAGGTTGATGGAGGTTCTACATGGGGGCATAAGTATTATAAAGGTCTAGGAACATCTACACCTTTAGAAGCTAAAGAATCGTTCAAATTGTTTGATGATAATTTGGTTCAATTTGAATGGTCAGAAAAACTATCTGATGATTTAGATGATACTAATAATTTATCACATTTGGCAATCGTTAAAGCTTTTGATAAAAAGAAAGCAGATGATAGAAAACTATGGTTAAAACAATTTGATAAAACAAATATGATTAAATATAAACCTAAAATGGTAATGACATATACAGATTTTATTGATAAAGAACTTATTGTTTTTTCAAATGATAATAATATTAGAGCAATTCCTTCATTAATAGATGGACTTAAACCTTCTACCAGAATGATTATGTTTTCAATGTTTAAACGAGGAAGAAATTCTAAAAAAGAAGTTAAGGTAGCACAGTTAGCAGGATATGTATCAGAAAACACCGCATATCATCACGGTGAGGTTTCATTACAAGAAACAATTGTTGGACTAGCACAAAATTATACTGGTTCAAATAACATTAATATGTTGCAACCTATAGGTATATTTGGTTTTAGACGACACGGTGGAAACGAGCACGCACAAGCAAGATATATTTACACTAAATTGGATCCAATTACACCATTTATATTTAGAGAAGAAGATGATGATGTTTTAACATATAATTATGACGATGATAGAAAAGTAGAACCTGAAAACTATGTACCGATTATTCCAATGGTTCTAATTAATGGTTCAAGAGGTATTGGAACAGGATTTTCAACTAATGTTCCACCACATAATCCGGTAGACGTTATAGAGAATTTGAAAAGAATGTTAAAAGGTCAAACCATTTTAGAAATGTATCCGTGGTATAACGGATTTTTAGGAACCATTACTAAAAACATTGATAGTAAAAAAACAAGTTATACAATTAATGGTAAATATGAAATAAATGGTAATAAAGTTCATATTACAGAAATACCTATTGTAGACAATAACATTCACGATTATGAAACAATGATTGATAAAAAAGTATGTTTAACAAAAGATGATAATTTAAAAATATTAGATTTTGATAAACCACCAAATAACAACAAGATTGATATGACTGTAACATTTAAAGGAAATGAGTTACAAAAATTGTATAAAGATGGTAGTTTAGAAAAGTTTTTAGGTTTAACACAAAATCTAACTGTTTCAAACTTACACGTGTTTGACAGAAATGGAAAAATCATAAAATGTAGTTCAACAATTGAAATATTAGAAAAGTATTTTGAATATCGTTTAGAAATGTATGGTATTCGTAAAGAATATTATTTAAGAAAACTCAAAAATGATTTAGATATTGCTAAATATAAAGTAAAATTTATTAAGGAAGTAAATGCTAAAACAATTGTTCTAGCAAATAAAGATACAAAAGAAGTGTCTATTATATTGAAAGATAAAGGTTATCCAGTTTTGTCAACAAGTATTAATAAAGATGTAAAAGATAAAAACAAAGACAATGAAAAAGAAGATGATGAAGATAATCATAACACATTATCATATAAGTATTTACTTGATATGCAAATGAAATCAATGACAAAAGATAATATTGCTAAATTAGAAAACACTATGGAAAAATGTCAGTGTTTATATGATGAGTATGATAAAATGACACCTAGAGACATCTGGAACAAAGAATTAGATGAATTATTAGTTGCATATGATGATTGGTTAAAACGATGGATTAAAGAAGAGAATTTAATCAATGGTGTAAATGAATTAGAACCTGTTAAAAGTGTTAAAAAGAAGAGGATTATTAAAAGTTAGTTTATTTCAACTATTATCATAATAGTCGTCATCATCATCATCATCATCACCACCGTTATCACCACCGTTATCACCACCGTTATTTTTTGATGATAAACCATATTCACTTTTTAAATAATCATACCAACTAAATAAACTATGTTCATTTATATATTGTGTTCTTTCATCTTTTACATTCCTACGGTATGGATTTATATGTTTTTTAGTTGATCTTTCTAAATATTCATTGTCTAATATACTTATTAAATTATTATCAAATATTTCTGTTCTATTACCATCACTACCTATTTCAAATATTCTTTCTTTTACAAATTCATAATCTTTACCTTGATATGTTAAATTAAAAAAATTTGTTCTATCATCATGATATGTTTTATAAAATGATGCTGCAAATATTATCACACATATTGTAATTATAGTTACACTAATTCCTATAAATAACATTTTATATTCTTTATATTTATTATCTGTATAATACAACACTAATAATATAACTGGTACCAATAAAAGTAATATTATGAATATTAACAAATATGTGTTCATATAATTATATATAAAATATATAAAATAAATAAAATAAAATACTTAGTAATTAATAAATTTTAGAACTTTATAATCATATTTTATACTAATATTGTTTAATTAATCTCTTGAATAGAAATAAATTAGACAACCAAAAAGAAAACTACTTAATAAAAAAATAGCTACATACGTAATAGTATACCATGTATCATTTTTTATAATGTCTCTCATTCTGCTATAATACTCAACTGGTCCTATAAATAGAATAGTACATAGCACTAAGAAAATAATACCTTTAGAAAAACTCCAGTATGTCATTTATATATATATATAGAAAATTTAAAATTAAAACAATTGATAATTAACCATCTTTGGAACTTCATAATCATAAATTATACTATCATATATTGTTGAATTAACAGTTTGTAAATTATTTTCATTATCATTATCATTGCAATAATAATCATTGTTATTTATACTTTTAGTTTGTTTAACATATTACATAGTAAAAAATAATTTTTTACTTCAACGTCATTACCATTATATATTTATTTCCATATTCCCATTATAAAATTCTCTTATAAGATAATAAGTTTTTTCCATTACAAGATATAACCCTATACCCGCAGCAATAACACCATACACACATATAATTATCCCATAATAGTAATTCTTATATAATGTAAAAAAAATAATAATCAATATTATTGGTATTATAATACCAAACACAAAATACAATTTATACATATTTGGTGTGATTTCCATATATATATATTATATTTAGAAAAATTAAAATTAAAACAATTGATAATTAACCATTTTTGGAACTTCATAATCGTACAATATACTATCATATATTGTTGAATTAACAGTTTGTAAATTATTTTCATTATCATTAGCATATTGAAAAATAGTTGTATTACCAAATTCATTGTCGGCACATTGATAAACAGAATTTTGTGTAAGTGTTATATTATCAATTCTTTTATTATCGCGCATATAATTTATTTTACTACATCGTTTATCAGATATAGTATATTCAGGTTTATACTTACTATCAATATTAGGTTTAGCAATTATAGTATCCTTTGACAAATAACATTGTTTAGTAAATGGTTTATATCCAAATCCGTGACATTCTCTCAAACTTGTACATTTATTTCCACATTCTATTTGTGAAACATTACTTATTTTACTATCATAGTTTTCATAGATGTTACAATTTTTATATGACAACAATATTAAAAGAAATATTAACAGAATACATATCATAATTATAATTATGATATATATTATTTGGTAAAAAATATTAGTTGTTATTGTTATTTTATAATACCTGATTATACAGTACCTAATATTACTCTTTAGTTTTCTCAGTTTTTGTTTCAATACACCTTTTTTCTTTTAGGAATAAATTAAGTTAGAATTTCTCTAAAGTGCCTTCAGGCGTCTTACTAATGTATTTAGGATAATTATTAATGTCTTCATGAATATTATCACCTTTATCACGTAATAGCATATCTGCAGTTTCTAATGGATCTTCTGGATAATTAATAATACGTACAGATTTAAATAATGGATCTTCTTCTGTTATATATCTTACATTTACATAGTTGGTACCATATAAATCATATTCACTATTTATTATTCCACTACCTATAATTCTTTTATTATATGTTAAAACATAAATAATTATCCCTGAACCAAATACACATATAATTATCATAATTAAATTTTTTACAATATTTTGTTTAATATATCTATCTACAAAATATAAAATTATAGCACCTATAATTAATATTAAAAATATAATAATTGCCTTCGTATAATTTTCCATATATAATTATACATTCAAAATATTTAAAATTTTAATTATTTTATATTGATTCATACAATTTTTTATTTGTCTAACAATTAACAAATGCATTTCTGCCACATATGTTTCTATATATGTGTTAAAAAATGGTCTCAATTTGTTTTGTGCAAATGACAATAATTCTACAGATACATATGTTTCTAACATTTTAAGTGCATTTTCTATAATTGTATCTGTTTTATCTGTTTGTTTTTCATCACTTTCTGAAAACAAACAAACATTTTTTATAATTTTCTGTGGCATTTCATATAAACAAAACTTTACAAATCCTGAATTATTTAGAATATCATTAGATACTTTAACATCTTTTTGTGAATCAATTAGATATTGAACTGTATTAATAAAATTAACACTTAATGTATGTTTAAAAACATGTGTTAATATACTATATACTTGTTCTAGTGCATAATTAGTTGATTTTAAATAAAATGGTAGTTCGTGATAATCTCTTCCATATTTGTTTAACACTTTTTCAAATACATTTTTAATTTGTTCTTCTAATTTAATTTCTTTATCTTTTTCCAAAATGTGTAAATTAATTAATTTAACTAGTTGAGTACCATCAGTTAGATTATTTGGATTGTCCAACATAGAATGCCATAAATCTAAATAATATGTGTAGTTCATCTTATTATTACCTTTATTTGAACAGTTTTCATTAAAAAACTTGTCATATATATCACATATGTTTCTAGAACTAGTTCTAGAACTAGTTTCAGAACTAGTTAAACTAGTTTCAGAACTAGTTAAAATAGTTAAACTAGTTTTATTTTTGACATTGTTTTTTTCATATTCTTCTTTTAAAACATTTTTTCTGTCTTCTATTTCTTTAATCGATTTATTCAATTCTTCTATTAATTGTTTTATCATATCAGTTTGTTCATCTTTATTTAAATTTATAATTGAATTTTGAATTCTTGTTAATTCTTCATCTAGTTTAGCAATAGTTTTATCATATTTAGATTTATTGTAATCATTTTCTCTATTTAAGTTTGTTAAAGTTGAAAAGGTGGATAAAGGCAGTTTATCATATTTAACTTTTGAACCTAATATTTTTTCAAACTCTTTGATAGAAATACTCATATATATATTATGTGTAAGTTGGTGCATTAATAAATAGTATGTCATTTTTAAAACTAAACTCGAACTATGTTTCAATGCCATATTATCAATTTGTGTTTTCTTTTCAATTTCTTCTATAACACGTAAATTTAAACTGTCAAAATCTGGAGATACACATAATTGTTTCAAATTTTCAAAACATATTTTATATATATTATATGTTGGAGTACTAATTTTAGAACCTTTAGATACTAATAATTGTGTAACATCTTCATTACCTATCATACTTGAAAAATATAATGGTGTTTTTCCTGTTTTTTCGGATGCATTTGGATCAGCACCATTTTTTAAAAGTTCTTCCACAATATCTTTATTTATTTCAAAACATAAACTATCATCAAATCTAGAACTGTCAGTATCAATTATAATATTGTCCGACTTATTATCTTTATCTAATCCTTTAACATTGTATTCATCCATTATTTCTTGTACATAATAACTATCAATTAATGACATTTTAACAGGAACAATTAAGTCTTCAGACTTGAAATTACTCATATCCATATCTGAACTTTTAAATTTAATCATATTTTCTAATGTTTCATTTAAAATTTCATCTATTTTTTCACTTATGATTTTTTTATATATTTTTTCATCCTCAATTTTTTCTTTTAATATATTAACTTGTATATTTTGTTTATTTACAAAATCATCTATTATTTTTAATTTTATATAATATATTAATAAATCAACAACATTGTTAATAACAGTATATTCTTTTTTAAACTCTACAGGTATTGATTTTATTTCTTTTATTGTTCCTTTATTAGCATTAGTAGAATCACTAGTTAATATACCTCCTTTACCTTCTATTTCTTTTCCTGTAATTACTAAAAAATTATTATCAATTTTATAACTATATTTATCTATAACATCAATATCTTTTACATCTTCAAATTTATCTGGTAGAACTTCTGATAAATTCATATTTACGAGACAAATATTTTCAAGTTGTTTATTTTCTAAATATGATTTTATAAATATGTATCCATTAATGGTATTAAAAAGATTTAACATCTTATCAATGTTACTGTTATAAGTAAATGTAATAGAAGTATATGTTTCTGTTAATTTTTTATATCCATTTTCTAAGTTTGATACTAATATTTTTTCAGGATCTTTGTCAGTTGTTTGTGTTTGTAAAAAAACTATATCAATATTATTATCTATTTCCAAAATTTCTTCGATTTTGGCAATTTGAATATTACATCCATCAGAAATTTTTCCATAGATATATCCTGTTTTATTATCATCTTTTTCATTTTTAATACTATTATATTTTAATATTTCATCAATAAAACTATTTATAATTTCATATATACTTATTTTATTTAAATCTTGGTCTTTTATTGTTTTTTTAGTTTCTGAATTTAAATAGTCTGTGTATTTAGTTTTTGTTATTTTTGACATATTTGTTGGATTACCAGATATATTTTCACCAAATATTGTTAATATAATATCTAATTCACTTAATTCAGTTTCATATTTAGGTGTGCGAATTTTCATTGAATTATATAGATTACTGTATGATTCTGATATCTTTTTAAAACATTCTATTTTTTCTCGAATTTCTGTTACTTTATATATATACCAAATATTTTTATCAAATCTATAATATTCTGTACCTGTTGTATATCTGACTAAATTATCATATATGTCTGTATTATGTTCAACATTTTTTTGTTTTCTATGTATTTTAATTAATTCAATTTTTTTATTAACTTCTTCAACAATTTCTACTATTTCACGATTTTTTTCCTTACATTTATCTATAAATGTTTTATTATATTTGTCTAATTCGATTAATTCATTATATAATGTTTTCATATTGTTTATCATTAAAATATTTAATATAATAATGTCTCCTATTTGTGTGACATTATTTAGTGTATTTTCTAATTTATGTAAATGTGTTAATTTATCTTTAATTTGTATATTTAAAGATTTATTATTAATAACATTTTTATTTAAATTAGTGTATTTAGTCATATTTTCATCAACATTATATATTTCAAGAGTTTTACCACTAAATTTTTTATAATCATCAATCTGTTTTATAACTTGTATGCTTTTTTCAATATATGTTGACAAATTATCAGTGATATTGATAGTTATTTTACCAAATTTATCTTTTAATGTATCTATTTGTTTATTACAATCTTTTACATAATCGTATATAGCATCATCTTTAAAATTAATTTCATCTCTTGACTGTTTCAAAATCTTTTTATAACTGTCATATTTATTTTTTTTATATTCTGTTAAATTATCATCACCTGCTAATATTTTAGACACATCTTTTTCTATATCATTTATTTTGATTAAATCATTTTTGAATATGTTTAAAATATTATCAAAATATGTTTTAAATTTAGTAGTCTTTAATATGTTTAATACTTCTGTAGAAACATTTGATAAAATAGTATCAGTTACCTTCATATTTTTTAACATATTGTTAGTTGAACTTTTACATTTTTTACCTTCTGGCATTACTGCATAATGTAATGGTGTAAATCCATTATTGTCACGACTATTAATATTAACTTTTTTAGATATAAGAAATTTAACTAGTTCTAAATTTTTTGCCAAATGTATAGGTCTGATACCATCTTTATTCTTGTTATCAACCGGTGCACTCCATAAATTAACCATTTTTATAATTATATCTTTTTTTTCAGTTTCTGTTAATTCTCCATTGTTCAAAATCATATGAAGAACTGTATCATCATCACCATTTTTAAATTGTAATAATTTTTTTTTACTCATTATAAATTTCAATATTTCATAATATTTTCCTGTTGTTATAGGAACAAAATCATCACTATTTATAGTTATGTCTTCCGGATATATATATTTTGTTAAATACGTACTTTTAGTAGGATATACGGGTTTTTGAAACTTAAATTTTGATTCCATATATATAATATTTATGAATATAAATATATTTTTATAATTTCATAATATATAATGGATAATTACTATAAATCATGTCCTTCTGCTTTCAGTGATGCTAGAGGTTTAACAGACTATCGTGCTTCACAAGTTCGTGAAGAAATGTTTAAATATGATCATTCTATACTATCAGAAAACCAAGCAAGAACATTTCGTATTAACAATGGTGAAAAACTAATGAATACTGAATGGGTAAATACTAGACGTGCTAATTCTTGTCATCCACAAAAAGTTAATTTTCATACAAATCCACGTACCCTTGTTACTACCGAATACAACAATGCTGAAATATTAGCATATAATGGTAAAATTATGGCACCAAAAACAGATCCCAGTATTTATAATATGAACAATGATTACAGATTAACATATACACATATTAATCGTGATACTATTATGGATGACAGATTAGATAGTACTGGTTATCCAGAACAAAGAAGACCACATTATTACAGTGGCACTAAATTACATGAAAAACACTTACATATGTAATATTTTTTTATTTACATATAATAATGAATACTACAAAAGAAATAAAATTTAATCATTCTATAACAAAAAAAGACGATTTATTTAATTATACAATTGAGTTTAATACATATTTAGGTAATGGTTCATATGGAACAGTATATTATGGTGTTCTAACAGACCATAATAATTATAATAGAACATTACATGTAGCGTTAAAAAAAACAAAAAGAGTTGATTACAATGAAACAAAAAAAGTTGATTACAATGAAATAAAAATACTAATGCATTTAAGAAAGTATTTAGGTAATAGAAAAGACATTAATTATTATATTGACTATGTTTATGATCCTTATGAAAGATCATTATATTTGATTACCAAATATATTCCTAATCAGATACCACTTAATTATATATTACAAAATAAATTTAGTGTATCTGATATTATTACAATTATGTTTAACATATGTGTAGCAATACAATATGTTCATTCATTGAACATTGCACATTTAGACATAAAACCAGAAAATATAATGTTTAATTATGATACATTAGAAATAACAATTGTTGATTTTGGTGGTAGTTGTAAAATATTAGAATGTGATAATATAATAACAACACCTGCGTTTTTAGCTCCTGAATTATATAAATCATTTGCAAATAAAACTGAACTAAATAAACAACAATTACTTAAAGCAGATATTTTTAGTTTAGGTGCAACATTTTTTAATTGTTTAAATGGATATAGTATTTATGGAAATATTCATAATGATTGTAAAAATGTTACAGATAAATTAGATTTTTATAAATGTTGTGATAAAAAAATTAACTCAAATACATCTTTTGTTTCTACATATTTTGATAAAGATATTAACGATATTATTAACGAAATGATAAATATAAAACTAGAAAATAGACCAACAATTGATACAATTGTAGATAAATTAAGCAAAATATTAAATAAATATAATACAAATTTAATTGAATATATATCATTTGATAAAGAATTAGAAGCATTATTAAACAAAAAAGTTCTTTAATATATCAAATATAACTGGTTTAGTCGCATTTTCTGGTATTTCTACATTATTGGTTTTAGCAATTTCTTCTAATTCTGCTTTTGTATATCTTGAAATAGATTTTAATATAATTCTATTTTTGGTATCTGTTGTATCAACTGTTTTTTCTTCATTCACTACAGGTTCTTCTAGAACATTATTATTCATTTCTTGTTGTAATTCTTGTAATTGTTTAACTTCTTTTAATTCTTCAGTTTGATTTTGTGAAAAATCAATTTGTTCGCTATTATTAGAACCAGTTTCTGAACTGTAACGTGAAGACTTTTTTTTAGAAGTATCAGATAATACAATAATCTCATTATGTTTTTTTGAAGATGGTGAAAACATATCATCATTATCTTCAAATTTATCAGAAGTGATATTGATATTTTGTTTTTCAATACTGTCCATTGTACGCATCTGTTGTATAAATTCATTATAATACGTTTTATTTTTAGCTGCAACATTATTTAAATCTTTTTTAATACTACTAGTTAATTCGTTATTATAACTTTTCATTTTATTACATATTAACCATAATTGTGTCACAATATATACTAGTATCACAATACATAATAATAACAATAATAAAATTAAACCCATTTATATATTATATATTTTCATTTTGAAACCTATATATTTAACACATTTATAAAAATTATGTAAATATAACATATATGAAATCTGTATTTGATTTTACAGACTGTGATATTTCAATAATGTCAAATGAGTGTAGTAGATTTTTGTTCCACGTAACATTAATTCATATTATAACTTGTATTATTGACAGAAAAGAAATTGTATTTGGTGCAGACCTATTTAAAACATTAACTATTGCTTCTCTAGCAATCATATCATATCACGTGTTATTTCGTAAATTGGTAGAACCAAAGGTAGAAAAAATGAAATTATTATGTAATAATTTAGAGAAACAAAAAGATAGTATTATAATAGATGACAGAAGTCGTAATAAAAAACAACAAATTGTATATAATTCCAATGATGATAGATGAGTCAAGAGAAATATATTTAAGAAGAATTGATTACATTATTCATAAAAGAGAAACTACTGATATACCTATTAATAGAATAATTAATATGTCATATGTGTGGAAAAATATAACAGTTGACAAGATGGTTTTTTCAAAAGATTTAGATATAAATCTATAGAAAAAAGCATCTTTCAGAAATGTAAAAAAAAAACATTTCTTCAAGATGGTTTTTTCGAAATAGAAAAAATTTAGAAAAGTCCAAATTTACCCTTGATTCGTCACCTGTTCAGCGATCAATGCCTGAAGTTCATGATACGTTAAAGTAGTATTACAAACATGTGTCTTATTGCCTTGAAGATTCGGATGCTGATTAGCATACGCATCTGTTTTTTCATACAACGCAGTACAATCAAGTTGTGCCTGCTGTTGTCTATGAGCCAACGCATCTTGAGTTTTATTCTCCACTGGAATATCCATATCGGTTTAAATTTTACTATATCCTACTAATGAGATACTCATACATATATATATTTCAATTTTTTATATAACACTAATATATATGTTTCTAAATAAATGTAATCCTATGTATAATACTACATTTGTTTTCATATTAATAATTATCATAATATGTATCATAAAACCTAAATTCATTTATAATGATAAAAATGAATTTAAACAATTTGGTTTTACTTCTACTAAAACAATTATGCCTATCTATGTTTTAAGTTTTCTAATAATAATAGTTTTATATGGTTTTTTTTATAAACTAGCAAATAATAAAAAAACAATAATTTCTGAACAACCTAATGTTTCACAACAATTACAGAATTTACAATTACAAATGCAACAAATGGTACAAACACAATTATTACAACAACAATTAATCCAGATGAAAATTTAATTCTATGAATACATATAAATAATTTTCATCACTGATATTACAAAATTATCAAATCCCATTATTTGTCTTCTTGAACGAACCATATCATATTCGATAACAGATGTTTTTAATATTATTTTTGCTTTACATATTTCAGGAATTTTAAGTTTAATAATTTCTTTTAATATATATTTCACTATATCAATTCCTTCATAATATGTTATCCACATATTGTAAAACATATCTCTTATTTTATCTATTTTGTTTATCTGACATTTAACAATTAAATTTGTTAATTCATCTATTGCTAAACATCTATTTGTTCTATAGAAACATTTCAATCTAAATGTTTCTACACATAACAATGCTGTTGTAATATTACATTCTGAAAAATGTATTATATCAGTTATTGTTTTGATATCCATAGATATTTTATTTACAATTGTAATATGAAACAAATATGTAAATAGTTCTTCAAATGTTGGTCTTGATACACGGATACATACACATCTACTTTTTAACGGTTCTATAACATTACTCAAATTTTCACACCACATAATAAATCTACAGAAACTTGAATTAACTTCAATCATTCTTCTTAAACTTGTTTGTGCTGAATGTGATAACTTTTCTAAATTAGATATTTGTATTGTTTTAAACTTGCTGTCTGGATTTTTAATCAAATCAATTGACTTTGAACTAGCATAACCCTTTATTATTTCGTGCACCAAATATTTATCAAAATTTGTATTTGTTGGATTTATTATAATATGATGATTGCTGTTTTTAACAATTTCTTTTTTAACTTTATTACCTGAACCAGATATGTCATATGATGCTGAAAATAATGTATTTACGTTTTCTCCATATATCATTTTTAAAAATGTGCTTACCATAGTTCTTTTACCAGAACCACACGGACCATAAAATATTATATGTGGTATTGCCATATCCTTACTCATTTTTTTTAAAACCTTGTAAATATCTTTATGAAAAAATATATCATTTACATCTGTCAATAGAGACATTTTATTTATAATATGTTATTTAACTTTTATGTATATTAAATAATTAAAAATCAATTTTTATTATTATAATGATAGGTATTCATATTAATGACATTAATGATATATATAAAAGTAATAAAAAAATATTTCAAATATTCATAAATGAAAAAATTAGTAATGACAAAAAGTTTATAAATCATATTAAAAATAATGATATTGTTGTTATTGTCCATGCTTCATATTCAATAAATCTATCTAAAATCTGGTCTCCTAATAGTTCTCATATTTTACAATTAATAAATGAAATTAAATATGCTCATAAAATAGGTAGTCCATATATTGTTATCCATACAGGAAAACAAATGGATAAACCTTTATCTGTTGCTATAAATAATATGTATTCAGCATTATTACATATATTATCATATACTAAAAATGTTAAAATATTATTAGAAACACCGTCGGGTCAAGGAACAGAAACATTAACAGATATTAAAGATTTTTGTAATTTTGTTAAAAAGTTTAATGATAAAATAGGTATATGTATAGACACTTGTCATATATTTGTTGCAGGAAATGATATAAGAACACAAAAAAATATAAACAACTTTTTCGAAACCATTGATAAAACTGTAGGTATAGACAAAATTAAATTGTGCCATTTAAATGATTCCAAAAACAAGTTAGGTTCTAGGATAGACAGACACGAAAAAATAGGTAAGGGATATATTGGTCAGTCTTCTATCAATAAGATAATAAAATTTCTAGACTTTATCGATGTGCCTATGATAAATGAGTTTTAACTAGTTTTAACATATAAAAAATAATTCAAAGAGAATGCGAATGAGTTCCTTCTCGACAAGAATACCACTCAATTACTGTTTAAATTCTTCCAAATAGATCAATCGTTTCAACTCTGTTGTAGACTTCTCGAGTGTTGAAATCATATTCTCGAAACACTCAATGTCTTCATTGATGTTGTTGTGATGCTTGTTCACGCAACATGCTGTGTGTAGTGGCAATCGAAGTGGATCAGTGGGTAATTGGAGGACGCGACGAAATAGAAAATCTTCTTCATTGACTTTTAATTGTCTTAACAACTTCAACGCAGACTCTAAACTCAATTTGTATTCTGGGGAAAACACAATCGTCTGATTTGGGACGTCAATTTGTTGCTCTGGTTGCTCTGGTTGCTCTGGTTGCTCTGGGATGATGTAAGCCATCTTATTTTTCTGTTTGTAATATTTGTTTTTTAATAGAAACCATTAATGGATATAACATAATATTAAAAAATTCAATTTTTTTTATAATCACAAAGAATATAAAAAAAATGGTAAAGTACTTCAGATGCTTTGGGTGCTTTATTTAATCCCAGTAAAACTCTAATAATATATTAACTAGTGCTTTTTCTGCAAAAATATTGCACAATTCTTGTGGAAATTCTGTCTCAATTCTATCATTAAAATCAGATATAGACGCGTTGAGAATAGAAACCATTTTTTCTAAACACGCAACTTGATTTTTAAACGTTCCATGCCCACTAGGCGTCATGCAACATACTGTGTGCAACATGGTATCCAAAAATGGCATATATTGCGAACGTATACCCAGTTGAATAAGCGCGAAAATTTCAGAACCGTTTTGTTCTAAATACGATTTTATAGCATCACGTAATTTATAACAATTCCCCAGAGACATCGAAGTATTTGTTCCTCCATTGCCGTTTAGTGTGATGACCATTGTGTCCATCTTTTTCCTTCTCTTTTCTTTTTTAACAAAAACCATTAATGAATATAACATAATATTAAAAATTTCAATTTTCTTATAAATTATGAAGAAGACATATTCATTGTTTCACATAATTGATAAAAACAAAGTAGAAAATCTACAAGTGCTTTTTCAACAAATAGAAATCTTAAATTTTCTCTAAATCTTGAAATTATCATTTGTTCTAATTCATTTGTTGATGTAACAAGAATATTACATATTTCTTCAATACATTCTTTATCTTCTCCAATTGAATTGTGATGAGGGTTTTTACAAGTATATGTATGAATCAAATGAGAAAATAAATGACCAATACCACTAAACGCTATATAAAAATCATCTGAAAAAACATTTCGTAGATAATTATCATAAAGTTCTTTACCTAATTTTAGTAAATAGTGTGCTTCATCTAATGATATATTAACTACATAATTTTGTTTAGGTGTACCAATCAATATGCCTAAACTATTGGATTCAGGTATATAACGAAATGTCGTATGCATTGGCTGGGTCGGTTGCATCTGCTGCATCTGCTGTATCTTCTTCTTTTTTTCTTTTTTTTTAATAACTATTATTATATGTAGTAAAATGTTTATTATTTCATTTTTTTTGTAGAATAAAAAAAACGAAAAATATCGGGCACCATCTGAATTAATCCAGACAAATATTCGGGGGCTTCATGCACTTACCATTGAGCAAAACGATGATAAAGTCTCAATATAATTTTCAGCAGTTCTTTCTCTACAAAAATATTCTCCAACTCCTTTAGAAAAACGTGCATCGCACAAGCTGTTAGCGTTAAATATGTTTTCTCCAAACAACCAACTTCACATTTAAGTCGTCCATCGCCACGAGGATTTAAGCAACATGAATCGTGTAGCTTGGTATCTAGCACACTGTATATTGTTTCGGCAGTGTTACTTGGAATTGGAGAATATTCATCATTTCGAAATGAAGGATATTCATCAGCTTGAAAATTTTCTAGCATTTTGGAAAGCCACCATGGATTAACGTTTCTCAACGATTCCAGCGAATAAAACATTCTATAGAGCTCTTCGATTGTAATCTTCACAGAAGTACCATTGGGAAAATAAACGATCACATTATCGTTTTTAAACTTTGGTTCAACGCGTTTTACCAAAGGTTTTTTTGCCAAAGTCGTTGCCAAAGTCGGCGTCTCCATCTCAATCTTTTTTCTTCTTTCTTTTTAATTAAAACCATTAATGGACACAATAGTATATTCAAAATTTCAAATTTTTAACCCTTGTGTAAATAAAATATATTATAAAAACAATATATTGTTTAATGAGTGAAGAAACAGATAAAACATTTATGAATGAAATGATATGTTCAATTATAAATGAATTAAAAAAAAAGAAAAACGTTGATAAAATAAAAAAGAATGTTTTAAAACCACTGTTAAAAGATGTTAGTGATAAATTTTATCCATATATCATCACTGTTTTTTCTATGTTGTCATCCATAATTGTTTTATTAATAACCTTAATTGTTATAGAATGTAAATATAGAAAAAATACATAGAATTATATTTTTTCTTGACAAATAATATAATATGGATATAAATGTTTTCTATAAGTTTTTAAAATATGTCATTGTTTGGATAGTCATTTATTTTTCAACAAAAAATATTGATAAACAATTAGAAGTCAAAGATGTTTTAATCATTACGTGTGTTTTAACTATTTTAGTATATGTTATTGACACAGTTTTCAACACTGTTCGTAATTGTATAGTTAATACTGATTATCAAAACAAGTTTGATGAACAAATTGAAATGTATAAAAATATGTCAAATAAAGAAGATGTTGTTTTACAAGATGTACCTAAAGAACAACCTATTGTACCTAAAGAACAACCTATTGTACCCAAAGAACAACCTATTGTACCCAAAGAACAACCTATTGTACCTAAAGAACAACCTATTGTACCTAAAGAACAACCTATTGTACCCGTTGTACCACAAGATGACGGTACACGAGTTTTGAACCGTAAAGACTTTCGTGGAGCAGAGAACTGGGAACAGATACACACAGATAATGGCACACGAAATGATTTATTAAATAACAATATGAGATATTCTGATTTTGACAGATTTCCTCCTAATATTGTTAAAAATGATTATGAAATGGGTTACTCATTTATGCCTCCTAAAGATTGGTATCCTACGCCATTGTATCCTCCAGTGTGTGTAACAAATAATCCATCAACAGTTCAACCAGTATATCTTGATACAATGACTATGGATTTGAAACACTGGCATGAAACTACTAAAATAACACCACCTGATACATTTAATACAGACTATATCATAAATGAATTAAATTCTCGTTAAAATAAAAAATATGTTTTATATTTATATTAAGAACATCAGATATAAAAATAAACTAGAATATCTAGAAGTGCTTTTTCAACAAATAGAAATCTTAAAATTTCTTTAAATATTGAAACTAATTCTTGTGTAAATTCATTTATTGATGAATCAAGAACATCACGTATTTCTTCAATACATTCTTTTTCTTCTTCAATTGAATTATGATGAGGATTTTTACAAATAAATTTATGAACTCTATGAGAAAATACAAAACCAACACCACTAAATATTAAATAATGATCGTCTGAAAAAACATTTAGTTGATAATTCTCATAAAGTTCTTTGACTAATTGTAGTATATATCGTGCTTCATCTAATGATATAATAACTTCCAAATATTGATTACTTGTACCAATCAATATTTGAAAGTTATTGGTGTCGTATGTACAATATTTTATCGACATCTTCTTTTTTTCTTATTTTTAATGAAAACCACCAATGTATATATTAAACGTTTTACGTTTCAATTTTTTACAATAAAAAAAATGAAAAAACTCAAAATATATATTGTCTGTTCTCCTTCAATAAAAAATCGAAAAAAACTCAAGATGGGTTGCAGGAACTAGTTGCTAAAAGCTTCCTCAAGATCAATGAGCATCAAACCCATTTTTTTTAAACACTCGAATTGACTTTCCAGCGTCTCATTTCCTCTTGGTGTCAAGCAACACACCTGACTTAAGAGCCCATCAGTCAAAATCTGAGGAGACGACTTACGAAACATAATATCCTCAATATGTTGTCGCATGGGTTGAGGATTCAACACGATCATGCAACCGTATTTTTCCAAAAAAACGAGTATTTCTTTAAAAAGACTACCACATTCTAGAATGGTTAGCTCTATAATACGATTGTTGCCTTTTAGCTCGACGACAGTATTACCGTCTAACTTCAAAATTAACTGATTGCCACTCATTTTCTGTTTGATATTTTAATTAAAATCATTAATGGATACAACAATATATTCAAAATTTCAATTTTTTTCAAATCTATGTAAATAAAATATATTATAAAAACGATGTGAAGAAACAGATAAAACATTTATGAATGAAATGATAGGTTCAATTATAAATTAATTAAAAAAAATATTGATAAAATTAAAAGACATCATTGATAAATTTTATCCATATATCATTACTGTTTTTTCTATGTTATTGACACAGTTTTCAATGCCTCCTAAAGATTGGTATCCTACGCCATTATATCCACCAGTGTGCGTAACAAATAATCCATCAACAGTTCAACCAGTATATCTTGACACAATGACTGGCACGAAACTACTAAAATAACACCATCTGATACATTTAATTAAATTCTCGTTAAAATAAAACATTAAAAAATGTGTTTTATATTTATATATGGAAGAAAACAAAAAAGAAGATATAATTGTTTTGAAAAAAAATATTAAATCAGGTAATTGGTCTATTTTGAAAAAAACAGGTTCTACTACAAGTCGTATAGTATTAACATTATATGGTGCTTACATTCCATTTGGTATTGAATCATATAACAATAGTGATATTGTTAATGTTGAAATTAAAGATAATTCTAATTATAATTACAATACTTTAGTAATGTTAAAAAAAATATTAAGTACATTTGATTATTTAAAAACAACAGATAAAGGAAGTAAATATGATATAGTTGATAAAGAATTTTTTAGTTTTATTAAAGAATTGGACAAAGACAAAGATAAATATAACATCAGGTTATATATAAAATATGGTGCAAAAGTTGTTCTAAAAAATGTAATTGGTGATGTTCCATATTCACAATTACAACATAAAAGATGTAATATAGAAATTGAAGTAGGTTCTTTATGGACTACTGATAAAAAATATGGTGTTAATATATATGCTACATTATTTACAATTATTTAGTTTTATCTCAATTTGATTTCATCATCATCTTCGTAGAAATCATCTTCATCTTCTTCTACTGTTTTACTATATTTATCTTTACTAATATTTTCTTTTTTAATATTTGATGGAGCAATACCAATTAACATTTCTCCCATCATAAAATCAAATTCATATTTGAAAAACATTACTGAATCATTCTTTAACAATATAATCATATCTGTACACATTGTATATACTTTAGCCATCAAATTAATATATTTCAAATCAAATAGTAATCGAATAATATCAGGAATACCTTTATCATCTTCATTTTCTACAACACGAATATGAACCTTGTCTTTTCCTACTTTAAATTTTCTATCCTGATTAGACATATCACCTTTACACGTAATAGTAAGTTTTGTAGGATCACAAGTTATTTCAACATATTGTGAAAAATTAGATAAATCTTTACACGCTTTATGAAATGATTTACAATTAATTCTGGCTGCCATTTTAATATCAAGTTCAATCTGTCTATCTCTCTTATTAACAAGGTTCAATACACGTAATTCACACGTTGATTCAGGTGATGAATTTGTGCTACTTACAACATTAAATATAATATATTGTGTGTCATCTGAATTTAATGTAATTGTTAAAATACCGTTTTTATCAACGTTTTTAATAAACTTGTATAATTCATCAAGATTGATACCAATGTTATATGTTTCTGGTAAAACTTCAAATATATCAAATGCTGCACCTCGTAAAGTAACAGATGTAATCATTACTTGGTTCTGATCAGTTGTAAATATTTTAATTTCACCATTATTTTCTTCATCTTGTTTAGTATTTTTCTTTATTTCCATATTGGCTTCATGAACTGATCCATTTAATGTTCCTATAAGATCAACAATAAATCCAATTTTATCTGTCTTAATTTTAATAATGTCAGTCATTTTACTAATTTGATATAATAATAATTTTTAAGTTATATTTAATATGTTTGTTATTCAATTTTTATATGTATATAATTTTTACAATAATATAAAATAAATATACATATTTTTTACAATAATATAAATTATATAAAACAATATATATAATGAAATCCTATAAACTAGTTAATCCAAAAACAGAGGGAACTATCAACAATGAATATAGAGGTAAATCACCTTTAGAAGCTGCAGAAAATATGTGGGGCAAGTTTTCGGAACATATGACAACAACAGTTCCAAATTTTATGTTCTCATTACAAGATATGGCAAATGGCAAAAATGAACATTTTAAAGTTTCAGAAGATTCTGAGTCAGGTGAATATCATATCACACATATTAAAGAACATAATTATGATGATAAAAAATTAGATAAATTCGATAATCACGTTAACGAATATACCAAAAGTATGAACGGAGGTAAAAGTGTTAGTTCTAGACACAGATATAGAAAATATGAAGATGATTTTAGTTCTGATTCTAGTTCTGATTCTGATTCTAATTCTAGTTCTAGTTCTGATTCTGATTCTGATATTGAAAGAAATTTCTTTCCAAAAATTAAATCAGATGTTCCTATTTCAATGATGTATTACAATCCTCAAGTGTATTACAGTGTTGACCCTAAATATAACTCATTAGTAATTGATATTGTTCCAAAACCTATATTTTTACCTACATTTAAACCTGAATATAAGACATATATTTCATTATGGCCATCTAATTAATCATTTTTTTCTAAAAATTCTTTTCTATCAATTAATCTCCTATAAGTTTCTAACATTTTAGTATAAGTTCTTTGTTTCATAAAAAAATCAATAAATTTACTAAAATCTTTATCAGTTAAATTATCAAAAACCATACAATCTCCTGAATCCATAAAAGGAATAATACTACTATCCCAAATATATTTGACATTATCAATATATTTACTCATTGAATTCTCTAATTGATTTAATGCATCATTAATATAATATATTTCTTCCATTTTTTCACAAAATATTAATAAATATATATGTGTAATTCTTTATGTTTATAAATAATATGTCTAATATTATATATGAAGAAATATGAATATGAAGATGATGATCCATATATAAAGTATTTAAAAGATAACAATATTGATAAAGAAGGTAAAACAAAATATATTACACAATATATTAATATAGATAGTTCATTTAGAAACATATCCTATGAACCACAAATAGAGAAATCATATTTGTTAGTAAATAATCCATTACAATTTATACAAAAAAATGTTAGAATATATTATAATGATACAGATATGTTTCAAATAAATGACAGTGTTTTATTACAAAACATTGAAAAAAAACAATTAACTATACGTTCAGTTATATATGAAATATCTGGTTTAGAAAATAGATATTTTGTTTTTAATGGAGATATGTTAAATATTGCTGCACCAACATTAATAAATTCAGATTCTAAAAGAACAGATGCAGAAATAACTATTAATAATTATGAGGGTGATATTAGAAGAGAATTAACATTAGATTTATCTGGATATAGGTATTCATTTGATAATTATACATTTAGAATATATACATTTGATGATGAATTACTTGCTGATTTTGATTTAGATATATATGGAACAGTTATTGCAATTAATAATAATATTATACAAGATGATTTTATTTTACCAAATAATATTTATAATACATTGATATATTTTCAAAATGGTATTTATAAATGGATAAAAAATAATAGTATCGCACAAACAAATTCTGTTGGAAACATATCATTATCATACATTAACAAAACACATAATATGATTTTTAATACTAATAATTTTTCAGTAAAATTACCTAAAATGTATTATAGAAATGATTTTATATATAAAAATCCATTTAACACTAATTATGTTATTTTTATTACATATGAAGAAAAAATATGTGATGTTATTCTAACATATGAACATTATGGAGGTATATCTATTGATAATTTGACTAATACACAATATCCTATTACAAATATTTCTAAAAACAGATTTATTGATATTTTCATAGATGATATAGGTAATTACACAGAACTATTTGGTGGTAATAATGTTAGTATAAATAAAATTAATTATCCTGATTATTATCCATTACCAAATAAATATTTCATTAATCTAGAAAAAACATATACAGATATTGTAAAAATTAAGATGGTTAATTCTTGTTTTCCTAAATTACATAACAATGTAAATGATGGTTCAACAGGTAATACTAGAAATAATAGACTATATTGGCAGATAGAAAATGAAGACAAAATAAATATGATTGAAATTGATGCTGGATTTTATAATGATATTGATTTACAACAGATATTAGAAACACATATAAATGACACTGATACTAGAAATAATATGAGTGTATATATTAATAAAAAAACAAATACAGTTAAATTTCAATTAAACAAAATTTTAGTTAATCCATCAATATCTATCACTACATTAAATGACATAAACAATGATAGACTAACAGATATGGATTTTTATATTTATCCCGATGGACAATATTTCAAATATAATAATTTATCAGACACATATGTATTAACTATATTTTATAGTAATCATAATGTTAGATTAAATGATACAATAATTATATCAAAAATTAAATATAAAGTTATATTTGTAACACAAAATAGTTTTGATATTGCTTTAAATAAAATAAATTTTAATATTAATGATATTAATGTAATTATTCCTGTTAGATTTTGTTTAAGATTTGATTTTTCATACACATTAGTAAAACTATTAGGATTTGACAATATAATAACTGAATATGAACATATTATTACAAATAACAATAAAAATATATTACAAGAACCACCATATATATTGATTTTATGTGATGAAATACCTACTAATATGACATCAATTACACCAAATAAGAATATATTTTATAAAATAGATAGATATAATGATTGTTATAAAACAAATGATGATTATGTTTATGACAGTTATGTAGATACACCTATATATTATGATGAACCTTTAAGAAAACTCAATGGTTTAACGTTAAGTTATGTTTATCCAGATGGAACATTATTTGATTTTAATAAAACAGATCATTCATTTGTTCTAGAAATAATTACAAGAGAAGAAATACCATTGAATACACATAATAGAAAGACATAATATATACTTATTTTAGACTACTTAATATTTTTTCAATATTTGATACATTATTGTTTTTATCGTTTTTTATACCATCTTTAATACCATTCTGTAAAGCTGTTATTAATTCATTTCTTTTTTCTAATCTTATGTCTTCAATTAAATCATCTGTCAAATCATCAATTATATTTGTTAAAACATCAACTATTTTAATATTAAATTTTCTATTAACCATCATTATACCAATATCATACATTTGTTCTAAATGTTGTTTATCCACACTATATGAATACTTGTTTTCTATTTCTGATAAAATAGTGTTAAATTCATCATATTGAAAATTTTGTGTATTAGACATTTTATATTATATGTATAAATAATAAAAATTGAATTTTTTAACATATTATTAGGTTCATTAAAGTTGTTAAATAAAAAAGCAAAAGTTTAAATGGGTCAAAAAACTTCGAAAATAGCTCATTTAGAGCAAGAAATGTCACAGATTGACCACAAGAACTGTGTTGGTTCGGAATATGTTATAACAGGTAGAGAACTTCGTAAATTTTCAAATGTTATCGCAGATGATGTTGCTTCCTTTCTTGCAATTCATTTTGGTGTCATGGATTTCGATACATCATATATCACGAAGTGTCCAACTAATGAAGGATATCTTCTGTTTTTGTGCAAAAATGGGGAAATTAAAGGAAAACAGATAGTGACTGTTCGCAAATTCATTCCAACAGACATTATGATCAAATATTGTAATGAATTTGCGAACATTAAACCAGATTCTTAATTATTTATTATTATATAATTATATATAGTAATGGACTTTATTAACAAACTAACAGTTGATAGAGAAAATTATTTGAAAAGTCTAACTGAACGTACTAATGTTCATATTAAATGTTTTAACGGATTTGAAAACAATGATGTTAGAAAACTCATAGAAATTATTTACAGAAATTTTGAAGAACTTGATAAATATCCTGAACTGAACCATCACAGAAAAAACATATTAGAATTGTTAAAATCTCCTAACTCTATAATTATACTTGCTTTACATAATGATAAAATAATCGGTTATCTTATTGCTAAAAAACTACATAATATGATGCATATATTTTATTTATTTGTTACACCAGTTAGACGAAACAGTAGTATTGCTACACATATGTTAAACATCATACAAGAAAAAACATTTGATAAATTTATAAATATATTAAGTATAACAGTTGATACATATAATAATGAAAATATAAAGTTTTTTGTTAATAATCATTTTACATATAATGATAATTTAAGAACATATAAAAGGTTTGACCATATGGTTAAATATGTATAAGAAAATAATATTTTTTACAAACTTGGAAATCTTTCAAGTTCATCTTTCAATAAATCATAATTATACAAGTCCTTGTCTTCTTGTGATACTGTGTTTTTAAATGCTTTAAACTCTTCAATACGTTCTTTATGTTTAGTCCACATTGTATTTAAAATCTTTTTTTGATCCAGTGTTCCATTAGTAAAGTTTATATCACCATATTCGTGAAATTTATCTATTTTTGTTTCTGGTATGTCTTCATCTGTCAAGAACCCTTCCACAAATACTTGTTCAATAATAACATTTTGTGTATCATTATCACTGTTTAAATCTACTTTGAAAAAATTATTTCTTTCATCATAATTAGTGTCTTTTTCCATAAAAAACAATATTTTTACAATCATTTGGTCTCTAACATTAGGTTTTTGAACTACAATACTCACAACAATTCTAATCTGATTGTCTGTCATATGTTGTTCTGAATTTCTTATTTTAATAAGTTTAATAGGTGCTTTTGATGCTGGTTCATTATATATTGATGATGGTAATCCTAATTTCTCCATTTGTGTTTCAAATCCATTTTTAATTCGTTTTTTTTTATTCTTGTCATTCCACCCACTACCTATGTGCATATATTCAGACACATTATTTTCAATGTCATAATTCATTTTATCAATAAATAAATCAACTAGTTCTTTAACATTTTCATCATTTGGTTTAATTTGTTTAGTTGGTAAAAATGAATGATTAAATAGTTCTTTTTGTGGTGTTATATTATGAATTGCTGTAATAGTATCATTGTAGTCAATTTGATATTTGTTATCAATAAAATTAGAACAGACTTTATTTTTTTTATATCTGTTCTTATTCTTGTTACTATTTTTATTTTTGTTAGATGTGTTGCTATTTTTATTTTTGTTGTCATGTATATTGTCCCGATTTTTGTCAAACTCGTAAAAATCATCGTTTCTACTTTTACCAAATCTTACTCTTTTACTAGTTCTACTATCTTTCTTTGTCTTTGTCTTTGTCTTTGTATTTGTATTTTTATCACTTGTCATAATATATATAAGTGTTAAAACAACAATGACAATAAATAAATTATTAAACTCTGACATTATTATATATTTTATACATATAATAATTTTAGTAACTATCTTCAAAATCCATTAATCTGTCAAATTCAGATTCAATATCCATACCATCTGCTAAATAATCTTCATCCATATTCTCATCAACAAATGCATCTATATCAAGAGCATCTAATTCTTCGTCTATATCTTGGCGTCTTTCTTTTTCAACTTCATCAATTTCTTCATCATCTATAACCTCATCGTATATTCCTTCTGTTGTATCTCTTGACATATTAAATATATTTCTTAAAAATCCATCAGACTTTAATATGTGCATATATTTTCTTACTTCTTTTATAGATTGTAAATTTTCTTTATTATAATTAGTAAATATCATATTAATAAAATCAATAATGAAATTACTTAATTGTGTTCTAATTGTTTTATTATTTTGTATCATTAAACTAAAATTTTCAATAATATAACATAATAAATATTCTGAAACATTATCAATTTTGTTTATATAATATGCATCCACATATTGTTTGTTTATATCAATATCTTTTAGTTCATCAATTTCTAATACATAATTAATGTTATAATCTATAAATATATCATTTGTTATAATACCATTTAATTTTTTGACATATTTATCAATTAATATATTTGAATTATTTGTAAAAAAATATGGATCTTCTATAGTATCATTCTTAGTAATATCACCAATATGAACATTATTAATTTTATTTATTATTCTTTGAAATTCTATAATAGTTTTCTTTAAATTATCAAGTCTAGTAATACATATATTTCGTATTTCATCAATGTCGTTATTTATTTCAATATATCTACCTGTATAACCAAGTAATTTAATTTTATTATATACTGAATAATTAATAATTATTTTTTTGTTTGAATTAGAAAGTGAAACAAAATCTTTTGATAATTCCTTGTATCCAATTAGTTTATAAGTATGAGCATCATAAAATACATCTACATTATTTTTTGTTTTATTTGTGTAATATATAACATTAGTTTTAAAAAATGGATGATTTTCATTATATTTTATTTTATTATCATTATCTGATATTGTAATTTTATCATTTATTAGTGCTCCCAAATGATCGTGATCTATTATGTACATATTATATCTTAAATTAATTGAAGCATTAATACCTGTTATATCTTGAACAATATCTATAAAATCATCAACAAATGTTTTTTTGTAGTTTTCTGTAATTTGTTTCTTAAGATTATCAATAATTTCTTGTCTTTTATCAATATCATTATTTGTTTTATCTAATATTAAATTATAGTTTGTATTTCTTTCTTTCATTACATTATTAATTTTTTCTTGTAAAACTAATAATTCTTCATCTGTATAATTATGTTCTTGTTGTAAATTACATAACAGACAAACATATATTTTATCTTTTACAATATATTGATACTGATGTGGAGAACCTGATTTTAAACATATTGTAGTTGCTAAAAAATGTAAAGTAGATGTTTTAAAATTTTCAATTAATTTTTTGTTATCTTTATCTGGTTCTACTATCAATTCAGTTTCACATAATATACATTTTGTATGATATATTGTATTGCTTTCTTTTCTTTCTATCCATTGATGAAACTTACCATTAGGACAATTTGTTGTGTTAGAAACATTATATATTTCTAATTTAACTTTGTTATCATAATGATAATATTTTTTAGAACCATCATCTTTTCTCCATTTAATATTGTTATATATGTATTCTTCAGGTAAAACATCAATTTCTTTTAAATGTGTTCTTCTTTTAATTACTAATTTAGTAGTTTCTGTATTTTTTACTAACAAATCATAATATTCATCATTGTTAAACAAAGTATTTAATTTTAAATAAAACCTAACTCTGAATATTTCGAATATATACGAAGATTTAGCATTAAATGAATTTTCTAATATACTGTTCATAATATCAACACACGTATTAATTACATATTTTTGTATTAAAATAATTGCTTTCATACCTGTTTCTTTCATATTAGTAGTATACCATAATCTATGTTTTGCAATTCTACACGAAATCATATACATCATATAACATAATATTTTGTAATCAGTTATCAATGCTGTTTCAAATGAACTGTTTTTAATTATTTTTAAATTATCAAACAATGATTTATATGTTTTGTCAAATGCTAATATATCACAATTAAACTTTTTATCACTTGTAAAAAAAGATATATGTGTTTCATTTATTTCTAATATCAAATAAATCATCATATATGTTATGATATTATTTCTTTTCAATAACTTGTATTGTTCCTGATCTTTATCTTTAGATGATGATTGATAAATACTGTTTTCCATTTCAAATACAAACAAATTAGAAAAAATATTAACTATACCATATTTACTATTTTTTGTTTGGTTTCTTTCTTTAAATACTCCTGACAATAATTGTGTATTTTGTTTAACCATATCAATAGTATTTTTGATGATACCTTTACGGCGCCATTTTATTGTTGATGAACTACCAACAAAATATGGAATACCTACAGAAGAAGCTATTTTTTCCATATTTTTATCCATAACTTTCAAAGTAAAATTTAAACGTGCATATTCTTCAATATCTTCTAAATTAGTATCCATAGGCATTGTAAATGTAACAAAACCTCTTTCCCCATCAAAAACACCATCTTGAATAAATCTATCAATGTCTATCAAATAACCACAACTTTTACATATATATTCTTCTAATGTATTCAATATAACATATTGTTGTATATAATCATATAATCTTTTATGATAATTAGCATAATCTTTCTTTCTAATAATATTTAAATCACTCCAAGAAATGTTATGTTGGCATATACCATTTATTATTTCTTTACTTATTATTTTACCTGTTTCATCTATTTTTGATAAATCTACAACAATAGTATTATTAATACTTTCTAAAATTTTATCATTAAATGTTGGCAATTTAATAACATTACCTTCAATTCCATATAAAACATCATCTTCATATATTTCTTCATCTTTATTTTTTATTTTTTTCTCAAATATATATTTCTCAATATCATCGTACATATCTTTTGATAACGGAACATTTAACACATTTTTTTCAAAATATTTAATAATTTTAATTGAATGTTGAACAACCAAATCAGGATCTATTTTGTCAATCTTGTCTAAAATCTTAAAATATATATCTTTAACAATTTTATCATATATTTTAGCAACTATTTTTTGTACGCTATTTTGTTTAACATTATCTTTTTCTAAATCAAATATCCAATATATAGGATTTTTGTTATTTTTTTTAATATGTTTTACAAATAAATTAAATATATTATTGTCTGATTTAATGTCATTAATATTAATAACATCACCTGTTTTAATACATTGTATAGGTCTAACAGTAGGTATCATCAAACCAACAACATTACCAATACTTTCTTTAGAACCAACACGTAATTGTAATTTTTTTGTTGATGCAGACTGTTTAAAAATAGATGTTGTATCAAAATTTACTGCTCTAATAGATGTAACTGTTTTGTTAAAATTATTACTAAATCCATCTTTCTCAAAATCTTTAAAATTTACATATACATATCTCCTGAAATTACACATATCATTGAAATTATCAATAATGTCTGTATTTTTTTTCTGTAAATTAATTATTTTATTTATAATTTTAATATCTTCGTCATTGTTTCTTAAAACAACCTTTTTGTTATACATAGGTGGATTAAAATTATTTAATATATTTGTTTCAATGGTTTTGTTTTTTTTAGTAATATCTGAATACAATTCAGTTACTGTATTTATTTTACTGATAATGTTTTTTAATTTAGTATCTTCTTTTTTTTTAGAAACACCTAATAATTCATATTTTTCTGTATTTTTGTGATATAATAAAAAATCATCCAATATAGGAACTATTACACCAGAATTAAACAGAATATTTATTTTATCATTATCTGATAGAACATCTTTATTTATTTCATTTGTTTCTTCAATAAAATCCCATAGGTCATGAGCAACACCAGTAAATAAATCATCTTTTGATAATAATATTTCTATATTATCAAAATTTAAAGTATCTGTAGTAGGTTCAACAATATCAATATATATATATTCATTATCATTATTTTCAGCATCTTCTATAATTTGATAAATAACTTTTCTGTCATTAATTTTATAGATTAATAAAATCATAACTGTTTTTACAATTCTGTGATGTTTATCTTTTTTTTTTAAATATTCATTTATAAAATCTTCAGATAAATCATCAATAAACTTATGTGTCTCTAAATAATGTATATCCTTTTCATTTAGTTCTTTGTTTAGAAATTTTAAAATATTACGACATATGTGTAGCATTTTGATTGTTATAGCATTGTTTTGCGCATCAAAGAAATTGTCAATTTTCAAACTATATAAATACTGGTTCCTTGTAAATTCAATTAAATTATTAATATATATTTCAATATCTTTCTCATAAACTATTCCATACATTAATAAAGTGTATAAAACAATATATTTGTTAATAATATTTACAATATATTTGTAGTTCATACTATTTCTACTAATTCCTACAATATCTATTAATGGTAATGAATTAATATAATTAGATAATGTATCATTTAATTCTTTCTGTTCTTTAACAATGTCGTACTTTGTTTTTTGTAATGTTGATATATAATAATCCTCAATAATACTATCAATATATTCCTCTATTTTTTCTATATTCATAGAATTATAATATTATCAAAGAATAAAAAAATTATGTTTTTTTACTTTTACTTCTTTTTTTGATAGGTTCTTTTTTTGTTTTACTACTTTTATTGATGGATTTATCTGGTTTTGGTTCATCTATTTTTTCTTTTTTACTACTTTTATTGATGGATTTATCTGGTTTTGGTTCATCTATTTTTTCTTTTTTATCAAATTTAATTGCTTCAAATTGTTCTCTAAACTTATCAATTTTAATTACTAAATTATCAATACATTCAAATATTGTTTTATCTAATGTTTTTTTGTTATTTGAAATCACTGTAATTTTTATAGAACGAATTAAATGGTCTGGTCTAGAACAACTCGCATATTTAATATCCTTATGAATTTGTAATTCATATGCTAAAACTTCACCCAATGTATGATCCTCATCTGCAAACACAATATTAAATTCGTCATCATCATATTCTAATAAAGCATATTGTCTCTCTATTTCTTTTTTAATAATTGATAAAAATGTTATAAAATATTCTAATGCTCTAGACATTAATACTGTTTCATCATAACATAGATTACCTTCTAAATGTAAAATTGTTTTATCTTTTTCGGTTTCTTGGTCAAAATAACCATTAGGTGCTGAATCCCATTGAGAACTTTTATTAGAACTATTTCTTAAACCTACAGAAAGAACAGGTGTTATAGAACATTTAAATGCTTCTTTTGGTTTTAAACTTGTTATCCAGAACGGATATTTTTCATTATACAAGTTTTTTACTTCTTCATCATCTATATATGTCTTAACATTATTTGTAGTAACGTGTATAATTTCATCTGTGTCATTTTTACAATCAATATACATATTTACTTTCTTTTCATTTGGATGTTTTTCTCTTTCCTTGTCTAAAAAATCAACATTTTTCCAATATTTAGGTAAAAAATATGATACATTTGGATCTATTTTAACGATTGGTGTGTTTTTAATATGGTCTCTAATCATATCATATGTATGTGCAACTGGATCAGTGTATCCTGTTTCTTTTTTAATTTTTTCTATTTTAATTAGTTCTTTAGGTATAGCATATGTAGGTATTCTTTTCATAGCAATTCTAATAAGTGCCATTATAAATTGATTATTACAATCTTTACCATAACATAATAATTGTAAATGTCCTCTTGTATAACCATTTTTATCAAATGGTTCATATTTGTAGAGTTCAACTTTAATGTCAGTCATTGATAGAATATTATATATAACCTATAAATATTATTTTATGTTAATCTATTTATTTTTCATTTTTTTTATGTGCTATGAAAAAAAATGAAATTTTGTATATATTGTTGTCTTCATTAGTAGTATTTACTAAAAATAGAAAATGAGTGAAAAGAAGAAACAATTTAAACCCTTTCCTCATGAGTTTTCGGCAGGTAGGACGGGCAATTTCACCATTGGTGATACGACGTGTCTTTCGTGTGGGATATGGTTCAAGAATATTGTATCGCGCGGAGGACCAGAAAAAAAATGTGACGATTGTTACATGGAGGAACGTGAAGAAGTGAGAATAGCATACATGGAATCACTCCAACTATCACGCCAACAATCACCCCAACAATCACGCGACCAATCACTCCACCAAATATCTTGCAAAACTTGCGGGGGTAATTTCTCATATTCTTCAACGAGAGACCCCACCCAATTAAATTGCAATACTTGTTATGGAGTGATTACAGAATCGGCACTTTCTGTTGCAAGTCCAATGGCTTCTGCTGCATGTTCAATGTCTGTTGCAAGTTCAATGTCTGTTGCAAGTTCAGACGACCTACCACCGTTGTATTATGTTGCAGTGAATATGCCACAAGAACCACCACGTTTCAGATGGACAAAATCACCACCACATGAGAAACCACCTCCGTATCACACGTTGGCGCCTTTTTTTTGATTTATTTGTATTTTTTTAAATACATTTTTTTTATATTACAATATTAAATGTTAATCCGTTTGTTTTATTCAAAAAAATGTAAAGAATGTATGAGTTTATGTGAAGTTATACATAACGAAAAAATATCAGATATGATTACTTTTATATGTATAGATAATTATACATCTAAACAATTAGAAACATTAGTTTTCAAGCAAGTTCCTGTTATAGTTATAACACAAGATGACAATAAACCAATGATTTATGAAGGTGCTATTAAATGTTCCCAATGGTTAAATGCTTTTACATATAATAAAAGAAAAATGATAGCAAAAGAAGTTAATGAAAAAAGAAAACAAATTCAAAAATCACAGATTGAAGATAGACAAAATTTTGGTGGAGCATTAGAATACAATGATTCTGAAATGAATGGTATATCTGACGAATATTCTTATTGTAATACTGATTTACCACAACCTAAAAGTTTCGTAAATGTTGGTAATGAAGGTGCTACTAAAATTTTTACTATTGCTAATAATGAGAATAAAATAAGCAATATAACATTGAAAAAAACATTGAAAGAAACAGAAATAAATAGAGAAAATGATAAAAGAGATTTTATCAAAATAATGGAACAAAAACAAATAAGTGCAGTTATAAATTCTACAATGTCATAATATATTTTTGTGTTAGTTTTATTAAAGCACACATTGATTTTTTGATAAAATTTTTGGTAGTTTCATCAATTTTAGTCCATAATTGTTTAAATTCAAATAATTTTGAAACCTTATCTTTATCACCACACGTTAGATTACCAAAATCCTCATTTAAAAAAAATGTATCATTTTGTGCTAAAATATTTTCTCTATATGTATCATTCCTATAAATATTTAACATAAAATATGAAATTAATTCTTCTGGCATTTTTTCAATAACATCGTATAAAATAAGTTTGACAGTTGCTAAATGACTGTCTTCATAATAATCAGTAATATGTGTAATCATTCCCATAATAACACTATTAAATTTTACAACAAGTTCTTTTGACATTTATAATATATATGTATTATTATTGCTTTATAATAAACACAAATTCGTATAAACACAAATTCTTATAAACACAAATTCTAAAAATAAGAAAACAATTGATATCTGTAATCATTTATTATATATTATATATCTTGATAGATATCAATACACTTATAATAATGCCCAATAATCTTGAAAGCAAAGCAGTATTATCTATTTGGATACCGAATATAGTAAATGTTTTCCAAGGGTCTTTAACTATTTTTTGTAGAATTAACCAATCTACCATTTGTTCTGTTGATATACTTGATATCATTATATTTCTTGTTAAATCATATATATTTGATATATAAAAATCATTGTTATTTTCTTTATTTTCAGACATTAATGTTTTATTATGTATAGGCATTGTTTGAACTGTTCTTTTTGTTTCAAATAATGTTGCAATAATATTATTAGACAAAATAATATGTGATATATGTAGTATATTACTAGAAACCGACATTATAGCATATAAATAAATACCATCTATTATCAAAAACATAATAATATTTATTATTTCTACTGCAGATATTGAACCTAAATTAAAAGCATTTATATAGAAATATATTGCTGAAAATCCAAAAAAATTCAATGACGAAAACAATAATGTTAATAAATCAACTGTATTTTCATATTTAAATTTCATTTGTGAGTATTCAATTGTAATTATATTTAATTTTTTTAATGTACTCATACTATTTTTTATATAATCATCTAACATCGTAGAATATGTTGCTACAGTATTTTTATGATAAACTAGATTTATGGAAAATATACAAGCATTTACTGTAAAAATAATATAAGAATATATACAATTGAAAAACAATAACAAATATATTACAATTTGTGTTGATAAGTTTGGACTCATATTGAATACTTCTGTATAAACGTGTATATAATGTCCAGTACCTAACAAATATGTATTTATAAATGATAAGATAATACTAACTACTACAAATATATAAGCAAATATTTTCATCGTATTCATTAAACTTTTATCACATACAATATTTTCGTAAAAATGATTATTACTAAAATATTTCTTACCATAATAATATTGGAGTAATATGACAAACTGAAATAATGTTCTACCTATATCAATAACAGATTTATTTTTGATAGACATATATACTGCATATGGAACTTGTATCATAATAATACATATAATAATAATATTATAAATGTATATAAAAACTTTTTTTACAGTGGATTCTGTTTGTTGTGTTTTAATTTTTGCTACATATGTATTATTTTTACCAGTTTCAATATCTAATGGGGGTATTTGACTTTTATCATTAAAATTAAATGTATATCCTATAAAATTAAGTATTTTACCAAAACACGCCATAATATTAAATATACTATAACAATAAATTATTAAGTGTGATAGAAATAGATAAAATATAAAAATAATATATATTAATGGAACAAAATTTAGAAAAAAGTTTAGAACGAAGTTTAGAACAAAGTTTAGAACAAAGTTTAGAACAAAGTTTAGAACAAAGTTCTGAAAAAAGAATGGCAATTAATGTCCAAAGATTTATATCAAGTAGTGTATGTATTACTAAAATGTTATTTGAAGCTGCTAATAAACGATTTGATGAAACAACTAATCTTAAAGAAAAAAGTGCAATTACTGATTATGTAGCAACTTGTGATAAAATTATGAATAACATTAAAAATGAAGCATTGTTTAATCACACAATGTTTATTAAAAAGGCATTTCGTGTTATTAGAGAACCTACTAATTGTACATATATAATGAATAAAAATCAAGAATTGTTTAATATTAGAGATAGTGAAAATAAAATTATTACTTTACTAATGGGTCTTGATATTAAATTTGGTTATAGATATTTTAGTGATACTGAGAAATCTAAATTTTGGCAATATATGTATTTATTTGTTTATTGTGTTTATTCATTAATTGTTCCTAGCAATCCAGAAATTATAAAAAAGTATCCAGATGTTAAAACATTAGTAGATGTTTTAGAGAAAGACATTATTAGTTCAAAAATTTTATTGGATGATGGTATTTTTAATGCATATCTTGGTATTGAAAAGGATGATGAAAATGTTTCTATGGCAGATTTATTAAATGGCGAAAATGCTACAATGAAAGATTTTTCACTTGCGTCATTGATGAAAACTGTTGGAGGTATCGATTTAGACCAAATCAGTAAGGAACTAGAAAATATTGACGATGAAAAGATGAATGAAATTACAGATACTATTTCAGAAATGATGGGAAGTAAAGGTGATAGTGATATCAAAGAACTATGTAGCGGGTTTCTTAAAGAAGCACAAGAAAAAATTAAAGTAAAAGGTTTTGACAATATTGAAGGAACATTAATGGATATTGCTAAAAATGCTAAAAATAATATTAATGTATCAAAACTTAATAAATTAAAATCAGGATTTAAACATTTCAAAAAGAGTGGAATGGAACAATTAAAGAAAATGAATAAAGATGGAACAAACCCTATGGCTAATCTTAATCCTGATATGTTAAGTAAAATGGGTGTTCCTTCACATATGTTTGATATGTTAAAATCACAAATGGACAAAATGTCTGTAGGTGAAGAAGATGATGATGTATAAAAAATTGATAAATACAAATATATAATAGACTGTATAATATATTAGATTAAAACACACACTTTTCTACATAAATGTCTACACGAATGTCTAAAAAAAGTTCCAAACGTTTTTCTAAAATTAGTTTACAACTTAAAGGATTATTCAACACAAATTTACACGAAATTATGTTTTCATTTCTTGGTAAAAATCGATATCATAATTCTGAAAATCCTAACTCTGTTTTTAATGAATTTTGTTTAGAGATAAAAGATTTATTTGTAGAAAAACAATTATTTAATATTATGTTTTCATTACTTGGTAATATTTCACTACATATATTCAATTCTAATATTACTACAAATTTATTAATCAATATATTTACATATACTGATCCTACAGACAGTTCAACAACTTATCAGGATATTATAAATATAGGATATGATATGCTTGGACTTCACAATGAAATATCACCTTACGAAATTTTTATGAATGCTGTCACAAGTATTAAATTTAGAAAGTTTCAAAAAAAATATAAACAGATTGATAAAAATACATTTCTTGATTATATTACATATATTTATTCTGATTTTGTTGAGAAACTTATTAGACATAAACATTTTAAAGATTTTAAATTGCTAGAAATATGTAGAGAACAAGTTGAAAATATGTATGAAAATGTAAATAAAAAAAAATTATTAAAAAAGTCATTAAAGGAGTTTCGTCCAATGTTTCTAAAAATTGCTCGTATAATACGTGAAACTAAATGGTAAATATTTCGTAAATATTTCGTAAATATTTCGTAAATATTTCGTAAATATTTCGTAAATATTTCGTAAATATTTCGTAAATATTTCGTAAATATTTCGTAAATATTTCGTAAATAATTGGTAAATATTTTGTAAATATTTGGTAAATATTTCGTAAATATTTAGTAAATATTTTGTAAATATTTCGTTCTAAAACACCAATTTTTTCTATAATAATATGTTATAATGTCCAAACAAAATATTTTTGAAGTCACAAATATTTCAGACCTTAAAAACATTCTTAAAAATAATTTAACTGTTGTAATAGGTTTAGTATTAAAAGATACTTCAGGACTTCTTAAAGTTATTATAAGAAGATTTTTAAAAAGAAAATCAGAAAGTTTTCCTCTATTAACATTTGTTTATATGGATGTATTAGATGAACATATAGAACATTTACACAAAATGTTTAAATGTGTTAAAGAGGACTATCCTAAAATATTTCATATTCGTGATTCAGTTAATATTTTAGTAGATGTTTTTAATGCGGATGAAGTAAAAATATATGAAAGTTTTGCTGCAGTTGAACCTTATTATTTAAATGAAATGGTAGAGAATAATAATTCGAATAATTCGAATAATATAAATAATAACTCTAATAATTCCAAAGAGAATAATAACTCGAATAATTCCAAAGAGAATAATAATTCGAATAATAATTCAAATAAAGATGATATAAAAAATAATGAAAAATTCAAATTATTAGAAGAAGTTAGAGAAAATATATATAATACATTCACACAGAACATTATGGAACGTGTAAAAAATGAAAAAACTCAACAATAATTAACTTTTTTAAACATCTAATATATATATGTTTAAAAAAAGATATACTTTTTGGTTAGATGATATAAACGTTTTAAAAAAATACGATGAACTTTTACCTACAAATAAAATGACATTTGTAGAACAATTAAATGCTTTAACACGTTTATGTATATTGATTATTATTATTTTATGTGTATTTGGTAAAACTGATTTATTATCATTACCTATAACCGTTATAATACTTATTATTGTAATATACTATATATTTGAATCAGATAGTAATGGAAAAAAGAAAGAACTTGATAGAATCATACCAAAATCAAATTATTCATTACCTGAAATTAGAGAATATGAAAATGCTACCAGAATAATGCCAACTGTTGATAATCCATTTATGAATCCTACTATAGAAAACTTTAATACTGAAAACAAACATATTAATCCTATAAGTTATGATGATATAGATAAAGATGAATTAAAAATAGATGAAAAAATAAATAAAGCATTTAATGTTAATTTATATAAAAATATTGAAGATGTTTTTGACAATAAGAATTCACAAAGACAGTTTTTTACAGTTGCAAGAAATATTCCAAATGATCAAGAAGCATTTGCTAAATGGTGTTACAATTTTCCTGACACTTGTAAGGTAGACCAATCAAGATGTTTAAGATATCAAGACTACAGATGGCCAGATGGTCAGTCAATCAATACGAATGCATAATTAGTATGTATAATACATTATAAATAAAACAGACCATAGTTCATATCAAATGGTATATTAAAATCAACATTTTCAATAATATCAATTCTTTTGTCCATAATATTTTCACACTTTTTCTTAGTAACATTATATGCTACTTTAGGTATTAATGGTATAATTATATTATCTTTAACATAACTTGTATAACTTCTATAATGCATATTATGGATACTTCTTTCAATAGGACATGTCATATATATAACTCTGACATAGTATTCTTGATTGTCTCTAACATAGTCAATTAATTTGGTTCTACTTTCATTACTCATATTTGTATTATCAATAATAATATGTTCTTTATTAACGATACTTTTTAAGAGTTGTTTATTATAATCTTTTTTTGAATATGTGTCAGCATTTAAATAACACATTTGATAGACATTTAAGATGTTTTTACAAATAGTTGATTTACCTGAACCTTGATAACCAACCATTATTATAAATTCTTTTTTCATAAATTTGTTAATTTCAAATACATATTCTTTACTAACATATTCATATTGATTAATAGGATAGTTAATATTTTTAATACTTATTTTAGTAATTCTATCATTAATAAACATTTTTTCTGTATAAAATTGTATTCCTAAATTGAAAGCAAATTTTAGGTCAGTATCACTAAACCGTTCAACCGAATCATACGCATCACCACAATAGAAACTCTTTTTATGAAAAACTTTTTTGTAAAAAATAGTTGGATGTGGTTTTCTAAATATATCACTAAATGGAAAAACATATATTGAAAATGGAACATTTATTTTCTTTTCAATCTGTTCTATTTTTAATTTAAACTTTTTTAAATTAGTTTCACTATTTTTTATCCATCCCTGATTTGTAATAATAACAATATTATATTTTTTCAAATGTAAATCATATAATTTAGTAACAGTATTAGGAAATAGAAACTTCCAATCATTTTCATTTGTCATAAATGATTTTTTACCACTAATAGTTGTTATTAAAGTATCATCCAAGTCAAACATAGCATATATGTCATTATCATATTTGATATAATTATCTGTATAACCATACATATAACCCATATTGGTAGCAACTAAATTCAAAGACCATTTCATATATATATATTTAATATTATAACATATGTATTGTTAAATCATTTAGTTTTCAATATTTTCGTTTTTTATTTGTTTTGTTAAATAGATACAAAACATATAATGTCAAATAAACAATTTATTGACAGACAATTTATTGACAGACTTGAAATGGAAAGAAATATGAAAATAACTAACATTAATCCAGTTAATAACAACAAACATATAGAACAATGTAGAACTGATTTTGATTTATTTGATGTAGTTGATAAAAAAGGTCTATTAAAATCAGACACTTTAAATTATGATGATGAAGGTCTTACAAGTATAGTTGAATCAGTTAAACAGATAACAAAAGGTGATTCGTTTGAAGACTTTACAATGTCTGTCACAAAATCAACTATGTGGATACACAATTTAATGTCATCATTAAATGAATTTTCTATTTCTGGTTTTGGTTTATATTTATGTTTTGGTACTATTTATTTGATTAGTAAAAATATGGTAGAAATGGATTTGAAAAACTATTTTGGTTTTCAAAATAAAAAACAATTTAATGCTGGACTATTAACATTAAAAGAAAGTTTAACAGAAAATATATCTATAAATGGTTACATAATTAATGATGAAACTGTTTCAACAAATTTAAAAACTTCAAACAATTTAAAACCATTAGTTCACAATATTGTTATTAACAAAAATAAATTATCAAATGAATTAAACAGACTAAATAACATCATTTATAAAACAAGTGGTATTAAAAATTGTATGAGTGCTAACACTGTTTCAAATATAGAAATTAATTTAATATGTACAATTCGTTTAACACCTATATGGTTATATGGTATTGATAAAATCGTAGATATGAAATTCAAAGACGATGTTATGAAATTTATTGTATTTAAAAATAAATCTTTCAACTATTATGAAGACATTAATAAAATATATATTGAAGTTCCATTAATCAATAACATATATGTTCTAGGATTTATTGTTTCAAATAATGATAAACTAACAGATTTAAAAGACATTATTAAATCAATAGGTAATATGAAAAAAACAGTATTAAACGATGTATCCATACCTGTTTTAAATAAAAGATACAAAATAAGGTTAAATAAAACATTACAAAAAACAGGTTTAAACAGTGTATTTGTAACTAACGAACCAAATTTATTGTTTCCTGAAAATAGTTCCATAAATGATTGCTTACAATATACAGAAATTATTTTTGGAACAGTTTCAGATAATATGAAAAGTTCCAATGAAAGTTATAAAACAGTTAAGAAATGTATATTAAATAAATCATTTGAGTTTTATTTAAGGAATGTAGAGAATAATTGTATTGTACTTACAGGTAAAATATGATAAATTATATTAACCTGTAAAAGTAAAATATGATTTTGGATTTATTTTGTCTTTTTCATTACATTTACATACACAAGTAGAACTATAATTATTTAAAATAGGATATTTGTATTTTATCATAATGTAAATAACTACTGCTACAAATAAACATACTATGATTAATAACATTCTCATCATAACAATATTTTCTGACATTATATATTATTAAGACGAAATAAATTTTTCTATATATTGTTAAAATATATATTAATCTGTAGAATTAAGTCCTGATTTATCTTTATCTTTATATTTATCACTACATATACAATCAGGACATCTGTATTTTCTCATATTGTCAATAACTACAGATAGACACACTATAATTAAAATCAATATTATCATAACATATACATATTTTGGCATATATGTTATTGTTTCTGGAACAAACACAGTTTTTTGTGACATTATATATTATTGATATGGTAAAAAATATTGATTGTTGGTATCTTTTAATTAATCTAACCATTTATTGCTATTACTACGACTATCACTAAGATTATAAAATCGTGATGTATCTGTTTCTGCACGAGTATTTAGAGCATTCTTATTTCTATCATAATCTACTACCACATCATCATCTACTATCGCATCATTATCCTGCAGTATTATACCTTGTTTCTTAGCTTGCTTCATAGCCTGCAATTCTTTCTTCACTTTTTGAGGATCATGACCAGATAGTTTAATTTTAATATTTAGTATATTAGCATATATGATATATGCAATAATTAAAACTAAACAAAAAACATTTACAGTGTAAAAATAAATGTCATCAGTAAAATCAGAAATAATTGATGCAATAAAAAAAATAGTTATTAATATTGGTACTATTTTTTCTTCATAATTGTATGAAATTACCCAACATATAATTACACCAATTAAATTAACAATATTAAATATCCAAAAATATTTAATATCTACAATATCTATAAACATATCATTAAAAATATCTTTTATATTATAACAATTATCCATATATCAATACATCTACAAAATAAAAAAACTAACTTTAATTTTTATATGTGGTAAAGCACAAACAGCATAAAAATCATTTAATTTATCATTTTTTATATTATTTTTATTTTTTCTTAAAAATGTATACCTTTTAGTATTGTTCTCAAAATATTTTTCACCATACATTGTGTCTTTTAACATAATCTTACAATAATAATCATTAGATGATTTACCAAAATCATTAATATCATTTATATCAGTATCGTGTATTTCTTCAACTGATAATATAACACCAATCTTTAATAATTTTTCATAAAAAAAAGTGCTAATAGAATTAATTGTAAGTTCTGTTAAATCAGGTTTAAATGAATCATAATCTGTATTACCATCATTTACATAATTACTTTTTAAAACAAAAAAAATCATTTCCATATAAATGGTTATTAAAACCTGAAAATATTCTTCAGTGTCTTCCATAGATGAACCAATTGAAGTTTCTACAAAATCATCATCTGTAAGTAATCTCCACGCTAGACTTTCCGGTAAAACCTCTTCTTCTTTAAATCCCATAAATTCTTCCATTTATGAAATATTATAAATTAATTGTTTATATTACATATATATAATGAATTTAGATGAAGCTTATGATGTCAGGACTATACAATTAGAACCTAGGTTACAAGAATATATAAGAAGAAAGAAATTTAATGAAGAAAATGATATTGTTCCAACTATTTCTGTAGAACAAGAATTTGGTATTACTGATTTTGATATAAAAATGATTAATAAATATAAACGAAATAAAGGAACTGTTTATGATAACAATAAATTAACAGAAAGTCCAGATTATGTTAAAAGTAGTAAAATAGGTTTTAACACATATGATTTTAGAAATGATCCAAGATATCAAAGAGTAGTTAATAAAATAAAAGATGTTAAAGATGCGAAAAGACAAATTGGTAATATACATATAAATGATGATTCATATGCGTCATTTAATGGTTCCAATCCATATGATGAACTAAAACCCACAAATCATTTTTCCACAGATATATTTAAACCATATAATGATAGTTCATTGACTTTACCAAATTCTAATTCAAATTCTAATTCTACAAAAAGATATAATGTATATAACAATCACAAAGAACCGTCAATCGCATTTAGACAAATCATTACACCTATTAAAGCAAATGGTGGACTACAACATAAACAAACAGTTAATGATATCATTGGTAATATTGACAAGTATAATAAACATTTAGATAACACTTATGAATATATTGATGATTATAATGATAATAAAAAATATGATAAAGAAACATTGTATAAACCAGTTCCTTTTAACTATGGTAATGGTATGCCCGATGTCTCATTAGAAGATTCTATGAGAGGTACAGTTAAGGATACAAAAAAGAAATCAATGGGTTTTAAAAATACCTTTGAGAACCAATTTTCGTACATATCACCTGACATATATGATATGGAACATAGTGTTAGTTTTAGACCTATTGTTTCCAGAGGTCAAAATAAATAAATTTGCCGCCCGTTATCACTTTCTGTAAAGACAGAAAGAAGACTACGAGGTTGAGTAAGGAAAATTCCACAGTTTCATCTTTTCCTGCAAATCAGGCGGCAACTGTTCTATCATGCGTTTCGTGAATAAATATGTAGCAACCGAGCATTTAATGGGCAGATCTTCTCCTTGCAATTTCATATATTCTCGCAATTTCATGTCATACATTAACGCCAACTCAAATTTTTCTTTTTCTTTAGCATTTTTAGCAGCATTCGGATCAACTGGTTCAGCTGCTGCCATCTGACGCGCACGTGCTTCTTGCTGTGCTTGTTGCTGTTCTTTCTTTGCCCTATCCCGTTCAGCCGCTAGGAGTAGTATGTCAAGTTCCATCCGTTCCTTTTGTTGTTTAGCTTTTAGTTGGTCTGCCAGATACTTTATCCGATCAGCTGGCAACAAAGGTTTATCCGCAGATATTATTATATCAGGAACCAGTTTAGCAACATGAAGTGGTCCACCTGGTGCATCAGGAAGTGGTTCACCTGGTACATCAAGAAGTTGTATACCTGGTGCTGCAGCAGCCGATGCAGCAACTACTTCTGCTTCTGGTGTGTAATCGACATTAACAATACCTGCATATGTAATTACACACACAGGTATGCATTCTCCAATTTTAATTTGTATAATCTTCTGTTGCCCTTCTCCTCTACCACCAATAGTAACAGTCATTGTTTTTTTATCCAATATCACGTTACACCCGTTGGAGCCAGGTTCGTAGGGACTTTCTTTCAAGTTGTTACCATCATAGTAATTATTTGGACTCAAAAACCACGTATAAAAACTTTGGTTTCCTGGCAATCCATTTACTTGTGTAATTAATCCTAATGTAACATTACTTTTATTGAAATTAATGCCGGTGCTACCAGGCTGAAGTGGATATACCACCGGATTAGTAAGTTTTTCATTATTGTAAACACTCTGTCCAACATCGAATGGCGTAGCGTAAGTGGTTGTTCTTACCACCGGTTTACCATCTTTTACATGTCCTACATAGTGCATCAAATTCACACTAGCAACATCTCTACAATTTGCAGATAACAAATTGTAGAGATGTTGTTGATCGATCTCTCTCTTGAACAATCTTATACATATTGGCAAGTAGTTATCAAATTCGTCATCTGTAAAAACGATGCCATTCAAAATTGCAGACACTTTATCTTTAATACGTTGAAGTATATTTATATGATCTGAAACATTGATGTCTTTGTGATTGGCGGTATTCACAACATAAAACATAAACAGTATCATTTCAAATAACTTTCTCTTTAGAACATTCGGTGTCTTAACACTATTACCGAAGAATAACATCAAGTTTAAGGCAGATGTTATATCTACATCTGCATCTGGATCTGGAGCTGCAGCAGCTGCAGCAGCTGGTTTTGGTGTTTTATCCAGATTACCTATTAAATCTATTACCAACGGTAATATATTATTTTTTTCTCTGCACGCTTTTAACAAACTAGGTAAGTGATTACAAAAGATTTTTGAGAGATCACTATCACTTCCTTTTAATTTCACGATTTGTTGCCAATATTGTAAAATCAACAAGGTTGCCATAAATTTTTCGGGCACCAATTTATCTGACAAATATTGTTCTGAAATTTCTTTCAAAAACAAAATCAAAAACATACCCAGCCTTATTAATATTGCGTCAGAATTGAAAGGCATTACTGATTGTCCTTCTTCAATAATTAGTGGGCGCACGGTACAATCTGATTGAAGTTCATAAAATACATACGGTCCAATCGCTTTACGAAGCCCATGTAGATGTACGTTTGTAGGTCTTATCTTTGGCTTAAGTAAAAAAGTGCAACCTTTAGGCATCATTTCCCCATAATTGATATCACTTATCTTACAAAATATCAATGTACCATCCGGATTAATAAGCATAGCATCTTTACACATAGGATCGCAAGTTAATCCTTCTTTTGTCATATCCGTTAAATTGCGCGAATTCTTAGATCTAACTATTTCTGGATTTACAGATTTACATCCCAACGCATACTTTTGCTGTTGCTGTTGCTGTTGCCTTGACATCTCTGAAAGTTTTGAAGTCTTTTTTATTTTTTACTAACCATATTAATAAAAACAGCAATATGTTAGATATTTCAATTTTTTTTGAAATATCTGATATAAATAAACTAATGAATTAATTACCTTAATGGTCTATTACCTTAAAGGTCTATTACCTTAAAGGTCTATTACCTTAAAGGTCTATTACCTTAATGGTCTATTACCACAATTTGCGTTAGGTCTGATTTTAACAACCTTGGGTTCCCACGACATATCCCGTCTACTATTAGGAACAAGGTCTACTTCTGTTAATCTACGTGGTAAATGAGGAACATAATTGTCCTTCATTTCTAGAACCGTGTTAACAGACCAGTCATAATAAATATTGGCCTGTGGATCTTTGTTTAAATCATAGAAACGGTTAACTGCAGTACCTCTATAAAACATAGATGGGTGGGTCATCTTGGTATGTTCCCAATCCAGTTTATCAGAACATACAGGAACCGATTTGGTTTTAATTTTTGTGATATCAATTGGATTAACCTTACCACGTTTGCATCTACTCAGAGGAACATTTCTGTTACTCATAACACTGTCAACATCAATGTTAGCTTGAGCGGCTGCAACAACTTGTCCAGATAAACTGTTAATAGGACCCATACGTGTTGGTCGTGGTCCAAATTCTGTGATACATCCAGATGAATTATAATTTGGACTAGAATCAACAATGTACGAAAAAGGTGATGTTGACTCATATACGTTTTCTGGGTAATAACACGTATCGTATTTTGTTCTGCTAAAATGAGCTGCTGATAAAGCCATATTTATATATTATAGGTTAATAAATAAAATAAAATAAAATAAATTTCTTAAATTACACATTTCTTGGTAATCTAACACCATTACCACCTTTCCAAACTAAATTATTATATACAATTGAACACATATCTGCAGGAGCATAAACTACATTGCTTTTATAGCTGTCATTTTGATTGTATTTCTTTGATGGACATCTGGATGCAGGTCTAGTAATATTAAAAAGGTCTGATTCGGTATCAATAATATCTGTGTCATATTTTTTTGTGTATTTATTATATTCACATTTCTTGTCCGACTCATATTTACCACCATACATAGTATAACTAAATGGTGAAGTACTTTCTTGTAATTTTTTGTCATATGCACAATGATCATAAATTAATCTGCTTGAAAATGATGGATTTGCCATTATATATTATATGTAAATAAAAAAAGTAAAATAATGTTATTATATAATAATTATTATTTTTATAAAAAATGAAACAATATTTTATAATAAATAAACTTATAGAACATTTATCACATTTTAGAAGTAGATTATAATTTAATTGATACAAAATTATGGATAGATAAACATGTTTTTCTTCACTCCATCTATTTTATATAGTATTCTTAAATAAAATATTTTTTATTATTATCATTTGTTGATACTTTATTAATTGATGTTTTTTTAATTGGTTTATTAGTTGATATGTCTTCTTTCAATACTTTATTAATTGGTGTTTTTTTAATTGGTTTATCAGTTGATATATCATCAGTTGATATGTCTTCTTTCAATACTTTATTAATTGGTGTTTTTTTAATTGGTTTATCAGTTGATATATCATCAGTTGATATGTCTTCTTTCAATACTTTATTAATTGGTGTTTTTTTAGATTTAACTTCTATTGGTTCATCATATACCTCAATAATTTTTTTCTTTTTAAGTGTTTTTTTAAGTTTTATAATATTTTCTCCTTCTGTATCACTACCAGAATTATCTTCATTATTACTAACAAGTTCTTTCGTATTTTTAAATGATTTAATTTCTTCATCAGTTAATCCAATTAATTTATAAAATTCTAACTCTTCAATATTATCAATATTTAATTTACGAATATCTGGTATATAATCACATACTTCTTTTTCTAAAAATGACATTCTATATTTTGTATAATCACATATAATATTAGATATGTTAAATTTCATTATTTTTAATATTAATTCTAAATTATTTCCTAATATATATATTTTCTCAGTTCCCGTTAAATTTAGTTTTCCATCATCAATAAAACATCCTTTAAATCCTCTTTTATTAGCTATTATGATTTTTCGTTTATTCATATCTGGATGTGCGTCAGATGCTTTTTTTACTATTATACCTTCATTTAATGTATAAGTATCAACTGCCCACATATCTTCTACTTTATAGTTTAATGGAATTTTTGTTTTAGTTCCTGTTGATTTTACAGTTTTGGTTTTATATTCCAATTTACAATTTTTTTTTTCAATAAAATTAATAAGTTTGTCAAAAATATTATGAAATGCTAATGGTATTGAATACAATGGATTTAAATATTCATTTGAATTAGTTATTAATTTTTTTCTTTTAATTTCACTAATTATTTCTGTTTTATTTTTATTTATATTTTTATTATTTTGTAATATATATAATGATATTGGAATATCTGCATTAATCATTCCCTTTGATTGTGAATCATCCCACAATTTCATCCAAACAATATGTTTTTCTAACATATCATTATGTAATGAATGTGATTTTTTTAACCAACTTAATGGATTTATAAAAACTAAATATCCATTTGGTTTCAACCATTCTTTAAATGATTTCTCAATAAATTTAGTCCAAATAGTTTCATTTTTCTCTCCAAGTTGTTTTCCCGTATGAGAACGAATACCTCCTTTATTATATGGCGGATTACCTAGAATAACATCAAAACGTTTAAATGGTATATTCCATTCTTTTACTATGTTTAATTCTAATGTATCACCTTCATATAGTTTCATACTGTATTCATTATTTAGATTAAATATTTGTTTTGTAATAAATACATTCTTTTTATTTAATTCACTCATATATAACATATTTTCAATTATATGTTTTTTTCTTTGTAAATCATCTGATATTTGGTCTTTTAATCCAATCATAAGACGCATATATACTGCTACTGGAAAATTAGACATCCCTGTTGCTGGATCAAACCATTTAAAATTTAATTCATTAAAAATACTTTTATTATGTAATTTTATATAATGTTTATCTAAATTGTCTAACATTTCATTTACTAAATTCATTGGTGTAAATACTTCACCATTTTCTTGTTTTTCTTTTTGTTTTGGTTTTAAACACTCATTTATTAATTTTAATAATTCTGTCGGTCTATCAATCAAACTCTGTATATTCATCTTAAAATTAACTGAGATATTAAATGTTGAAGAATTCTTTTCAAAATTATTTTCTATAATATCTTTAATTATATTTATTAAACCTTTTTTATCCCACCATATTTGGCACTGGTCATCAAATATTTCTAATAATTCTTTGTTATTTTTAATATCATTTAACATCTTAACAAAATCTTTTTTTTCATTATGAATTGTTAAAATACAAGTTAATGGTATTACAAAAGGTAATACATCTTTTTGAAATAATATTTGTTTTTCTTCTTCATCTTCTTCAGATAATAATCCATTTGGTATTCTTTCTTGTCCTTTTGGTAAAACTTGTAATTCGTCGTCATCTTCTTTAAATTCAACAGTTGCTTTAACTTTTTTTTCATTTATTGAATTTGAAAAATATTCATTAATTTTTCTTTGTGTTGGATTATCAAATTCTATAATTTCATTTTTTAAATGTTCTAATGCTTTCATAAAATGATTAATTGGATCGCTTTTCCAAATATCCATTAATTTTTTTACTATTTCATCACAATCAATATTTCTATTTTTCATCATATCAATATCAATATTTATTAAATGATTTTCAATAAGATATTTAATTTTATCTTCAACACTATTGCTATTTTTATAAATGGTATAATTTATACAAGTATTAAGAACACGACTTATATTCAAATCTACTACAATACCCATTTTTTTATCATTATTAATTCCTTCTGTCATACAGCGATACATTTGTTGTAAAACTTTATCACTTGACAATGAATTATTTAAAAGTAATACAACATCACAACTATTTAATGTAATTCCTAATGTAAGCATACTACCTGCAAGTAATATTAAACCTCTTTTTCCTTTACTTCGTGCTTCAATTTCATATTTATTAATTTCTTCTTTGACATCTTTTGCTAATTTTTTATTTTTACGATTAATACATAATACTTCATAATATTTCAAAATATCATCTTCTAACATTAATTTTGTTAAGCACAATGATATTTCATTAATGTTAGAAGATGGTAAAAACCAAATTTGAGTAAATGGATTTCGTGACTCATTTTCAGAACATAATTTATATATTCTTCTAAATATCGTTTTATCTCCATCACTTTCATTTGAACTGGATATATATCTTAAAATTGTTTTAACTTCATTATGAAATGAAAATTGAGTTTTATTTTTGTTTAATCCAAATAAAGTATCAAAACAGAAACCCATTTTATTTTCATTACTACTTATTCGTTCTTTAATTATTTCATATCTTTGTTCATCAAACATATTTGTTATTAAATGTAAATTTGGCATATTTTTATAAGATTTGAATATATCATTATAGGTCAATCCTAAACTATTTAGTTTATTTATTGTAGTTTTAACATATACACCATGTTTTTCAACTAACTTATTTATATTAGTTTCATCTAATAATATACTTTTACAAATTTGCTCATCTTCTATGTCCCAAAACATTTGGCAATCTGATATAATATCCCATTCTTTTAATGGTTTATTATATGTTGCAGTAAGAAATATTTTAATTGTATTTTTTGATGAATATGAATTTATAATTGATTTTGATAAATCAGTACATCCTTGAAAATGACTTTCATCAAATATAATTAAGTCTAATTTTAAATTTTTAATAATTTGTATTGTTCGTCCTTCTATATACTCTTCTAATAGTTGTTTAGACATAACAAATATATTATTTTTATCTAATACAATTGAACTAATTTCTTTTGAACCTTCAATATTATGGATTTTAAATGGTGTAAAATCTCTAAATTTATTAAATAAGTCATCAGTAAATTGAGGTGCTGTTTCTGTTGGTGCTGGTGTAATAATAAGAACATTTAATTTTTGTTTAATTTCATATTGTTTGATTATTATACCACCTGACATATAAGTTTTACCACTTCTACATTTGCAAAACCAACCAAATGTTTTATTACCTTCTTCAATTAATGATGATGTCTTAGATGTAATTAAATCTTGATGAAATCTTAACTTTAAAATTTCTTTTTTTCCTAAAAATAATTCATCATAGTTAATTTTTTCATTTAATGATTTGTGTTTAATAATTTCTGCTTTGAATTTCAAAAAGTTTTTATTCAAATCTGTTTTATCAATAATTTTATCTTCAGTCATATAATCAGTTATATAATTACTTGATTTATTAGCATTTAATACTTTTTCCAAAACTAATTTTTTATCTGGAACAAGTAAATATATTTCAAAATCTTTATAGATATGTTTATTTTTATTTATCATTGCTATAATATTTTGTATATCATAATAATCAACTGATTTCTGTTTTTTGATATCTTGTTGTGTTTTTGGATATTTTGAACTAATAAAAATATATTTATTATGTAATCTATCATACATAGTAATATCAGATTTACCACTTGAATTACCACTGAAAACTTTTTCATTTAGATATTCATTAAAACTGTCTAATTTCTTTAATTTACCATTATTAACATTACCTAATAAATGAGAAAACTGTGAATTAGAAAATATTTCACAAAAACCAAATTTTATAACAATATCTCCAATTCTTTCAAAAATATTTCCTTTATTTCCTTGTGTTTCACACATATCCAATATTTCATCAATATTATTATATTTAATAAAATTGTTAATGAAAATATTAATAGTCATTTTAGTAAAGTCCATGTTGGTAGTTATTATATTATGATACCATTATGTCTATAATTCCTAAATATATTTATATCAATTTTTTCTAATTATTTTTATATATAATATTATATGATAACGCAACATACAGAAGATAAACAAAAAGATATAAAATGTAAAACAAGAAAAACAAGAAAAAGAAAAAAATTAAAAATCCTGACTATATGTGCGTATATGGATGTATAAATGATGATACTAAAGAAAAAACAATTACATGTAAAATAGATAGTATTATATACAATATATAAACATTTATTCATTTTTTTATATGTTGTTATATAATATATCTATGTTTAGAACAAATAATGCTCAAATGGCAGATAATGTTTTTGCTGCAAAAGGTAAAAAAAGATATGAAGACAGTCTAAAAAAAGGTTCTAAAATTATTAGAAAAACATATAAAGAACAATATGATACACAAAGTATTTCTGAATATTCAGATGATGATGAATATACATTTGATGATAATAAAAGTAATGACAGTTATAATGGTATATCACAAACAAATCATATGTCTGTTATTGAAAAAATGGATAACATAACTAATAACAGAAAATATGAAAGAAATAAATACACTGAAAAAAATACGTGGATAAATCAACTAGAACCAATGAAATTTGGTAATAATGGAGATATTGTATCACAGAACAACATTAATGGTAGCAATGATATGGTAAATCGTGTAGAAATTGAACGACAAATGGAAATGAATGGTGGTTATTCAATGTATGATAAAAATGATGATGGTGCATATGGTGTTATTAATCCTGAGTCACAAGATTTTATTCATCAAAATATGGAACCATTTTTTAAAAAAGGTCCTGATCCAATTAATGAAGATAAACGAAATATGGTAAATGAAATGAAATTAAATTCATATACAGGTTCTGATAAAGACCCTAGATGGAAACCAAAAATAGAGAGAGCACCTTTGTTTAGTCCATTGGTAAATGCGAAAGATATTTATGGAGATCCTGTTAGAACAGATGAGTACGAATCAAGGGTTTTTCCAGGAAGAGAAAAGAGAAATGAACTACCGTTTCAACAAACAAAAATAACCCCTGGTTTAAACATTGGTTATAATACAATTGGAAAACAAGGTTTTCAAGAAATGTACAGAGCAGTTCCTAAAGCTGCATATACTGACCAACTAAGAACAGTCAATAATCCTAAAGTATCGTATGGTTCATATGTAGGTGTCGCACATAAAGGAAACAACGGAGCAATAATGGGTTCTATACGACATAAAAAACCACAAACATACGGTGAAAGAGGTAGAAAAGATTTGGTAAGGTCAAGAGCAATAACAACCGCACCTACTATTTATGGTGAAATTGATCCAAAAGATATAGCAACTGTTAATAGAGGTGTTGATGAAACATTAATGGTTGGTCCTGCACAACATTACACAGAAGGAAATACACCACAAGAATTCAGAGGTAATTATAGAGAAAGTACCAAACAAACAGTCCTTAATGATTTACCTCGCAATGTATTAGGTGTTAGTTCTGTTAAAGGACAAGGACATAATAATCAAGCATATGTACCTGATTCTACACAAAGAGATATATATGGTGATAAAAATATGTTGGGGCACGCACATAATGGAGGTGTTACCAATAAATCATATGCGATAGATTATGATGATATTCCTGATATTTTGAAACGAAATGTCCACGATAAGTTTGATAGAGCAGGTAATGTTAAAGGAAATAAAGAACAACAAGTTAATCTAAATTATGATGATATTCCAGATGTTACTAAAAGAGAACTAACAACTACATCTAATAATGGATTTATTAAAGGTAATAAAGAACAATACGTAAATTTAAATTATAATGATATTCCTGATATTACTAAACGAGAAACAACATCTACATCTAATAATGGATTTTTAAAAGGAAATAAGGAGCAACAAGTAAATCTAAATTATAATGATGTTCCAGATATTACTAAACGAGAAATGACATCTAAATCAAATAACGGATTTTTAAAAGGAAATAAAGAACAACAAGTAAATCTTAATTATAATGACATTCCAGATATTACTAAAAGAGAAATGACTTCAAAATCAAATAATGGTTTTATAAAAGGAAATAAAGAATCTAAAATTGTTATCAACTGGAATGACATTCCTGATATTACTAAAAGAGAAACCACATCTAGTAATGTAATTGGAACTTTTAAAGGAAATAAAGAATCACAAATTGTTATTAATTGGGATGACATTCCTGAAATAACTAAAAGAGAAATAACATCTAAAGAAAAATTAGGAAATATTAAAGGAAATAAAGAACAATATATTGTTATTAATTGGGATGATATTCCTGAAGTAACAAAACGAGAAATACATAATATTGAAAAGAAAGGTACTGCTAAATCTATTGTATCACAACAAGGTTCTAGACAACAATATATGAGTATGTTATTTAATGGTGCTAAAGAAGCATTAAATCAAGGAAGAGCACCTACAAAAATTGGAATGAATAAAGGTTGGACAATTGATCATACAGCATTTTTTGTTAAAGAACCATTAGAATATACATGGAGACCATCTACTAATTCAAGTTTGTTAATAACAAATGATAGAGTTAATTTCTCTCAAAAAGAACCTAGAAATGTTAATGTATGGGAAAATGATAGAATTGATAGTTATTCAGAAGAAAATTTAGAAAACAATCCATATGTAAATAATTTAGTTCATAAAGCAAAAACATAAAATTTTACTAATAATTTTTATCTATATATTCAATAACATCATTATTTTTAACAATTTCTTGATAATTTTTTAACAAATACTTGTAAATAAAAACATATGTTTCTTTTATTTTCATAAATCCTTGATTACCTAATATAATTATAATAACACCTGATTCAAATACAAATATTGTTATTTTTTTTCCATCTTCAATAAGTTTAATATTAACACCAGCGTGTCTTGTTGAATCATATATCGCATCATAACCATCTGTTTTCATAAGCACAGGTAATTTATATCTGTCAATTCTAAATGGAACAGTAAATTTACAATTAATCATATCTATATGAAAATCATATAATTTGTCTATAGTAAGCATATCTTCACAGTATTTTATCTTTTTAATTTTCTTATTTTTTGTTATAACATAATTATCAGTATTACATTCTTGATATAATATATATATTGCTTCTATCATATGATCTACTGTTAAACAACCTGTAAAATGTAAAGAACCGCACGTAAATATTTTTACAGATACCGGTTTATCTAAATGTTTTCCTTTAACTTTAATTGCTGTTGTCACTTGGTTTAAAAATTGTGTGTTTTTTGTTGTTTTAATTTTCTTTTCGTGTCCCTTTACAGAACATATACCACTTTCTTTTCTTGGTATATATTTATAAATGTTTATTGGATAAAATGTTGTTTTAACTTTTGCTTCTAATGTCATTGTTGAAACAGAAATATCTTCTGGTAAAACATCATCTGTTAAATTCAGTTCTTTGTATATCTTAGTTTTTAATTCACTTATAGACATTTATTAAATTTATAATATATAGATATATATAACATAATATATAATTTAATCAATTTTTTATGTATAGCATATAATTTAATGAATTTTTAATTACTATATAATATATATGGTTCGTAAAATATTATCAATTGATGTTGGAATTGTAAATTTAGCATATTGTGTTTTAGAAATAAATGATGATAATAAATTTAAAATTAATTATTGGGACATTATTAATATTTCATCAAAAAAAGAAACTTGTAATTTTTCGAAAAAAGGTTCTGTATGTAATAGTGTAGCAACAAAAACATATAATGGTAAATATTATTGTACTCCACATTCCAAAAAAATAGAAGTTGATATCAGAAATATTAATATAGAATGGATAAAATCAGATAAAACATTATGTACTTATGAAAATTGTAAAAACAAAGAATGTTTTAAAACAGAATTAATTGAAGGACATTTTTGTCAGAAACATTGTAAAACTATGATTATTAAAAATAATTACAGATGTAAGAAATGTAATGAATTATCTATCAAAGGTATTTATCAAGAAAATGTTTTTATAACTGGTTGGTGTAAAGAACATATAAATGATTGTGATAAACATATTAAAAGTAAATTTAAAAAGGTTACAAATAATATTTCACCACAAGATATGTGTCATAATCTTATTAAAAAATTAGATGAAAAAAAAGAATTATTAAATGTTAATGAAATATTTATTGAAAATCAACCAACATTTAAAAATCCTATTATGAAATCAATTGCAGTAATGATACATACATATTTTGTTATGAAAACAAATAATGTTTTAATAAACTATTGTTCTCCATCTAATAAAATAAAAATGGGAGGACAAAATGTTGTAGATAAAATCAAAGAAGTTAAAGATGATAGAGAAACATATGTATTAACAAAAGAAACTAGTAAAAAAATATGTAGAGAACTAATTAAAGATGAACCTGATTATGTTGAACTATTTGATAAACATAAAAAGCAAGATGATATGGCAGATTCTTTTTTACAGGGACTTATAATGGGTTTTAAGTCAGTTATACCACAATATTATGTAGATATTATTAAAGGTGCTGAACTGTAAATTTAAGTAACAATAATTTTAACATTTGCTAGTAAATTTTCATTAACATATATAAAGTTTTGTCTAAATTGTTCTATAGTAAGTTTTCCTCCTTTAGAAATTAATGTTTCTCTCGCCTTTGCTAAAATAACAGGATCATCATTTCCTGTAAGTTTATGTTTTAAATTTAATGTTAAAGCATTTCTTGAACCATATTTATAATCTTTCATCATTTTTAAATTATGTTTCAATGCACAATTAAAACTACAGAAATTACCAATAACATAATATATATCATTTACATAATAATTAACAATGTGTGCAGGAGGACATTTAAATAATTCATCACACCACCAACATTTAATATTATTCATTATTTTATTGTTATTTTCTTGAGTAATATTGTATTCTAAAACATTTGTAGTTTTAACTGACTTTAGATTTTTAATAATAGCATCTTTTTTTTTAATTTCATTTAATAGAACAGTAATATTTTTATCAGTATGTGGAATATTCTTATCAGAATTAACAGGTACAATTTTTTCTACAACTTCTACTTCTTCTTCTTCATTGTCTGTTAATGGAAAACATATAATAATAATATCTTCTGTTTCTACATCATTTTTATAAATAGAATCATCATTTTTATCAGGTCTGTCAATGATTATATGTGTTTTAATTTTACGAGGACGCCCTCTTCCCCTTTTATTATTATCAATATTACTCATTTAATTCTATCTATATTATGTTTTTAGAATTATAATCATATAAAAATTACACATAAAAATTTTTTGCAGTATTATATCCGTGTTCAAACATCTCTATAATATCTTCTGATTTATTACATCTTACTACAATAACATCTTTATCATACATAATTTCTTTTTGAACAACACCTTCAAATATACATTTGATAAGATTAATTAGATATTCATCTATAGATTTTATATTGTCTATATATTTTACTTCTTCTGTTACATAAACACCTATTATTTTATTTTTGTTTTCAAATATAGATATAGGAAAGTTATCTAGACATGCTCCATCTACAAACATTTTACCTTCAAACATAAATGGTGTCATAACAATAGGTATTGATATACTTATTCTGATAGCTTCTAATACTTTCATATCAGGATAATTTTCATAATTAAAATAATATACTTTCTTGTCATTAATACAAGAACCTGTAACTATTAGTGATTTATTTGTTTTGATAAACAATTCTTTGAAAGTTATATTTTCATCTATTTGTTTAGCATTCATTAATTTTTTTAATACAATAATTATTCGATTACCATCATCTAATCCATATTTCGAAAATATATTGGTGATATTTATTTTCTTTGTATTGTTCATATCTATTATTTTCATAAAATCAAACAATTCTAAAAAAGTATAACCAATCATATATAAAAAACCAACTATCGAACCTGCAGATGTTGCTGAAATTATTTTAATATCTTTTAACATATTATTTTCTTCTAAATATTGTAAAGCACCTATTTGTGCAACACCTTTAATTGCTCCACCACTTAAAACAAGAATACTTTTAATATTATCTGTTTTTTTATTTAATAATATGTTTATTTCATCTGTTATTATATCATTTATGTCATTCATTTAATTAATATTGTTAGAAAAAATGTATTTTTTTAAACTATTGTTAGAAAAAATGTATTTTTTTAAACTAATGTATTTTTTTAAACTATTGTTAGAAAAAATGTATTTTTTTAAACTATTGTTAGAAAAAAATAACATTTTTAAAACTATTTATATATTAAATATGTCATATGAAAAATTAAGTATTGATTCATTAGTTTCTGGAAACAGTAGTGGTAGTTCATCTAAAGGATTATGTATAGAAAATTTATCTGTTAATGCTTTAAATAAAGCTGAACCAAAAATAAGTTTTACATCAAATATACTTGTTGATAGAATTAAACAAAGAAGAAAAGAAAAAAATAATTGTTATAAACAAATGTTAAAATATTGTTATGATAGAATTAATGAAGCAGATAAAGACCAATGTACTGATTTATTTTTTACTGTTGTAGATGATGTACCTGAATGTAAAGAATATGTACCCAAAGAATGTATAAATTATATATCAAATATTTTGAGGGATGATGATTTTGATACTGTTATTATATCTAATACAACCATATTTATTACGTGGATAAACATTGAAAAGAATAAAAATAAAGAAAAATTCTAATTTAACAAACGAAAAAGTTCTGTAATATTACTATACGATATGTGAAAACCAAAGAAATAAAGCATTATTTTAATTAATTCTTTTTCCACAAACATTGAACCAATGTTTTCAATAAAATATTTGTAAAACATATTATCTTCAGTATTACAAGTTAAATTAGACAATGTTTTTGTAGCCAAAGGAGATTCAAACAAATTTTGATATCCGTGATCTACTAATTTATTTCCTAAATAGAAATTAAGAATTTGTCTATTTATCTTTTTAAAATTGTCTTTTACATCTTTTTCTAATTCAATTAAATGTCCATCTTTATTTTCATTTTTATTTTCATCTATATCAAAACCATTTAATATCAATAATGTACATAGAGGTATATCTACAAAAACGTCTGTTGATACATATACTATACGAGTTTGTAAATCATCAGATATATGAATTCTAGCTATATCTGATGATCTAATACAATCAAATAGTTGACGTTTCCATATTCTACGATATATATAAATATCTTCTAATGTATTCAAATAACGAACCATTTTTAATAAACCTTTTTTTTCTAATAAGTCCATTAAGTTTTCAGATTCAAAAATTATCTTCATATTAGTTTGTTAGATTGTTAGTTTGTTTGAGTTCCTTAATATCTTTTATTTTGTTATAAAATTATGTTCTATTATACATACATATATATATTTCAATTTTTCATCAATAAGTCTAATATGATAATAACCAAAAAACCAATTAAACATATTGCTAATATTTCTTTATACTGAAAAATATCAAACTTTTTCTTTTTATGTGTTTTAACTAATTCAGACACTTTATGCTTACAATCTTTACATTTCCTAATATGTCCTAACAGACTTTCTCCACTTTCTAAACTTTCAATAGATTCAACACTATGTAAATCAAAGTCTATACATTTTTTATTTGGATTATCAGAACTTCTCTTATCACTGTATTTAGATTTTGTTTTTATGATTTTGTCTAATTCATTTGTGTTATATGATATAGATGTTAATGATGATAATGAAGAATTATCTGTAGAAAATTTGTCTAAAGACTTTTTGTCTAAAGACTTTTTGTCTAAAGACTTTTTGTCTAAAGACTTTTTGTCTAAAGACTTTTCTTCTAAAAACTTATCTACAGGCATATATATATCGCTCATTTGTTTAACATCTTGTTTAACATTATGTTGAACAGTAGGTTGAACAGTTGTTTCATATTCTCCTTGTGCTGAAAAAAAACCATTATTTTCTGATTTTTTTTGTAAATATTTAAATGCTTGTATTTCTTTATCATATGTTTTTATTTTTTTTTTATTATCATTTACCTTTCTTGCTTTACTTGCTAAATCTTCTGAAGAATATGATACATTATCGGTACTAAACGGGTTCATCAATATATTATATAACTAAAAATAAATGATAATAAAAAAACGACAAAAGAAAAAATAATATAATACTATTATAAATGTATCTAACAATAATACACATAGGTAAATGTGGTGGAAGTGTAGTATCTGAAACATTAAAAAAAAATAATATTAAATTCAATAATATACATATCAGGCACGTAAAATTTAAAGAAAATCGTAAGTATGTAATTATGTTAAGAAATCCTATATCAAGATTTATATCAGCATTCAACTGGCGATATAAATTAGTTTTATTAGATAGAATACAACAATTTAAATTTTTAAATGAAAAAGATATTCTTAAAAAATATAATAATGTTAATAATTTAGCAGAAAACATAGAGAAATATGATGATGAGTTAGAATACATACATCATATTTACGAAGACATTAATTATTATTTGAGTGATTTTATTAGAGAATGTAAGAGTGAAAATATATTAGGTGTTATTACACAAGAAAATTTAAAAGAAGATTTCAAAAAAATTTTTGGATTTGATTTAGATGAAAATGTTGAATCTAGAAAAAATGATGCATCTTTAAGTAAATATATATCTGATGTTGGATATAAATTACTCAAAGAATATTTATGGAGAGATTATAAATGTATAAAAAAATTATATAAAATGGGATATCTAACTAAAAAACAATATAAGGTACTGTCGACATAATGACTTATTTTAGTCAAAAGATAAACAACGTCGCGGGGATAAATCTGGGTTTGCGTTCTTCTTATATCCTTTCTGTGTTGGTGGTGTCTCGAAACACAGGGATTGTACAGGAGAATCAAACGACAAAGCGGGTTTCTTAGGAGTACTAGACAATGTGCACTTTTCAAGAGATAAAACAGACGCAGTAGCCAAAGACTCTGACTGTTCTTGAATGTATAACTTAAGGGCTGCAACCTTCTGTTCATACGCTTCCATCTTATCATCCATTGTGAAAAATCTGTTGGACTCATAGATTTTCAACAATTCAAACGATTCAACAACAAGTGCACCATCAATTACCACTGATTTAACCTCCTTATCAACAAAAATGATGTCGAAAGAAATGGTCTTATCAGTAGACTGATAAGTCACGCTTGAAAGTTGATATCCCATCTTGCTTCCTTCAGGATACTGACCTTCTTTTAACTTGAAGGTTCTTCCGTCGACAGTGATAGAAACAGGTAACGCTGGGTACTTCTTCAAACGACCTTGTTTGATATAGGCCACAAAATCGTAGTCATTAAAATGGATGTCTGGGCAATATTTGTTAACCGCTGCAGAACCCGATAAAACCAAGTTCAGATACAGAAATATCTGTTGAATCACAATAACAATCATCTTAAATTGTTTTTTTATAAAAGTCTATTAATGAACACACTATACATATAAAAAATTCAATTTTTTTTGATTGTGTTGATATATATAAATCTTTATTATATTAAAAATATATAATGTCTTCTAAAAAATTTGATCCAATTTCGACCGATATGTTAGTAGGTATGGGTGCGAACAGTGAAAAAATATTACCTTCAGAAAAACGAGTGGACTATAAGAAGGGAGATTATAATGACGACGATGATTTTGAAGTTAATAAATTAGATGTTGATATGAAAGATAATATTTTTCGTAAAAATGATAATACAGAAAAAGAACACGAAGCAGATAAATACACTAATGATAAAACATATAGTGATAAATATGAAAAAACAGAAAAAGAAAGTAAAATGGATGAGAAACTGTTAAAGAGAGATATGTTAAGAAAGTTAGCAGAATTAAAATCATACGGTGTTAAAATTTCTGAGAATTATAGTATGTCTTCAAATCTTGATGATATGCAAAATGAATACCAATTACATTATGACTTACGTTCTAAACAAACATCTGTTCAAATTATGAGTCATCTTTTAGTAGGTGTTTTAAAAGCATCTGAAGTTGTTAATGATAATTACAATCCATTTGATATTAAACTAGAAGGTTTATCCAATGTTGTTCAATCAGATATTCAATCATACTATGTTGTTTTAGGTGATATTTATGAGAAATATAACAAACCAGGAAAACCATCTGCACCTGAACTACGACTATTATTACTTATTTGTGGAACAATTATGAGTATGCAACTGAATAGGGCAACTGGTATAGGAAATCTATCAGATAAAATCAAGAAAGATGATACTGTATTAGAAGAATTAAGAAAGAAAGCAAAGAATGAAACATTTATGAAAGAAGAACACGAAAAAGTTTCTAAAAAGTTAAGTGATGTAAAGAATATTAAAGATAAAGAACAAGAATTAAATACTGTAAATGAATTACAAAAAGATAATGTAGCAAAAACATTTAAAAACAAACTTATTATGAGTTCTGAACAACCTAAACACGATAATGACAACGATAGTGATAGTGACAGTTATCTAGATAATAAAAATATAGATAAACAAAAAATATATGAAAATGAACAAAAACATTTAGAACAGGTTAGACTTTTAGCACAAAAAAAATCAGACAAATATAGACAAGAATTGAAAAAAAATAATGTTAAACCAGATTTAACTAAACAAAACAAATTATTAGATGATATTCTGAATAGTGATAATGTTTCTGAAAAATCTAATAAATCTGATAAATCTAATAAATCTGATAAATCTTATCGAACGAATTCTTCTGACAAATCAAGTAAGTCTAGAGCATCATTTCATCCTGATATTCAAAACATTTTAAAGAAAACAAAATCAAATGATATAAAATATGATAAAAATATTACTGATATTTTATCAAATGATAGTAATAAAGGTAAAAATACAGATTTAATTGATTTTGGTAAATTATCTATTGGTAGTGCTTCTAAAGGTAAAAAACCATTGATAAATTTTGGTAAAAATAAAAACTGATTTTTATTTAACTTGTAAAAGTAAAAATAAAAACTGATTTTTATTTAATATAATTATTCTTTATTATTCTATATAAACAAAATGAATATTCCATTAGATGTTCTAAAAATAGTGTCATCGTATCTTGTAGAACCAAAAATGATATTGGTGGATTGTTTAGAAACTAATTTCTTAAAATTTAATTGGTATAGAATGTCAAAAAATCCAAATGCTATTAATTTATTAGAACAAAATATGAATAAAATTAATTGGCTTCATTTGTCAAAAAATTTAAATGCTATTCATTTATTAGAACAAAATATAGATAAAATTAATTGGTCTGAATTATCAGGTAATCCAAATGCTATTCATTTATTAGAAAAAAATATGGATAAAATCGATTGGTTTGAATTATCAGGTAATCCAAATGCTATTCATTTATTAGAACAAAATATGAATGAGATTAATTGGTATAGTTTATCAAGAAATCCAAATGCTATTCATATATTAGAACAAAATATGGATAAAATTATTTGGTGGCAATTGTCAAAAAATCCAAATGCTATTCATTTATTAGAAAATAATATAGATAAAATTTATTGGGATTTTTTATCAGTAAATCCAAATGCTATTCATTTATTAGAAAAAAATATGGATAAGATTGATTGGAATGAATTATCAAGAAATCCAAATGCTATTCATTTATTGGAACAAAATATGAACAAGATTAATTGGTGGAAATTATCAGAAAATCCAAATGCTATTCATTTATTAGAAAATAATATGGATAAAATTGATTGGGATGAATTATCAGAAAATCCATGTATATTTGAGGTTAATATAAAACAATTAAAAATAAATATTACAGAAAAAGCAAAATTTATTGATAATATAATATTTTTAGGTGTGTAAATTATTAACAAATTTATCGACAGATTTATCTAAATTCATATTTTTTAATTTATCTTCTAAATTATCATCATCGTCGTTTTTTATATCAATAAAACCATTATTGATACTTGTATATTTATCATTAAATTCTATAACATCAGTGTTATCTAGAAATACTACACTATCGTCAGATACATCATTGTGTGCAAATATTTTGTCATATCTAACAATATTATCATTTTTCTTTTTTTTTTCAAACATACTATTAAATTTATCATTATTAAATTCTGTTTTAAATAATTTGTCAGGTAGTAATTCTGTATAATCATCTTTACGTGACAATTCATAACTTTCTAATATCTGTTCATATTCATTTAATGTTAATGGTTCTGATTTAATTGTTTCAAATACTGGTTTAACTTTTTGTTCTTCTTTACTTTGTAAATTAACAAATTCTTCAAATTCTTTTTTATGAACTAAATAGTCTTTTATCTCTGTATTTTGTTCCATATCATATTCTTTTTTTAAAATAATATCTGTTAAAATATCACCTGCTTCTCTAACTTTTTTGTATTTAGAAAGAGCATCTTTTTTATCGATTGATGACAAATGTTTTAATTTATCAGGGTGTAGATTTTTAAGTTTATCTTGATATGCTCTTTTAATTTCAATAGTAGTTGCTGATTTTGAAACACCTAATATTTTGTAATAATCATTCTTTTTAACTGGTTTCATTTTTTCAATTAAATCGTTCATTATTATTATTAATTATTTATATTTTATTTATATTATAATGAACGCTAAAGATAAAGTTGATGCTATAATGATATTACATGCTTTAGGTGATACAATTGGTTTTAAAAACGGAGATTGGGAATTTAATTATGGTAATAATATAGATATAAATACATTAGAATATGTTAATGAACTAATATATGAATTTATAGATTTAGGTGGTGTTAATGGTATTAATTTAAAAAAATGGAAAGTATCAGACGATACTATTTTACATATTGCTGTAACAAAAGCATTATTAGAATATAATGGTAAAATAGATGAAACATTAATTAATGTCATAAAAAAGAATATGAAAAAAGAAGTAAAAACAATGTTAAGTGAAAAATTTAATAGATATATTGGATTGGTTACAGAAAAATCAGTAACTAATTTCACAGACAATTTTGATGCAAGAAAAGAAGAATATAATATTTATGCTGGTGGTAATGGTGCAGCAATGAGAAATTTGTCGATAGGTATATATTTTTATGATGATGAAGATAAAATGACAGAATTAAGTATGTTAAGTTCAATGATAACACATAATAATCCTATTGGTTATCTTTCAGGTTATACATCATCATTGTTTATTTATTTAGCAATGAATAATGTACCTATTAAAGAATGGCCATATTTGTTGATTGATAAATTGAAATCAAAAAAAATAAAGTCATATACTAAAAATTTATATGAAAATAATGAAGAACAAATGTATTCACATTATGAATATATTAGATATTGGCAAAAATATATAGATACAAAATTTGATGATAATAAAGAACCTATTAGAAATAAAGCATTTTCTAATCCGATGCACAGAATAAGATATTTTAATGATAATTTTCATAAAATAGATGAAATTTCATATCAAAATGGTTTGGGACAAATAGGTTCAAGCGGATATCTATGTATGATAATGGCATTTGATGCAGTGTTAGATTGTGATGGAAAATGGGAAAAATTAATTGTGTATTCAATGTTACACAGTGGTGATTCAGATACAATTGGTTCTATTGCTGGTGGTATATATGGTTCTGTATATGGTTTTGGTGATGTTCCTAAACATATGTTAAAATATATTGAAAGAAAAGAAGAAATATATGAATTATCCAAAAAAATCAGTAAAATTAAGAACTTTTAGATTGAATGGTTTTACTAATAGCATCAACTTCTCTACTTCCTTCATATTGTTCATCATTTATTAAAATAACAGGAAAAGCATTAAATTTATCTGCCTTTTTATCTTTCCCGTGTTGAAATGTTAATATCTCAACATTGTTATCATTTTTAAATATATCTTTTATTTCATCTAATTTTGTTTTACCATTACTTTGTTTATTTTTTACAATGTCTTCACAATGAGGACAATTTAACATATGATATATTTCTAATACAACTTTCTTCTTGTCACTAATAGCTAATGGTTTAACTGATGGTTTAGGTTTAACTATATTATGACAATTTTTCCAATAATGATATAATAATAATAAAATTAAAAAACCAACTATAATAACAATTAATAAACTTTTATTTTCTGATGAAGACATTTTTATAATATAAGTTTATTTTTTTTTTAATAATATAGTTTTTAATATTTTTTTTCTATAATAACAATATATTAGATGGCAACTGATAGTTTTACTGGAAAGTTGAGTTTCTTCAATTATTTCTTTGGAGGACACCATGGAGGTTTCCGTCTGGTCAACAGTATGTATGATGGAACTGACTATGTAAACAAAACATCTAATGTTTGTTCTGCTCTTGCACTTATGGATGTTGCTAATTACAAACCCTGTCAGAAATCAATGAGTGTGAGTATGATGCCTGGAGATGTTCATTTTTGCTTCACTGACTTGCTTATCCAAACTGCTCAATTTCACCGCAATATTGATCAACCACAACAGAAAGATAAACGATTAAATGTTGTTTCTACACGAGACAATGTTGTTAGTAAAATTAAGGAAGTTCTGTTTAGTGGCGCACTTAATTTGTTTGAACGATTTAATGCAGATAAGACAGGTGAATTAGTTAAACAGGTAATTATGCCTATTCGTGCACAATTAGATGCTCAATATCAACGATCATTTGATAACGCACTACAACAAGCAATCAATGCATGTGCCAGAAAACATGCCAGTATGTCACCAGATCCACTTGATTCTATGATGGATTCTACAACAAAAGTAGAATTCAATAGACTGTTTTTGGATACTTTTAGTGAAACTCTGTTCCGTAACCTTAAGGATCTTACACAAACTGTTTCTCATACTTATGTTAGTTCTGGAAACGAAGCAGAACAACTTGTACGAAATGTCTATGGAAACTGGGCAAGTTTAAATGCTGATGAAAAGAAATTTTATTGGTCAAATATTGGTCTGTTCTATCTTAATGATAGATCTGCAGACCTTTTTGGATTGTCTAATGCTGAAAGTAATCAACGTAATTTTAACAATACTTTATGGCAACGTATGTCTTGTGAACAGTTAGATTCTGGTCTGTTAAATAAATATGCTGGTTCTCTTAATCAATTCAACGGAACTAATCTACGTCTTAACCTTATGAAATCTACTAATGATAATGTTCTTTTTGCTGAAAACCTTCCATCTATTCCTCGAGGAACACGTTTATGGTATACTACTGACAATGGTACATTAAATAGTACTAGTGGTAAATCACTTCTTGAAATCTACAATGATGTCTATTATGGTTCTATGTCTGCACCATCTAATCCTGATAAAACAGATTTACACGAATGTCTTGATATGTCTAAATATATGGAATCATTAATCAAAGGATGTTCTCAACCTGATCAACAAATGAATGGTCTTAATATTCCTACAAATGTAGATGGAACATTAGATGACTATGATTTCTTAAATTATGCAAATGATGTAGTATATGGATATTCATGGAAATATGACACTAATAAACAACAATTCTTTCGTCTTAACGGAAATCAACGTATTTATTATGACCAAGCAATTAAAAATGCTTCAAATACTTGCTATGCTACATATTTGGGTGGAGACCGTGGTAGCAATGCTACTGGATGCAAGCGTGTTGTTGATTGTATTTTGACATCTGATGGTGATTCATTGGGTAGATGTATGGATGTTATCAAAGACACTTCTCTGTGGAATGTTGCTTCTAATGATATTAAGAGTGTTGATCCTGAAAAAATTAGAAAAATCCTTCGTAAATTCAATGTTCGTGCATATAATATTGTTGCTGATAATGGTGACAATATTAAACAACCACAAACTTATAACGAATGGTTATCATCACTTCCTGCAGACAAAAAACAATTATACAGTAATAACAAACCTATGTTATCATACCTGAGAGGTTTAATTGAAATCTGCCGAGGAAATCCTGTTGTATTAAACAGTGGACTTAGAGGTTCTAGTATTGCAGGATTTGAATCAACACCTTCAATTGTTAAAAATCTTGGTTTGAAACGCGGACTTAAATATGGTGCCAATGACAATAAACAAAAATTTGCTATTCTGGCACAACAATTAAATGTTCCTAGTTCATATGTCAATAGAGTATTATCACCTGCACCTATCTTAAATGGTATTAATAACACTAGTATTTATCCACCTATTGCAATGAATGGAGGTGGAGGAAATTACAGTGTTGTATCACCTATGCTACCTACATTTAATACTCGTTCTACAATTGACTATAGCATTGACAAACTTCAGAATAGAGGTATTGTAAGAACTGTGTATTTTTCATTGTTTGACAATATCCGAAAAGCATTAAAAGATATTGGTGCTAAAATGTCTGATGAAGATGAATCAAAACTCACTAACACATTAACTCAAGTTGCTAAACACGAAGTAGAAATGGCTAAAATGGCTACTATGTTAAACACTTTTGTTAAAATTGCTCATATTACAGGTGTTCCACCAATCTATCGTTTTAATACACAGAAACTTCGCCCTGTTAGTTTGAGAGACCTTGATAGTTCTAATTTGAATGATTTTGTAGGTCATCACATCCAGAACCTAAATACTCAAATTAACAAAGGTAATAATGTGATGAACGTTAATCACACTAACCTGTTCAGAACACTTGTTAAATTTGTTAATGAACTTAATGTTCTATATGGAGGCATTCCTGTCAATGTTGTTAAAAATACTCGTGAATCAAATCAACTTGTTGATATTGATGCATAAATTAAATTTTTTATTGTATAAATAACGTATATAATTTTATAAGATAATATTATATATGCCTGCAGGTATCATACAACTTGTAGCAACTGGTAAAGAAAATTTATTTCTTACAAATGATCCACAAATAACATTTTTTAAAATAATATATAGAAGACATACTAACTTTTCACTAGAAGATATAGACCAATATTTCACTCACGAAATTAATTTTGGAAAAAAATCATCCTGTAAATTATCAATATGTGCAGATTTAATAAATAAGGTATGTTTAAAAATAGTATTACCTGAAATATTAAAAACAAATAATAATACCAAATTTGCGTGGATAAAAAATATAGGTCACGCAATGATTAAAAGTATAGAAGTTGAAATTGATGGAAAAATTATAGATACACATTATGGTGAATGGATGTATATATGGAATTGTTTAACAAATAATAATACCGATGATGGTTTTAACAAATTAATTGGTAATATTCCTGAATTAACTGATTTTACAGAAAGTAAACAATCATATGAATTATTTATTCCATTGTATTTTTGGTTTTGTCGTTCCACAGGTTTATCATTACCTATAGTTAATTTACAATATTCAGATGTTAGAATAAATTTAGAATTATATGAAATTGAAAAATGTTGTATAATTTTACCTACACATTATATTAAATGTGATTGTAATATTGATAATTTTATTCCTAATGAATATATTTATCAAAATGACAGATATGGAATTTTTTCACATTATGATATTGTTGAAAAAAAACTATTTTATACACCTATAACAAAAGACAAATTTATAGGTTATGAACCTGAAATATCTGTTTTAACAAATAAAAAACCAAATAATTATATAATAAGTGGTTCTACTTCTGGTTTCAGCACCAATCCAGAAATTAATAGTAAATCATTAATAACTATCAATATGTCTCTAAAATACATAAAACTTAAAGAATGTTATTTGTTAGTTACATATGTGTTTATAGAAAATGATGAAAGAGTTAAATTGGCAAAATCAAAAAAAGACTATTTAATAGAACAGTTATATTACACACCTAATATATCTATTGATAATAATAATACTAGAGTGTTATTAAACATAGACCAACCCTGTAAATTAACAGTATGGGTATCACAACTTGATTATATAAATGATTTTAATGATAGATTTAATTTTACAGATAATTATGATGAAAAATTAGGTAATTCATTATTTATTAGTGAAACAATTAAATTAAACTCACAAATTAGAACATCTACTAAAATTCATAATTATTATCAATATGTTCAACCATTACAATATACACAAAATTATTTACCAAAAGGAGCTGGTATGTATTCTTTCAGTTTGTTTCCTACTGATTTTATACCTTCTGGTACTACAAATATGAGTCAAATTGAATTAATAGAATTAAATATTAAAATGAATGACAAAGTTAATATTAAAAATAAAGTAAAATTTCGTTCATATTCATTATGTTATAATGTATGGCGAGTAGAAAGTGGTTTAAGTTCGTTAATATTTATTAGATAATTTTAACATTTGCAACAATTTTTTAAAGGTCTGAAAATATCTTTATCTAATTGCAATACATTTGCGTATTTTTTAACATTACACATATCAGGAATACGAACACGTAAAACAGTAGATTGTATATTTGAATCATCATATGACAAGAAAGGTGATGAACCTGTAGTAATATCATAAGAACCTTCAAAATTAACACGTTCTAATGGATTACCACTAAAAGCATCATTACCAATATATCTAATAGTACAAGGTATTGTTACACATTTTAGGGCACATCCTTCAAAAGCATAATCACCTATAGTGACACATTTAGGGAATTCAACTTCTTTGAGCTCGTCGCACAAATAAAACGCTAGACTACCTATAGTGGTACATTTAGGGAATTTAACTTTTTCGAGATCACCACATCTACTAAACGCATTATTACCTATTGTGGTACAACTAGGGAATTCAACTTTTTTGAGAGCATCGCATAATCGAAACGCATTTCCACCTATAATGATACATTTAGGGAATTTAGCTTCTTTAAGAGAATCACAATCTAGAAACGCATAACCACCTATTGTGGTACAACTAGGGAATTCAATTTTTTCGAGAGCACTGCAAGAATTAAACGCATATTCACCTATTGTGATACATTTAGGGAATTCAACTTCTTCGAGATCACCACATATATCAAATGCTCCATAACCTATTATAATACATTTAGGAAATTTAACTTCTTTGAGAGTACCGCATGATTGAAACGCAAAATCACCTATAGTTAAACATTTAGGGAAACTATTTGATGTAATTTCAGTAAGACCACTATTTTTAAACGCCTGATAACCTATGGATAAACATTCTGGTAAAACAACTGTTTTAATATTTGTGATACCATTAAATGCTCCATCATAAACAGCAACTACTCTACGACTTTTACTTGATGGATCAGTAGCATATGACACATCCAAATTAATATCACCTGTTACTAATGTAGTACCTATTATAGCACATGTATCATCATTTATAATCGCGTAAATTATACTATAACCTGTATAATTAAATGTAAATGTATTTAATGGGGTTGAAACTGTCAACGGACCAAGTTTATTAGGTACATCCGGTAATTCTACTAACTGTTTCTGTAAATTGTCTAACTGTTGTTGTTGTCGTTCAATGTCTCTCTGTAAATGTTCTCTTCTAAAATCACTCATAAAATATATTATGTTAATACATTTATTATATTTATGTACTAAAAAAATTGATTTTATAACAATATGAATATTATATATTTTATTCATATTAAAAATCAAACACATACATAAAATGTCCACTGTTGAACAAATGCCTGCTTCATTTACAGTCCAAGAATTAGAAATTCTGGAACTTGTTAAAGGTAAATTTGAAATATGGAACACATCTATGGCAGAAACATTTAAAGATGATATGATTAAAGACATCAATCTTCTTACTGCTTCGTGGGCATTACTTGCACACACTGAATTTCTATTTTTAAAATGTGATAGATACAAAGGAAACATTGTAATTATACGTAGATTAATTGAAACTGGTTTTATTGAAATTGCATCTAATATTTTAAGACTACCTACAATGAAAAAAGGTATTCCTCATCAATTAATAACCAATATTCATTATGTGAGTACAGACAAGAAAAATTTTAATCCTTATGTAAATATTAAATATCTAGAAATGGATTGTCTTGTAAATGAAGCATCTGCATGGACTTTAGTTAAATGGATAAATGCTCAACTTCGTGCTGGTATCAATAAATGTTATAATTTTTTACCTGATACTGAAATTGTATCTTACAAAGATATTAAACAAGGTGTCAGAGTTAGAACACCTGAAGGAAGTTCATATAATAATTATACATCTGAACTTTTAGTAAATATTATTGATATTCTCAGAGAAAAGTATAACAAAATGTTGATAACTAATATTGATTTTTCACAAGCATATAACCAAGCAAATGCTATCAAAAAACAATTAGTTCATGAACGACTTACACAAAAAAGTATTGAACGTGCTCAAAAAATGAGAGAAGTTTTACCAGAAGTTCTTCCATTGAAAGTGCTTAAATCACAAGTTTCTAAACAGTTATCACAAGTTAAAGAACAATATACTAAACCACAAGTTACGGAACCACAAGATACTAAACTACAAGATACTAAACTACAAGATACTAAACTACAAGATACTAAACTACAAGATACTAAACTACAAGATACTAAACTACAATATACTAAACTACAAGATACTAAACTACAAGATAATAAACCACTAGTTAAAGAACCTATTAAATCTGTGTGGAAGGTTTTACCAAAAGTAGAACAAAAAGTTGAACCTGAAGTAGTAAAAAACAATCTAGATAATCAAATTCTAGATAATCAAATTCTAGATAATCAAATTCTAGATAATCAAATTCTAGATAATCAAGTTCTAGAACCATATGATGATTTTGATAAACTTAAAGCAGAATTCAGACCTGTTAAATCTAGAAGATCAAATAGATACTGAAAATTTTAATTATATTTTTTTATATACGATTATATTAAATGTCTGGTGGTGGATTAATAAATATAGTGTCAAATTCTACAAGTGATATATTTTTAACAGGTGATCCACAAATAACTTTCTATAAAATGTCATATAGAAGATATACAAATTTTTCTATTGATACTATTGATTTACCATTTAATAATTCTATATCTTTTGGAAATGAAACAGAACTAATTGTTAATCGTTTTGGTGACTTAATTAGTAAAACAGGTCTTCATATAACTATCCCATCTATTGAAATAACAAAAAAAGATGTTGGTATTGATATCACTAATTTACGTCCAATAGATAATCCACTGTATCTAAAAAATTACAATGATATTAAAAACATATATATGAATATTATGTCAAACATATATAAAATTGTTTATAAAGGATACCAATCTATTAATGTATCATATTTATCTATTAGACAAGATGTTAAAAATTATGTTAATAGTTATTATACTACAAATAATAAAAAAATTATAAAATTATTAGATGAATACAATGAATTATTAACTAATTACAAACTAGATTATCGTTTATCAAATTTATGGTATATTATAACACATATTAACTATGATAGATTGGTAGATAATGTTATAATAAAAGAAGTTATGTTAAAAGAATTACAATACGGTATCGAGAAATGCAGAGAAGTACAAACATATTTTTTTAATTCTTATCAAAATTTTAAAAAACAAAAGGAGCAGTTTTATGACAATAATATTAAATCTGCATGGACTAAAAAACTTGGTCATTCAATGATTGATTATATTGACATATTTATAGGTGGAAAACGTATAGATAGACATCTAGGTATATGGATTGATATATGGAATGATTTAGTTTATAAAGAAACACAAATTGACTCGTATAATAATTTAATAGGTAATATTGATGTTTTAACTAATTTTAATATTATTAAGAAACCATCATATGACATTTATGTTCCTATGAGTTTTTGGTTCAATAAATATTATGGTTTAGCATTTCCTTTAATAGCAATGCAATACAATGATATTCATATAAATGTAAAATTAAGAAAATTTGAAGAAGTTTTTTACACAGAAAAAATATATAAATGTTATGTAAATGATCTTCCTAAAAATTTAACAGCATCTATGATTGATTTTATTAGAAAAGAAAGTAAATTTACAATAACAGATATTGAAGAAACTAATATATATTTACAAGATATATGGGAGAACAATAATTATAGTTTGTCTGGTAATATAATTACTGACTATATATTTTTAGATAATAATGAAAGAAAACGATTTGCACAATCAGGGCACGAATATTTAATTGAAACTAATCAAAATAGTATAACTGAAAATGTTTCTACAAATGATTTTGATATAGTATTTGACCAATTCAAAAATCAATGTAAAGAAATTGTTTGGGCAACTACACAGAACTGTTTAACAACTAACACTAATGGTTCAACAGAATGTCAATGGTATAATTACAGTAATAGAGGTAAAAATCCTATAACTACTACACAACTTAATTTAAATGGACACGTTAGATTACAAAAACAAAATAGTAATTACTACAATAACTATCAACCATATGTTTATCACAAAAGAAGTATTCCAAAAGGTATTAATATGTATAGTTTCTGTTTAGAACCATTACAACATCAACCTTCAGGTGCTTGTAATTTTACTGTTATAGATGATATTAGAATGTTTTTAACAATTGATAATACATATTATAGATATATTAACAAACAACTATATCCTCACGACTTACACATTAATTTTGATATTATTATTAATAATCCTAATGAACTATTAGAGAAAATGGATTATGAATTTTCATTATTTACAATTAATAAATATACAAATGAAAATGTAACATATGATACTGATACAAAAACAATAAAAGAAATGTTGTTTCATTCTGAAAAAACTATTAAGGTTTATAATATGTTAAAACAAGGTATTAATTTAATCGAATTAAATGATTATAGACAAATATATTTAAAAACAGATGCCACATTTTATGCATTTAATTCAGCATTAAATATTTTACGATTAATTGGAGGTTATGGGTCTCTTGCATATTCTGGAAATGTTTAAATCCTTGAAGATTTAAAATGCCGATTTTTTTTAATATATAAATAATTATATATTAAATGTCTAAACACAAAAGTGAAGATTATAAAATTACGGCAGTTAAATATTATTTAGAAAACGACACTAATTATACAAAAACTTGTGATATTTTCAAGTGTTCTGAAAGAAGTTTGAAAAGATGGATTGAAAGATATGAAGAGTTAGAAGAAATTAGAAGGTAATTTGAAAAAGTATGAAAATGAAATTTGGGAATTCTTTTTTAGAACTGAAAGACAATGTTTTAAGAAACCTAAATATACTTTTCATCATATGATAGAAACTGATGGAGTAAGTTGTTCAATTTTGATGTTAAGAAATGATTTAATTGGCAAAAGAATACCTATTACTAAAATAGGTTCAAATGCAGAACAATATATTGATGAACTAACTGATTATACCAATATTAAAGATAAAAAGATTGTAGCAATTGATCCGAACAAGGCAGATTTAATTTATTGTGTTGATAATGACAATAAAGAAGCAAATGAATTTAGATATACACAGGATAGTAGAAGAAAAGAATGTAAAATAAAAAAGTATTCAAAAATTATATTGGAATTTAAAAAAGAAAAAGTAGAAGGAAAAACAATAATTGAATATGAAACAGAATTATCAAAATTAAACAGAAAAACATTAATTATAAAAGATTTCAAGGAATACATAAAAAAGAAAAGTGAAATAAATAACAAGTTATACAAGTTTTATGAAAAATATTTATTCAGAAAACTTAAACTAAATGGATATATAAATAAAAAGAAACATGAACAAAAAATGATAAATAATTTCAAAAAAATATTTGGAAAACCTGAAGAAGTAATTATTACGATTGGTGATTGGGAGCAAAAGAAACAAATGAAGTATAAGGAAGCAACTAAAGGAATTGGTATGCGTAAATTATTTAGACAAAATAATTATAAAGTATATTTAGTTGATGAATTTAGAACAAGTTGTATGTGTTCAATTTGTAAAGATGAAACAGGAAGATGTGAAAAATTCCAAGTAAGAGAAAATCCCAAACCATATAAAAGTGGTAATGTCTTAGTCCATGGGTTACTCAAGTGTAAAACTTGTAATAATGTATGGAATAGAGATGTAAATAGTGCCACAAATATATATAGAATTGCAAAAAATGCAATTAATGGATTAGAACGACCAAAATATTTATGTAGAGAAAAGAAGGATGAAAATGTGAAAGTAGAAAAACCTAAAAAAGAGAAAGTTAAAAAAGTCGTTCAAAAGAAAGCCAAAAATCAGTTAAGGTTGTCGCCTTAACAAAATCATAATTTACACGCTCTGCAACGGGCAAACCTTGAATATTTTTTTTGTTGAGTAAAATCGGCATTTTAAATCTTCAAGGGTGTAAAATAAGTTAGTTTATATATTATACACATATTATAATATATATGGCCAGTGGCAGTATTTTACAATTAGTAGCAAAAGGTATAGAAGACATATATATAACAGGCGATCCTCGTATAACGTGGTTTAAAACATTATATAGGAGACATACCGAGTTTTCTATGACAGATGTTTCTATAAATATTAATGGTAATTCACCTATGGAATTTGGAACAACACATACAATTAAACTTGGTAATATTGCAGATAAACTCAATAGATTAGCATTAGTTGTAGATATACCTTCTGTTGAAGTAATACCTAAAAACATAACTGTTGGTAATTTAAAAAAATATGTAGAGGATATTGAAGATTTTGATAAAAACTTTTTTAAATATTACAAAAATGATGATGAAATAGTATTAGATGACTTTTTTAAGGAACTTGTTAAAACAGTTAATAAAACAAATATTAAGTATAAAAAATTTTCTTTATTTCTCAAAGAATTAAATAATAATGGAACAATATATGATGTATATAAATATTTTGATAATTTAGAAACAGAACATTTACATAAAACTCTTTTTGATTTACAATTTTATAATGAAAAAGTATATACTGTTGATGAAATACATAATAAAATATATTCTTATTTATTAGAAAATATATTACAGTGTAATAAAGATGTTTATGAAATTATTAAATATGAAATTGATTTTTATGATTTAATTAACAGAATAGGTGATATGTCTGTTTCTGACATTAATATATATGATTTTTTTATGAGTTTTTTTAATAAAACTGATACAACTCTATCTCAAAGTATAACAATTAATTATCTACAGAATAATTACAAAAATATTAATATATTAAATATTACAAAATCATTAAGAGATATTAGTAATGATATATTATTTATTATTCAAGAACATTTTATTAATTACATAAATGATTTTAAACAAATGTTATGTCTAGTTAATAATAAGATTAATAAAACATATACTGTATTTGATGATATTACTACACAAACAGTGTATGATTTTAATTTTATAACAGATAAATTTAAAAACAAAATAAATGATGTTAAACATACTATTGATAAATTAACATCTATAAATATATTTAATAATGAATTACTAGAAAATATAAGAAATTATTGTGACAAACATAATATAGACATATATGTATGTGATACAGTTATAGTTAATAAATTGTTAAATTTTATATCTCATTATTTTGATGTAAAATTTAATGATGACAATACATATGATATAGATATTGAATATCCTACAATTATATATATACATTCTAATAATTACGAACAAATTAATGTACTAATCAAAAAAATTATAAAACAAAAACCTATTTATTATGATTTATTTGAGAATACTAATAATGAACTATTTATTGAAACATTATCTGATATAACTGTTCTTAATGATATTAATTGTTTCAAAATATTGTTGTATATATATTTTTTAAATTATAAAATCCAGAATGTTTATGAAACATTTTCTGATAACATTAAATGTGATGAAACATATATAGACAAATGTTTATGTTCTTGTGATTTGTCAAAAGAATTGTGTAATAATATAATCGAAACATACAATTCTCTAATACAAAAATATAATGAAAATAAATCAATATTACTAAACATTGAATATGATAAAAATGTTATTATGAATTATGAAGTAGTTGAAAAATATTTTAGTATTTATACAAATAATAATATTAAATCAGATATATTAGAATATATTAAACCATTTAAAACAATTGGAAACATTTTATATGATACTGATAATAATTCATTATCTAAAACACTATATGATAGCAATATATTTGATATTTATAGAAAGATAATCGGTTCATATATGTCCATAGATACTAATACATTTGTAGAACTAGTTAAAGATGAAATATTGTCAGTCCAATTTTTAGAACCATTAATTAATTACAAGAATAGTCTAGACAACATATATAATATTGTTGAAAATAATTTTACAAATAAAGAAATTGTTTTAAATGCATTGTCTATATCAAATAATACTAATAAATCGTATATTAAATATGTTAATAGTTTATTGATATTACTAAACAAGGATTTTACAAAAAATATTTCAGAAGAAATAGAAAAAATAATGTCATTAATGTTATCAATCAATGTTGAAAAAGATATGGATATAGTTAAAAGATTGTATATTAAAGATGAAATTAAAAATATCTACGAATTTAAAACATTATTATATTCCAAACACACTGACATATCTATTACATGTAATGATTTAAGAAATAATATATGTTTTTTATTAGATGAATTGAAAAATAGTAATATATGTTTCTTTAAAAATAACAACAAAAATAATATTGATACTAGTAATATAACCGTTAAAGATGTTAATGATGTAATTTTATTTGTTTTAGATAAAATATATAACTATATATTAACTTTCTTAAACTTAACAAATAATAATGATTTATGTTATGTAATTGATACTAAAATAAAAGATTTATTAAGACAAATGAAAAAAATAGCAAATATAGATAAATATAAAACAAAAAACAATTATGTTTTTACAGATAATGAAACATATATAGGTTCTGAATTATATACAATATTAATGAAAACAAAAAAACCGTTAAGTGCATGGACTAGGTATTTAGGATACAGAATGATTGAAAATGTTTCTATAATTATTGATGGTGTAGAAATAGACAGTCACGATTCATATTTAATGTTATTATTACATAAATTATTTGATGAAACTGGTCATATTAGAGGAATAAATGAAATGTTAGGCAATACAGAAGATATGTACGAGTTAAATGAATTTCCTAAACCAGCAAAACAATTATTCATAAAATTCTTCTTCTTTTTCTGTAAAGATATTGGTAATAGTTTATCATTAATTAATATGTTATATTCAGATATTAGTATAAAAATTAAATTAAGAAAATTAGAAGAATTGTTTTACATTGAAAATGGGGTTTTAAAAAAACCTGTTACAATTAAATGTCACTTATTAGGTAATTACATATATTTAGAAAAAGAAGAAAGATTAAAAATTGTTAGAACAAAATCAGAAAGTTTAATTGAACTATATCAATGTAGTGAAAAACTAATAAAAACATACAATGATATTAATAATGGTATTCTAAAAATTAAATACAATTTTAATGATCCTTGTAAGTATCTATTATGGAAAATATATGTAGATAAACCATATGAAAACGATTATAATAAAAACATATTATGGGACATTGATAAAAATAATATTGTTGATGAAATAATGTTTTTTTTTGATGGTAAAACAAGAGAGTCGTGGAAGTCATATAACTATTACCAGAATTTAACACCATATAATCGACAGATTAGAACATTGGACAAAAACGAATTTATTTACTCATTTTGTTTATTTCCTAGAATGTTACAACCTTCAGGAACAACAAATTTGAGTTTATTAAATGATATAGATTTATGTTTAAAATTAAATGATACATTAATTGAAAATATGAAAAAGAATAACTATAAAATAAGAATATATATGTGGGCATGCACATATAATATATTTGTTAATATTAGCGGTTTTGGTGCATTAAGATTTTTTAGTTAATTTATAATTACTAAATTCTACAACAAGCATAACTTTTAGTTGGTCTATCCAAATCATTCAACACCATATAATCAGTTGAAACATTTTCTTCAGGTATAATTTTTACTAATTTTAATTTAGTAACCATATTTTCAAATATCTCATTTAATTTAGGTGAATAAATATTTGTTTCATAAAACGGTAGTCCGTATTTTTTTGCAAAATCTAAACCTTCTTCATAATCTACAACACGTTGATATTCCAAATCTGTTTTATTACCTATAATTGTAATATTTATAAATGGTTCTGCTTTAATAATTTCATCATACCAATTTTGTAAAGACAGAAATGATTTTCTATTTGTAATATCATATACAATTAAACAACATTTAGCATCTCTATAATACATTTTTGATATAGACCTGAACATTTCTTGTCCTGCAGTGTCCCATATGTGTAATTTATATTTAATATCATCTATAGTAACATATTTTACAGCAAGTTCTATACCAATAGTCATATCATATGTTAGTTCTGTTTTATTACTAATATATTTTGATATTATATTAGATTTACCAACAGATGCATCGCCTATAACAAGAAATTTAATTATATAATCATAATTACGTAACGACATATATAAATATGATTGATATAATAATATTTATTAGACATATTGATAAATATCATTAGTCAGCATAATATAGTATTTATCACATCTTAAATAAATACCAAATCCAATCAATATAACTAATAATATGATTAACATGGTATGATATTTTACTGTATCTGATGCACCAAGAAATAAAATTAATGATAATACTCCAAACAATATAAAAATTAGCAACCATTTACTGTATTTAAAACGTAATATATAACCAGGATAATCATCTTTGTTACATTCATCTTTCTTTTTACAAGCGTCAATTTCTTTTATAGCAGTATTATATGCAGTTCTAGCTGACTCTAAACTAGATAATAAATTATTATATTGTTGTTCTTGAGCTAAACGAACAGTGAAATTTTTTTTAATCATTATAATTTTATAATACATAATAAAAAATTATATGTATATATAATATTAAAATAAAAATGTCAGGGTCAGGAGCAACAGCAACACCAGCAGATAAATTTAATGTAACATTCAACAAAAATCATGCAATAATAATAATAATATCATTACTTATATTAAGTTTATTATCATTTGGATTAAATATAGGATTATATGGTAATACCACAAATGATTTCGTAAAAGAATGTAAAAACCCATCTAAAGATTGTAATTTTTTAAATAAAGAAGGTAATAAACTTATATGCCCTTCCTGTAGTATTCCTGATGTTAAAGTAGGTGACATTGAATATGAAGAACAACCAAGAAATTGTTTAATCAAAAAATCGAACGCATTTAAAGATCATGTTGCTAGTACAGGATATTGGTATGTGGGTCTAGCCATATCATTTTTATTGTATATTGCGTTTTTTGTGTTTTTTTATATGTATAAAATAAAAAAACCAGTAATAGTAACAACATAAGCGATCCCATAATCAGTATAACACTTACATAGTATTTATTATAGTAATACTTATATTCTGACTGATTTAAACAGCATCACTTTTACAATTGTATATATAATATAATGAATATGACATACATAAACCATACAAAACCATAATAAAAATATTAATATTGTAAAATCCAATTACATTTAATAATTGTGTATCATTATTATTTATAGGATTAATTTCTGATTGAGTTAATTTTGAACATTCATTCCAATCATAATCACTTGACATATTTTCTATTTGTGGTGGACTTGGTGGACTTGGTGGACTTGGTGGACTTGGTGGACTTGGTGGACTTGGTGGACTTGATTGACTTGATGGACTTGATGGATTTGATGGAGTTTTTTTACATGGAGGACATTTTTTAGCAACATTATTATCATCACCCTGACATATTATAGGTTGTATATCTAAACCATATTTACATACTTTGTTGTTAGCGATATCATCAGTTATTTCACGTGAAGAAAAATATGATATTAAACTGAATACTAAAAAGATTAGTGAAATAACTATATATGATATAAACCATATTTTTTTTTCTGTTTTTGTAAATTCAACTATTACTTCATCAGAAGATGCCATAACTATATATTATATATTTACAAAAAATTGAAATATATATTATATTAATATTTTATATGTAATTGTTATAAAAAACACTAGTTATTATAACAATGCCAACATTTTTAGAGGAACTTGACAATTGTCTAATTGATGACATCTTAAATATGTTATATGGTTATTATCTAGATATAGGTAAAACTATCAAAATAAACAATATTAAATATACTGTTTTAGATACAATTAATATCAAAGTTGGTTCAGAATTTAAAAATGATAAAATTATGATATGTTTACTTTACGGCAATATATTAATTGTTGGTGTTGATTCACCATATATATTTAAAATAAAAGATGACGATGGAAATTTTAACAGTATAGTTATTTTACCAAAAAAAATTGTATTTGAACAATAATAATTATTATATTTTTCAAATATATATGAAATACATTGTTAAACATAACAATATTATTTTAGAGAAAACGGATGATTGTATAGCACCTGTTAAACATTTATCATTGCTTTATCCAAATGCTAAATATGTTTCACTAATTGTAGATGAAAACAAGTTGTTAGATGATAGTTTTGATGAAGGTTTGTTTATAATATCAGACATTAAAGTTACCAAACTTGTTAGAAAAGAAAAGAAAACTATATATGGTTTCATATACAATAGTTATGAATATGTAATTCGTATTATTGATACTATGTATTTAGAAGAAACAATAGATACTCATATATTTAATCAAATAGGTGTTTATTGTATGGGAAACCAATATGACAAAATTGAAGAAATTATTAACAATTCAATCATAGATAAAAATGTTAGAGAAGAAAATATATATATAATTTCAGATAATCTAAATGCATGGACATTCAAATATCCACTCAGTTTTGTTTATGATGTTTTAGATGAAGAAGTTTTACACGCAATAGTTCCTCCTAATTTTGATATAATGAATAATACCTTTAATATTAAACGTATGTTAGTATTTGATAATTGTTTAACATATAAAAACATTAAACATAATAAATTTATCGAACTGTTAGACAATTATATTAAAAAAAATATTTCAATAATTGTTATAACAAATGATAATAATATAAATGAAATCTCTTTAAAATTTACATATATTATAAATAATATATAATGAGTAATTACAAATTTAGATATATATTTATTGGTGATTCGAATAGTGGTAAAAGTAGTATTATGAAAAGATATGTAGAACATACATATAATTGTTCTGAACCTTTAACACTAGGTATAGAATATGGTATAAAAACTATTATGTATGATAACAAAAATATAAAACTAATACTTTGTGATACGTCTGGACAAGAACGTTTTAGGTCTATAACACGTTCATATTATAAGAATGTTTTAGGTGCAATTATTGTTTATGATATAACTTCTAGAAAAAGTTTTTTATCTTTACACGAATGGATACAAGACATTAATGATAACACAGATAATGTTGTTATGTTCTTGGTAGGCAATAAATGTGATTTAGAAAAAAGAAGACAAGTTAGTTATGATGAAGGATTAGAACTTTCTAAAAAACATAATATGTATTTTATTGAAACAAGTGCTAAGAATGATGTTAATCTATTTGAAATTATGGATATATTTGATATAATGACAAAAAATATTTATAATAAAGTTGTATCTAAAGAGTTATTATATGATGTAGATATTAGTGATAACATAACAATTGATACTAAAAAGAATATTTCTAAAAAATGTTGTTAAAATATGTATATATAATATAGAAATGGCAGAAAAAAGTTTAAGCGATGATTCAACTTTTTGTGGATTAAAAAAATGGTTTCATCATTTGATAGAAAAATTAGGTTGGTTATTGACAAATGAAGAATTAAGTGAAAATAAAAAAGAACATTACAAAGAACAAATAGATATGTGGTTAGAAAAAATTAATTTTATCAAAAGAATTAATATTACTGATTTAGAAAAACACGACATTAAAGTTATGGAAAGACGATTAATTTTAGCAAAAGTTTGTATAGGTTATAGAAGTAATAATGTGTCTAATGGTAAAGTTTCTGAAGTTTCTAAAGTTTCTGGAGTTTCTAAAGTATCTAATGGTGAAACTTCTAATGGTATAACATCTAATGGTGAAACTTCTAATGGTATAGCATCTAATGGTATAGCATCTAATGGTGAAACTTCTAATGGTAAAGTTTCTGGAGTTTCTAAAATTTCTAAAGTTTCTAAAGTCTCTGAAACTTCTAATGGTGAAGTTTCTAAAATTTTTTCTGAACCATCAAACATATTTGGAGGAAAACCAAAAAGAAAAAATTCTAAAAAGAAATCATCAAGACGTTCTAGAAAAGGTTCTAGAAAAAGTTCTAGAAAATATTAACAACACTATTTTATTTAAATTCTGATTACAATATATAAATGTCAGTTCTATATATTGGTTTGTTTTTAATTATTTTATATATGATATTTTACAAAAAATATTATCATTTAAATGAATGTGAAAGTATGGATGTGGATAAAATTATTGTATTTAATCAACCGTGGAATATGACATCAAGGCACACACGTAATATGTCATATGATATCAGAGGTGATGTAGAAAACCCATATTTTGAAACTGGTCCGTGGAACAATTCTTCATTGATATAATAATTATTTATTTACTATAATTTTATTTCTCTATTATATACTATGAAATATCATTATACAAAAACAAAATATAATATAAATGTTCAATACAAAGATATTAATGAATTAATAATACCAATACATAATAGAGATTTATGGATAATATATTCAATTGACAATAAATATATAGCATTAGATAAATGTGTATTTTGTTCACAAGAATTAATTATATCACACGAAATATTAAAACACAAATATGATTTTTTTACTTTTACTAAAGAAACCATATGGTTAAATGATATTATGAAAAAATATAATATAGAAGATTGTTTAATTATTAGTAATAGATTATATTTTTTGGAATCATTATTGTATTTTAAAATAGGTAAAATTGGTATTATGCCTGTTTATATACAAGAATATTATTTAAATCATTATATTTATAATTTATCAACTATACATTATAAAAATAAAGATAAATTTATAATTGAATATGATGGCACATCAAATAGATATAATAATATTATTTTTGCTCTTCAATCAGGAAAATATAATTTAACCCTATATGAAATATTAAAAACATTAAATATATTAAAAAAAGGTGGTAATATATTATTTAGTATATATATTGGTAATGAACCTGAACTACTTCAATATACTATTCAAGTACTGTATATATTAAGTACTAGTTTCGAAAAAATTGATTATTTACATAACGACGCTAGTGCTGAATCACCTTTTTTAAAAAATATGTGTATTTTTCATAATTATAATGGTACTCATAATATATTAGATGAAATTATTTATAAACTAATGGAAATTCAAAATACCGATGAAAATAATATATTAGTTAATGTTATAGATGTGGATTATGATGATAGTTATGTTAAATTTATAAAACAATTAAATGCCAAATTAAGTATATATCAACCAAAGTTTTTAGAAAAATATAATAAGAAAAAAGAGTCAATTGATTTTTTGTTTTCAAATAAGTTTGTTACTAAATTTTATGATGAATTCTATAATATATTTTTTTATAAATCATTGAATGCTTCTATTAAATTATGTGAAAAGGCAAATCTTGAAATTATTAATAGATATAAAAAAATTGATATACAATTTAGAAAAAAAATAGAAAATGAAATTTTACAATCACCTAATATTAAAAATTACGATACAATATATAACATATCAGATAAAAAAAAAATGAATTATTCATACACACATTTATATCAAAAATTTTTAATAAGTCAAGGTAGTTATGAAATAATGAAAATATATATATCTTTAAGAGATAAAAAAAAAATTTTAGACATTATAGAGAAAATAAGTATGTCTGATTATGTTGTTTCATATTTATCAAAATCACTAAAATTTATTAAAATTTATGAATTAATAAGTAATTTTAAATTAATAGATACCAAAAAAATAATTAAATCTGTACATATATGTGAAAACAATAATGACGCTGTTTTAGCAATAAATCATTATTATAAGCAATACAATAATACAGACGAATTGATATGGAAGATATATCTGAAAGGAAATAATAAAGTGATAAGTAATAAACATTTATTATTTGATGATAATGATAATTATGATATAAGTTCAGATAAAACAATTAGATATATTACAGAAAATTATAAAAATATTGATATATGTACATTTGATGCTTCTAAAGATGAAAAATATATATTGATTACACAAATATTTATTTGTTTATTGATATTAAAAATAGGTGGTAATGCGATATTTAAAATATATATGAGTAATATTGATGACACAATAGCAGGGTATATCAATGTTTTGAATTCATATTTTGAAGTTTTATATTTTTCAAAATCAAAAGTAGATTATTTTGAAAGTCGTGAAATATATATTGTTGCGAAAAATAAAAAAAATAATATTGATGAAAAATATTTCCATAAACAATTAGAATATGTTAGTAAAAAAGAAATAAAGTATTCGACACTTGATATAAATCTTGTAATAAATGACCCTATTTATTTATTGATAAGTAAAATAATATATGACCCTCTTATCTTAATATTAAAACAAGAAATTAGAAATTTATTTGTTATTCTTTATTGCTGTGATAATGACACATTTGATATCTCTGTCAATAAAGAAAATAAAAAAAAATTCATCAAAAAATGGTTAAATATATATGGATTTCATTTATGAGGATTTATTTTATCATATCCAAATAATTTAAAATCCTTGTCATAAACATCATTTATCAAATCAATTAATTCATTTGAAAAATCATTTACAGTATAAGGTGCACTTGCGGGTTTTGAATTAGTTTTTTCTAATATAACATTCTCTAAATTATACATTTTCATTAAGTCATAAAATTCTTTTTCTAAATTTTCAAAACGTAAAATATGTATTTTGCTTGTATCATCTACATATTTATATTGTTCTACATAATGACATTTAGGAAATTCTTCACTTCTATTTTTTATTTTTCTTATTAAATAACTATTCATATATGTAACTGTCATATAAAAATTACTAACACCGCCCCATTTACAATAATATTCAGATAATATACGTGTATAAGGATTTCTTACAATAAGAAACCAGTCATATTTGTCTCTTATTTGTTTATCTATTTTTATAAATGGTATATGCCAAAATCCATATTCTTTATGAAATCGACCCCATTTAATATTTTGTTTAATACCTGCATTTTCAATAGATGTTCCTGCAGTTTTTGTTATATGGATAAATTTTAGTTCTTTATTAGACGTATTCATTATAATAATAATTGAAAATTAAAATGTTTGATATATCTATATATAATATATATAAATTAACCAATTAACCAATTAACCAATTAACCAATCAATACAATTTAGATATGTTTTTTCCTGATATGATAGAAATAGTATTAAGCAGTTTGTCTGATACAGATACAAATTGTTTTCTACAAATAAATAAAGAAATATATACAACATTTAATAAAAATTTTAGACAAATAAGTCTATCACAAGAAAACTCTTTTAGATATCTTTCTGATATGAGTTATAGAAATTACATAGATAGTTGTTTAACAGATAACAAAAAACAATTAACATTAAATTTAAAACATTCAAATTGTAGTAATTATATGTGTAATTTATATGATGAAGTACAATCGCTATCTCTTACAAAAGTTTATATGAATGGTTGTAACTATTATGGCTATATGTTAATGGAAGAAGCATTTTATGATACAGAAGAACCTAATATTTTATCAGTAGACCATCCATCTCAACGAAATATTATAAGACAGTTAAAATATTTTTGTGATATTGATTGTGATTATGATATAGATTATATAAAAAAAGAAAATAATAGTTCATTTGTCACATTAACATCACCATTAAAGTTTAAAATAATAGGTGAAATTGTTGAAATATATTTAAATGAATTAACGAAAAGTAGTATAATTGATATGAAAATAGCTTTTAACAAATGTTTAAAACGACCATTTCCTATAGAAAATGATGATAAGATTTATGCTGAATTAACATCAATTCCAGAACATATTTTGATGTTATTAAATGATATAAAACCAATAGGTATGATAGAATATTATAAAAAAGATGGAAATATTTATGAACACGAAGTAAAACTTTCAGATGAAGGAGAAGCAATATTTGGTATAACTATATATGTTCCATATAATGAAAATAAATATAAGGTATCTATATCAAGTGTTTATAGTGATGATGTTGTTAATTTATAGCATCTCTTGCTAAAAATTTATAGCATCTCTTGCTAAAATTTTATAGCATCTCGTGCTAACCTATCTGCACCATCATTTCCTATTGAATGAACATCTTTTTTACCTGTATGTGCTCTAACATATTTGAATTTAACATTTGATTTATCACTATATAATTCATATAATGTTTTCACCATTTCTTTATTTGGTATGTCTTCTAACCATTTTTTTTCATTACATTTTTTACCATATGTAGTAGCACATCTAATGGCATATACTGAATCAGATACTATTGTATAAAACTGTTTATCTAAATTATCTTTAATAATATCATACAAATAAATCATAGCATATAATTCAGCAGTATTGTTAGTTTGTTTCATACTATAAAAAATTATGATATAATGTGTATTTTACAGCAGTATTATATTAAATAATATAAATTATATCAAAAATGTAATCTTAACACTATTATAAAAAATTATGATAAAATAAAATATTGTTTGTATTTTTCTGAAGTTATAAATTCTGTCCATTTATCATATATTTCAGGATTTTTCATAATGTATTCTTTTGATTTATAATTTGTTTGTTGAGTTGATATCCATATAGCCAATGTTTTGATGTCTTTATTTTTATCACAGTGTGATGGTCTTTTATTATTTTCATCAATATATTTTTTTACAAGGTTTAAATTGCTATGCCATTCCTCTTCATTCGACATAAAATATTTTTTATATTTTTCTGAAGTTATAAATTTTGTCCATTTATCATATATTTCAGGATTTTTCATAAGGCATTCTTTTGATTTATAATTTGTCATTTGATGAGATATCCAACTACACAATGTTTTTATGTCTTTATTTTTATCTGTTTCAGTTGGTCTTTTATTATTTTCATCAATATATTTTCTAACACTTTCAAAATTATTATTCCATTTTTCTTCATTTGATATAAAATATATTTTATACTTATTAGAAGTTATAAATTCTGTCCATTTACAATATACATCAAGATTTTTCATAATATGTTCTTTTGATTTATAATTTGTTTGTTGATTTGATATCCACGCACCCATTAATTTTATTGTATTATTGCTATCGTGCTGTGAAGGTGTTTTATTATTTTTATCAATATATATTTTTATCTCATCAAAATGATTATTCCAAATTTCTTCATTTGACATAAAATATTTTTTGTATTTTTCAGAATTTATAAAATTAGTAAATTTGTCATATATATCTTTATTTTTCATAATTTGTTCAATTGTATTATAATTTGTAAATTGATTTGATAACCAACTGCAAAGTTTTTCACCATTTTTATTTGATGGTCTTTTATTATTTTTATCAATATATTTTTTAACATCTTCTAAATAATTGTTCCATAACTCTTCATTTGACATAAAATATTTCTTATATTTTTCTGAAGTTATAAATACTGTCCATTTATCATATATATCGGAATTTTTCATAATTTGTTCTTTTGATTTATAATTTGTTTGTTGAGTTAATATCCATGAATCCATTATTTTATTATTTTTTGATGATGGTCTTCTATTATTTTCATCAATATATTTTTTTATATCTTCTAAATTATTATTCCATACTTCCTCATTAGACATAAAATATTTCTTGTATTTTTCTGAAGTTATAAATACTGTCCATTTATCATATATATCGGAATTTTTCATAATGTATTCTTTTGATTTATAATTTGTTTGTTGAGTTGATATCCATCTACCCAATATTTTGGTGTCTTTATTTTTATTTTTGCCAGATGGTTTATTATTATTTTTATCAATATATTTTTTTACTTCATTAAATTTATTATTCCATTCCTCGTCATTTGACATAAAATATTTCTTGTATTTTTCTGAAGTTATAAATTCTGTCCATTTATCATATATATCCGAATTTTTCATAATATATTCTTTTGATTTATAATTTATTCCTTGTCTTGTTAGCCATTTACCAATTATTTTTATATTTATTATTTTATCTTCTTCAGATGGTCTTTTACCATTTTTATCAATATATTTTTTAACTTCATTAAATTTATTATTCCATTCATCTTCATTTGACATAAAATATTTTTTATACTTTTCTGAAGTTATAAATTCAGTCCATTTGTCATATATTTCTTGATTTCTCATTATTTCTTTTTTTAATTTATAATTAGTATGTTGATTTGATATCCAATGACTCATTGTTCTTATATTTTCATTTATTTTACTTATTGATGGAAGTTTATTAGTATCATCAATATATTTTTTTATATTTTCAAAATTATTATGCCATAATTCTTCATTTGAAATAAAATATTTTTTATATTTTTCATCATTAATAAAAGCAGTATATTTATTATATGTATCTTGATTTTTCATAATATATTCTTTTGATTTATAATTTTGTTGTTGATTTGATATCCAATTACCCAATGTTTTTGTATCTTTATCTTTTGACGTACTTGATGGTCTCTTCCCATTCTCATCAATATATTTCTTAACTTCTTCTAACTTTTCTTCCCAACTAATACACCTAAATTCTTTCACACCCATAATATACTTCTCCACCAAACCAACATCAGTCTCATTCTTTTTCTTTTCACCTTCCTCAAAAAAACCAATACTATTAACCTTAATTTTATCCTTAAACATTACATCGTATTCTTTAATCCCACTCAATGTCTCCAAAATCTTATCATATTCATCACACCATATAAATATATTTCCTACTTTGAAAGAATTTGATTTATTTATTCTCATACATCTACTCATTCTTTGAATAGTTCTTATTTTTGATTTGGTTGGATATGTTATAAATATACTATCACAACTTGGTATATCAATACATTCATCTAAAATTCTTACACTAAATAACAACTGTATATCATTCTCTTGTTTAAAATCATATAAAACTTTCATTCTTTGTTTTTCTGTATTTGATGCGGTTATTTGGTTAATTCTAATATCCAAACAATAAAATTCATTCAATTTATTCATTGCTTCAATCATTAAATTTATTTCATTGGTGTCTTGACAATATATTATACATTTTTTAGAACCATTGTTAAGCAAACAACTAAAAAAGAAATTACATTTACCTTTTATGACTTCATCAATTTCATAAACAGATAATTCTTCATTTAACTGACTATTATCTTCATGTATGGATGGTAACCATATTTTATAATCTGTAATAAATTTCTTTTCAATCGCTTCATTAAAACTCATTTTATAAAATGTTTCACCAAATATATGTTCTGTATCTGTTATTTCATCTTCTAATTCATATACTCTAGGAGTTGCTGACATAAACATAATTTTATGTTCTGAATTTAGAACTTTATAAAAGTCATCATCTTCATCAATAATATTATTTTTAGACAAATTGTGAAACTCGTCAATTATTATTAATGGATTATCACACTTATCTAAAACTTGTATCAAACAATCAATACTACAAAACGTAGATGATATCAAAAAATATTTATTTGTTTTAATGAATTTTCTAATTTCTTTAACATCTCTACAACCATCAGAACTTACTAATAATGTTTTATTTTCATATCCATATTCAATATACCTATTAAGGTTTTGTTTAGCAAATTCTTTCAATGGACTTAGTATAATGATTTGTTTGAATTTTTGAGAAATTAAATAAGATGTCATTGTTTTACCAGTTCCACAAGGCATTGATAAAATACCTCTATTAGAAATCTCAAAATGTTCTATAAATTTATTAAGTGCTACTTGTTGATAATTATATGGTATATATTTTTCTAAAACATTAATTTCTTCAATAATATTTTGTTTAAATGGTTGTTTGATATATTCAATTCTTTTATTTTTTGGTAGAGACAATATATTTTGTGATAATTTATCAGTGTAATAAATATAACCTTTTAGAGTATCAAGAGTGCTCATCCAAGCATTAAAACCTGCTAAATCTTCCATCTTAACACCTTTCTTATATCCATTTTTACATTGAACTAAACTACATTTATCATTTTCTAAAGTAATAACATCAATACCAGTATCTCTTAATGGATTTGTTTTATTTTCTATTCTTCTTAATCTATTATGATTATGAGAACCAATAATATTATTTTGTAAAAGTATAGTTTCTGGTGTATCTTTCCATAAATAAGCAGGAATTTTTAATTCATTTATAATGTAATCTCTTATTTGAATTTCATATAAATATCCTTTATCTTGATTATTCATTGTAAATATATATACTGAGATATGTTTATAATATTATCTAAATAAATAAGTTTCAATTTTTATGAAACAGATAATGATATATTGTGTATTTTAACAAATATAAAAGAACATATCATGGAACCTGTATTACACAACACTATAATTTTAAATAATGAAGAACACATTATGCCACATATTGTATTAAGTCAATCACATAATAAAAAAATATATTACGATAATGAATTAATATTTAGAGGTATTACATATGATTCAAATGTAATGGTTAATACTTTAACAGGATGTTATAAAATATTTATAGATATTTACAAAATAAATGATATTGTTGTGAAACTAATATTTAGAAAAAAAGAAGATATAATATCAAAACATTCAATCAAATGTTTATGTAATAAATGTATTGTATATAATTTACATATTTTAGAATGTAATTGTTATGACAATTTAATGTTAATCGGTGATGACGAAATATATAGGTCTGATAAAATAATAGATAATGATTATCCAGATATAGAACTATTTGATGAACATTATGTATTACCAAAAGTAAAGACGTACAAAAAAATTATTGACTATGAACATAGAAAGAATATGATAGTCAAATGGAATGACATTGAATGGCAAAAACAACACGTTGAAGACGTATTTAATAAACAATTAATGAAAAACATTATTAAAGTTTAATTTAATAAAATTTTATTTATAAATATATACCAATCCACACACGAATATAAAAATATTATCAGACAATATACGCAACATCGTGAAAAATTAACTCGAATATGCAACGCCACCCATACCGCTCATCACACGTAAAATGTTGTAAGAGTACCCATAGATGTACAATTCAGTGTCCTTGGCATAGTCAAGTTTAAGTGCCGAGTTTTCACGGAGACGGTCACCAAGAGTGATATCAAGAATGGTGTTATCAATACGACTCAAGTTGGTGGTTCCGGATGGTTGGTGCTTTTCAGGAGACAGTGCAAAAGAATACACGTTAATACCATCGGCTGGTGTTCTGGTGTGATGGTTCTGTGTCTGGTAATAGTTGAAATAGTTTCCAGACTTGGTTTCAATACGTTTGTGTCCATTGAGTTGGATATTACCATGCATAACAGGGTTTCCACGTCCATCAAGGCGTAGACCATAGTTGTTAGGTTGGGTAACGGTAACATCACGGTGGACACAACGGCTACTATCATTTGCAGAGCGATAGTCATATGAAAAATCTTCAATAGGAACGGACACATCGTTGAGGTTAAGGCGATGTTTAACTTCAACACAGTTAATAGACACATTACATCCGTTGGTATGTCTTACTTCTACAACAGCAGAGTCGATAAGGTCGAACATTTCAAAGGTGTCATTACCTAGAAGAGTGAAATCATCACACAGAAGAGTATCGTATACATATACCTTAATATCGGTGTTGTTGATGTCAGACATACAAGTTTCAGTGGTACTACCGCAAGAAGAAGTACCGCAACTAGATAAGCTTGAAACATCGTGATTAATAAGATTTACTGCAACACGATGTCCATCATTATCTTCTTCACTTTCTACTCTGTGAACACGACGTCCTTCAATGCATCCATGATCATCACTAATGCATGGAGGGTTAATAAACACACATCCTTCTACAAGGTTCTTTGCAGCATAATCAAGTGCAGCAGTTTTCCATGCGCTATCATCATTGGTATAGCACAAGAAACGACCACGACCACCAGCAAATTGACTCTTGTTTCCTTTACCACTAAAAGCACCTAATTTAAGTGCCCAGATGAGTTCCTTGGTAGGATGATTGTAGTTAATTTTAACCTTTTGGTTAATTGATTGAGTACCACCATTGCTATACACGTTTTCAGCACCGGTGTATTGAACCTGTGTGAACAGATATTCATGAGCAAGTTGAGCATATTTGCGTCGTTCGGAACTTTCGAGATAGACATAGTCAATCAAAAGTCCAAGGTCAGCAAGAGTGTAGTTGCTCAGATTAGGAGCTTCACCGGTATAGACCATCAGTTTTTCGATGGGAGAAAGATATAAATCTAAACGAACTTCATGATATTGAAGAGCAATCAGAGGAAGTGCCAGACCATAATTCTGACAGAACCAGAACTGAAGGGGGATCAGAAGTTCTGCAGCAGGAAGAAGAACTTCAGAACGTCCATCATCTGCTTCCTTACCGGTAAGAGTAGTGAGTTCATCAACATCACCAATTAATTCATTGTATCCACGTTCTTGTTCTTGAGTATGAGTAAGTTCATACCAGATATCCATCCATGTTCCATATTGTTTATCAATACTCATACCACCAACGAATAATTCAGCGTGTTGGATAAGAGCATGTCCCAAACGACGAACATATGCGATTTTATTAAGTTTGTTACCAACAACATCTGAACGAACTGCAGGAAGTCTTACACGAACTGCAGTTTTAGTCATCAAGTCACCGTTACGTTGAATAATAGTAGTATGACGACCAAAAGAACGTCCTTCATATGATTGTTCAATTGCTTCTAGAGCAAAGTTAGTATGGCGACGGTAAATAACCTTAAAAAAAGTAATACTGGGATCACCAGTAAGATATACATCTTGTGCTCCATTTGCGACTAGACTGATAAGTGCTCCTCCGGACATTGTGAATTATATTATCAATTTAGAAAAAAAATTTTTATTATTTTTTATTTTTTATATGTTATTAATAATTTATAATTTATATAAACTCGATATATATTTTACTATATATCCTTTTACATATATCGTTGATAAATAATCATTTATTTTTTAACGCATTTTGTAATATCATAAAGAATTAACATATATTTAAATTTATTAATGTCTATTGCTGATTACAAATACAAACCTGACAAACATATTTTTATTCAAAACACAAGAACGATTGACGAAACACATCGTGAGTATATTGATAAGTTTAAAAAAGAAAATGAAAATTTAATTGTTAAAAAAACACAGTTAAATAATATGAAAGACAAATTAAATGAATTAACACAAAATGTTGTTTTTAATAATTTCAGTAAAATAAATGAACTCAAAAAAAACATAAATAATTTAGAAAATGATATTAAAAATACTGAAAATCATATATCTGAAGTAAATTATTATGGTAAAATAGGTGAGGTATTATTTCAATATTATGATATTACTAATGGGATGTTATATGGAAAATTTACAGATGAACCGAAAAATATAATCAATATTTCTAATGAAGAAACATCAAAAATTAAGATAAGTAATGAACTATTAGAACTAACTAATCTAAATAAAAAAAAGAAAGACAAAAAACCTGTTAAAAAAAGAACTACATTTACAGAGGAACCAGAAAAAAATATTTTGAGTTATGTAAAAGATATTAGTATTATTGAAGAAGAAGATAAAATAAAAAAAGATAATATATGTAAAGCAACTTTACAAAATGAATATCTAATGATGGTAGATAAAGATTATGCATGTACTAAAGTAAAAACAAATGTTATTAAAAAATGTAAAAAATGTAATATTGATAAAATTATTATATATAATGATTCAATTATAACTTGTTCTAAATGTGGTGAAAGTGATGTTATATTCATAGAATCAGATGTTCCTACAAATAGAGAAAATTTTACAGAAAAACCTAAATATCCATATAAAAGAATAGGTCATTGTATAGAGAAATTAAACCAGTTCTTATGTAAAGGAAATATTAATATTCCTTCATCTGTTTATAATATTATCAAGGATGAACTATTTAAACACAATATGAAAATGTCTGATATAAGTATTGATTTTATAGAAAAAATGTTGCACAAACATAGATTAAGTTCCTATTATGAATATGTTTATTTTATCTATTGTAAAATGACAAATACAAAACCACAAACAATAACAAGAGAACAGCACGAATTAATTATCAAAATATTCTGTAAAGCAGAAGAATTATATGAAGAAAAATATAAACCATATAATAGACATAATTTTATTAAATATACTTTTATTCTACATAAAATCTTTATTATGATTGGTAAAGAAGAAATTGCTAACCATTTTAAATTATTAAAAAGTCAAATAAAAATGAAAGAACAAGAATCCATTTGGTTACAAATTTGTTCTGATCCAGATTGGAAATTTTAATGTGTGTTATTTCATATCTATAAAATATATAAATATAAAATATTACAATGAGCAACAGTTTTTTTAATAATGTAGATACTTCATCTGATGAAGAATTTGAAAAAAAAGAAGATTTGTCTAGATATACTGTTGTTGATGCATCTAATTTAACTGCAGACCCTGTTATTGAAGCACAAAAATATTGTTTATTATCATTTATGTCACCTGAAGGTATTATGAATTGTAAAGTTCGTGCTGTTAAATTTAGAGGTGCATTTCCTACATTAGAAGAAGCCAAAAAATATGCCGAAAAATTAGAAAAACACGATGAATATTTTAAGATTTTAGCAGGTGAAACAGGTAAATGGTTAGACTTTGACCCACCTATCACACGAATTGAAAAAGAAGTTTCATCTAATGAAAAATATCAACAAATTCTAGACACGCAAAATAAACAAAGATTGGAAGAAATGAACAAACTTGCAGGAAAATATAAAGAGTCAATCGAAAAGAAAAACAAAGGTCAAGAAATGAGAAAGAAAGAACTTACAAAAACAAATGCAGCCAACAATGTTTTAGAAAAACACGAGAGAGAAAAAAATGGAACCTTAAATGATAATCTAGATAATGGTACTGAACAAAATAACAATCTTGAACAAAATGATAGTCCTGTACAAAATAGTCTAGATAGTGGTCTAACTAGTAGTCAAACGAGTAGTCAAACAAGTAGTCAAACTAGCAGTCAAAGTAGCAGTCTAACCAGTAGTCAAAAAACAAAAGGTCGTGATGCTATTTTTCAAAAACAAATGGACAAATTAAGAAAGAAATTACAAGAAAAGAAAGAAGCAACAAGTTCTGCAACAAGTTCTGCAACAAGTTCTGCAACAAGTTCTGCAACAAGTTCTGCAACAAGTTCTACAAATACTTCTACTAATACTTCTACTAATACTTCTACTAATACTTCTACTAATATTTCTACTAATACTTCTATTTCTACAGACAATATCAACAAAATGAAACAATATGTAGATAAAAAACAATAATTTATTTTTTCTGTTTATTTATAAATATGTAGTTTATAAATATATATGTTTAAAACATTTCTATTAACTGTATTTATAATAGGTATAATGATGATGGTTATGGATATGAACAAATATAATGTTTGTACTCAACCAAAAACAATTTATAAATTCATACCTAGAACATTTCAAGAAGAATTATCATTATCACCACAAGCATCTGATGTTTTTAGAACAATGTTTAAACAACCTGACCCGTGGATAGAAAGTATTGACAATTTAACAATGTCAAAACGAGAGGATATAAATCAGTTTTTCATTACACAGATGTAAGAATTAGTTGTTTTAATTAATTTGGTATATAGATACAATAGGTGTTTGATAAAATGAATTTGCTATCATATTTGTATACATAAAATAAAAATTATCACCAGTATTAAAATTATATATCATATTAATATTGAAAGTTAATACTATTCCTGCATTAAATGTATTGCCCAAATTTGTGATACTACTAATTTGAACTGGTAGATTATCATTTATTATTATATTAATTACTCCTTCTGCATAGTTTGATTGTTGTTGCTCTGTTATAAACACTGTTATACTTCCATTAATTAAATAAATACCTGTATTATTTATTGTAAATGTTGTATAACTTGATGGATCATTATCAGGATAACCATCTATACCATTATTTATTTGTTTTGCACCAAAATATATTTTTTTATGTGATCCAATATCCATTAAAACCTGTATATAATTACCATAGTATGATATATATTGATTAAATCCCCCCCCGTTATCACCTTTATCACCTTTATCACCTTTCTCACCTTTCTGTCCATTTTGTCCATTTCTACAAACCATCATTTCTCTACAATTTGTTTTACTATTAGTTTTACAACAACTCATTTATATTATTAGTTCTTATTTTTTTGTAAAGTATCTGGTTTATGATTTGGTGGACTATATATAGAATATAATTTAAGTTTATCATCACCGGTGTTTATTATATTATGCCACGTATTTTTTGGTATAATAATTGCTGAACCATCTACTAATTTAATTTTCTGTATAACTTCATCATTATTATTTGTTATGATTGCTAATCCATTTCCTTTCTCTACGCGAATAAATTGGTCTATTTTTGTATGTTTTTCTAATCCTATTTCTACTTTTGGTTTCAATGACATTACAACTAGTTGCATATTTTTGGTTGTCATTAACACTTTTCTATAGTATGTATTTTTTAATGTATTTTTTTCAATGTTTGTATGGAATGCCATTATATGATAAAAATTGAAATTTTATAATATATGAGTAATTCATTATATAGTTTAAATAAAAAAAAAGAAGAAAGAGAAGAAAGAGAAGAATAAGAAGAGAAAAAGATGTTGTTTTTGTTTTTTCTAGGACTTTTATACGAAGAAATTAAGACAAAATGTCAAGGAGACAAATCCGTGTACTTCACCATCTGTACCGACGTTCAGGGTGCCCAAAAAAACGTTAAAATCAAGAAAAAGAACATTCAGAGACACAAAAACGGGTTAAACAAAAAGGGTTTCGTAATAGACATATCCCATCGTCATTACCCATCCGAAATTGAAGAAGGAGAACACAAACTGTGCAGCTTTTGCATGAAATATATGGCAAAGTGGACGTTTGGATGTGATAAATGTGATGTTGATGCTTGTCAAAACTGTGTTCATCACTTGTCTAAAATTTCTTCCAAAATTGAGATGTTACCTGATATGGATAGAGAACTATATCCAAGTCACTACATTCATCAAATTGATATTAAATGTGATAGTGCTAAACAATCATTTGAATGTTCCAATTGTGGTGAAGAAAAGTCAGGCAAATTTGTGAAATGCTCACACTCAGAGTGTTCTCATATAATGTGCAAAGGTTGTGAGAAGAATTTAAATGCATTCCTTCGTGGAAAATCTTTTGAACACAAATTTAAGAAGGAATTTTACAAGGATGTTGTAGCACCTCTAGGTTGGACTAAAGAAGAGGTACTACAACCTCAAACTCCACCTCCACCTCAACTTCTGGAGGTGACACCATTACCTCTGGAGGCGACACCACTACCTTCTTTTGCAGAAGCGATTACCAATGCAGTAGAAGAAATTCGAAAGTTTCAAATAGCTAGTGGTTTCCTGAATTGAAAAGATTCAAATAATTTTGTTTATTTAGTAAGTACGTTTTGCACCAATTTTTGTCTAACTCTATGTATTTTTCTTTATTTTTAATATACATATTATGATATTTACCACCAGACATATTTAATGTATTAATATGATCATACATTTTATTTAATTTATGTTTCAAAACATCATTAGTGTTATCATATAATTGTAAATAATAAAGATTTTTTAAAATTTTATGTTGAAGCATAAGTTGTACGTGTTTTATGAATTCTTTATTTCCTTTTACATCATTTATTAATATATTATCTACAAAAATTTTGTAATTAGTAGTTCCATTATAATCATATATTGCAAAAACTATATGATCAAAATAATTTATATATTCTAATATGTATTCTTTATATAATTGTGCCACTTTTTCGGATGGATTTCCAAAATCACCACAACCAAAAGCACTCAATACACAATGTCTCACTCTGTTTTGTTTCATTGTTTCAAACTGTGCTTTTATTTTTCTACCCATTGAAGTATTATTATATGGTTTATCTGGTTTTCCATCATTACGCAAATTATCTGCAGCCGCTTTTAGTTCCCAAAATGGAAAATAATCTTTTTCATCAAGATGATCATATCCAGTAGGTATTAATCCAATTAATCCTATATTTTCTTGACCTTTAATACATACACGAGGTTTCATATCTAGTTCAACTAAACCATTTACACCATTTATTAAATCAGTTTTTGTATTATCATATGCGTTTGGTGCATAAAAATGACAAGAACTACGTCTCCACATATTTTCTTCTTGAGCACCAGAACCAGATGTATAACCACCACCAACTGAAGTAGCATTTGCCATATTTAGAACAGCATATATGTGACCATATTTTTTTGTAACATCTAATGTTATTTCACCCCAATCACCAGAAAATATTTCTACTTTTTTATCTATAGATGTTTTTGTTTTCGACCATTCCACAACATTATCTATTGATTTATTTGTATATTTTTCAAGATTGCTTATACCATTTGCGTCTTTTATTACAAACTCTTCTAATGTATCTACTAACACATTAATTCTATAATTCTTTTGATTATTTTTTTTATTTGGTATTTTTATTTCATTGCCTTTACCAAATGTTTTATATCCATCATCTGTTATTTTTGGACAATCAACATTATTACCTAATAATAATTTATTTCTTATATCAATATCAATATCAATATCACTCATATATATATTATATATCTTTTGAAATTTTTCTTATATCTAATTTTGTTTTATTTTTTTTATTATTAATTAACATCTGTTCTATGTTCATAATCTTGTATTTATCATCTTCCCATTCACTATTATAATTATTTTTATGATATTTTTTAAATTGACTACAACCAAACATAAAATCACGATCACTTAAATCTGGTGCTTTATAATATCCTATTTTATCTAATAAACTTGAACGTTCTCCCCTGTTTTTGATTACCATCGCACCGTGATCTTCTGTTAACTGTTGAAAGACTTGTCTAAATGATTCGAAATTAGGAAACATACCTGCATAGTGTTCATAAATTCGTTTCAAATTAGATACAACATCATCAGCAAGTAAAAATATGTAATCAAAATTAGCTCTCAATTCAGGTGAAATACCTAATGGAAACTGCATTGTTAAAATATATGTTAATTTTCGATGTCGTCCATTCATCAAAAGGTCAGCAATATTAGGGTCTTTTGCCCACGCACCTTTAGATGCCAAACAATCGTCCATAACAACAATACCACTAGGGTCTATTTTTTTACCTTCTGCTTCTTTGTCTCTTTGTTTTTTTAACATAGTTCTTTGTCTATTTAAAATTTTTGTTATAATTTTTGTATCATAATTATGATAAATAAATGAATCAGGAAAAAACTTAGAATAAAATGGATTATCTTTTTCAGTAGGTGATATAACTATACCAAAGGGTTTGTATCCTAATTTATGCATAATGGCACGTGTAATCCATGACTTGCCCGAACCTCTTTTAGCAATTAAAATGATTGAAGCATCTTCACACATCTCATCAAGACTAAACTCACTAATAGGAAATTTACCAAACTGTTCATCAGTCATTATAGTATATTATAGTATATTATTTATAAAATGTTTATCGATAATCTATCAATACATTAGGAATTTTTAAATCTGTGTTCGGAATGTCTAATCCCATTTGTGCAAAATCTAAAGATTTATCTAAAGTTCTATCTAAAGATTTATCTAAAGTTCTATCTAAAGATTTATCTAAAGTTCTATCTAAAGATTTATCTAAATTTCTATCTAAAGTTATATCTAAAGATTTATCTAAAGATTTATCTAAAGTTCTATCTAAAGTTCTATCTAAAGTTCTATCTAAAGATTTATCTAACATATTATTTCCACCATTAAATTCTTCATTAGAATTATGTAATAGAGTTACACTACTACTTTGCAACATATTATCAAACACTTGTTTATTTTCATCAATAATATCAGGTGTAATGTTTTCTTTGTAATAATATCTATTAGCAATGTACCATGATACTAAACCAGCAATCAAAGAAGTTAAAATAACAGTTTCGTTTTTATATGTTATTGTTTTTTTATTTTCTTTTTTTCTTTTTTCCTCGTATATATAATACATCACTCCATATACAACAATTGTTGAACCTATTGCAATCATAACTGGTTTATCAAACATAACTATATTATATAGTATATATATTATTACACGACTTTTATATCATCTAAATTTATATTATCATTATCATTATCATTATCATTATCCTCATATTTATCTTCTTTTTTCTGTAACAATGGTTGAAAAAATGTACTAGCATTATTTTTCTTATTCATAAATGAAATATCTACTATTTTTTGTTGAGGTGATTTTTTAGATGGAATATCTATATCTTTAACATCTTTAACATCTTTATCATCTTTAACATCTTTATCATCATTTATAACTTCAATATTTTCAACATTTTCAATATTTCCAATATTTTCAACATCTTTTACAATTGTTTCTTCTGGAACATAATTATCTTCCAACATATTTACTCCACCGACCATACTTTCATTACATTTTTCACATATGTTTTTCTGTTCATATTTATGTGAATTGTATTCTAATAATATGTCTTTCATAGGCAACATTTCTCTAATCCCATCATTTATAGCACCTTTAATAATTAAATGACAAGACCTTTTATTATTGTTCAACATTATAGGTTCATATTTATGATAAAACAATTCAGAACGTGTAAAAAACATTCTTGCTGAATGAATATAACACGAATGAATAAAATCGTGAATAATAACATTTTCGTGATATCTGGTTTGTAAAAGATTTTGTCTTTTACTATCAATATTATATGTTAGCAATGTTATGTTAGCTTTAATGACTGCTTTTATAATATCATCAAATATGTCTGCACATTTTGAAACTGATTTTATTCTTTCATATTCTTGTTTCATTTCGTGAGTATTCATAGAAGGTATTTTCTTCAAACATTTCTGAAAAATAATTAACACACTTTGAGGTTCAATATCTGGATTGTTTTTAGCTGCATCGTTAAATTCTTTTTCTAATACAATTGACTTTTTATAAATTGATAAAATACCATCATATATTTCAGGTATAAGAATAGAATAAAGGTGTTCTTCATATATTTGTTTAATGGCAACTATATGATTTTCATAACAAGGTTCTTTTTTTAACAGTTTCGTTAATTCGTCCATTATATATGTTATACTTAAAATATATAAAATGTTAGGACACATAAGATGATAAAGAATAATTTTTTTAAACGTTATGTCTAAAAAACATCACATTTTTTAAACGTAATATTTAAAAACATAATGTCTAAAAAACATCACGTTTTTAAACGTAATGTTTTGCTATCTGTCTATCACTAACACATAGACATCCTTTTCCACCAGTCTCGTTTCTACAAGTATGACTTGATGAATTATACATATTTTTACCATTTTTGTCGCACACAAATGGGTCATATTCAGGTTGAAATGGTGTTGGATACTGTGGACTGCAACAAGAACTAGAGCATTTGTTATAAATCATTCGTGGGTCTTCATCAAAATCAGACTCATGAAGTGCTCCACTTGCAGATGGTCCTTTCATATCTGGAGACCATGCAGGAGGAACCCATGGTGATGTTATAATACCAGTGTTATCCATAAATTGAGACCCTGTCATAATAGAACCAGTAGTGCTATCAAAAATAAGGGTTTCATAATCTTTTCTATTAATTTGACCACCAATAGATGAACCGTTATCATCAGCATTAATATCAATACCTTCTAATAAATGAGGTGTTTTTTGAACACTTAAGTTAATGTTTGCAGGCATAACCTGTTTAGATTGAGGAGTATGTCTAACAGATGATGTTTTTGTAGAATAATGATCATATAACAAATACAATACTAATACACCTACAAAAACAAGTAAAATAATATATGTTTCTGTATTTCTTTCAACACTTGACATTTATATTAATTGTTTAGAAAAATATGTTTTGTTATATAAAATAAATTATTTTTTATATATTGTTGGTCAAAAATATCTAACTCAGTTTTGATGTAAACTCCAAATTAATTTTGTAAATATTCGAAATAATCATCCCCAATTCTCTGTAATAAACGATATGAAACTAATAATATTAAACAAATGAATATTATTATACCAATAATAATCATAACAACTATTTTACTTGTTTCTGTTAAATAGTAAATCAAAACTAACACAGCAACAATTGCAAAAACAGTTATAATCTTTTCTTTATTTTCATAAAACATTTTTATTAAATGTTTAGAAAAATATGTTTTGTTATATGAAATAAATTATTTTTCATTCAATTTTAATCCTAATATTGATCCTGATATCATAAATGCAATCAGACCAAAAATAGTCATCGTCATACCAGAATATAGAACCATTAAAGTTATATCTTTTTCTTGATCCATTTTAGTACCATATATCCATAATATTATACCAATTAAGAGAATCAAACCAGTAAAAATTGTCGACCAAAATGATGGCATATTTTTTAGTTCATCCCAATCTTTGTTAATCATAACATCATTATCTGTTTTTGTTAAATAGTAAATCAAATACAATACTAACACGCCTACAAAAACAAGTAAAATCTTATATATTCCTGTATTTTTTTCAACACTTGAAATTTATATAAATTGTTTAGAAAAATATGTTTTGTTATATGAAATAAATTATTTTTCATTCAATTTTAATACTAATATTGTTCCTGATATCATAAATGGAATAAGACCAGAAATAGTCATCATTAAAGCATACCTAATAATATTCTTCCTGATATCGTAAATGCAAGCAGACCAAAAATAGTTATCGTTACACCAATTCCAATTAATTTATACATCATATTTTTAGCATCAGGAATACGCGAATCAATATTACAACCTATCACTACTAATACTAATCCAACTAAAATACTTAAACCAAAAATAATTGTCAACCAAAATAATGGCATATTTTTTAGTTCATCCCAATCTTTGTTAATCTTAACATCATTATCTGTTTTTGTTAAATAGTAAATCAAATACAATATACCAAATATTACAAAAAAACTAATAAAGAATGCCATTGTTTCTTTGAATGTCCATGGTGTTGTGTAATATGGTTGATAATAAGGATCATAAACAACTGGTTGTCTAGACCATGGCCAGTTCCAATTCCACCACCTATGAGGTTTGTGATGAGGATTGTGATGAGGATTGTGATGAGGATTGTGATGATGATTTTGTGCAACATCTTGTATTTCAGCCATTGTTAAATATAAACATACTATATATAATATTTTTTATTTATCATAAAAAACTAAAAATACCGTATCTATATACCAATTACCATTTTCATCTTGTTTTCTTGGATAAAAATCAATAATTAAATTAAATTCACTTATAGCACTATTTAATGTATCAATATATGTTGTATCTTGTGCTATATTTCTGTAAAATTTAGCATTGTTAAAATTAGTTCCATATTTTTTTATAGCTTCATTTTGTATATTGTTAAATGTTCTATTATATTTTTTGTATAATTTATCTTCATCTATTTTAATTTTTTTATGTTCTATATCTGTTTTTCTAATATTATATAATCCTTCTGCAGAAATAACTAAAGAACCTAGTGTTTTACCATCATTATAATGATCTATAAAATGATATATATCACTGATACTAGGAAATTCATATAATATACCGTCTTTTGCTCTCCCTCCTATTTTTGGTGTTGGTGGGTGTGTGTGAAATATATATTCATATTCTAACATTTCTTCCATAACCATTGGCATAAATATATCACTATCACCCTCATCTATTCTTGTTGTTTTACCTGATACTAATATTTTTGATAATACGTGTTGTTCAAAATCTAATAAACCTGCATGTTCTGAATATACCATTGAATTGTCATTTATATATTTTTTTGTCACACCTCCATGAATCATTAATGCATCTAAAATTAATAGTTGATTTTTGTCTATCATTACATATTCCTTGTTTTTTTTTGTAATACGATTTAATGTTAAACCTATATTTTTTTTATTTTTTATTAATCTATCTATATTGTCATAATTAAATATAAATTTTTTAAATTCATTTGTAGGTTCAATATTATGTGATTCTACATAATGTTTCAAACCATCTTCCCAAATAACTTTCTTATATATATATCTTTTTGTAGAAACATCTTTTTCTCCACAAATTAGACAATCTTTAGGTTCATCATATTTTTCATATTTTTTTTTCATATCCAAATAAGTATGTATCAAAACTAATCTTTCAATTACATCTTTTTTGTTAGACCATATTGTTTTATTTGTAATAGGATAAGGAAATTTATCACCATTAGAATCAACATTTTTATCTTTTTTATGTTCTTTCCATAATTTTTCAACTTTATATTCACTATTTTTTATAATTAATATATTGTCCATTATATTATAATATTTTATAATCTGTATTATTTATTACAACATTGTATAACTGAACTCATTAACATACATATACAACATAATATAGCACCTATTATTATACATATCATTTGCCAAGTCTTAATAATATCTACATTACTATATAACATACATTTTTTATTAAGACAATCACAATAAACATTAACTATATCACTAACATTATAATTAGGACAATTTTCAATACAAGAAATAGATGTTATTGTATCATACATACATACAAATTTATCTATAAACACATAATTATAATATGTCTCATTTAATGTTGTTTCAACAGATATTATTCTTATTGGAACTATTAAATGATTTCCTGAATATACTTCATATCCTAGTGATCCCACTAATAGAACCAAAAAACCAATACAACATAGAGAATATATAGTAATTACAATTGCAGACATTTTTTATTTATTGATGATAATATATTATTCAATTATTATGTTATTATTTCATTATATTGAACTATATAACTTTTTTTAACATCTAATTTTTTTATCATTGTATTGAACTATATAACTTTTTTTCAATAACATAGACATCTAATTTTTTAGACAATGTATGTATAAATATATTTTGTATATCAATTGTTTTTAACATATCATTTAATTCATTAAATGGTATAATTACTGAATTATTTATAGAAAAAGTTTTAACATTTTTATCATCATTCTTTTGTAAATTATTTCTGTATTCTTCAATTTGTTTTTTTAAATATTTATCTATTATATTCGATTCATTACCCCATATCCAATAATTCATTTCTAATGAATATGAACCAATATATAGTGCATGTGTTCTTATTAATAAAACATTTTTTTCATCATAAAATGATAATACTAATTTTTTGGTGTTATTTAAAATAACAGTATCTGATATACATTTGTAATTTTTATATTTTTGTAATTTGGAAACATAAAATAACTCATTCATTATAAAATATAAAGTATAAAATAAATATCATTAATATATGGAAGATAAATCATGGACACTGGCAAAAACTAAAACAAAACTTATAAGAGGTGAAGAATTTAGTACTGATAATTATAAAAAAATAATGTGTAAAAATATGATATGTGATTTAGTTTGTATATATAATGAAAACTGTTTATATGCACATACACTAGAAGAACAAAAAATAGATACTGTTCGTTCTGTTGTATATGATATGGTTAAAAAATCTGATGATTTGTCACATATTGATTTGTTAAATGATAAGGACTTATATAGTAATCTTTTAATATTAACTAAATTATGTTACAATTGTGAAAACAAAATATGTAATGGAGGTTATAATTGTAAACACGGTGCATGCAATAAAAAGTATGTTGTATGTTATACAGACATTGTTAAAGGATATTGTAACGGTAATTGTGACAAAAATCATTTAACCAAAAAAGGTATTATTCCATATGGTGCAAGATTAATTAAAAACAATAAATTAAAAACATATTCTTACAACAAAACTTATAATAGTTTTAAAGATACTAATAAAAAAGTAAATAAATATAAAGATAAAGAAAAAGAAATAACAACTGATAGCGATGATGATACATATGATGATATATTAAACAATGATGATACAGATAATCAGAATATGTTAAATAAATCTATATTTTGTATTGACTTGTAAAAATTGAAATTTTTATTATTTAACTAAAAACATAATTAAATATTAAATATCATAATGGACATTAAATACACACCTAAAAACATTAAAGAATTATTAGGTTCAGATGATTCTATAAATGATCTTGCAGATTGGTTAAATGACTATGAAACAAACGCAACTAAAAACAGAAATGATAAGGCAAAAAAGCAGAAAAAAAGTAAAAAAACAATTACTGAATATACAGAAGATACTGAAGATAGTAGTTATTTAGAAAGTGATAGACCATTAAAGAAGAAATCTCCTGATAAATGTTCGTGTGCCATCATTACAGGCGAACACGGAGTAGGTAAAACAACTATGGTAAATACTGTATTAAAAGAATTAAAATACAATATTAAATATGTTAATATTTCAAAAGAAACTAATGGAAACAAAAATCTAGAACATTTATTAGACAGTATATTAAATCATGATACATTGTATAATATAAAAACTATTTCTAATTCTAAATCCAAAAAAGTTATAGTTATTGATGATATTCAAAGTTATGGAACACATATTGAAAGAAAATTTGTAAAAGATTTAATGAAAGAAAATTCAATTATATGGTATTGTCCTATTATATTTATAGCAAGTAATAAACACAAAAAATTTATAACAGATGTTAAGAAAGATTCATATCAAATAAGTATGTATGTACCTGAATATGATGTTATGAGTAAATTACTAGAAAGAGTTTGTTTAGGTGAAAATATGTTATTTGAAGACGAAAGAGTTTTCAATAAAATACTTGATATTTCACAAAATGATTTTAACAAATTACTTGTTATTATGAATGAATTACACCGATTGTTTGGAACAGATGAAATAACAAATAAATATATTGATAAATATATATCACATACAGAAAAAAAAGATGAAGAATTAGCTATATATGATTGTGCTAGAAACTTATTTTGTTCTTACAAAGGAATTAATAATACTTTAAAAAGTATAGAAAATGACAAAACAAATATGTTATTAATGATGCAACAATATCATATATCAATTGTTAACAATTATAGTAAAAATAAAGATAATATTTTAAATGATATTGAAGATATTTCTATAAATTTATCACACGCAGATGTTATAGATAACTATATATTTTCAGACCAGAATTGGAAACTACAAGATACTCACGGATTTTATTCTTGTGTATATCCTTCGTATAAATTAAGTAAAATTACACATATTGATAAACTATCACACGATATGTTTTATCCTTCTAAATATAGTTCTAAATTTAAACTCACATATCCAAAAGACCAAAATAAAACATCAACTAGATGTATAAACTATAAAAATGTAAAAATATCAAAAGAACTCTTTAAAGATATGTCAGTGGATGATTATATGATTGTTATTAATATAATTTCTGAATATATTAACAGTAATAATATAAAAGAAATAAAAAAACTAATAGAACAATATAATATACCATATTATTTAATATCACATATATTAAAAATAGATAAAATGACAGGAACTAAAAAAGATACATTTAATATAATGGAAAAAAAAATTAAAATTATGGAGAAGAATATAATAAATAAAAAAAATAAAAAAAACCAATAAATATATAAAAATAATTATTTTTTTCATATTACTATAATATATACCGAATGATTGGTGGTTCTGATAGAATGTTTGACAGAAATAGTTCTGGTAAGGGAGAAGAAAGTGATATGGATTACTTTATCACATCCGATCTACCTATGGATCAAGTTTATAGTGTCCTTAAGTCTCAAGATTTAGGTGAAAGTCAAATCGAAAAGACAATGGAGGAAATTGAAGATGCTCGTAAAAAGATTAAGAAAGTGGTTAACCGTTTCTTGAAGAAACTTGAAGTTAGTTACGGTCATCTTGATGTTCCTGATTTATACAAAAAGGGTTTAAAACATGCTGAAAAGGCAGGTTTATCACCCATTGAAATCAAAGCATTTCTTAATCACGTTCAACGTGGAGATGTTTATAGCGTCCATAGTTATCAAAATGAACAACGTTATACTCCTATGGCAAAGTTCCTTGGTTTTCCTCATCCAAGCGGTCAGATGATTAATATTTCATCCAAAGATCATTCTAAACTGAATGAACTTGCTATTCTTTATAAGGAAACTGCAGTTATTCACAATGCTATTAAAAACCAGACCTATGCTTACACTGACTGTGCACCACAAGCATTAACTGGACAATTTGGCAGACGTGACCATAATGTTGAAGTTTATATTAACCCCATTATCGCTGCATTGTTTTTACCAAAGATTATGGCACTTGAACGTACTATGTTAATGTCAAACATTGCACGAATGATTTTGTCTAGAGCACAAGCATATATTCGTACTAATGCTTTTCATTTACAACAGAACATTTCACCTATTGAAATTGATGCAGAAGCTTCACTTGCACGCAACTATGCAAATGATCCTAATGCTCTAGAACATTTTAATGAGGACACTCCTGTTGAAAATATGATTAAGCGTTATCGTTGCCAAGTTGAACTGTATCATACTGTGATTAACCTCCGTCAAGGTCGTTATTATGCTAGGGGATATGGTAGTCAAGTAGGTATTTCTGGACTGAAACAACTTCTTGACTCATATAACTGGACTTTCTTTGATTCACCTGATATGTATGGTGTTGATGATGAAGGTAGTTTCTTACGCAAACTACTCGCAGTGTTCTCTATCCGTCCAACTTTGACACAATTATCTAGTTTTACTCCACGATATGGTATGGGATTTTCAACTGTTAATGCTCTGGCAAAAACAGTATTCCTTGCTATGCCCATTGTTAATGTTAAACTTCCTATTGACACTACTGGTTCCGGTGATACTGCTACTTCACTTGAACTGTCACGTGCTCTGACCCAAACTGATTTCATTATTGAACACAAGGCAGTTGTTCCTAAAAACAAAGTTGTTATGCATTCAGATGGTGTTGCATTCTTCTATGTTAACCGTAGATATCCATCAATTGGTTTCACAACTGGTTCTATGAATATGCGCCCTGTCGGTATGCCACTAACTCTGGTTAATCAACTTGCTGTTAACAGTACTAATCTGATGTTTGACTTACAAATGAGAATTGGTCGTGCATATTTTGATCTTCGTTCAGTTGTTGTTCTTAACCGTTCTCCTGTTCCTGATTTTGAAATTGCTACTGGTTATTCATCTATTGTTGTTTCTGATAACAAATCTAATGAAACTCTATTTTACCATTACAACCCATCTGTTGCAGGACGTATGGAACTTGCACCTGAATCTGATAGTGGTTCTTCATATGAATCACCTGATCCTATCCGTTTCTTATCTGAATACACTGATGATAAATCCCGTTATCTGTCATTCCGTACTGAAGCACAAGAACGAGGTACCATCTTTCTTTATGTTCAATCTTCCTAAATAATTGTTTATTTGTTTAATGTATAATTTATATTAAACATAATATGAAAAAATGAATAAGTTTATAAAAATAAATTATATGTCATAAACTTGTGCTGGTCCTTTTGTAGTTCTTCTACCTGCTCTGTTAACATTAATTGGATCAGGTAAAACATTTACAGGATTTGTAATATCTTCTAAATAACCATAATATTGTTTTATATTAGTAATCATTCCAGGAACAACATCCTGAACTGTTTGTTCATTTAAAATTTTAACCTGTGAAACAATATGATCATCTAAATCTTTGGTATTTAACAAATATACTGACATCATAGCAATTAATAATGACAATACTTTTTGGTCTTCTGTTAACTTGAACTTACCATATGTTCGTTCATATATTTCTTTTTTAATTTTTTTCTGTATTCGTTTAATATTTGATACAGAAAAAAATTCAGCTGCAACCTTTGACGGAATTGTATTGTATTCACCTACACTTTTTAAAGCAATCTTTACATAATGATCTTCTTTTACATTATAAGGATCTGCAGGAATGTGTTCAGATAAAGACGACATATTACTTTCATCCATTTTATAATATACTATTAGAATATTATAAAAATTTAGGATATAAAACATATGTTTAAACAATGTACGTTTCAATCATGTTATCATCATTAAAAATATTTTCAATACCTTTGAAATTCTGTTGTAATGATTCAATATTTACATATTCATTTAATGACGATGATGGAACTTTTTCTTCTGTAAAATTTTTCATATTTGTCATATCATCACGTTTAATTATTATTGATTCACCTTCAGTTTGTGAAACGTGTAATACAAATTTATCAATATTATTATTGTCTGCCATAACTAAAAGTTGTCCTTTTTTAAATTCTTTTGTTGTTGTTTTTCTGACATTTGATATTTCAGTGTCTTTCAAAGGTGTTCCAATTCTATTATTCATAAATATTGTCATATATTTTCTTATATAATATGATATATCATATTTATCATCTTCATAGTTCATACTATTGATGAATTTTAATACTTCTTCAGGTGGTTTTACACCATTATCATTTATAAAGTCATCTCCATACACATTTGTATTAAATGCTGACTTAAACATTTCAAAAGTTCTTTTATCTATGTCTGTTATTGTATCATTAAATATATCACCCTCTAATTTTCTTACATCATCTTTATCAAAATCCTTAAAATTAGTATCAATTAATAACATATATCCATAATTTTGAATATAATAATCAATACCATTTATTTTATATTTCCAATATCTTGTTGATATTCCTTTTAAATCAATGTCTCTTATGAAAACGTGTCTATCAATATTAAAATTATTTATTACTATTTTATGTTGTTGTAATACATATAGTCCAACCATTAATTGAAACAATATTGATTCCCATACATAAACAGGATGATAACCTGTATTAATCATTGTTTTTACGTTTCCATCTGACCTATACTCTTTTTTTGACCATCCTATAATTGAATAATGAGGTGCTTCTGTTAAACACACTATTGTTTTTCCAGTATATTTTTTCAACATTTCTATTTCTTCTTGTTGTGATAATTTCTTTTTTTGTTCTTCTTTAGAATTATCATTCAATTGAGAACTGTTTGAAGATTCTTTTAGTTCTTGTTTTGAAGATTCTTTTAATTCTTGTTTTGAAGATTCTTGTTTTAAATTTTTTTTATCTTGATATTCAGCTAAAAATTTTTGTCTGACAGATTGTCTAATAGATGATGTTAAAAATTTTTGTGGATTTCCTCCTTTTTGTTGAACATCTTCAACATTTTTACCAGAATTAAAATGTTTATCTATTATATTTCCTTGTTTATGTATGTTATCAAATTTAATTGATGAACTAACAGTTATATTAAAACCAAACATAATTGGAAAATGAGGACATATCTTTTTTTTTATAACATTTTCTCTAACATATGTATAAAATGTTATGTCTCTCCATTCATCATAATCATTTATTTTTACTTTTTCTAATTTATTTATTTTATACGATTCATCTGTAATTTTGTATATTCTTATATTTGCACCTGTTGAACTAGGCGAGCATACACTCGACGATGTTTGTTTATCATATTGTATAGGATAACAAGTTCTATATAACAAGAATCCATATGGTAGTCCTTTGTATGGATTTTTAGATAATCTTGAAGCATTATATGGGTTCATATCCAGTATTTTTAATCGTGATAACATATTTCTAATTCCTTGATCAATTGGCATATCATTACCATCACCATTTGAAAAAAACATAGATCTGATAAATTCGTGAGTTGTTATCCTTTCACTTATACTATTAAATGTTCCTGAAGCATCTTTAATAGGTAATACATCTTCAAATAACATCGATGTCTTCACATGAGAACCAGCAACACCATTAATATTAATATTATATTCTTTATATACAGGTTGTTGTAAATTATAAGGGAATACTAAATTACTTGCTGGATTTGTATTATTAGAATTATAATTAGGATAAAACACTGCAGGATGAGGATAAGAACCTGTATTTGTATTACTTCTTGGTTTAGGTGGTTGATATAACTGTAGATTTAATACTTGACCTTGTTGTGATGATTGTTGTTGTGATTGCGGTTGTTTAAATTCTTTTTGTGGATGTAATTCATTATATATTTCTTTTTGTTTATTTGGAACAAATGGTGTATTTTTTGGTTCATTCCATATATTTTTTGATTTAGGAACAAATGTAGGTATAACATAATTTTCTTCATTATCTTTGTTTTCACCTCCTTCTAAAACTAAGTTTTCATTTTCTTCTAAAACAAATGTAGGTGTTAAATAATTTTCATCATTCAAAAAAAAAACTTATTTTTTGGGACTAGTTTATATTTTTTACCTCCACCTGACATTTGTGAAATCATATTTGGATCATATGATTGGTTAGCCATATGTAAACTAGCCATATTTGGATCAGCCATATTTGGATTAACCATTTGTGAAATCATATTTGGATCATATGATTGGTTAGTCATATTTGGATTAGCCATATTTGGATTAGCCATATTTGGATTAGCCATATTTGGATTAGCCATATTTGGATTAGCCATATTTGGATTAGTCATATTTGGATTAGCCATATTTGGATTAGCCATATTTGGATTAGCCATTTGTAGACTAGCCATATCTGGTTCATATTGATGATTATTCATTTCATTAGAAAATAAACCATTAGCAGACATATCATTGCTTTTCATTTCACTCATACCATTATATCCTTGTTCTAATTTATGAACCAAATGATGAGGTAATGCTTCCATATACCCATCAGGTAATGAATTAATTTTACCAGCTGCAGTTTCTCCTAAATAATGTTCTAATCCATTTACACCTTTATTGTGTTTTTTATTTTTTTTATCTTTTTTATTTTTTTTATCTTTTTTACTATGAACATTATTTAGATACTCTTTATAATTTGGTCGAACAGTATCTTCATTATCAAAAGCAGAAACGGTATCATCGTGTAAAGTATTAAATGGTTTTGTTTCATCAGAGTCACTAGATTCATTAGTTGTATGACGTGACAAACGTTTTTCTTTTTTACTACTTTTTTTACTTAATCTAGAACTTTGGATTTTTCCAACTACTTTTGATTTTTCTATATTCTTATTTTTTTTTTTGCTATTTTTAGTTTTAGGAGGCATTATATTATAAGTATCGTCTATTTTTTTTTTATGTCTAGACATAATTGGAGATAAATATGTTGTTACTAATGAACGCGATTGTTCTAAATTATTAATAAAGTCAGTAAATAATGGATTTTTTTTTAATATCATTTTAGGTGATGTTTTACTATTATCTATACTAATATCAATATTTTCAAAATCATTACCTTTAAACTCTTTGTATGAAATACCAGTTGTTCTTTTTGGTATTATTTCTAAAATGAATTTTTTTATAGTATCAGGAACTTCTATTTTATTTTCTTCTAACCATAAATATAAATAATTCATAAAATAATTAATATCATAATAATCATTAGAAATTTCTTTATATTCTTGAAAATTTGTTATTTTAATTGAAAAATTATGTTTAGGTAATACATATTTAGTTAAACCTATTTTATATTGTGTTTGTGTTTGCGTTTCTTCTGGACAATTACATATCATAATTGAATTTAAATCTAACATACCGTGACAAAATGGAATAATTGTTTCATTTAATTTGTTTAATGAATAAATTATTTGAAAAAATAATATTTTCCATTCGATTTCATCTAATTTATTATTTTTTATATATTTTTCAAGTGTTGATATTTTTTCGTGATAATTTGTGACAAAACAATAAATATTCTTCTTTAATTTTAGATCAGGTATATATTTAATAATATCTTCATATTTAACAGAAAAAAACATTATAGGAAAATTAATATGCTTAAAATTTTCATTATATATATGTTCGGACATAACATAATGTGTCTTAATATTGTTCATTAATTTTGATGAAATATTATCTATTTCATTATTTGTATATGTTCCAAATGATAAAATACATTTTTTGTCATCTTTTGATGTTCTAACATAATTATTTGTATCCTTTTCTAATAATTTAATTTTAACATCTTTAAATATGTGCGTATAATCATAATCATTAGGTTTTTTTAAATCAAGTAGTTTAATTTCTTTCTGTAAAATTGTTTTAAATTCATATTTGTTTTTTTCAGTGTCATTATATATATCATATACTATATTTAACAAATCATCAATATTATCATAATCAATAGACATTGTAGATATTATATAATCAGATTATTGTTTTTTTTTAATTTTTTTTTCAGTACTACTTAATAAAAAATTATTTATATATATATCATTATCATTATTTTTTATAATTTCATTATTTGTTTTCATACATCTAAATTCATCAAAAAATGGATTTTTTATTAATACTTCTGCAGGAATAGCATATTCTATATTATTCAATATACGTCCATTTTCAGCAATACAACTTCCTTTTTGTAAGTCTTCTGGAACTATAGATAATATAAATTGTTTAACTTCATTTGTTATATAATCACTACACATTAATCCTGAAAAAAAACCACCATCTTTTCTAATTAATGTATTAAAAAAATAATGTAAATCATAATATCTATTTTGTTCAAATCCTACATTTAATTTTTTTGTCCATTTACAAGAAGTTAATACCTTTTTGTTATCAACTACATTTGGAATACAAGCAAAATCAAAATCCCATAATTTTATTTGATAACCAATATTAGTGACATTATATTTGTTTCCAGCAATTGTATATATTTTTGGTGTTTTTTTTGTTGGTATATGTATTTTTGATACTAATATATTATTTGCTTTGAGATCATTATGTCTAAAATTAGGATATTCTGTTTGTATAACAGCAAGTGTTGAAATTAATTGAAAAAATATAACTTTCCATTCAATTGTTGTCATTGTTTTATAGTTTTCTCTAATAAAACCACTCAAATCTCCACTATCTGCCCATTCACTTATTAAAACACTAACATTGTCATAATATTCTCCATCTTTATATCTTTTAATAAAATCTTTATATTTATCATATGACCTATGTTTTTTTTCAATCCACCCATCTTTTATTAATGTTGTAAATATTTGAATATCAGTATCAAATGTTCCTATAGGTAAAACAATATGTGGTGTTTTTTCTCTTATAACAAATGATGATAATAATTTAATCATTACTAATTCAGCATTTTCAGGTCTTCTGGTATCAAATGTATCTCCATATTTGTCTTTTTTTGGTAAAGGAACAACTTTTACCGCATATTCATATAAAGGTGTCCCATCAGAATCAATATCAACACCTCTAAATGTATGTCCGGTTGTTCCACTTTTAACATATTTTAGTTCTCCACCAATACTTCTTACAACATTTTTAATATCGTGTTCCTTCTTTTTTAATGACACTCTGGTATCATAACTTGCATCACTATCACTGTCTTTTGACAAAAAGTTTTTATCATTTTTATTATCAAAATCAATTATGTTTTCTAATTTATTGTTTTCCAATAATAGTTTAGCATATTTAATTCTGTTCTTTATAATATGTCGTGATTTTCCTTTGTTCAATTCTGATAGTAATTGTCTATTAGACATTTTATATTATAACTGTGTAAATGTATTTATATATAATAATATTTAACGCATAAATAGTATTATATGAAAAAATGAATTAATTAATTAATATTTATTTACCACTTTCAGCAACTGCTTTCTTGTAGTCTTTTAGAAAAGAATCAGCATCAAAGTTCTTCATAGTTTTCGCAACATCTCTGTTATTATCATTAAACAATTTAGAAACAACTTTAGACAATGGTCCCATCTTATTCAGATTTTCATTAGATAATTTGGAACGGATAAATGCCTTAATTTTTGTCACGTCAATAATGTAATTGCTTGCTTTTCTCTTTGGTTTTCCAGAACTTTCTTGCATACTCATTCGGCGAGAACTCTTTTTGGAACGTTTCTTAGAACTCTTCTTAGAACTCTTTTTAGATTTTCTGGATTTTCTAGGTCTAGATGCTTTTCTAGATTTACGACGAGAACTCTTTTTAGAATGCTTTACAGAATGCTTTTTAGAACTCTTTTTAGAACTCTTTTTAGGACGAGACGCTTTTCTGGTTCGACGCTTTTTTGTTACCTTTTTAGTTCCCTTTCTAGAACCTTTTCTGCCTCCACCAGACATTCCATCTTTGTTTTTCAATTCGGTAAGTAATTCTTCAACTTCGCTATCTCTTTGTGACATTGTTATAATAATACAACATATAATATTTTTATAATAATTATAAAAAAATTGAAATTTTAAATTATTAAATATTATATTGTTATAATTATTATAACAAATAAAAATGCCTAAAATACCTATGACAATTATACCATTAGGTATATCCATTTCACTTACGATTATTGCTACAAAAACAATGGACTATTATATAAAAAAAATGAAAAAATAAATATTTTATTATCTCTATTAAAGACTTTTATTAAATAACAAAATATCGAAGAAATATTACTATGGGTCAGGAAAATTCGAAAATAGAAGTTGTTAATATCGGGGGTGAAGGTCAAACTAAAATGGCATTAAACGTTGATGGTACCGTTTTTTTGCCAGGTTATCTCATTAAAATTATTTCTGTCAAAAAAAACGTTGAACACAAACCACTTAATCAATTGGACGAAAATGTTTTGGCTTTACCAAATCTTGATCAACTTTTTGTGATAGAATCCATCAGTTCAGAACAATTCAAGTGGACTGATGGACTGAATCCCATTAATGTTCACATAATGCGTATATACACAAGTGCTCCTGAAGGTCATCCTAAATTATATTTTAATGTGCTCATTGGAAAAAATAACAGAATGGTTCTACCATCTAAAAATGGACATAACGATTATGCAATCACTTTTAGTAATGTAAATCAATAAATTTCTTCAAAATTTATTTATACAATTTGGATATGGAAGAAATGATTATATGAACATTTTAGAAAAAGATTTCTAAAAAAATTGTTTTTTTTATATTTTAAACATTAAAAAATACATTATATTATATAAAACTATGGGTGTTCCTGCTTTTTTTAGACATTTGATAAAAAAATATAATGTTCTCATTAATGGACAATTAAAACAAAAAATTAATGCTTTATATATTGATGCGAACTGTCTGTTTCATCCTCAATGTTTTAAAATATTGGATATGTATCCAGATTTAAAAAATCAAGATGAACTATTTGAAAAAATGGCAAAAGAAATAACAGATTACATTGATTTGTTAATAGATTATGTTAAACCAACTGATTTAATATATATTGCTGTAGACGGTGTTGCACCTTTAGCAAAAATGTCACAACAGAGAAAACGCCGTTTTGGTAGCACAAATAATTATAAACACGTAGTTTATAAAAAATATGGTATTAAATACAATGATAGTTGGAGTAATATTGTTATTTCACCTGCAACAGAATTTATGAACAAATTACATTTAGTTATACAAAAATATTATGAAAAAAATAAAAAAGTTATATATGATTCATATTTGAATAAAGGAGAAGGAGAACATAAAATATTTCAATATATGAAAAATACAGATAATCATAATTTTTGTAATATTATATATGGACTAGATGCAGACCTTATATTTTTATCATTGGCGTGTGGCATACCTAATGTTTATTTGTTAAGAGAACAATCACAAATAACAAATAATGAAAATGAAGATAATGATTTCTGTTATGTTGATATTGATATAACAAAAAAATCAATCAATAAAGAATTTACTAGTTATATTGATACAAATAAAGAGTTACCTACTTTTATAAATGATTATATTTTCATATGTTATTTTCTGGGCAATGATTTTCTACCGCATTTACCGTCTATAGATATTAATACGGGTGGTCTCAATACCATTTTTAACATACATATAGACTGTTTTGTTAAACATAGTAATTTAATAACATTTGAAAATAATTTAGTTATTAATAATGATTTTTTGAAAGAGTTTATCAAAATGTTAAGTTTATTGGAAGACAATTATTTTAAAAACATATTACCAGATTATTTAAATAAACAAAAAAGAAGAACTTGTTTAGAAACAGAAGATTATAAACGAGAAATATGGGAAATTGAAAATTTAAAAAATGTTAAAATAAATGATCCTATAAAATTAGGTATAGGTAAGTCAGAAGATTGGAAATATAGATATTATTCACATTATTTTGGAACGAATGAATATATGAAAGAACACGTTGATAAAATGTGTCACAACTATATTGAAGGTTTATTATGGGTTGCTAGATATTATTTTGAAAAATGTCCTACTTGGAAATGGCAATACAGATATAGTCATGCTCCTTTTTTGTCAGACATATATGAATACATTAAGGATAAAAATATAATGAAAGATTTTAATTTACCATATGAAGATTCTACTGATATGTATTCACAATTAGTAGGAATTATTCCACCTGAATATTCTAATATTTTACCTAAAAAATTACAAAAATTATGTGTTTCAATTGATTCAGGTATTGCTGATATGTATCCTATAAAATATGAACTTGATATGATAAACAAAACACAGTTATACAAATGTATTCCTATTATTCCTACATTAGACTTGAAACGGATAGAAAATGTTGTTAGTAAAATAATTAAGGATTAGGATTATTAAACTTTTCAATTGTCTGTTTCATCTTATCTAACATAATTAGATTATCAGTATATATATTAATATTTGGTATATTTCCTGATTGATCATTATCTATGTCTTGAATATATTTTGCTAAATTATTTACAACTTTAATATATAATTCATTATATTCTTTGTTTATTTTTTTTTTAATTTCTGGATCGTTATAGTTGATAGTACTCATTTATATAATTATATATTATAATTTATAAATTCCATTTTTATCTATTACATAAAAATGTGTATCATCTATTATTTCCAATACTTGAGGTCTTCTGTTATATTTATATATTGATTTTGTATCAAATGGTGTAAAAGCATTTGAAGAACCATTATCAATTCGAATTATTTTAGGTCTATCATTTTCTATACAAGTCCCATTTATACTTTTGTTTTTAAAAAATGATTGAGGTGTATGTCCTATTATCATTGAACCAAATTTCATACCAAACAATTCAACTGCTTTATTTATGTGTTGATAACAATTAGTATTATCAAAATTAATATTACTTTCTATATTTCCTAGAACACGTGTCCAAAACATATTATCAGGATTATTAAATAATTCAAATATGTTTTCATATTCTAACATACCTATTAACCATAACTTAATTTTCATACTAATATTTTCCAAATCTTGTGTTTCTTTTATATTTATCTTTTCTATATATTTGTCAATAATTCCTGCATGTACAAATATATTTGTTCCTATTATAACAAATGGCATCCTTGTACATCCAATCATTTTACCATATTCGTTACCTCTTTTAAATGCATGTCTTTTAGCGTGTTCTCCTGATACAAACTTTAATGACGGGTCTTTTGGATCAACATATTTTTCAAATGCCTTCATATTTTCATATGATGAGTACATAAAATTACCCTGAATATTTAATAATTCGTGATTACCTATAAGACTAATTACTTGTCCTCCGTGTTGTATTGCTTGTATAGATAAATTATTAAATAGTTCCATAATTTTAATATCACTTGCTTCATCATTATATGTAGTTTCTTTAAGAGAACATGATTTTCCATTTGGTCGACAACTATCTATTTGGTCTCCTACTTGAACTACAATTGTTTTACCACCTATCCACAATAAATTTCTGTCAATAACTTTTGATAAAAATAATAATTCTACTGCCAAATCATAATCTCCGTGAATATCACCAAATGCAACTACTCTTTGTTGTTCAGGTATTACGGATGGAACATATTTATGAGGATAACATATTTCATTAAATTGTTTTATGATATCAATGTTTCCTATATACGTTCCACCGATTAATTCATTTATTGAATTTGTTATATCCATATATATATTCTATATAGAATATTGTTAAAAAAATGAAATTTTGATATGTATATGATGTTTAAAAATTTGAAAAATTAAAATTAAAATTTAAACAAAGATGCCCAAAAAGAGTGATTTTAAAAACGGTTTTACAAAACATGATAAATTGCGAGGTTTTACTCCTGGAAGTAGAGATGGACCTAAATGTCTAGGTACAGGACAACAAGTATTGTCTATAATGGACGATGCTTTGTTAAAAAGCAAATGTATATATTGTGAGAAATCACAACTAGTATGTGATTGCGAAAAAATTTTATGTGATGCACTTGATATTGTACTCAAAAGATACAGAAAACAAGTGCCTGATTTTTCTCACGATTTACAGAACAAATTTTTTCAATTGAAGAAAAAAATGGATAAAGATAAAAAACGTTTTACAAAAGGAGCTAATCAATTAGTTGTACATCATTTGAATATCACTATTAAAGTTCTAGAGGATGTTCTGTCAAGTGCAAAATTATTTGAAACTATAAATGTTCAACATATTATTAATTACTATTTAGAACTGTTTGATAATTTAATTTCTAAAAAAGATTACATAAATGAAATTAATTCTGAAGAATTATCTATATATTTTTTGATAATACGTTCAAGACTTATATATGGATTTTTATCGGGTATCAAAAATATTCTAGATTATGCTAAAATGGTGATCGAAAATATTATAAATTATGCTAAAATGGTGATCGAAAATAATAAAAGAGGAATTCAATTTGAATATCCAAAAATAATTGAGTTAAAGGAACCAGAAACTGCATCAGCTTCAACTGCAACTGTTTTAACTGCTTCAGATTCAGATTTAGTTTTAGAACCTGTTAAAACTGATGCGATATCTGCAACTGTTTTAGATGCTTCAGTTCCAGAATTAGTTTTAGAACCTGATGCAATATCTTCATCAACTTTTCCAAAATTAGTTTTAGAACCTGTTGCAATATCTTTATCAACTGCAACTGCTTCATCTGCTTCAGTTCCAGTTTTAAATTTAGAATGTTATGATACTTGTTGTGATGAAGATTTTACATGCAATTGTGAACACACTCCTCCACCATCACCTCCAAATTTATGGTGTAGAAAAGTTTTTAACTGAAAACTGCAACAAGTGATGCTATTTGTATTTCTGTATCAAATGTAACTATCAAGTTCATTTCAATATCCCTTAAATTTAACAATAATTTAGTTGCTTTATCTATTTCAATGTTCTTTGTATAAATATCATCTACTATTTTTAAAGTAAGTTCTGCTAAAATATCTGTCAAAAAATAATACTTTCTGTTAAGTAGATCATTTAGAAAAAATAATGATTTATGAAATTTTCCTTTTATTAATATTTTATATAAATCATTAATGTCTTTATCTATTGGATATTTTTGAAAAGTTGTTACTGTATTTGAATCAATTGACTTGTTATTTATTGATAACATTTGTATTAAATGCATGACCTTTCTCATATCACCATTTGATATTTTCCATATTGTTTTTAATCCATCTTCAGAAACATTAATATTTATTTTTTCTGATACATATTTAATTTTTTTAACTACATTATCAAAATCTATTGGTGGAAAATTAAAAACGGTACATCTTGATTTTATTGCTGGATTTATTTTCTTAATACAATTACATATCAAACAGAAACGAGCATTATCTGTATAATATTCTATTACTTGTTTTAACATACCTTGTGCTTCATGTGTCATTGCATCTGCTTCGTCTAATAATACAAATTTATATTTGGGTGTTTCTTTTTTATTCATCAATGGTTTAGTAGAAACAAAATTTTTTATTTTATTTCTTACAATATCAATACCTCTTTCTTCTGATGCATTTATGTTCATTACCATATATTCAACATATTCGGATCCATATAGTTCATTTACAAATGCTTCAATTGTAGATGTTTTACCTGTTCCTGATGGACCATAAAACAGTAAATGAGGTATTGAATGTTCTTTTATGAAATTTTTTAATATTTGTATAGTATCATAATGTGATACAACATCATCTAGTTTTATAGGTCGGAACCTTTCTACAAATGGTAACGATATATTCATTATGTTTATTAAATAATTATATGTTTATTTAATTAAACATAATATATATCAATTTTTAGAGCGTGTCAAATAGCATATAATATTTATAAAAACATAATATAAAATGGAGTTCTATAACTTACAAAACTTTAAATATGTTTGCTATTGGGTTTCCCATAAAATTAGTACATTATTTACTACAACATTTACTTTTACAAAATATTATGATTTAACAACAAATAGAAAACTTTTATGTACTAATAATAATAATGTATATGAAAAATTAGGTGTTGATGGTATGTTTAATGGAAAACATATGAGATTTGTATGTCGTAATGTTTCTATCAATGATATTCATAATATGGATTTTAGTAAATTTTCTTTTAATAATTATTTTAACATTACAAAAATTATGTATGATGGAAACAATATAACAGATGCTATTAAAAAGTTTTATGATAACAATAATAATAATAATTTAACATTAGATGAATTATTAAATGATATGGTTAACATGTATCTTGTTGAAAATAATATTTTATATTTACATAAAGAATGTACTATATTCACAAAACAGTTTGATGATGATACATTATGTTTTGAAGAAGTTTCACGTTCTCTAAAAATTTCTGTTTAATTTATTATTTGTATGTATATAATATTAAATAATGATACATTTAGACAAAGTAAAAATAATAAAAAAGATAGGGTATGGTATGTTTGGAACAACATATCTTGCAAATTATAATGGCAAACTATATGCTGTAAAAATTCAACATATTTTAGAAAAAGATAAGAAAAAAGATTATAAAAATGAAATATGGAGAGAGTTTGATTTATATAAATACATAGACACATTGAATAAAGAAGAACAGGTATTTTTTACAAAATTATATGATTATAAAATATATGATAATTGTACGCACATACAAGATAGACCAATCAAGATAGACTTTAAAAATAAAAAAGATGAGTTTGCTCAAAATTTGAAAAAATTAGATGAATCTGATTGGTGTGTTAAATATTTGTTAGATTATAAAGGAAATACTACATTAGAAAAGTTTTTATTAAGAAGAAAAATGACACAAAAACAAATATATTCATTTATGCTACAGATATGTAAAATCATATATATATTATATGAAGGTGGATATTCACATAATGATTTACATCCAAGAAATATTATGATAAACGAAACAACTAAAAAATATTTTAATTTTATGAATAAGAAAATATCATATGAAGGATATCAATTAAGTGTAATTGATTATGGACTTGTCTTACACACAAAATTTGGTAAACACAATGGCTATAATAAGAGTTTTATTCATAATAGAGAAAGATTTGCATTTAATGAAATGTTTAGTTGTTCAACTATAATATTTGACAATACAACCAAATTAAATATTGATTGTATAAATATGGGAAAACCTTTACCTTGGGGTAAAAAAGGAAGAAAATATGATGAGAGTACCAAGACTATGATATTAAATCATCCGGATTTTTATAAAATTATGAAACATAAATATGTAAAAATATATCCAAAAAGTAAAAAACTACTAGATGATGTTGGAAATAAAATAAATGCTAAAAAAGAAATATCAAAAATAATAGAAAACAATAATAATAGATATGACTTTAGAGATGCATTAAATAGAATTATATTTGAATTCAATTTATTTTTTCCAGAAGAAAGCAAGAAATATTGGAAATGGTGTTCAGTATATGATGTTTTGTTACCAAAAGATATAATACAAGAATTATTGATGATAAATAATTATACAGATTATATAAATTATTTAATAAATAAAATTACATAGAATAATTATTAATATTGTAGAACATATTTTAGTTTATTTTTGAATAAATTATATGTATCTTTAGAATTAAGATAGAGTTCTAATGTGTTAATTGTTAGTTTATTATTTTTGTCATAAAACTCATTTAATTCAGAACTAAATTTTCTTATTTTTTTATCAAAATCAGTGTCTAAATATGTCTTCTTTTCTGTTTTTCTTTTGAGAATTAAAAACATAGAAGGTGTATAAAAGAAAAAGTTTTTTGCAAATACGCAATATGCAACTTCAAAGCATCTAAATATTTTTTTGAGATAGTTTATATGAAAATCATGAGTTAATAATATTTGTTGGTTTATTATTATTGTTCCATTTTTTTCTAGATAATTATCGATTATATTGAAAACATATTTCTCAACATTCACAAAATATTCTTTAACTGAATTAATATTATAATTAAGATTTATACTTAATGATATTTTATTATATTTTTTCTTTGGAGGAAGTGAATTATTATAATCATATTTTATGTTTTTTAAGTCAAAAATATTATTTATATTACCCATACCAAGAGATAAATAATTATTTTTAAAATTATATTTATTTAGAACATAATAATATATTTTGTCTCTTCTTACAGCAAGATTAGTATTTTGTAAAAAATACAAACTGAAAATGCTTCTTAGTTTTGAATCATTATCTTTAATTTTATCCAAATCAATATTTCCTCCTTTTTGTTCAATATTCGTATTAGTTTTATTATTCTTAAATTTATATATTATTAATTTTTTTTTAAAGATATTAAAAATTGTATCATCTTCAAAGAATTTTTGTAATCTATTTATAGTATCATTTATAGTATCATCTTTAGGTATCATATTTATTATATCCATAATATATTATAACAAAATATATTATAAATTTTCTATATTTTCTTGCAATATTTCCATTATATGTTCATCTGAATAATATTTTATTGGATATTCTTTTTTGACATATTCAAAAATAAATTCTTTAAATTTATCTTTATTTTTTCTTAATTTTAAAAATTTGTTTATTTCTGTTGATATTACAATTGATACTGTCATATCTGTAATAGTAGTGGTATCTTTTATATCTACATAAAACTTTAGTCTTTCTGATTTTACATTATTATTTCTTTTCAACATATCATATTTATCACTACTTTGAAAATCATTTTGTATAGGTGTATATTGAAAATGAAGAACATTTAAACAGTCTCTTGATATATTATGCATCCCAGTACGAAACATTGTATTATCAATTAAATGCTTAATTTCATCTTTAAATTTACAATCATACCATTCTCTTATGGTATGCATAAATGTTGGTTCTTTAAAAATATCATAAAAATTACTAAACTCTTTAAATATATCTCTATCTCCATTTAGACGACGCATTTTATCTATTTTTTTGTATATATCTGATAATGTACCTACATCTATAAATTTAGGTGGTATATTATCTTTAATAAATTCTATTGCTTTGTCATAATCATAAATAATTAATTGTTCATGACAAAACCATATAACATAATTATTAATATGAATGTTAAGATATTCTATAAATCTTTTTAGAATACTTTTTCGTGTATAATCACCTGTTAATGTAATTCTAAATTTCATAATATCAATAGCACTTGTTATTTTGTCTATCTCGTTTTGTAACAATGTATAATCATCAATATTAAAAATTAGATATAAAATATAATAAATTTTATCCATGTATTTAAGGACTTTTATAAAATGTTCTGTATGTTCTATATACCCAAGAATAAAATAACCATAAAAAGGATTACGTAACATATGATATGTAAAATTTGCAAAAGCACGTTCTTCATCAGAATATTCTGGATTATCTTTAATGTCTTCATTATTTAATAGATATTCTAATTGTACTTCTTTAATAGATTGTAGTGTTTTAGCATAATATGTTTTATACATATTTATAAAACTTCTAAACCACAATATTGTCATTATTACAGATGTATTTATCTCTGCTTCACTTTTTATTTTGGAAATAATAACATCTCTGTAAATTTCTGCTGTCTCTAAATAGTTTATTGTTATTGATATCGTATATTCAGTTGGATTTACTTCATTTGAAAATATTTCTACTACTGCTGGAATATGTTCGCCATATTCTGTTCTTCCTGAAAATGAATATATAGGTTTTGTTAAAAGTACATCATTTAACTTTTGACATAATGTTTCATAAAATGGTTTATACATAGTCATATTCGCTGGATTTTTAATATACAAATTTACTATCTCATATGTTACAGATTTTATGCTCATTTCATAATATTTACCACCCATCTCAACTAACATAAAAATAGAACAATATGAATGATGTTTATTGGGAGTGTTAAATACAGTTATAATATTTATTTTATTCCTTTGTGTATCTTTACCAAATATTATCTCAAACTTGTCAGATTCTGGTTTAATAGGTTCTCTTTGAACTTTTCTAAAAGAGTCTATATCTGGTTGTTTTGGTATACAATCTATCTGTTGGTTGTACATTTCATTTTCACCATAAAAGTACATATTATCTTCTCGTATACCATTGATTATATCGTCTATTGTTTTTTTTGTAATTGTATCAATAAAGGATATGTATTTATATCCTATTCTATCTATCAATATAAAATCAAACACCAATTGATTTGAATATTCTCGTTGAAATTCAGTTTGTTCATTATCAGTTTTAGTATGCGAGTTATTTAGAGTTATATACAAAATATAATCAGATAATACAGTATAACGAAACTTATCAAAATAAAATTTCTTAATATTTTTCTTGATAATTTCAAGTTCTTCTATTCTTTTTTCTCTACTTGATTTATCGGTGTTAATTAAATCATATATTGTAAGATTTTCAGAATAATATTGAAATTGTATATCAAACAATAAATTATTCAACATTGTTAATCTCAAAGTTTCATCTTTAATTGATTGTATTTTGGTTAAATTTTCTATTGCATATTTTTTTTTATGTTTTGGTAATATTACATAATTATCATCTTTAAAAAATAAAATATCATCATTTTCTGTTTTTTTTATGCTTTCAAAAAAATTTCTATATATTATTCTTGATTTATTTCCTCTGAATGTCTCTTCTGTAATTTTACATATTTTTCTATCACCATAAAAATAATCATACAATTCTTTTTGTTTAACATCGTATTTTTTTTTTATACTTTCTTTTTTTTTTTTAAATTGTGCATATTTAAATGTATTCTCTCCAATGAAACTTTTATTTTTAACTTCTTCAATTTCTTTTCCTTCTTCTTCTAATAAATTCAATTTAAGATATTCATATTTGTTTGACCTTTTACTTTTATTTTCATTTACATATATTATACTATATAAATCTATTACACCACGTACAATTTTCGTACTTGGTTCTCTATCAAATAACATAATATTTTCCATAAACCAATTCATATAATTGTCATATACATGTCCATCACTATCATGACCATACATGAAACTATGTAGAACATTATCAAATGTTATTTTTTTATTAGCAAAAGTAAAACTTCCTTTACACGAATTAACATATTTTAACTCATGTATATCTGTCATCATGATTAATATATATCTGTAAAATAAATTATAATAGTTATATTTATAGCATGGCAAAATATCATAATTATGAGAATTACAATATATATATAAAGAATAGATATAAAACGTCAGAAAAAGAATATAAGACACATTTTGTAAATGATGAAAAAAATGACGAGAAATTTTTACTAACATATGAATCAATGAATGTATTTCCATTATATCCCAGACCAATTATAATGCCTCTTAAAACAAAATCATATGATATTGGATTGAAAGAAAATAATACATTAAAAAATATTAAACTGAAATATAATGATTTATTAATAAAAAAAATGAAAGAGTTCGAAACATATAGTTCTATGATTGGAAAAAACAGAAATACCGCAAAAATAAGAAGATTTTTTGATTATGAAATAAAAGACAGTATATCAAAAATTATAAATGATAAAGTTTCAAATGCATGGATTAAAATGTATGAGATTATGACTACTTATGTATTTTTTGGTAACAAGGAAACAATAACTATAAATTCTTTTCATTTGTGCGAACATCCAGGGTCTTTTGTTCTAGCAACACAAGAATGGATTAAACGAAACACAAATAAAGAACACAAATTTATATTTCAATCACTAAAACCCAATAATAATAATCCACATATTTTAAAACCAGATGAAAAAATACCAACAAAATACTTAGATTATGCAAATGATGGTGATGTAACAAAAAGAAAAAACATAGAATATTATAGACAAAAATACAAAGATGTCTATTACGATTTAATAACAAGTGATTGTGGTTTAGATTTTTCAGATGATTTTACACAACAAGAACATGGTTTATATAAAATATTTTTAGGTGCATTAATTTGTGCTATAGGTCTATCAAAAAAAGGAACTAATTATATTTACAAATTATTTTCATTCAATGAACTAAAGACAATTGAAATGTTGTATATTACGTGTATGTTTTTTGAAAATGTTGATGTAGTAAGACTAATGACAGATAAATCTGGTTCTGGTGAAATATATATTATATGTACTAATTTTAACTATGAAGGTGATTTTGATAAAACATTTAACGTGTTATTAGATTATCTTGATAATAATAAAGATGATAAATTTATCATTGACATATTTGATAAAGAATTTATTAATAATATACAAAATTATCATAGATTACTAACTATGAGAAGAATAACAAATTATAATATGTTGATTTTTCGACAAATTAATAGTGATTATTCAAATGCTGTAAACTATGTTAAACTAGTTACAGATTATTATGTAAATTATTTCTTTGAATATATTGGTCTAAATAAATCACTATTACAATAATACATATAATGCTATTAATTTTTTTCAAAAAAAATTGATTTAATTATTATTTCATATAATACTTAAATATATATACATATTAGAATAAATAATGGACAGTATATTTCAATCATATGATGCGTCCGTCATTAGACCTATAAAAGAGATAAAATTTGATATATTGGGTGGGGATGAAAAAAGAAGAATGAGTGTAATGACAGGAACACACGGAATAGACATTGCTGAATTATTTGATAAACAAGAACCAAAACGTGGAGGTCTAATTGATTCACGTATGGGAGGAACTGGTGGTGGTTTATGTGCTACCTGTGGTTTAAATTCAAAATACTGTGATGGTCATTTTGCTCATATTGATTTAGCAGAACCAATATTTCATCCATTATATTTACAATTTGTAAAAAATTTTTTAGAATGTATTTGTTTAAATTGTGCTAAATTATTGATACAGAAAGAAACTGATAAATTAAAAACTATTTTACGAATGAAATCAAATAAAAACAAATTTGTTAAAGTACACGAACTATGTATGAAAGCCAAAACTTGTTTTCATTGTGGAACATATGTATCAAAAATTAAAATTGATAGAAAAAAACAAACAAATGGTGTTAATATATATTCTGAAACAATAACAACAAATGTTGATGAAAAAGGTTCCAATAAAATCAGTTTAAATTTAACACCTTCATTGATAGCTGACATATTTGATAACATATCTGATGAAGATAGTTTAATAATGGGTGTTGATCCTAAAAGAAGTCATATTTCTGATATGATATTGAAAGTGTTTCCTGTTCCACCAACTGCAATTAGACCTTCATTGAGAGGGTTTTTTAGTGCTGGTGCATCAAAAGAAGATAGTTTAACAATTAAAATGGCTGAAATTGTTAAAACGAATACACGGTTTAACAAACACAAGGAAATGCATAATGAACATTCATTGAAATATTCAGTAGTTCATTCAATGTTATTACAAATACACGTTATGCAGTATTATGATAACTCTGCACCTATTACACAAAAGAATGATGGTAAAAGTTCTCAATTAAAACCATTATGTGATAGATTAGTAGGTAAATTTGGTAGAATTAGAGGACATTTAATGGGAAAACGTGGTGATTTTACAGGACGAACTGTTATTACAGGTGATCCATGTATTGGTATCAATGAAATTGGATTACCAAAACAATTTGCTATGAATTTAACATATCGTGAAATTGTAAGAAAAGATAACTATGATAGGTTAAAACAATTAGTTAAAAATGGAACGGATATATACCCTGGTGCTAATTATGTTTATAAAACAAGTGAAAGTATAGAAACTGGTAAAATTGTCAAACCTATATATCTAAAGTTTAGGAAAGAAGATGTAGTTCTACGGTATGGTGACACGGTAGAGAGACATTTACAGAATGGTGATTTTGTTCTTGTTAATAGGCAACCTACTCTACATAAACAGTCAATGATGGCACATATGGTTCAAATTATTGATAATACTGAATTGATGACTTTACGGTTAAATTTAAATGTCACGAGTCCTTACAATGCGGACTGCGATGGTTAGTAATTAATACTATTTGGCCATCAACAGTGGGACTGAAAAGGTTGATACCCACTAGTATACTATTTTTGAATGCAAAAAAATGAATTTTATTTGGTTTAAAATATTAATGTTATAATAAGATAAATACTAAAAATATGGATGGAAAAGATTGTTCAAAATGCAAAGAGTTCAAAGAGTTGGAAAATTTCAGTGTTAGAGATGGCAAACATATCTCTATATGCAAACAATGTAATAATGTCATTACAAAAGAAAGCAAACAAAGAATTAGACAAAAGAAACGTCAAGCATTAATTGATGCTGGACAAATATTGATTCCTGAAAATTCCGAAAATAAAGTCTGTAAATATTGTAAAACTGAAAAAAACAAAGATGATTTCAGACATAACAGACTTAAATGTCTTTCTTGCGAACAGAAAGATGGGCGTGAATATAGAAGAAGTGACTATGGAAAAGAAAAATCAAAAACGTGGGCAAACAATAATCCTGAAAGGGTTATAGAATTAAGTGCCCAAACATTTCAAAGAAACAAAATTAAAATTTATGCAAGAAATTCATTAAGATATAAAACCGAGACTAAATACAGAGTAAGAGTAGATCATAAAAATAATCTACTCAGTGTATATAATTCATATATACGTTCTGGTAAAATATGGAAAGTTAAACACCTCGGTTGTGATATTGAATTTTTCGTTAAATGGATTAAATTTTGTTTCGATGATAAAATGACACTTGAAAATCACGGTTCTTATTGGCACTTCGATCACGTTATTCCAGTCAACTTATGGGATTTAGAAAATGAAAGTGATATAGCTCAATGTTTTAACTGGGCAAACATATCACCTTTTCATAAAAGGATCAATATGTCTAAACACGACATTGTTAACCAAGGACAACTCTTAAAACATATTTGTAAATTGAACGATTTTATAGATAACCATATATTTAGAAACAGTCTTAAAAGTAACATTAATAGTTTAAAACAAATAGAATACACACTAAATAAAAACACAATAAGCATTCAAAAAAAGTGTGCGAGACATCTCACAATGACGGGAACACCCTTAGAGCTCTGATTACTAACTTCTTATAGGAAACTATAAGAAGGAACACGGTTAATGGCCGTACCCAATAGTAATAACATCAGAGATTGGGCAATCCGCGGGTAAAGTATCTAAGTTCGTTATGATAGAATATGATACTCCCTCAACGACCGAGTTTCATTCAATAATTGTTCAGTTATTGATATGGACACGGATGTCGGTCTACGATGAAGGATTTATCAGTCCAGAGTAGGCTTAAGGTACAGTCTAGTCCCAAAAGATTAACTTAATTTCCTTAATTAATCTTTTAACAAATACGTGGAAACACGGGGTATAAACGGATGAAATGAACATACATGTGCCACAAACAATACAAACTAGATTAGAATTAGAATTAATAGCTGATGTAAAGAAACAATTAATTACACCATCTAGATCATTAACAATTTATGGTATAGTTCAGGATGGATTAACTGGAGCATATTTAATGACAAATGAAGATGTTAAAATACATTGGCAACAAGCAATGAACCTTATGAGTTATACAACTTGTGATAAAATGGTTTTAGAAAAAGATAAATATTATACAGGTGCTGAATTGTTTAGTATGATAATACCTTCACGTATTAATTTAATATCTGGTAAAACAATTATTAAAAATGGTAAAATAATCTCAGGTAATTTAAGTAGTAGTATTCTAGGTGACAAAAAGAAAAACAGTTTATTACATTACATATGGGATGATTATGGTGAAGATGCAGTTAAAATTTTCATTAATAATTGTCAAAGAATTGTAAATAATTTTATTTTGTTAAATGGTTTCACTTTAAGCATTGAAGATGGTATTGTAGACAATAATACAAAAAAAGAAATTGATGTATATATTGCGAATATATTTAATAAAGTAAGTATTGATATTTCACAAACAGAAAACAATCCAATGTATATGGATGTCCCTACATTTGAATACAAATTATACAATGATACAAATATTGTTCGTGATGATGTATCATCTATTGTTCTAAAAACTACTAAACTTGATAATAGTTTTAATGTTATGTTATTATCTGGTGCTAAAGGTGGTAAAAATAACATTGCGCAAATTTCTGGTTGTGTTGGATTACAATCATTTGAAGGACAAATGATGCCTAAATCATATGCAGATAGAACATTATGTTATTTCTTTGAACACGATGACAGACCCGAATCAAGAGGACTATGTTATAATTCATTTAATAATGGTTTAACATATCCTGAATTTTGTTATCATACTAAAACTGGTAGAAATGGTTCAATCGAACAAGTTATCAAAACTGCAGAAACAGGATATGCTCAAAGAAAATTTACTAAAAATATGGAAGACCTTATGGTTAAAAATGATGGAACTGTAAGAAATACCACAGGACAAATAGTTCAATATTTGTTTGGTGGTAATGGTAATGATACAGTAAAACAATATACATATTTCATTAAAATTATTGATATGAATAATGAAACATTGGAAAAAAACATTTGTTTTACAAAAGATGAATTAAAAAAATATAAAGATTTTGATGAAAAACAAAATAATGAATTATTTGAAAAAGTTAAATCAATGAGAGACCTTATTAGAAAAACATATAGAAAATCAAATTTAGATTTTAAAACAGTTGGTAATGCTTATCTATTACCAGTTAATTTAACAAGAATTATTACATCAATTAAACCTGATGATAACAATGATATAACACCTTCATATGTAATTAAAAGTTTAGAAGATGTATTATCAATAAATAATGTACCATTGATTAAAATATCAAAAAAACAATTAGATGAAAACAATAAAAATATTATAGATGATGATTATATTGCTAAAACAGGATTTAGAATATCACTATATGATGCTTTACATCCTAAAAATGTTTGTATCAAGTATGGTTTATCAAAGAAAACATTTGACAAAATAATTGAAGAAATCAAATATAGTTTTAACAATAATATTGTTGAAGCAGGTGAAATGGTGGGTATTATTGCAGCACAATCATTAGGTGAAACAGTTACACAACTTACATTAAATGCTTTTCATCATGCAGGTATTGCAGCAATGACACATTCATCTACAGGTGTACCTCGTATTAATGAATTGATTTCAGCATCAAAAAATCCTAAATCACCACAAACATACATATATTTAGATAATAAAAGTAGAGTGTCCAAAGAAATAGCACATAATATTGGATCATATATTGAGAAATCAACAATTGGTTCTATTGGTAAAAACATTGAAATATTTTACAATCCAAATCCTAAAAATAAAGGAAGTTATATGGAAATAGATGGAGTACAAGAACCATATTACAGTAAAAAAATGTCTCACGATGATTGTAATGCGTCAATTGATAATCTACCGTGGTTAATTCGTATTGAGTTGAACAAGAGTAAAATGATTGATAAAGAAGTAACATTGATGGATATTAAATCTAAATTTTGTATGTGGTGGATTAGAAGACACACATATGCTAAAAAGAAGAAAGAAACTATTAATGTTCTCAAAAAGATTACATCATTTGCTATTCTATCTAATTCTGATAATGATGTTAAACCAGTTATACATATTAGATGTAATGTAAAAGATTTAGAAAAAACAGATGCTAAAAAATCATATAGTTCTGTTCTTAAATTTGGTAAAGAAACATTAAATGATTTTGTTGATATTATTACAAAATTTAAATTGAAGGGTATTGATGGTATTGAACGTGTTAATGCTATTTCTAAAGACAGATATATGGATTCAACTGATGGTGACAAAATGAGTATCAGTGATGAACATATCATATATGCTAATGGTTTTAATCTTAAAAAATTAAGATATATCAGAGGTATTGATCCATATAGAACATATACAGACCACGTTTCAGAAATGTATTATGTTTTTGGTTTAGAATTTGGAAGAAGTAGAATGATTGGTGAATATCTAAAAGCATATGGTAGTGCAGGAAATGAAGGATTATGTTCTCAACATATTTCACTACTTGTTGATTCATCGTGTCATAGTGGTATGGTTGTGTCTGCAGATAGACATGGAATGAAGACAGCAGACGGTGATCCATTAAGAAAAGCATCATTTGAAAAACCTGTTGATATTTTAGTGTCGGCAGGTGTATTTGGTGATACAGATAAATTAAGAAGTGTATCTTCAAGAATTATGGCAGGTCAAACTATTAAAGGAGGAACAGGATATTCTGAACTATTATTGGATACGGAAATTATACAAAATTCAGAATATGTTAATGAAGAAAAAGAAGAATATGTTGAAGATAAGAAAACATTTACTGATACAATTATGGCAAATATTGATGAAGATGATATATTCATACCAGAATAGGTATTTATTTATAATATTGTTTAAGATACTCAATTGTTTTACTATTCAGTTCTACATTTATTTTTTTACCATTATAAATATTTAACATATTGTTATCTATTAAATATTTTTCGTTTATTTTTACAATTAATGTTTCGGGATTAATTATTAAATCTTTTCTATCAAACAATGTATGTAATTCATTACTTAATAACAATCCATTGTCGATATCATATTTATTTAATAGACAAGGATCACTATATGGTATTATATGTGATGCTTGACAAATATCTGGATGATTACATGATATTATACATTTTTTATATCTTTTAATTAAATCATTTCTAAATTTTTGTTGATAATTACTTCTATCACTAGACAAATCATTTTCTTCATAAACATAACCATATTTATCATACAATAACATTGATACATATGTTGGTTTATATTTTTTTATTAATTGTAGATATACATCTTTATAATCTCTAGAAATTAATAAATTATCGATATCAATACGAATTTGTTTAAGTGCCATATATAAAAAATTGATATTTTTATTCTTAATTATTTTAACTCATACTTATATATTATTAAACAATGATTAAGATATTAATGAACGAAATATATGAAATAATTGATATGTTAGATAATGGAGTGTTAATACTTGATATTTTAGATAAATATAAATATTATTCAACTGAAATAAAATTTATACAAAAAAAGAATAAATTATATTTTTCTAATTTATTTGAAACTGTTGAAGAATTAATAGATGATGGTTTAACTAAGGAACAGATAAGTTTAGAACTTGATGTATTAAAAGATTTAGATATTGATATTAAAAACAAAATCATCAGTAAAATTGTTAAAATTGATGGTTTTGATAAAGCATTTTTAAGAAAAAATCAATTAGATGCTATACAAAAAATGAAAGAACAAAAATTTATTTCAGGTATAAATTGTCAAATTATGGGTTCTGGAAAAAGTTATATCATATTAAATACAATTTATGAACATTATTTAATCAAAAAAAAGAAAGAAATATATGTTATACTTACAGAAAGAATAGAAATATTAAAACAATGGTTTCAAATAGATGGTAATTTTGATTTAGATAAATTTAAATTTTGGAAACAAAAAAATGTTATTGATATGGATTTATTTAATATTGTAGAAAGATTTGACACTAAAAAACCAATTAAATTTGATTTTACTGACAAACCTACAATATTTATTTGTAATAATGCTTTTATGAGAACACATTATAGGTACAAAAAAGAAATAGATGTTAAAAAAATATCGTTAGTATTAGTAGATGAGTGTCATTCTATTAATGATAAAAATTATGAAATGTTAAAACATTTTAAACAAAATAACATACATATTATAGGTTTTTCTGCAACTCCTATCAGAACAGAAACAAAATCAAAAATATATATAGTTGATATATATTCTAATGGTGACAATAAAATAAATCTCATTTCTAATTACACATTAATTGATGCCTTAAATGACAATATTGTATTACCGTTTAAACATCATATTATGAATGTTAAAAAATTAGATAAAAGATTAATTAGAGAATTTTATAAAAACCATATAGAAACGAATGATGAACTACCATATAAAAAAGGTATTGGTTGGACAAAAAATATTAAAGACATTAATAATAACAATAAAGACAATCTATATGATATTATTAATAGAACATTTAAATCTAGCAATGTTTTAACAACATATTCAGGTAATATTAATTGTGGTATTGATAAGTTTTATAAGGATGAAAATAACAGTGTATTATTGTGTGTAAATAAATGTAAAGAAGGTTCAGATATTCAAAATACAGATTATGGTATGTTTTTAGATTTTGTTAAATCTAGAAACATAAATGTATTTTTACAAATGGCAGGAAGAATTATGAGACCAGATAAAGAAAACAAGAAAAAATATGCTGTATTATTTGAATTTGTTAAAACTGATTCAGAGATTGGTGATGAAGACAAATGTATTGAATATAATTTAGTAAATAAAATAGTAGGATATTATGAAATGATTTTAAATATGTCTTGTTATGATGTTAGAGATAATGATAAACTTAAATTATTAGAACAAATGAAAAATATATATGATAATACAATGATTGATACATTTAAAAATAAAATTATTGTTAAACAATCTTTATCAGGAACAATATGTGAAATTGATTTTGATGAAAACGTTATTGATTGGTCTAAATTCACAAACTTGTTTAAAAGTACGATGAAAACAACATATAATATAGATACAGTTGATAAGTTATCAACAGAATATAATGAATTAAAATATAAAATTAAACATCTTAATTTACTGTCAGATACAGAAACTAAAATAGATTACATTAAATATGCAATAAAATATAATTTAGAACAAAATCCTGAAATCAAATACTATGAATATGGTTGGACTAATTATTATGATTTTACAAATTATGATATAAGTAGATTTCCTTCAAATAAAGAAGAAGTAAAAAAAATATGTAAAAAAAATAAAATCGGATTAAATAACTATAAAGATTTAGCAAAAATATATAATCTACCTGTGATGTTTGAAGAACTATATGGTTGTAAATTAAATACAATACTTAAAAAAAATGTTATCCAATAATTTTTATTTATAAAAATTGAATAATTAATGTTTTATTATATAAATATTAATTAATAAATAAAAATATATTCTTACAATGAAAGGACGCAAAAATCAAGTAAAAAAAGGTTATATTGTACCTAAAAACAAAAAAAATAATGATAATATTGAAAATATAGAAATTCATAATGAACAAGATTTAATTAAACATTTTCACAATATACATAATTATTTAAGAGATAAATTTGGTATATATGGAAAAAGTGCTTTACAATTTTTTAATTTCTTTTTTGTTCTTAAATTAATTGAACCAATGGTGATAAATAAAAAAATTATAATAGATTGTTATAATTGTATTGGAAATGACAAAGATAAATGCGATTATTGTTTAACAGATATGGAAAAAAGATCATTTAGTAAAGATTTAACATATTCTAATTTTGTTAAAGCACTAGAAAATGATATCGAAAATATTGGAAAAGATACTAATGATGATGAAGATTATAAATTCAAAAATATATTACAAAAAATAAGAAATGAAATAAGACATCATCCTTATTTAGAAAATAATATTTTTATGAGTTTTCCAAATCATATATTAGACAGACAAGAAAAACCGAGAGATAATCTAATTATGTTAAATAATTTTATTAAACATATTAATGTTTTAGATAAAGATGTTTTAGATGAATATCATGTTGGAGGAAGAATTTATGAATATTTTCTCGGATTTATTACTGCTAAAAATAAAGGTAAAAGAGGTGGATCACAAATGGAAGATTTAGGGCAATTTTTTACTTCTCGTATTGTTGTTAGATTTATAATTGCTATGTTAGATCCAAAATTAGATGAAATTGGAAATATTCCTACAGTTGCTGATTTTTATTGTGGTTCAGGTGGATTTTTAATAGAATATATTAAATTTTTTAAACATAAATATGGTGATAAAATAGACTGGACTAAAAACATACAAAATATTTATGGATTTGATACTGATACAGATATTTGTAAATCTGCTCGTGTTGATATTATGTGTTTAACAGAAACATTTAACCTTGATTCTGAAGAAACTATTAAGATAAAAAGTATTGCATCAACTTTTACAAATAAATTTGTAGAGTCGGAAGATATTCATGATAAGGTAAATGGAGGAACACCTTTAAGAGTTAAGTATAATATTACAAATCCACCATATGGTGGTAAAAGTATGGATATAAGTGAAGAACAGATAGGTCGTCCAATTAAACATATCATGGAAACGGGCAATATTAATATACCATATAAAAATACAGGAGAATATATCATAGGTGGTAACAATAAAGAAGCTATGTCATTATTACATGGTATGGGAATGCTTGCAGAAGAAGGTGAATATGTTGGAGTGTTAAAAGATGGTGTTATATTTGATGGTAAATATACTATGATTATAGAACAATTAATTGAAAACTATTCTGTTTCATATATAATTTCATTACCTCAAGATGATTATATCAATACAACTACTAAAACATCTGCTGTGTTCTATAAAAATTCTGGAAAAAGAACAAATGAAATTAAATTTGGAGAATTTAAAGTGATAGTTGATAAAGTTTCAAATAAAGCAATAGGTGCAAATATAGTTAATCCAGAAACTAATAAAATAATATATGAATTTATTTCTGAAAATTATCAATTTAACAAAAAAGATGGTGAATATATGACAATTCCATATGATAAATTAGTAGAGAAAAATTATAGTTTAAGTTTTAAGAAATATATTAAAGATGACCTTGTAGTTAAAAAAGGGTTTATCAAAGTCAGACTGGGAGATATTTGTTTAATTAACAATAAAAAATATAATATAAATGAAGAAAATGAAGATGAAGATAATATAAAAACAGAATCATATGTTAATAAATTTAATACTAACTATTATGTTGAAATAGGTGATATTACAAATAATAAAATATTGAATATGACACTTATGGATAAAAATGAAATACCTAAAGGTAGTAAAAGACATCCTAAATTAAATGAAATATTAATATGTTCTGTTAGACCAAATAGCAAAAAAATAGTATATATGACAGATACATATTATAGAGATAATTTATTAACAAGTGGGGCAATATTTTTACTTAATTTTGAAAATAAAAATATTGGTTTATATGTATATCATTATTTTGTTAATAGTTTAGATGAAAAATTAAAATTAATGGGCGATGGTTCAGAATATCCAAGAATTAGTCCAAATGTATTAGCAGATTTCATAATCCCTATTCCAGAATCAATAGAAACAGTAAAATTATATCTTGATGTGTTAGACCCATCAAATCAAGCACTGCAAGCACTGCAAGCACTGCAAGCACTGAAAGAAAAATCCATATGTAATACAATAAAATTATTAACAAGTATGGGAGAAAAAGATGTGGATTATGATGAGTATGTTTTAAAAGATATTTGTAAAATATTATATGGAACACGTATCACTAAAAAAAATAATACTGAAGGCGTATATGGTGTATATGGTGGTGGTGATATATCATTTTATACTGATGATTATAATAGAGAAGGTATCACGTGTATTGTAAGTAGATTTGGTATGAGTGAAAAATGTGTAAGAATTGTTAATGATAAGTTTTGGTTACATGATAATGGTCTATCTATACACTACAAGAATAATAACACAATTACTGAAAAATATATATGGTATTATTTGTTGTTAAATCAAACATATATATATAATAAAATGTCGAATGCATCTGCACAACGTGCTTTAGATATAGGCATATTTGAGAATATGAAAATTCGTGTTCTAAAACCCCATATCATAGCAAAATATAGTTTAGATATGGATTTTATGTTAATGGAACAGTTAAATACTAATATTAGTCAAACATTAAAAACACAAGATATGGCACTTACAAAATTAATGAAAATGGTTTTATCAACTGGAACTGAAACATTACTTGAAAAAGTATATGGAATATTTATAAGTGATTCTACAGATTTAGAAAAAGGAATAGAACTTAAAAAATTAATTGATAAAGATACATCATTTAATGATATATTTAAATTAACATCAGATAAAATGTTTCCTAATGAATTATTAGTAAGAAATAAAAATGTTATCAAGGAACTAGTATTATTAATGAAAAAAGAAGAAATAAATATAGAACAATTTGATATTCAAAATATTGTAAATAAGAAAGAAAAAATAACACAAATATATGATAAAATAGATAAAACTGTTAAAGAAGAAACTATTAAAAAAGAAACTATTAAAAAAGAAAATGTTAAAGATAAATCAGTTGAAGAACCAGTTAAAGAAATATTATCAAAAAAGAAAACATTAATTAAAGAACCAATTAAAGAGGAACCAGTTAAAGAAATATTATCAAAAAAGAAAACATTAATTAAAGAACCAATTAAAGAGGAACCAGTTAAAGAAATATTATCAAAAAAGAAAACATTAATTAAAGAACCAATTAAAGATGAACCAGTTAAAGAAATATTGTCAAAAAAGAAAACATCAATTAAAGAACCAGTTGAAGAAATACTATCAAAAAAGAAAACATCAATTAAAGAACCAGTTAAAGAAAAACCTATTAAAAAAACACTTATCAAAAAGAAACTTTAATTATTACAATCATTACATATATTATTTTTACCATCATATATAGTAAAAAAAATTGAATTTTAAACAATATGAATTAATAACTTAATAGTTAAACAATATAAATACACATAATCAAAATGCCCAAATCTCAAGTGTCTCAATCTAACGTTCCATCTAAAGTTCAACAACAATCTGCTGGATTAGAACAAGATGAAGTTGAACTAACTGATGTTAAAACTGAAAAGTTTATGCCTAAAAGATTTCATTTCTCTTCTACACCAGTAGTTAAGGACGATACGCATCAAACTTGTTTTCCTAAATATTTAAAAGATATGAACATTGAATCAACTGTTCAAAATATCAAAACAAAAGGAAGACCATTAGTAATTATGACAGATGACATTGAAATGGACAAGGGTGGATTTCCACAACACAATGTTAAATTTCACGGACCTAGTAATAATTCTAACAAGAGAGCAAATTTTGACATTCCAAGAAATAAATCATCTGAACATTTATTCACTTTTATTGAAGCTGTTGATAAGTTATTAAATGATGAAGTTAATAAAAAAGAAAATAAGAACGGTTTGTTATCGTGGCAAGATAAATCTAAAAAGGATTGTCCTATTGAAAAACCTTCTTATATTAATACTATTCAAACTACCAAACCTCCTAAAAAGAAGTTAGGTGAAGAAGCAAGTGAGAAAAAAGAGTTTGTTCCTTGGCAAAAAATTAATGTTAAACTAAACAAACAATATGTAAAGGGAAAAGATAGTTCAGAAGGTGGATTATCAACTCTGATTTATTACGGTGAAAATGAAGAACCTGAAGAAACACCTAATATTACTGATGTTGAAAAACATTTTGGATATGGTTGTACCGCAAAGTTTATCATTTCATTCACACGAGTACATATTGATAAGAATGAGAACACAGCACGATTTAGTTTGAAATGCTTACAAATTAATGTTACCAAGAAACCTAACTTTAAGAAAGCAACTAGCATTCAGTTAAATCGTAATATGTTTTCTAAAAAGAAACCAGTTGTAGAAGTCGAAGTAGAAGTCAATCAAGAAGATAAAGATGATGAAGAAGATGAAGGAGAAGATGAAGGAGAAGATAATCATGATGAAGGAGATAAAGAAGAAGAAGATGAAGGAGAAGAAGATAATCAAGATAAAGATAAAAAGGAAACTCAAAAGGAAGAAACTCAAGAGGAAGAAGATGAAGAGGAAGAAGAAGAAACTCAAGAAGAAGTCGTTGTAGTTGTACCACCTAAAAAGACACCTGTAAAAAATGTTCCTAAAAAAGAAGTTCAAAAAAAGACAGTTGTTAAAAAGACATAATAAATTTTAATTATATAGTTATAATAACTTTACCAATATTACTTTCATTAAATTTTTGTAGTTTCATTTCATTAACTACAATCTTTTCTTTTTGTTTATTAACCATTTGAATTAATTTATCTTTTTTCATTTTCTTTTTATTCTTATCAGTATTATTAAATATTGTCATTTTATGTTTCAAGGTTTCATAATGTTTTTCAACATACTCTAATAAGTTATATGTAAATAACCATTTGAAGAAATTTAATTGACATAATGTTGTTTCAACTGTTTTTTTTTCTTCATATTCATATTCGTAATCAAATCTTTTACCACGTCTAAATGGATCGAAATACTTTTTAGAATAAGCATTTAATCTTGCTCTATAACTTATTTTAATATCAAACAGTTCTACTTTTTTATTTTCATTTGTTATCTGTAAAGATGGTATAGTGGCAGAATGTTTCATTGCAAACCAATTTAACAGTCGTAATGATATATCATTTTCGTGTATAATTATATTTACCATTTTTTGAATATTACTTGGTTTTTCATTTTTAAAATATTTATTAAGTTTTGAATATAGTGCTCTTTCTTCAACTGTTTTTACAGCAACATCTAATGACACTTTTAAAGATTTACGAGGTCTTTTTTTATCACTATATGTGCTATCTTCTTCAGAATCATATTCATATGTATCATCATTGTCAGAATTATCAGAACTCATAATAATAACATTATATAAGGGTGCGTTTAAGTTTTATAAAAAATTGATAAATATATTGATTAATATATATTTATCAATATAATAATAAAAGAAAAAATGAATTACATCTATGACATTTATATCAATGGTTCCAGAAGTTTTAACAACAAATTTGAAGAAATTAGTACTATTTCTGAAAAATATGAATATGAAAAAAACAGTATAGATTTTTTCAATGAAAAATTCGATGATGTAAATATAGTTATACCTTCAACATTGAAAAAAAATATATACACTGTTTCTGTTTTTAAAGTTGCTAACAATTCATATGTCACTTTAATTAATATTAATATAGATGAATTGAAAAAATACTATGATAAACATAAACTCATACCTAATCATAGTTTTTTAAGTAATGTTTGTAAATTTCATATGTTATATACAAATAATAATTATCTGAAAGATTATGAAAAACATATTATTGATAAAGTTATTGTACCTGTCTTTGATATAACAGAACAACCAATTAAAGAAATAGATTTTTTGAACAAAGATATTGTATTAAGAGGTTATCAAAAAAAATCTATAAAATGGATGTGTGATTTAGAAAAAAACAATAATATTGTTCATTATAATGACAAATTTAAATATCTATTAGATATAGGTGATACATTTTCATTTAATGTTTTAACTAAAGAAATTACAACTAAATCATTTAATAAAAGTATATCTTTTAAAGGTGGTGCTCTTATAGATGATATTGGTAATGGTAAAACATTACAAGCTATTATATTGAGTGTATTAAATTATGCTAAAGACATTTCGTTAATTAAAAACAATATGTTTAATTCACGCGCAACATTAGTTCTATCACCTAATCATATAAGTAAGCAATGGGTAAGAGAAATTAAAAATATGATTTCAATTAAATTGAAAATAATCAATATATTAGATAAAACTGATTATGAAAATTGTACCTATATGGATTTATTAGATGCTGACTTTGTATTTGTATCACATGAATTTTTAGGTAATCAACGTTTTATTTCTAAATATGCTGATAAGATATCAACAATAAAGTCATACTATAAATCATCACATTTATGGGAAAGAAATAAAGTTCAAAAATTATTTGATGAAATATCTCTAAATACTGTTTCAAAAGCAACTTCATTGTTTGAAACTGAACCTTTTATTCCTATTATTATGTGGCATAGAATTATTGTAGATGAATTTCACGAAATATTTACAGTTCCTAAATACACACATGTAAGAAATATTTTACCACATTTTAAAGGTAATAATAAATGGATACTAACAGGAACACCATTTGGAGAACACAATATGTTAACCAACATATTAAAATATATTACAGATTATAATAAATCATTAGACATTGCTGTTCCTGAAATAAGACAATATGTATGTGAAAATATTTTTAGAAGAAATCTAAAAGATTTTGAACCAGTTGTTAAAGAAAAAATTATATGGTTACAATTAACATTTGTTGAAAAAATGATGTATAATGCTTACAGAAATGATCACAGTCTAGTAAATAATGAAATATTGAGACAAATATGTTGTCATCCAAAAATTGCTGATGATATTAAAATAATATTAAATGAATGTAAAACATTAAAAGACATAGAAACTTCAATGGTTAAACATTATGAAGAACAGTATATATTATACAAAAATAAAGTAGATACTTATCAGAAATATATTGCTAAAACACAAAGATGTATAACATTGTTTGAATATAGAGAACAAAAAAAACTATTAATAAAAGAAGGTTATAAAGTTTCTATTGAAAAAATACCTGATATAGTTATTGAAAATAATGATGCAGAATTATTAAATATATTAGATATACAATCTGATTCAGATACAGAATTAGAACAGAAAACTAATTCTGATAAAAAGATTATAATTAATCAAAGTAATCAAAAAGAAATAATAAAAATATTAGGTAATAAATTGGATTATCCTCCAGTTTTCAAGAAGGTTGAACTATTCGATTTATTAGATAGACATAATGAAAATCTTATTAATTTTACAAAATTAATGGAAGGTAAAAAGTCATCATATACATATTTTAAGACAGTTGTTGATAAAATTAAACAGATTATTGACAAGACAGTTGAAGAAAATTGTTGTATATGTTTATCTGAAATAGTTGAAGATAATATTGGTATAACACAATGTGGGCATCTATTTTGTTATTCGTGTTTAAAAATGTCAATTGATACAGCATTTAAATGTCCTCTATGTAAAAAAATACAATCAAAGAAAGATATTTCAATGATTTCATATGACAAAAAAGAAACAGGTAATACTTTAATAGATAATGTTGGAACAAAACTAGCTAAATTAATTCAATTTTTAAAATCAACAGATGAACATTCTATAATTTTTTCACAATGGGATATATTATTAGAAAAAGTTGGTGAAACATTAGACCAGCACGGTATTAAAAATGTTTTCTGTAAAGGTCATATATATAGAAAAGATAAAGCAATTATAGATTTTACAAATAATGAAGATATAAAAGTAATTATGTTATCATCTAAAAATGCTGCATCTGGTATTAATTTAACAAAAGCGTCTAAAATTATTTTTCTTGATCCAGTATCTGGTCCATATGAATACAGAAAAAATACAGAACTGCAAGCAATCGGAAGAGCAGTTCGTTTAGGACAAACTAAAACTGTTGAGATTGTCAGGTTTATGATTAGAGACACTATTGAAGAAGAAATATATAATGAAAACAAACAAAATGATATACTTAATAAAATATATAATGATAATATTGAAGAAATAGATAACTAATAGATAACTAATAAACAGTCATTCTCATAGTTTTATGTATCCATTTTTTATAAGTCGTTAAATGTAACAATGTAATATATTTATTTATAGTGTCTATCCATTCTTGTTCAAAAGTATCTTTATTAACAAATAATAATGTTTTTAATATATAATATGACCTAACATTTGTGGTTTGTGATATTATTATTCTATTTGATAGGTAATCATCAAATGTTTTACCACCAAATATATATATTATTTTAGCTATTTGAAATAACATAAATGAAAATTCTATATTTGGATCACCATTATTTAATGAACAATTAATCAATGTTGCCATATTTTCAACATATGCTTCATTTGTCAAATCATTACCTAATACAATAGGTAAATTACAATCTGATTCTTTATAATAATCAAAATAATGTAATAATTCGTGTGTAAGAACTTTATAAAATTCTTCTTTTCTCCAGATAATAATAATTTTATCAACATATATTGCACCTGAATTAACGTGTTCGCAATTAATTATTTCAGTATTATTACCAATTAACTTTTTTTGATTTCCATAAAATACAACTAAATTAACAATTTTATCTTTATTTAAAATATGTGATATTGTATTTATAATTGAACCTATTTTATTTATATCTGGTTCTAAATCTAAATTATCATATTTGATAAATATATCAACTGTATGTTTATCATCTATTAAATATTTTTTGTGTGTTAATTTAGATATTTCTATTTCTTGTAATACATCTAGACTTACAAAAGTATTATTATACATTGTTCTAATCAATATGTTTCTACATTTATTAGTATCTTCAGGTACATATTTTTGAGTTTTATTTGTGTTATATAATTTTGCATATTCTTTCAAATCTAATGTTGATTTAGAAAGTTGATAAACTAATGGTTTTTCATTATCTGAATGTACTGGTTCTAAAATACATTCTTCTAATAATTTTGTGTTTGAAGAATGTGTTTTGTTATCTATAAATGGTAATTTTATATCAATTTTATGTATAGTATTATTATTTGTTAAAAAATTTATTATTTTTTTTGAATATTTTGACATTATAATATATGTTTTTAAATTATCATTTATTATCTTTATTTTATTTATATGTATCAGAACAATCAAGTTTATCAAACTAATCAAGTTAATCAAACTAATCAAGTTAATCAAACTAATCGACTTACAAATATGTATCAAGGACATAATGAAAAACAGCAATTGATGATGATGAAACAGGAACAAATGAGAAAAATTAAAAATATTTCTGATTTGAATATACCTAAAGAAAAAATAACTGAATATGTTATTAATCCTATAAAAATAGAAAAAAGTAGTCGTGAAGAATTAAATAAACTGACAATTGATGAACAAAAAACATTATCAAAAAAATATGTTGAGGAACAATTATGGAAGAACAGAACAAATGTACCATATAAGATTATTTTAAAGAATGAAAATTGGAAAAAAGAATTTAATAAACAGGAAGATTTAATTGTTTATAAGATAACTGATAATGACAAAAATAACAAACATTTAGAAAATGAATATAATAAATTACAAGATATTCTAAATGACCATAATGGCGAACTAAAAGTTATGTATTCAGTTTCAAATGAGAGCGACCATAAAAAGAAATTTAAATTTGTTAAAAAATATAAAAGCACACTTGTAGAAAAACCTACGCAAAAAAATAATAATCCAGATGAAATATTATCTAAAATAATTGATGAAGATGCTACTGAAGAAGATGTTAAGAAACTTGAAAAAGAATATATAAATAATAAAAGTAATGTGTTAACAATTGATGATGAAATAAACGAACTTGTTAAAATTCACGGTAAAAATATTCTAGATGATTTAAATACAATTGATAAAGTTGATAAAGTTGTTGAACCTAAAAAATTAATTAAAATTGGTAAAATAACTAAAATAAATTCTTAATATATATATGACAGATTTAATTGGAGGTTATATTTTATTTGATGTGTTATTTATTTATGTTTATATTTTATTCATACATACATTAACTGGAATTAACGAAAATTACATTATTAAAACTATTATTGGTATATTATTTTTATTATTAATAATAAGTTTAATAGTTATGTCATATTTAGAAAAAACTAATAGTGGTATACCTGATTATCTTTATGATATAGTATTATACAGTCATTTAATTTTATATATAATTAGTATAGGTTTTCTAACTTACGTATTTTATATTCTTAAACAGTCTGTTTATTTTACATAATTACTATAGGTTCTCTAATTTATAAAATATAATGTTTATGTCTATATCTAGTTCTAGTTTTAGTATTATTTCTAAATATATAACTACGTCTGTTTCTACACACAGATATTATAAAATTTATTATTTTATCACAACAATTCATATATAATAATAGATGACAAATATTATATAATGATAGATATAATATTTATTTGTATCAATACGTTACTTACAATATTTATATATTTTATTAATATTAAATTTGATGATTATAACATATGGAAAATATATGTGTCACTATTAATTTTAACTATTATATATGGTATTATTTATAGTTATTTTCACAATTCATTTAATTCAACATATACTATATTGATAAATTTATTTATATATATTACAGTTTGTATAATAACTTATTTTGTATTCAAGAAAAAAACTATATATGGTCTATCTTATGATACATATCTGTGAATTTTAATTATTATATTTTGTATAAAACATAAATATAATAATGTCAGATGATGATTCTGTTCTTATGTATTTAGAAAATGAAGAAGAAAAAGAAAATGAACCTGTTAAAGACAACATAATTTTAGGTATTGATTTAGGAACAACCAATAGTTGTATCAGTATATGGAAAAATAACAAGTGTATAGTTATACCTGATGAGAATGGTAACACAACTATACCTAGTTATGTGTCATATACTAATATATCTAAATATGTAGGTCACGAAGCAAAAAATATGAAGGATATAAATACAAATAATGTTTTTTATGAAGTTAAGAGAATTATTGGATTACAATATAATGATACATTTGTTCAAGAATGTAAAAATATGTTAAGTTATGATATGAAAGAAAATGAAAGAGGAGGTATAAATCTTCTATCTACTGTTAGAAATAACAAAGAATTTTTACCAGAAGAAATTTCAGCATCGGTTCTTAAAAAGTTAAAAGATATGGCAACTACATATTTAGGTAATGAGGTTAAAGATGTTGTTATAACAGTTCCTGCACATTTTAATGAATCACAAAGACAGTCAACAAAAGATGCTTCATTAATTGCTGGTCTTAATTGTGTTCGTATGATAAATGAACCGACTGCTGCAGCTATGGCATATGGTGTAAATAATAGTGACAAAGAAAAATTAATTTTAGTATATGATTTTGGTGGTGGAACATTAGATATCAGTATTATTGATATGTATAATGGTGTATTTCAAGTGTTAGGTTCATCAGGTATATCACATTTTGGAGGTGTTGATTTTGATAACAGATTAATGACATTATGTATGAGTAAATTTACAAGACAATATAATATTACTGATTTTAGTCCAAATAAATTAAGTAGATTAAAATTACAAGAATTAAGAAAACAATGTGAAAGAACAAAAAAAATATTAAGTACAGAATTTAATGCTTCTATTATGATTGAAAATTTTTATTTAGACAAAGATTTAATTTTTAAGATTAATAGAAATGATTTTGAGAATGCATGTAGAGACTATTTTTTATTAAGTATGGTTTCTGTTGATGAATTGTTAAAAGAATGTGATAAAACAGTTGATGATATTAATGAAGTTATATTAGTTGGTGGTATGACAAGGGTTCCACATATTAGAGAGATGTTATGTACTAAATTTACAAAAAATAAAGTTAATTGTTCTATTAATCCAGATGAAGTTGTTTCTATGGGTGCATCAATTCAAGGATATATATTATCTGGTAAAGATGATGTTTTTTCTAATTCAATTACCTTATTAGATGTTACACCATTATCATTAGGTGTTGAAGTTATCGGTGGTATAATGGATACACTTATTAAACGAAATACAATGATACCTTGTGAAAGAACAAGATTATACACAACAGATACAGATAATATGGAAAATGTTTTAATTAAAATATTTGAAGGAGAAAGAGTATTAACACAACATAATTATAAGATAGGTGAATTTGAATTAAATGATTTACCTATTTTACAGAAGGGGTGTTTAGAAATAGAAATATGTTTTTCAGTAGACCTAAATGGTATGGTATCTGTTTTAGCAAAAGAAAAAACATCAGGTAATCAAAAGAGTGTTGTTATTAATACAAATAAAAATAATTTAACTAAGGGTCAATTAACAAGTTTGATTAATGAAGCACTAGAACAAGAAGCATTAGATGAATTAATTAAAATTAAAAAAATAAGTCATTATGAAATTTTAGACTTATGTTCTAACATTTTAGATAACAATATGGATTTAGAACCAGAAATTAATGACATTAAACAATGGTTAAAAGAAAACAGAACAATTGAAGAGTATGAAGAAATGTTAAACAATATTAAAAACAAATATGGTATTAATATTATGGTAGATAAAAAAGTTAAAACAGAAGTTAAACCAAATAGTTCTCATTTAGATGCTACAATAATTTATAGTAAAGATGGTGATGAAGAAGAAGATGAATTAAGACAAGAATATGAAAAAGTTGGTTCTACAAATAGTTCACCTGAATTAAATGATATGAAAAATACATTATTTGATTTATGTAAAACAATTAACAATATAATTAATTCAGAACAAAACAATTTTTCTGATATCCATAAAAAAGAAATACTAGATACCATTGATGATACACTATTATGGTATCATTCAAAAGACAATATAACAGTCTCTGATTATACAGAAAAAATTAATAATATCAATATGTTGTGTGATTTAATTGTGTCTAAATATGATGATATAGTTTCTAAAATATTACCTTCAGATAAATTAGAAACAATGTGTTTAAAAATGTTAATTGAAGACAAGAAAAATGAAGAATATTTACAATCTATTTTACAATATTTATATACAACCGATGTAATTGATCAAGATAAATGTATAGAATTTATCAATGAAATTGAAAAATTAAATGTTAAAACTCATAAATATGATGACATTATTGTTAAAGATATTGATAACAATGATGGATTAAGTATAATGGAACTGTTAAAAATAAAACAAAATGATGAATTAAATGATATGATAATTAATCAAATTTATTAATTATTAATCATTAATTAAATTCATTGTTCTTTTTGCAAAATAAAATGCTATAATAAATAGTACAATAATTGCTATAAAACTATAATAAAAATACTTATCATAATCTGTAATCAAGAATAATATATGTAAAACAATTATTACTAAAACACACAATATCATTATAATAATTAATCATTTGTCAAGCATTATATAATATTATATCATAAAATTTAAAATTATACTATTATAAATTTCATAAATAGTTAAACTATTTGTTTTTAACTTTTCTAATTCAGCAATCTTTTTCTTTAATTGTTCTGTCATTATATATTATATACTAACTATATTAATCTTTAGGTGGGCTATCATCATATAATATACTATATAAATCTTTAGATGGGCGCTTATTAATTAATAGACCATTACCTATTCCAGTTTGTGAATCTCTAGGTTTAAAATCACGTGTTGAATTAGTATTTTGCTGATTATTAAATAATTTGTATAATACAAATATTATTACCACAAATATTATAACACCAAATTCAATACCTATTGTTTTTCCTATATTTTCTCGAAATGATGGAACAAAAATGTCTAATAATACAATAATTGCTAAAATAACTATACATATAATAATAATAACTGACCACTCCATATTATATATTATTTATATATTATATATTATTTTCTGACATCATTAAATCAGAAAATGAAAAATCATTTTTATTAAACTTCCTATCTTGTAAATCTAATATGTCTGTTAATGATGTAGTTTTTTGAATAACTGTGTTTTCTTCTTTTATTGTTCTGTCATTATATATTATATATCATTATTAAATTACTAATTTAATAATCTTGTGATGAAATTATTTTGTGTATTTATACGATTTGTTGTATCAATTTCATATTCATTATTCATTTTTTTAAATAATTTATATAATCCAAATAATAATAATATAGATATTATAACACCAATTACAATAACTATTACATCTCTAAATGATGGAACATAAATGTATAATAATGCACTAATTATTAAAATAACTATACATATAATAATAACTAGCCATTCCATATTATATTATACATTAATTATATATTATATATTATTTTCTGACATCATTAAATCAGAAAATGAAAAATCATTTTTATTAAACTTCCTATCTTGTAAATCTAATATATCAGTTAATGATGTAGTTTTTTGAATAACTGTGTTTTCTTCTTTTAACTTTAACATATTAATTTCTTTTATTTTATTGTCTATCATTGTTTTGTTTAATTTTGTCAATTTATATACTATTCCTGTACTATGTGTCAATAATTTATTTTTTGTTTTTTGATGAGTATATGAAGACATATTTTCATTTGACATTCTATTTAAAATTAAAGCAATTGTTTTTAACATATGTAGTAATATATTATATACTGTTTCATTGAATATGTTTTCTGTTTCAGGATATAGTTTCAACATTTTTTGTAATTCACTGTTTTCAAAATCGTTTAACAACATATAAAACTTTAATAAGATACTAATGTTTCCCATAAATGCTGACTGTTCGCAGTTCAACATATTAACTGTTTTATTTATCGATACTACACATATGTATTTTTCAATTATCATTTTGTATTCTATTTCAACATCTGGATTTGTTAAATATCTAAAAAATTCATTTATTGTAAAACTACCTATATATTTTCTTGTATTGTCATAAAATATAATTTTTCCATTTGAACGTACTATTTCAACTATTATTTTGGTAGAAAATGAATTTGTTAAAGGTTGTTGATAATCTTTTGGTAAAACAGATGAAGGTATATTAGTTGAAGGTTGTTGATAATCTTTTGGTAAAACGGATGTAGACATATTAGATAACGGTTGTTGATAATCTTTTGGTAAAACTGATGTAGACATATTAGATAACGGTTGTTGATAATCTTTTGGTAAAACTGATGTAGACATATTAGATAACGGTTGTTGATAATTTACTGGTAAAACGGATGTAGACATATTAGTTAATGGTTGTTGATAATTTACTGGTAAAACGGTTGAAGACATATTAGTTAACGGTTGTTGATAATCTTTTGGTAAAACGGATGAAGGCATATTAGTTGAAGGTTCTTGATTTGTAATATTATTTCCTAATTGTGTAGCAGTTTTGTCTGATATAACAGGTTCTACATATTTATCACTAGAAAAATTGTTATGTAACATTATAATAGAATTATATAAAAATAATAATTAATTATCAACACATGATAGTTATTTATAATAAGTAGAAAAGTAAATATTTATTTATGCAGTGGTCTTTTTGGTCTTTGATTTAGTAGAAGTAGTAGTAGAAACTGGTAGAACTTGTTCTGGAACTTGTTCTGGAACCTTCTTTTTAGAACCTTTAGAAGATGTTGAAACTGTAGGTTGTAGAGTAGTTGCTGGTTGTAAATTAGCTGTAGGTTGTAAATTAGCTGCAGGTTGTAAATTAGCTGTAGGTTGTAAATTAGCTGTAGGTTGTAGAGTAGCTACTGGTTGTAAATTAGCTGCAGGTTGTAAATTAGCTGCAGGTTCCTTCTTAGTACCTCGTTTTCTAAATAAATTACTATCTGTTTCTTCAGATACTGTTTCCTTTTGAGTTCTTTCAGTTCGTTCGTGTCTATATTCATAATTAGACAATAGTTTATAGTCATCTGATTGAGTATCACGGCATTTATTAACCTTGTTGTTAAACAAATAAGTAATAACAATCTGTTTTCCATCCTTATCCTTCTTGTCAATCTTAACTGTTTCAGGTTCATTTAGTTTAACACGAGAACCTGTATAAACAAATACACGATTGGGTCGGTTATGAGAACATTCATGAATACCAAACATAATATTCTCAGGTACTGATTTATTAAGAAATGATTCATAAATCTTTACCCACATTGGACTCATCTTATCACGTTTATTTCCTGCTACTGCAGACAAAATAGTTTTATACAATCGGGTGCATGCCTTACTACCTGCTTGTTTAGGTTTCTTTCCACGATATTTACCAATACGAACGACATTACCATCGACAACATATACACATTCAAAATTACGTCTCTTTGGATCAGAATCTTGAAGATTATCTGTGGTAGGAGATTCAGCAACAGGTGTAGATTCAACTACTGGTGGTTGTGGTGTAGATACAACTACAGGTGGGGATTGATTTTTAACATTCTTTTTATTTGTTTTAGTAGGTGTAGAAGTAGGAGTAGGAGTAGGAGTAGGAGTAGGAGTAGGAGTAGGAGTAGGAGTAGGAACAGGTGCAGGAACATGAGTAGTTACAGTATTATCAGTCTTTGCATCAGTCTTTGATGATTTAGCATTTCGAGTAGTTCTGGCAGTAGTGCTCATTGTTATAACATTATATACTATATATTTTTTTAAGTCAAAAACACACCTAACAAAATTATATATTTCTAAAAAATTTGATTTCTCAACATATTAACATTAATTAATATAATATTACTATATATTAAACAATAAAAACAATGGCTGGAAACAGAATCAATGCAGGACAATTATTGCACCAATTAAGAAAAAATGTATGGTCTCATCATGATACACGTATTATATTAAATAATATGTTGGATTTTGTAACTAACGGTTCTAACTTTACATCAGAAATGATTAGAACATTTAATACTAAAATTCGTGTTAATTCTAGAAGTCTATATGAAGAACCTTCTATATTAAACAAGATAATACAACTTTTAAATTTGGGTCATAAAATATTAGATCAAGAAACATCAATTATTATTATATTATATAATCAAGATACAATTGGTACAATTATGAATACTTATAATTTTGAAATCGATGAAATATTTATATCTTATTTTAATAGAACAGATAATTATGCAGCAAATATATATAAAACAATATTTGAACTATGTAGTATAAAAATAGTTAATAATGAAAAAATATTTGAAAATTATTTAAATCCATTTATAGTTAATTATTTAATAGAACACCGACATTTAGTAATTGAACAAAACATTATACATAAAATTATTACATTATATGATGAAAGTGTTTTAGAAAAAGCATTAAGATATGGGGGAACATTAGATAATTCATTGTTAGAAACATGTTGTGGTTCATCTAATATATGTATGTATAACATTATTAAATTTTTATTTAGTAATAGTATCTTACCTACACATACATCTTTTGAAAAATTAATAAATAATAAAAATATTAACTATTATCTTGACATTAATGCAAAACTATTTCTGGAATATGGATATAACTTAACATATGAACAATTATTAAAATTAACTTCAAAAAAAATTAAAATTGATAATATTGAAAAATATGGAATAAAATTAGATGATAATTATTTAAAAGTATGTGATAAAATAAATTTTTATCCGTATCCATTTGATGATATTGAACAAAGTGATATAGAACTTATGAATATTTGTTATCCTCACAGAAACAAATATATCATTAAACAAGGTATAATACCTAAACAACGATGTATGAGATTAGCTTGTTCATATAAAAACAATCTTAGTACAATAGAAACATTAATTGAGTCTGGAGGAAAAATTGACATAGAATGCTTACAAAAAACAATCGAATTACATACTAGTAATAGACAAGTCACACTTATTTTTGAGAAATTTAGAGAAACATTATTAAATGATTACAAACTTATTGACAAAAATATAGTTGTTAAAAAAGAAGAAGTTTTAGAAAAAAAAGAAGAGGTTCTAGAAAAAAAAGAAGATGTTCTAGAAAAAAAAGAAGAAATAGTTATTTCTTTGATACCTATTGATTTTGACATTTATAATAATATATATGATATAATTTCAACTGATATTAAAACTATTCTTGGTATAACAAAAAAAGAATTAAACTATGTTGATTTTAGAAGATTTGTAATGAATTATGTTAATGATAATAATTGTGTAAAATCTGAATTTATAACAGTTCCTAATGAATTAAATTATAACAAAAACAATGAAATAACAATAAAATATATTGATAATTGGATATATAGTTTATTGAAATATAAAAATAAATCTACAGAAAATGTAGAAAATATAGAAAATCTTGAAAATCTGGAAAACGTAGTTGTAAAAAGAGTAAGAAAGACACGTATTCTTAAAAAAAATTAATTTATTTATTTACGAGCTTTGGAACGACGTCTCTTAGAACGCTTTTTAGGTTCTTCCTCTTCTTCAACACCTTTTTTAGAACCTTTTTTAGATTTACGAGGTCTAGATGATTTTCTAGAACGACGCTTTTTAGAAGATCCCTTCTTAGAAGATCCCTTCTTAGAAGATGCCTTTCTAGGTCTAGATGCTTTTCTAGAACGACGCTTCTTAGAAGCTTTCTTAGTAGATCCCTTCTTTGAAGATGCTTTTCTAGGTCTAGATGCTTTTCTAGAACGACGCTTTTTAGAAGCTTTCTTAGAAGATCCCTTCTTAGAGGATGCCTTTCTAGGTCTAGATGCCTTTCTAGAACGACGCTTTTTAGAAGCTTTCTTAGAGGATGCCTTCTTAGAGGATGCCTTTCTAGGTCTAGATGCCTTTCTAGAACGACGTTTCTTAGAAGCACCCTTTTTAGATGATGCCTTTTTAGATTTTCTAGGTCTAGATGCCTTTCTAGAACGACGTTTTTTAGATCCTTTCTTAGATGCTACCTTGCGACGTCTAGGTTTACCTCCATCCATAACCATAACGTCTTCATCTTCTTCTCTTAAAACTGGCGAACTCAAATGTGTTGACATCTATTTATAATAATATCATTGATTTTATTTTTTTTTATTAATAAAAAATTGATAATTAAATATTTTGTTAATTTATATATTAATTATATTATTAAAATAAAATGTTTTCCATTAAGGTCAAAACTATTAAAATTGTTGGTTATACTACCAATGGTCAAATATCTACTACTAATAGTAATAGTAAGATATCAGATGAAAAGAAATATGATACTTCTTAAAACTTTTTTACCATTTCATTTATTTTTTTTATATCAATGGTAGAACACATCATTGAAAATAATATCATTTCGTAAAGTGACGGTAGTCCTGTTTTTTCATCTATTGCATTTATACCTTTTTTTCTCATATATTTTATTACTTTTCTACAAGAACAATCTCTTATACCCCACATTTTACAATTTCGTTTCAAATTTTTATAGTAATCTAAATATTCACTATATTTATGTAGTCCTAATTGAACAGCATAGTTCCTAAATTTGTCACATATTTCATATGGTATTACTTGTGCTCGTTGAATGTCTGATTTTTGATATGAATTTGCTTTAATACTAATTGGCATAACACATCCATTTGCGGTTTTAGAACATTTTGCCCTATACGATTCATATTTAAAACACATTTCTTCATATGTTTCACCATAATTATGTCCTAATTTATTATTTATTGCATTGTGTAAATTAAAAGTCCATTTTGTTAAATTTTCTCTAGATTTCATTACATTATCATCTATAACAGTATCCTGATTTTCTGTTATGAATTGTTTAAATGATGTTCTACAATATCCACACGGTAAAATATCACCCATTTTTATGAAAAAATCTTTATAATTTTTCTTTTGTTCTTCTGACGGTGAAATAGGATAACCAAATGCTACAGAATGTATAAATTCCCAAGCATGAGGACCCCATATACTTGTTATCAAACCGTTACCAGAATCAACATTATTTGGATCATTTGTAACAATTGGTGCCAATTTTAAATCTTTATCTAATATTTCTATACAATTATGTCCGTCAGAAAAATTATCATCATTCAACATTTATATATTATATTTATATAAAGTAATAAAAATTAGGATTTATTTGTAAGTAATCTTTAGGTGTATAACCAAATTTGTTTTTACTATTTATAATACTCATTGATGGACATATTCTACTTCTACATACATAATGATAAACTGTATTTCCATAAATATCTGTTAAATCCATATTAGGATTAAAACCTTTTAATAACCAAAATAAATCTTCATTTCCTTCAATAGACGCTATCATAATAGGTGTAATTAATTTGTCATTTTGTTTATCTATTATTTTTATTGTTTTTCTAAATATTTGTGAAATTATATCACTTTTAACTCTTTTCTTACATAACAAATGTAAAATAGTATTATTAGAACCGTCTAAAACATTATCATATGTTATACCATTATTTAATAATTCTAATATACATTCATACATATTATTTTCAACATATGATAACAATAAATTATCATTTTTAATTAAATCTGAATTATGAATTATTAATAATTTTAGAATATCTAAACAATTATCTGATTTTAACATATGTAAGATATTATATGATGTTTCACATATATGTGGGCATAGTTTAGTGATTACGTGAAATGATTTTGTTAAACCTTTTTTTAAAACTTCTGGTAAAAGTTCAATTATAATGTCGCAGGTCTCTTGATTAAAAATCTCATTTTTTAATATCTCATTTTTTAAATTATCATTTTTTGAAACATCTGTGTTTTTAGGTTTGATGTTTCTACTAATATTTTGAGTTTTAGATTTTAAAATATATTTATCAATAAATTCTTTTCCCAAGAGATTAAACTGTTCTGTTAATAAAATTATTTTGTAAAAGTTATATTCAGACAATAATTTATTAACACATAGATGTGTTATAATTTTAATAGATTTATTAGAAATTATCCAATCTGTTATTTTGTCAGAAACTTTTAATTTGTCTAACATATCAATATCTGAAATGTATTTTATAAATGGTTCGACATTATCTGATACTATTAAGTTTTTAATTATATACATATCTATTTGATGAACATTATTAATATTATTAAAATTATCAATAACATTATTATTTTTTAATAATTTATATGTACCAATATGTTTCTTGTCAAATTCTAACATTTTACATACATATGATGGAGGTCTAATATATTCAAATTTATTTAAATACAAAACAATCTGTCTCATTTGTTTAACAATAATAGGATGTGTTTGTTGAACCATTACTTGAATGGCATATTCGATAACTGTATATTTGTTGTTATTATAGTTTATATAATCTTTGTATCCTATAGTTAGTTCCTGTAAACCAGATAAATTAACAGTGTCAATATAGTATTTCGCATCTTTGTTAATTATTACATTTTTTTCAAATATGTCAAATACATCTTCAGGGACATTAAATACAGGGTCTTTGTATAAACATAATGTTGAAACCTTTTTATAAAGTTCTAAAATAAATAATCCAGATACATATAATTCATTGTTGTTAAAAACAATTCTGTCGAAAACATTTTTAGTTTCTAAAAAAATATGATTAATACTTGTAAATGTTCTCTTGTCTAAATTATATGTTATATCAGATTCAGATTCCGTAAAAACATAATAATGAATAGTTTCTGTAAAAGGAATATTTATATCTATTTTATCAGTAGTATAAACAGTGTAATCTTTTTTATAATTTACATTAGGAGATTTATCAAATAACTTTTTTACTTGAGAACCTGAATAATAAACATTGTTATTATTATTAAAAATATTTTTAAATGAGTTATATGAATTAGGTAATAAAAAATCAAATTCTGACACTTTATATATTTTTTTCATTGTTATTTCATCTTGTATTATTTGATTATAATCATTACCAAAAGTCTCATTTGTTATAAACTTTTTAATATCCATATTGATAAAATAACATATAATATTTCTTAAAGTTTAGACGCCATATTATAATTTTTTTTAATATCTGTATTATATAATAATGAGTGGAGGAACAGTTTCAACCATCGATTTAGAATACGGTAAAAAAGTTACTGTACATAAAAGAAATGAATTTCCTAAAATTATTTTAAAAGATTTGAGTAAAAATGGTAGAGATGTAGATGCAAATATAGATTTAAGTACATATTCTAGTGATCCTAATGCAAGAGATAAACGCATAGAAATAATGAAGGATACAATTAGTAAGTTTGGTAAAACTGGTAATAATGTTAAAACATTTACTGAAAAAGCACTAACAAATTTAGGAAAATGGAAAAAAACTCCAGTAACTAAAAAAAATGTTGATTTTTTTGAAGAAGATTGGGGTATAATTACTAAAAGATTAACAGAAAATAATGGTGAAATATATGCAGTTCTAAATATGGCTAATTCATCTAGCATTGGTGGTGGTTATATGTCAGGTGCTGGAGCACAAGAAGAAAATATGTGGCGACGTTCATCGTGTCATTATTTTGTTACACCTGATATGATGGAAAATACTACATCTAGAGATAGATACAATAAAGAAATGCATGATTTGATAGAAGGTGTTAATGGTGAAGTATATTTAGACCTTTCATATCCACGTGTTTGTATAAAAGATAGAGAAACATGGACAGGGAATAAAAAAGATGTATCAACAAATATGGGATATAAAATTTTAGATGATAAAGATTACTTTCCTTTCTGGGAACTACGGGCTGCAGCAGATGATTTGAGTAAAGGAGGTTCTTATAATGAAACCGATATGTTAAATAAAATCAAGGCACAATTTAGTACTCTTCGTAAAAAAGGTATTAAACGTGTTGTGTTAGGTGCTTTTGGTTGCGGAGCATTTAAAAATCCACCTGATGATATAGCTAAATTATATAAGAACGTTATAGAACATTTGGATCCAAATGATTTTGACCATATTGTGTTTTCTGTTATTGCTAGAGGTAATGGTCAACCTAATGTTGATGCATTTAATAATGTATTTGGTAAAGATAAGGTTACCATTGGTAAAAATCATGTGGTTAGACATGTACCGGTTAGTAGTAGTTCAACGACTTCTACTTCTGTTGCACCTGTTAGTTCTGTGGATAGTAGTTCGTCGAGTAGTTCGTCGAGTAGTTCGTCGAGTAGTTCGTCGAGTAGTAGTCCATCGGTTAGTAGTTCTGTGGTTAGTTTAACTGTAATAACTAAATTGGAAGCACCTACATCTATAAACTCAAGTGTTGTCACCGATAACAGTATAACTTTAATTTGGACTAAACCAACAAATATATCTAATATTAAACATTATCAGATTACAGAATCAGCAGGCAAAAAAATAAATAGTTTATCAGAAATTATTACAGCAGATGCTAATGTAAATACCTTTTTAATAAATAATTTAGTTGCTGATACAGATTATAATTTTATAATCAAGTCTATACCTAAAGATACCAATACTCATTCAGAATCAGATGATGCAAAATTAACACAAAAAACAAGTACAAAATCAGTTCCATCAAAAACTAAATTGGATGCACCTACATCTATAAAAGCAACTAATTTCACCGAAAACAGTATAACTTTAAATTGGACTAAACCAACAAATATATCTAATATTAAACATTATCAGATTACAGAATCAGCAGGCAAAAAAATAAATAGTTTATCAGAAATTATTACAGCAGATGCTAATGTAAATACCTTTTTAATAAATAATTTAGTTGCTGATACAGATTATAATTTTATAATCAAGTCTATACCTAAAGATACCAATACTCATTCAGAATCAGATGATGCAAAATTAACACAAAAAACAAGTACAAAATCAGTTCCATCAAAAACTAAATTGGATGCACCTACATCTATAAAAGCAACTAATTTCACCGAAAACAGTATAACTTTAAATTGGACTAAACCAACAAATATATCTAATATTAAACATTATCAGATTACAGAATCAGCAGGCAAAAAAATAAATAGTTTATCAGAAATTATTACAGCAGATGCTAATGTAAATACCTTTTTAATAAATAATTTAGTTGCTGATACAGATTATAATTTTATAATCAAGTCTATACCTAAAGATACCAATACTCATTCAGAATCAGATGATGCAAAATTAACACAAAGAACAAGTAAAATTACACCCCCTCCTCCCACCCTCGCCTCCATGTACCCCTTACTTATAACCCTTATGAAAAATGTCATCGCATATGAAAATAGCATTTTAAAAACAGCACCAGCACCAGCATCAGCACCAACACTTTTACCTAAACTAAAATCTGTTCTCGATGCACTTAAACTAATAACAGGAGCAGATAAAGCAAAAGCACAAGAACTTGAAACAATTATTAATCATATTGTAGAAATAAATAGTGGTGGTGATTTAGAAACCGCTTGTTTTCTAGACAAATTTGCAAAAGGGTACGAAAAACATAACGATTACGTAAAAATGCCAATATTAGATGAAACAACGTATAATGCTATAATTGATGAGATAAAGGAAAATAATGATGGTGATTTTAATACGAAGGTTAATGCATATAAGGGCGCATTGACTGCCTATGTTACAGCATATAAAGATAATGTCATCGCATTAACTACTGGTAACACACAATTAGTAACATTATTGGGTTCTATATTAAGTTCATTCAATACATTGAAACCATCTTCCGCTCCCTCTGCTCCAGATTTATCTAATATATCAAAAGCAGATTTGGATAATGCAAGAAAACAAATAAATGCAAAAATTCAAATTACTAATGATACCACTATAATAAATGATCTATACGAATATTTACTATTTGAACAAAAATATAGTACAAGATTAGGGGCACTATTGCAAAAAGACACAGATAAGATAACATTGTATGAAACAGAATATAATATTTTGGATGGTAAAACTCAGTTCAATGTAAAGACATTTGCTGCATCAGCAACTCCACCAGCAACTCCACCAGAATTGCAACCAGTCATAGACCTGTTTAAAAAATACAAAGAGGTTAAAGAAAGTATTGGTATAGAGTTAGGGAAAATTTTTAAAAGTTCTGATTCGGTTAATACTAATATTGGAGTATATGATAGTATTAAAGATGATACTGTACTAAATGCTGAAATACAATTAGTATCAGATGTGAAAAAAACCATTGAAAAGATACATCTAATAACAAAATTTGATGGTGAAAAGGCAAAATTAATAAAGCTATTACAACAACAAAAAATACAATTAGATACACACAAAAACACGTTTGAAAATCAGTTGAAACAAATGATGATCACTGAAATAAATAAAATAGCAAGTGATGTTGCAACAAGTAAAACAAAGTATGATGCTATGAATGAAATAAGTGTGGGTGCGAATGATGGTAATCAAAAAAAGATTGTTGATGGTGTGAATTTACAGAAAAAACAATTTGAACAAATAATTGATGATTTAACGAAATTGATAGCAGATTCATATAATAGAGTTAAAAGTACATGTACAAGTATAAATAGTCAAAGTATTACTGATATAAATAATATACAAGATATTTTATCAACTATTGATAATACAACAGGATTACACGATTTAGGAATTTTGTTAAATAGTATATTAACTAACATTGGTAATGCATTTGACGATTCGCATATTGTATATAATTCTTATAGCAATGGTCTTAATGATCTGATGGAAAATTTATTTTATATAGAGATGAGTTCAGGGGAGAGAATAGAAAATAAAGATAATAATGTAAATAAATTAAAATCGACACAATCAGAAGGCGGTTTAACACCAAACTCTCCAATGTACGAAGTAATTAATAAACTTAATACTAAAGGAAATGCTGATAATGGAATATGGAAAACATTATTAGACGCGATAACTCATTTAAGTAAATACGAATTATCTGAATGTGTTGAAATATTGAAACAAATGTCAACAAATATAGATTTTACCCCTATTCATAATGCCATAAAAAATATTATGAACGCTGTGTTAGTAATTCAAATATATGACGCGTATGGAAAATATACACGAAACATTGGACTGATGATTACAGATTCGTTAAAGAATAATAAACAAAAATATGAACCTGACAACAACAGTGTCGTATATGAAAAATTTTTAAAAGTTGATAATGTCGCTAAAATAAATGATGCGTGTAATGAAATTAATGCTATTAAAAAACTTATAGATAATTTATCAGATTTTGTAAAACAAGACATATCTTCAGTTACAATAAAAGATAGTAATTATTACAAAAACTTTAAAAATTTGGATGATGAAACAGTCATTTTAATATCATTGGTCTTCACAATTCAGGAATTTGTTAATGCTCAAGTAAAAATAGATATAAATGTTCTATCAGATATTTTATTTGATAAAGATTATCCCCCTATAGACACAACTAACGCACAAGGTGCAAGTCCTACATATGATGAATTAAAAAAAGAATATACAGAAGCAGATAATCAAAAGAATATAGCGAAAGGACTGGACGCAATAGTCACTGATTTTTTTGCTAAACAATCTGAAATAAAAGACACGATGACAAATACTGTTAAAAACGCAATAATACTATTTAGTGATAAAAATGATGATAAAATAATAGGTATATTAGAATCATTCAAAGGAGGATTTGCAGGTGGTAAAAAGAAAGTGTATAACCGTAAGAATAACAAGTATGGATCTTTTGTTGTTCAAAAAGGTGGGTATTTGCCAGAGGATGTTAATCTTTTGGTAAGCATCCAAGAAGTGTTGTTAAGAGAATATAAAAAAATATTAACTGAAGAAGTAAAAATAGTACCTATTGTTAGAAACTATAATAATTCATATAATTTGCCAGAAAGAATAGATGAAAACATATATAATTCTCCTTCTTCGTTATATAATCAATTATATGCTGATGCTAAAAGTAATATAAAAACAACATTTGACGAGATAACTAAACTATATGCTGTATTGGAGAAATCGATATTAGATAAACTTAAAGAAGAAATACTTGAAAAAATTAAAATTGTTATAAGTGAAATTGCCGAACAAGTAAAATTCAGAGATATTGAAGTTGCTGGTTATAAACTACAAGAGAAAACTTTAAAAACTGATATATCGTCAAAGACAATTGTAATACCGTTAGATATTGATGATAATATTGCATTAATCACTCAATATAAAAATGAGTTAAATGATATAAGACAAGATATATCCAAATTTAATGGGTTTATCGCTAAATTAACTATATTAAATCAACAGCATGCAGATTTTCAACTATTATTAGATACGAGTTCTTTAAAAATCAATGATACCGGTATGTTTGTATATGATATAACACAATCATCAATAAAAGATAATTTTGATAATTTCAATGATAAAAATACTATACAATTTATATCGAACACTCCAAAAGATTCTACCACAGCTGAACAACTAAACAACGAAGTAGATCAAATATTAACAGATATAAAATCACAAACTCATATTAATACACAAAAAAATATAGAATATGCTGATATTATAACACAGTTAACTGTTTTGAATACGAGAGTAGACAGTGAAAAACCACGCATAGAAAAATTAATAACGGAATATAATACAGATTTAAGTTCTAATACCACAATATATACTACTAAAAAACAAGAATTAAACGATGCGTTAAAAACACAAATAGAAGAGATGACCAAAGTTATAGCACAATTAGATACATCTATACAAACGTTGCAGACACCTAGTTTAGCACATGGTATCGCACATACTTTAGCACAAGATGCACTTGATTCAGCACAAGCTGCACTTACTTTAGCACAAGCAATACTTTCCAAATCAGGTGCAACGCTAAAAGAAATCGATGACGGAACCATAGCATTGAAAGCAGCCATAGTTGTGGCACAACACGCCAAAGATGATGCTGCAGCGGCAGCGGCAAAACCATCCGGATCACCACCACCAATACCTGACGAACCATATATCTATGATCTTGTTAACATCGCGTATTCTATGTGTATGGCAAATATGGATAATTCTGCGAATGGAGACAATTTAGATAATCATCCTATGGTGAAAGAAGCTAATAGTGGTAATATTGGTATGAAATATGAATTATCAGACGGATTAAAAGAATTGTTATATCCAGTTGATCCTAATCCTCTTTCTCTTGCTAATGTTGCTCCTGATAGTTATATAAAACCTTTAATAAACAAAATAGATGGTAAAGATTTACCACCATATGATTTATCGAAAGTTTTGTTTTTACCAAATACTGATTCTGATGAAAATTTCAAATTTAACTATGCGTTGAAACTAGGAGAGTATATTATCGATAAAGTAATACATGAAAAAGCAGAAGGAGCTGCAGGAGCAGGAGCAGGAGCAGTACCAGCACCAGCACCACAAGTAATAGATAAAGTAGCATTTATTAAAGACTCATATGATAAACATAATGTTAAAATACATAATTATAATAGTTCTGGTCTTCCTTATTTCACAAAAGACACGGGTAAATCAACATCACATAATCCCCCAAAAAAATATACCATCAACATATTAAAAGACGGTGATTCCTATCATTTGTTACCTATAGATTGTGATGATCGTATAGCAGGAGGTGGTAAATCTAAATCAAAATCCAAGAAAGTATCATATAAAAAGTTATATCATAAGAACAAAAAAATGCTAGAAAAATTGAAAAATATATAACTTTAACATATAATATATTATATAGTATTAAAATATACAAAATGAACTATTTTATAAACATATTGAACCCAATACCAGATTTATTTGGTATTATAGAACAAGCACAAAGTAGAATAATACAATGTAGAAGTATAATACAAGAAACTATACGTAATTATGAAACAATAGGTATATACATATGTACGTATTGTAGTGAGATTATAGAAGGTTCAGAACAAGGTTCAGAACATGGTTTAGAACATGGTTCAGCAGCTGCAGCTGCAGCTGCACAAGAAGTGAATAACTATGTAAGTGTCCAAGACGTAGAGAACCATGTATTAGACCATTTTTATTTACCTGCAGTTCATATGGTAAATGAGTATAATGTAGATGATGATGAACGAGAAGATGATAGAGAACAAGACGTTCTAGAAGATCAAGATAATCCAATAGATAATCCAGATATATCGTGTCCCGTATGTAACAGACATTTTACCAGTCCTGTATTACTAGGAGAACATTTTACAAGATTTCATAATGATTATGACGCGTTAAATAGTCTAGACAATAAAGGTACAACTGAATATACATTTATTGGATTTGATAAACTTTTAGAAAATGGTATGTTAAAAGACACTGATGAAATCCTTAAAATGTGTCCTATATGTTGTTCTACTTATGAAGACAGTTCAATGAAACCATATGTTTTAACTTGTTGTAAAGCAATATCGTGCGACCAATGTTTAAAACAACATATTGAATCAAAGAATGGGAAACTTGAATGTATGTTTTGTAGAAAGGAACATTAATGGTCTAAAAGTTCTTCAGGAACGTGAAATTTAACAAAATGGTCAAAAAATCGTTGAACATCTGAATTTAATAAATTAGATGTTGGATTAGCAACAATATTGTTATAGAATTTAAAAGTAATTGATTTAGCACCAGTTGTTTTAATATTTGTAAGATCATCAGTTTCATATGAATAATAATAACATCTATCATTTCCGATATCAACAAATGTTAAAGATATATTATTAAATTTAAAAAAATTACTATAAGTACTATTTGATATATATTTTAACAAATCTAAAGGCAATTTAGTTTTATCAAATGCTCCATTAAATATTTCTTTATCATTTATACACAAAATTTGAAATTCGTCATATGATTTAGTTTTTTCTATAACAAATATCATCACATATATTTTTTTGGTAATATTTGATGTAAATTTATTTGCTTTATCTAGTAAATTTCTATTGTTATTAAGTGGTGTTAATTCAAATTTAGTATAAGTAGTTGCTGAAGGTGTAGGAGTTACTATATGTGTAGAAGATGTAGAAGGTGTAGAAGGTGCAGCTATATTGGAAGTAGTAGAATTAGCTGGTGGTATAAATGTAACTGTATTTGAACCATTTGTATTAGTTACTGTAACTCTAGTAGAACCATCTCCCATATTTTGTATAACTTTAGTAGAACCGTCTTCTTTAATTTCAGTAGATGTACTAATAACGGATGTAGAACTATTAGTTGAGTTACTAGTTGAACTACTAGTTGAACTGCTATTCGTACTATGTTCAGAACGTCTTTCTGCATCTAATTGTTGTTGTTGTAAAACAGAATTTTCATTAATTTTTTTATCATCTTTTTTACTGTCTTTCTTACCATTAAATCTATTCATATATTCAAAAATATCAGGAATTGCACTTTTAGTATTTACTTCTTTTCCTTGCATCGAACTAATTACTTCTAACATTGGATCAGTTGAAGGCATCATCAGTTTTTGACCACTTAAGGCAATTGCTTTTTGTTTATACATATCATCATTATTTTCATAATTACTATCATATAAATTAGGATGAAACAGTTCCATAATATTATTAAAATAGATAATAATTATGATTAATTTCACATAATAATATTGTATATATATTATAATGTCTAAAAATTATATATGTCCTAATAAAACATTAATTATTCTTGATTGGGATGATACATTATTTCCGACCTCTTGGACAACAAAAAATGATATAAAATTATCAAATCATAAAAATAGATATAAATATATTGACAAATTTGATGAACTTGATAAATTACTGTCAGATACATTAATTATATCAAACAAATGTGGTAAAACAATTATTGTTACTAATGCACTAAATTCTTGGATTGAAATATCATCATCTGTTTTACCATTAACTAAAAACATAATGAAATCAATGGATATAATTTCAGCAAGAGAACGATATCAAGAATACAGTGATATTAATGAATGGAAAAAAAGAACATTTGAAGATGAAGTTAGTTCTTCATATAATAATATCATATCAATGGGAGACGCAGATTATGAATACAATGCATTAGTAAATTTATATGATTCATTAAAAGTTAATAAATCAAAAAAGTATTTAAAAACAATAAAATTTATTAAAACAAATAATTATGATACACATATGGCACAATTAAGTGTTATAAAAAATAATGTTAAAAATATTTGTAGTTTAACAAAACACATTGATTTAATTGTTAATGAAAAATAAAAAATTGATAAAACAATAATATATACTTAAATATATTATATTATAATTATAAACAAAAATGAATGACAATGATGATAAATATATATATGAACTTCTAAATAAACATATTGAATATTGTAATCTAATAGATGATATAAATAAAAAAATTAAAAATATGAAAAAAATTAGACATCCAAATTTTCCAGAATCAATATCAGAATATATAGTTAAAAAATGTTATGAAAATAAATATAAAGTAGATGTAAATTTTGGTAAAATAGGTGATTTAGTATATAAAGATACACGTATCGAGGTAAAAGCTTTTACAAGTTCAGGACCTTCGTCTTTTGGACCAGATGAAAAATGGAATCAATTGATATTTGTAGATGCATCGTTATTTCGTGAAAAAAAGTTCAAGATTTATCAAATTGATTTATCAAATGATAATCCTAACTGGAAAAATATAAAAGTAAATTCTAAAGACACATATGAAGATCATTGCAAACAGAAAAGAAGACCTCGAATATTATTTAGTTCTATATATAAAATATTAAATGATTTTATAAAAGTGTTATTTGATGGTATAATAAAAATAGATGAAAATAAATTAAATTTCTCTTGATTTTAACAATTCTGGAACTATTTTTGTTGCAATTAAATTTACTACAGGAACACTTACTGCATTACCTGCTAATTTATACAATTTAGAATCACTTAATTTAGGTAATTTATAATCGTTTGGAAAACCTTGAAAATTAAAACATTCACGAGGTGTTAATTTTCTTACTCCTTTTGTATCTTTTATTAATGGAACATTATGACCACCAGAACCCATATTTGCTGTTAATGTAGGACATAAACCATTTTTATTTTCTCTTACATATATTCGTCTAAATTGATAAACAGTATCTGAATTTATAACACTATTTATTGCCATATTATGAATTTTATTATCTTCATTATCATAATAATATTTTTTATTGATTTCACTAGTCTCTAACATATCTTGAATACCTTTTTTTTCTATTGATGGAAAATCTAAATTAAAATTTTCAAATATTTTTTTATCTTTAACACATACTATATATATACGTTCTCTATTTTGTGGAATACCTGTTATTTGTGATGTATTTAAAACTTTATGTAATATATGATAGTCTTCTTTTTCTAAACTTGATATTATTGTTTTCATAGTTTTATATTCATCGTGAGAACATAAATTTTTAACATTTTCAAGAATAACACATAATGGTTTATGATGTTTAATAATTTCTAATATTTTCCAAAAAACATTTGTTCTTGTATCAGCAAAACCTTGTTGTTTGCCTGCAATACTAAATGGTTGGCAAGGAAAACCTGCAGTTAATATATCGTGTTTAATAATAGTTTCAACGTTCATATCACATATATTTCCTAAATATAATTTATGTTCAAAATTAGTATCATATATTATTTTCGAAGATTCATCAATATCATTAGCAAAAACAACTTCAACATTTCCAGTTTTTATAAATGCGTGTGAAAAAGCACCTGTTCCTGCACATAAATCAATCATTTTAAGTTTGTTCATTTATAAAGTTTATATACAATACATATTTATAATATATAGAGATATGTTTTCATTTTTTCTAGAAAAATTGATAAAACAATAATATATACTTAAATATTAAAAAAAACATATTATATTAAATAATACAATATGGGTATCAATGGTTTTCAACAATATCTCAAAAAGAAATATCCTCAATCATTTTCTTACAAATGGCCAATAACATATGACAATCTTTATATAGACTTAAATTATGTATTACATAATGTTTCATATTTATTGGAAGATGTTGATGAAATAATTAAAAAGACATTGGATTATATTAAAAATGTTATTATTTCAATTAAACCACAAAAAAGAATTATTATTATGGCAGATGGATTAGCACCATTAGCAAAAATGATTTTACAGAGAAAAAGAAGAATTAACAGTATGAATAGACATAATGTTGATTTAAATTTTACTGTAGGGACAAAATTTATGTTAGTTTTAGAAAAATGTATTATTGATTTTTGTGAACAGGTTAAAAAAAAATATGATTTAACATATATTATTGATATCAAAGGTATAGGTGAAGGTGAAGTTAAAATTAAATATAATTTGAACATTTTACATAATGAAAATATTAATGATACACATATTGTTTACAGTAGTGATTCGGATGTTATATTATTACTGATTACAAGTGCTAATCCAAATAAGATTTATCAAAAGATTAACAAAATGGAAATTCTACATTATGGAACACTGTATGATAAACATATTGAAGATAATGGAAATACAGTTTCATCAAAATATGATTTCGTATTTTTTAATTTGTTAATGGGGAACGATTATTTACCTAAAATATATTATTTGACATTTGACAAAATATGGTCATCATATAAGAAAGTATCATATTTATATCCTAATGGTATTATCAGTAATTTTGATAAAAATAATTTGACTGTTGATAGTGATTTTATTACTGCAGTCATACATAATATTATGAAATTAATGCGTAAAAATATGTATTCATCGTATGATTACAAACAATTTTGTGACAAGTCATATCCAAAATATGTTGAAGGACTACTATGGTGTATGACAATGTATTCATTAGGTTATTGTCACGATAATACATATATTTATGAAAAAAATACTTATTTACATATTATGGGTCTAATGTATGCCATAACATTTAGAAATTCATATAATATTGTTAAAAGTATAGATTTAAATCCTGATTGTTGTAGTATTTTGTTATTACCAATACAGTTTAAACATTTATTAAAAAAAGAACAGATTTTTATTGCTGACAAATTAAATGAATTATATCCAATTATATATGAAGAAAGTAATTGTTTAAAGTGTAAAACATTGATGGAAAATGTAAATATTGAAGATATAGATATTAATGTACTTAAATATGAAACAAATGAACATAAAAAAACACATAAAAAGTTAAAATATTTGTTAATACAAGAAATATCTAACAAATATGTTGAGTTATTAAAAGATGTAGTTTTTGAAGAAGATGTAATTGTTATACCTAAATATTCATTAAATAAAGTTCAAAGAAAATTGTTTTAATTTTTACTTATCTTTTTACTAAAATCATTTGACTTATATTTGTTATCTATTTCTTTTGTTAAAATATGTGGTTTCACAATATTTTTATCAAAATGTTGAAAAATATGTTTATCTTCATATGACGGAATACATATCATAATTGCTTTAAATTTATGACCATATTTCATTATACATAAGTTAAACACTAATGTTTGGTCTTCTAATGGAATATTTGTAAAATATGGAATAATTAAAATATGATGGTCTCCACATATTGCAACCTGAAATGATGCTTCAACTAAAGTCTTAAATGTCATTAAATCAGATACACTTAACAAATTATTTACTAAATCCTTATTTTTGTCATAACATAATGTTATTACACCTGTTTTAAACACATCTTTTTTTTCTAAAAATGTATAACTAGTGTCTCTAATTATTGTTACTGGATTAGAATATATAACGGTATCTTCTTTTTTGTTATACATTAATGTATCGTATTCTTTCTTAATAATATGTGTGTAATTAGTTCTTAAAATAATGTTCTCATCATAAATACAAGATTTTGATTGCGAGTCTAGGTTAAAATTCAGTCCTGTAAATGTTTTACCAAAATGACATATTACTGCAGGTATTTTATCAGAACCTTTTATGTTATCAAATCCTTTATTATTTTTTTCTGTAACTTGTTCTAGAATATCAAGTGAGTGTTTATATGAAACAATTACTTTACATATATTATCAATGTTTCCTAATTCAACATCTTTTTTATAGTTATACACAATTGAATCATATACGGGACATATATAATCACCTTTCAAGCACTGATATATATTTTGGTTAATGGTAATGTTCTTGTTTTGTACATCAAATTTTTTCGGGTCCATTATTAATGTTAAATACCATAAAATAATGTATGTATATAACACAAAAAAATGAAATTATATATAGTATGATAGTTTAGATTTAATTATATGTTAAACATTAAACAATTATAAAATATGGCTTCTGCATCTGCATCTGCATCTGACAAGATTCAAAAATCACTCAATGGTAGTATTAGTGGAAAGACTTGGGCAGTTATTGAAAGACCACCCGATAATATTACTCAAAAAGTTGTTAAATTATTGGGTGCAAATGCTTTGAATATTATACAAAACAAAGATTTAGAAAAAGATGATGGAAAATGTTCTAAATTAGTAATGGGTGAAATATATTACGGAATGTTTCGTCCTGAAATAGATTTTTTGGACAAATTGTGTATTGATGCTGATTCTAAGAAAAAACAACCAAAAATGAAAAAAGATGAAATGATTAGAATTGACCTAACCATTAAGAAACTGAAAAAAGTTCTGGCATTTGTTAAAAAATATACTTTTGAATTAAAAAGTGATGTTGAATTAAATCAAATTTGTGAAGATGGATTTATTAGTAATTACATAGAAATTGTTGGAATAACATATATCTATTTGATAAAATATTTCATTACACATTATGATACTTACAAAAAAGAAATATATTATAAGCATGTCACCGGTGTAATTATTTCTTTTCAACGGTTTTTGAAATCGTGTGTAAATTTTGTTGGTATTGACCCTGTTAATCCACAAATCAAAACAAATATATCTCAACTGTTTATGACAGATATTACTGAATTCAGTCATATAGTAGAACAAAAGTTTAGTCTAAATGGTCTTGAAATTTGTTCAAAAACACCTGAACTTCTTGTTGTTGCTCCTTATGACAGATATTTAACTGCAACATCTATAAAATGTAGAGAACACCAAATTGAAATCTTACAAAAAGTGTATAGACATTTTCAAACTGGTTTTTTCATATTGTATAATGCAATGATCAACACTGGTAAAACAACATCGGTTGTATCTTTAGGTGAAATGGCCAAATATTATGGTATGATACTACTATGTGTTTGTAATATGGAAACCGTAAGAATTCAAATGGCAACACTTTGTTGTTTTTACGGTACCAAGTTTGCTATGGCATCATTAAAAACAAATGGAAAAATCAAAATATCACCAAATGATAAAACTAAATCAACACTAGAGAACATTTATGTTATCATTTGTGGTGCTGAAGTTGGTAATAAATTATTGATGGAAAACAAAAATAAATATATATTGTTTCACGATGAGGCAACTGTAGGTGCTGACTGTATTGAAAAGGTCAATCCTAAAACGTGTCACGCATTATATCATAATGTTAGTGTTATGTGTAATGCTCCTAAATGGACTATATTTTCATCAGCGACATCACCTAGTTTAATTGAACTAGATAAATTAATAAAACATTTGAAAAAAGAATATCCTACATTAGTTACTGATAAAGTATATTCATCTCACGTTCAAGTAGGATGTGAAATAAGAACAGTTACAGGTAATCTGGTTGTTCCATATAGTAATTGTTCTACAAAAGAAGACATTATTAGTATTATTAATAAAATGGAAGATATGCCTTTTATTTGTAGAACACTTACACCAAATGTTGTTGTAGAATTACATAAAAGTTTGACATTACATCAAGTTCCAAATGTTCCTGATATTAACGAGTATTTTAAACAGGTTGAAAACTTAAAGTCAAACAATGTTAAAGAAAAAATTATAGAAATGTTAAGGATTATTTCTGAAACAGATAAAATAAAAGAACTTTGTATGTCAAGTATAGATAAAGTACCTATTGATATTAACAATCTAGGTATAACATCATGGAAAACAATGACTTTAATCGGTCATCATTCTCCTATTGATATATCTATTGAATTGTTTGGTTCATTGTTGAAAAAATTAAATGATGTGTCTGTAAAGTCAGCATATAAATTAATATCAATTTTCACAGAAAAACTAGATAGATGGAAAGAAATAAGAGATGCTAAGTTAAAGAAATTAAAAGATAGTAAAAGTGATGGTTCTAGTTCTTATTCGCAAGGTTTGATGAAACAGTCTATTGAAGAAAAAGACAAACCTATTATTGATTTTCCATCGTGGGCACAAATAGGAACTTCATATCATTCAAATGAATTCAAATATAGTTGTGATAACTATAGATTTTCAAATGATTTAGAAAAATTTATTGATGTCGTCGTTCCAGATGTTGTTATGATGTTACTATTCTGTGGAGTAGGTATATATTCACCATCAAATAATGTTCTAAGTAGTTCTTATACCGATTTGGTAATTGAATATGCTTCAAGTGGAAAACTAGCATGTGTCGTTGCAGATACATCTATTGTATTCGGAACAAATTATCCATTTGGTAGAATTATTGATTTGTTTGAAAACGTATCTGTTGCTACACGATTTCAGTTAATGGGTCGAGCAGGTCGTGTGGGAAGAATGGCCAGAGCAGATGCTTATACAAGTGAAAAAACAGCAGAAATTATTAAAGATTATGTTATTCATCCAGAGAAATATTCAAAAGAGATAGATAACATTAACACAATGATTGATATAGTTGTTTCTGAAAAGGTTCTAATAGAACAAATTTGGGAAAAAGAAATATCAGAAGTTGTAAAAAAAGAAGTAGTAGAACTTAAAGAAGTTAAAGAAATTAAGAAAGTTGAAAAACTTAAAGAAGTAGAAATTGAAAAAGTAGAAATTAAGGAAATTGAAGAAATTGAAGAACTTAAAGTTGAAGAACTTAAAGATGACTTACTTGACAATTGGGACGATGAATGATAAGACAAAAATAATTATTTTTTTATAACTTTATATATTATAATATGAGTAAGACCAATATGATTACTAATTTTTTGTCATTATTGTATGATACAGGTAAATATATTGAAGATGAATATATATTAATTGAAAACACTGATAAAATGAAACTAGTGTTGGCAAAATATGGTAAAACAATTGTTAGAAAAGAAAATAATCCATATGAGTTAGACACCGATTTAACACATAAGTTTATGGAAAGACTAGTAATTAATGATACTGGAAATATTAATAGTAATGTAAAGACTTATCAGGTTTTATTAGAAAGTTATAATAATAGTATTGAAAAAATTATGAATAAATTAATAAAAATAGACACCGAATTGTTTAATATTTTATTTTTGTTAAATCAACATACAACCATAAAATCACCTATAACAGATATGTATTATGGTAAAACAAGAGATACAGATGTTATAACAGATATTGATATTATGAAAGCAACAAACATTTTATATGATATGTTACAAGATATTCTAGATTTAATAACACCAAAAAATATTGACGATATAAAAGATTTAGAAAAAGATGAAAGTGTTTTCTTTGGATATCTTTTAAGTTTATGTGAAACTTCTGTTGATATAGTTACTGATAACTTAGAACTATATGACACAGCATATAATTGTGTATATGGACTTAATATGATATCTAATTTGTTGAAAGAATTATTAACATCAAGAACATTTAATATTATTCAACATATGGTTAATGATAAATTTGATGAATTATTTGAATATATAACAAATTTTTTATGGTTAAACGAAGAACATAATTTACAAAAATATGTTAATAAATATGGAAATAATATTAAAGATATATTTATGGATAACAATGAAAGAAATAAATCTGTAAAACAATTATTTAATTTTCGTAAAAAATATTAGTTTATAATATAATGTTTGATTGGGATAATTTTGATGAAATATATATATATTTTCTGATAGGTTTATTAGGTGTTCCTTTAATATTTTATACATATACTTATTTATCATATAAAACAAATTTATTGTTATTAAATTTAAGTATTGTTTTATGTATAATTTTTATTGGATGTATTATTGGATACAAAAAAGGTGGTAATAAAGTAATTCTGGGAGAAGTTTTAATTGGCATAAGTATAGTAGGAGTTATACTATTAGGTGATATATTTTTCAAAATTTCCAGAAAAATTTCAAGTAGTGGTAATTTAGAAATAATACGAAATGAACAACGATTACTTGATGAATTAATAAGTAGAGGAACAGAAAAATACAATCAACCATTTTTTGATAAAAATTAATTTATAAACAATTTAACATCAACTATCCTATATGTAATTTCACATAGAACTAGTAATAATAAATGTTCTGGAACATTAAATGATATTAACATATATATTAAAACAATAAATATCTTAAATAATGATATATCAAATAATAACATTGTTAATAAACCAATTAGAACATTGGTATAACCAGATATAGACCAACATAATAGTATTTTTTCACAATTAAAAACAAATAGTTCAACTGTTTTATCTATTTGTTTTACCAATTTATTATCTTTATTATTGTTATTTAAAATCATTCTAACAACTCTATTCAATGTATAGACATCTAAAAACTTGTCCCATTTTTTATCACAAATTATTTTTTTCATATATAGGTTGTCATTTGATATATCATATTTTGGGTCTTTCATATATATATTCTTACATATTATTAATGGTAATCTCATATTACTACTATCAACATAGTTGAATATACACGCTGATAAAAACTTAATAATAAATGTGTTAATATGTATCCAAGAAAATTTATCATAATATGGTAAAATATCTCCATACATAATTTGTAGTTCCATATTTAATACACTGTTAATAACAATATTAATTATTTTTGTTAAATATTTACAAATTATTTTTTTTATTATTATGTTATATCTATCATATATGTACAATTTTAATGAATTACTTATTATTTTATCATATATGTAATTCATTATTGTAGGACATAATAATATCCATATATATATATCAATAAATGTAAATACAAAGTTAAATAATGTCCATATGGTAAATACAATTGTGTTATATATATATCTATCAATCAAATCTTTTCTATAAATATGTATATTAATATCCATATATTTAATGTAAAACATTATACAAGATAACAAACTATCTATCGCATATACATTTAACATATTATAACTATTTCTAAATAATAATGTATATAATGATGCTATAATTAACATTTCTTTCAAAAAATCATATTTATTAAAAATAATAATATTTTTAGTATCTGTTTTTACAAAATATTGTGAATAATATGTTATGTCTGTATCTATAGAATTAATATCATTATTATCTAAATTTTTATCAAAATATGTTTCATCAATATGTATACTATTCATATAATAATAAATAATAAAATAAATCATATTATAAAAATCTAATATATAAATTCAAATGACTGATTATGATAATATTGGATGGTCTCATTTTACTTCTTTTGGTTTTGGTATATTTTTTGTTTTTTACTTTTATATGATGATTAAGTATAATAGAATTAAATTTGAAGCAAGTAAGATTAAATATCTTATTATTCTATTAATTCTTGGTATTTTCTTTGGTATATCTGTAGGTATATCATTAGATCAAGTTAGTGATCAAACAGCAAAAGCAGCTACAAAAATAGGTCTATTTGTGTTTGCTGCAGTATTTGCTGTTGCTTTTGTAAATGCTAGATATAATTACAAACGAGGTAAAAGAGGTATGTTTCATGATGTACCTATTATTGCTGATTTAGAATTATATATTGGACAATCTTTTGACGGAGTATTTGATTATGAAAATGATAGAGATGTTTCAAATAATCCAGAAGATAATGAAATTAATGGTGTTATGTTACCTAATTATAATTATGAGAGAAGTGTTGCTCAAATACGTTAGTAATAAATATAACATATATAACTATAAATAAAATATAACATAAATAAATAAACATTTTATATAAACAAATATGTGTGGTATTTGGGGATATCTTGGTAATAGATGTGTTACAGAATTATTTAAATCATATATGTCACTTGTTCCAAGAGGTCCAGATAAATCAGATTTTAGAAAAATATATAATAATATGTATATTGGTTTCCATAGATTATCTATTATGGATAAATCTAGTAATGGTGACCAACCATTTAATTATGATAAAGGTTCTCATTCTATATATGCTACTTGTAATGGTGAAATTTATAATTTTAAAAAATTGTTAGAAAATGATAGTTATATTAAACAGTTTCTTAAAAGTGGTTCTGACTGTGAATTTCTTCCATATATGTATTCTAAATATGGATTTGAAAATATGGTTAATATGTTAGAAGGTGAATTTGCTATATCTATTGTTGATATTAATAATGAAACCAATGAAGTTAAATTATATTTAGCTAGAGACAAACTTGCTGTTAGACCATTATTTATTGGATATGATAATGATTTATCTGAATTTGTTTATAGTTCTATTCTAAAAGGTATCAATTGTAAAAATTCTAGACAGTTATCTAGAGGTGAAATTATGGAAGTGACATTTAATGATAGAATATCTATTAATTCATATATGTATCACAGTTTAAAAAATATAGATAAATATAATTATGTATCAGATAATGAAATGTTTGATAAAATTAGAACTGTTTTTACAGAAGCAGTTGAATGTAGATTAGTATCAGACAGACCTTTAGGAGCACTTTTGTCAGGAGGTTTAGATTCGTCATTGGTTGTGTCTATTGCGTCAAGGTTCTTAAAAAAGTTTAATAAAACATTGAGAACATTTAGTGTTGGAATTCCTGGTTCTACTGACAAAGAATATGCACAAATGGTTTCTGATTATTTAGGAACAATTCATACACACGTTGAATTTACCGAAAATGATTTTGTAAATGCAATTGAAGAAGTTATAAATGCTATAGAAACATATGATATTACCACGATTAGAGCATCTATTGGACAATATCTTATTTCTAAATGGATAAAAGAAAATACAGATATTAAAGTGTTATTAATTGGTGATGGTTCTGATGAATTATGTTCTGGTTATATGTATTTTCATCAAGCACCTGATTATGAAACATCACATAATGAAAATATTAGATTGTTAGAAGAAATACAGTACTATGATGTATTAAGAGCAGATCGATGTATAGCATATAATGGTATTGAAGCAAGAGTACCATTTTTGGATCACAGATTTGTAGAACTTTATTTGTCACTACCTACTGATAAACGAGTTCCTAAACAAGTTTCTGAACAAGTCAAAATATGTAAAAAGTTAGGTGGACGAAAGGTTGAAAAATGGTTATTAAGAATGTCATTTTTAGATAATTATTTACCTGAAGAAGTTTTATGGAGAAAGAAAGAGGCATTCTCTGATGGTGTATCATCACAAAAGAAATCATTGTTTAAAATTATTCAAGACAATGTAGAGAATATGTTTGTTGATGAAGATTTTAATAATGATGATGTTAATTATAACATTACATGTTCTACTAAAGAAGCACTTTATTATAGAACAATTTTTAATAAACATTTTGATAAATATGTAGGTAAAGGTATTGTTCCTCATATTTGGTTACCTTTATGGTGTGGAAATATAACTGACCCTAGTGCAAGGGTACTTAAAGTGTATGAATAAAAAAATTGATTTATTTACTTATTGATATATTATGTAATTTAATATATCAATAACATATCATTTACAATGTCTGTCTTTAATTTTAATTTCTATGGTGTTTCCAATATTTTTATTGATAGTAAAAAAGAAACTATAGATAAACAAAATATAGATAAACCTTTAGATAATAAAGATTTGGACAAAAAAGATTTGGACAAAAAAGATTTGGATAAACCTTTGGACAAAAAAGATTTGGATAGACCTTTGGACAAAAAAGATTTGGATAAACCTTTGGATAGACCTTTGGACAAAAAAGATTTGGACAGACCTTTGGACAAAAAAGATTTGGACAGACCTTTGGACAAAAAAGATTTGGATAAACCTTTGGACAAACCTTTGGATAAACCTTTGGACAAAAAAGATTTGGACAGACCTTTGGACAAAAAAGATTTGGACAGACCTTTGGACAAAAAAGATTTGGACAAAAAAGATTTGGATAGACCTTTGGACAGACCATTGGACAAAACAAATATAGACAACAAAGATATAGAAGAAAAAAATATAAATAAATCTTTGAAAGAAGATATTTCTAAAGAAGATATTTCTAAAGATTATATTGGTTATTATAAAAATAAAAATATAGATAAACCTCTAAAATATAAAAATAAAGAAGTTATTGAAGATTTTCATATTCTAGATAAACCTTTAGATGAAAATAATAACACAAATAATCAAAAATATAATTTAAAAAAAGAGATTGTTAAAGACATTATAAATTTACTCAATGATTTTATCAATACTAACTAATATTTAATCATTTTCATTATCTGTTATTAAACATAATTGAAAATACAAATCATCATCTAATACAATCTTATATAAAGGATACATTTGAATTTCATTATCTTTCATATCTGCAAGCACAAAATACATATAGAACCATAACATATATGCTATGTTATTTTGTAAATAATGTTCTTCTTTAACTTTTGTTAATGTTATGTGTTCAATGTCAATTATATTTGCTGTGTATTCTTTTGTTAAATTTGTACCATATAACTTTGTTAATTTATTATGAATAATATTAATTAATGTTTGAACAACTAAATGTACGTTCAAATCTTTTTCATCAAAATCATTAGATAGTTCAACAACAATTTCAGGTAATCCATAATAATACCACAAACCAATTGTATAGAAACATTTATCTGCAGGAACAATACAAAATGTATTTAATTCAATTAATCTTTTAATAATATCATGATCTATATCATTTTCAAAAATTGTTGTATTGTTTTTATTATTATTATAAAAACATTTTAGTTCTTCATTTCTGTTCTCCATTTATAATTATAATTATATAACAAAAATATTTTATATAAAACACTATTATAAAAATGGATAGTTTAACTACAGATACTGTAAAAATTGGTAGATTATATTCTAAAATTTTGTTTTATGTTATGGTGATTTTTGCTATTATTATTGGCATTTTTGGTCTAATGACAAGTTATAGTAACAATGATTATTATTATGTAAATGGTATATATTCTGGAAAAAATATGGTTAAATATAATATAAATAAGGCTATTTATGAGAGTGAATTAAAATATTATGGTGATTTAGATAAAATATACAATATAGGTGATACTATTAAATTACAAGTACCAACTTCTAAACTAGATCAACCAGAAATATATATCAGTCCTTTTATGTTTTTGGTACTTGTTATTGTAATATTATTAATTGGATATATTCCTTATGTATTAGCACAAAATTCAGAATTCTTTGCTGTTGTTATGAGTTTACAATTAGTTAAAGGTGTGTTTTTATAAAAATTGAAATTTATTATATATTGTATTTTATTATTTATTATATACAAATAAATAATTAATTAATTAATTAAATAATTAACAAAATGTCTGAAACTAAAGTTTTAACTAGTTCTAAATCTAGAGTTAGTTCTAAAAAAAGTTCTCAAATGATTGTAAAAGAAGAAGAAGATAACAAATTTATACAAATACCTATCAATCATGTATATCCAACAGTTTATAATGGTATTGCTTATCTACGTTTGCCTGAAGAATATAAAACACTAAATACTGTTACTATAATTGTTAAGCAAGAAGAATAATATTTTATAATTATAATATATAATGGTAGAAAAAGAAACAATTTTTAGTATTATCAAATGGACTGGTTCTATTTCCTATTTTTTGACTGCATTATGGTTTATTTATTGTATTATTATTCTAGATTATTTTCAGAATATAATTGGTGATCCAGATAATACAATAAATAGAAATCAACTAATTTTTAATATAAGTATATATCTATTTTTAACAGTTGCTACCTTTTTATATTGGAGACATGTTTTTAAAAATTTAGACAAATTTAGTATAAGAAAAGGTATTGTAATTTACTTAATATTATCTGTTGTTTTTAATGTATCAATATGGGCTGTTAATACTTATGCTTTTAGTGATAAAAAAATTGAAGAAATAAGCACATAACATATTTATATTATATTGTATAAAAATACATACATATCAATTAAAAAATGAGTTTTTGCGATAGTGATAGTGATAGTATTAGTGTTAGTGATAGTAAAGATGTTAAAAATATTATTACTCTAAAGAAAAAAGAAATATCTAAAGATAACAAATTTAAAAATACTGTTGAAATTTTAACAACAGGTATTCTAATAACTCATTCTTTAGAAGACAATATATTTATGGGTGCCGGTTGTGGAAAAACTACATTGTCTCGACTTATTGAAAAAGAAGTTGAAAAAGAAGGTGGTTCGTGTTATATTTTCAATATAGATGTTTATCGTATTGGAGGTCAAAAAGAAGAACAGATATATAAAAATGTAGAAGAAGTTATGAAAGAAATACAAAAAGATAAGAACAAATATATTGTTATTATTATTGATGATAATTTTGTTAATGATGTTTCTAATTGGTATGGTTATGATTTAAGTAAATTAACTAACATATGTTGTATGCCTAATTTTGACAAAATATTATTTGATGAACTGATTGAACATAAAAATTTTAGAGAACTAAATACTATGATGTCTCAATTTCTTGCTTGGTCATTTAATAACATTTGTGAAAGAAACAATAAAGAAACAGATAGTTTTGTAAATCCAGTTTTAACAAAAGAAGGTGATTATTCTGTTATACCTGTAGGTTTTTCTAAAGATAAGAAACAACCTTTTGACCTATGTAAAATAGTTCATTTAACAAGTATGACACCATTATTGAAATATTACAGACAATCTATTGTATATCCTTGTTTAACTTTTCAATTCAAAGATGCAACTGAAACGCTTCGTATAAGAACTCGTAAATATCAAAAATATTTAGATGAAACATATCCATTGTCTCTACAAGTTAAAAACATAATGGATGAAATTAAAGTTTATTTATAGAACATATTTTTTCGTAATTTTTTTTATTTTTTGTATACATTTTATAATATATATCTTCAATAAATTTTACATATGTTGTTTTATTTTTCATATACATATTAAAATATGTTCCACCGTCTAAATTTTTTTTAGATAATTCATCATCTATATATTTAATTAATTTTATCATTTTTTCATATATTTCATTATAAATTTTCATTTCTTGTTCAATAACTAATGATAATTCATATATTTCATTATAATACAGCCATTTTAATATATTATGTAATAATGTTTGGTAAATATTTAATATAAAATATATATTATTGATAGAAGAATGTAATTCTTGTTTTTCATAATTATCAATTAAAGAAAAATTAGGATCATATTTTTTTTTTCATCACAACTCAAATTATGTTTATATGATATATTATTTAGATAATCCATATTATTCAACATAAATAACGTTAAACTTTCAGCCAAACCTGTACCATGCTTGCAAGGAAATGCAAACACTTCTGTATCATATGGAACAATTCCTTCGTAAATCTCCCATTCATCCAACATACCAAAATTTGTATATTTCTTAATTAAGGAACAACCTACAAAAGAACCTCTCATGAAACCAAGTATTTTTTGATTATTTAAATCATCTATATCGGTTTCATCTGTGCCTTTTTCCAATCTTGATGTTTCGCCCCTTTTCCCCATATTTCTAATTTCTGCATCCTCCCATCCTGTACTTTTATATGTGCCTTTTATATTCATATTATCATATATACTTTCTTTTATTTTTTTTTCAAAATCATCTAGCGTATTAATTTTACCCATTAGTTTTTTATTATATATTAGTGTTCTTTTTACAAAAAAATATGGTATAGTCCATTGAATATTGTTATCTTTTATTCTATCAAATGTTGTACCTATACCACCTATAGAAATATCATATTCTTTTTCAAATGGTAGATCCCATATATTTGTATTAATATCTTTCTTTGGATCTTTACCCCAATAATCATATGGTATTAATTTAGGATTTATATTCTTAATTTTACAGTAATCTTTAATAATATCTATATCTGAACCAACTAAATCTTTATCTTTCTTATATGAAACAGGAAAAAAATCAGTGTAAGATGCAACATTTAATATTTTTTCAATAGATATTGGTATTTGTATTAATATATTTAATAAATAACAATATATTGTAAATACAACAGATATTTGATTATTATCTTCAAATGTAATATATTTATCTTTAATAAGTATATTTACTTTATCAATTGTTTTAATATTATTAATACTGATGGTATATTCATTAATCTGTTCATCACTATATTTATATAATTTACAATCATTTATAAAACAATTAAGCAATAAATTAATGTAATTATCATTACTCTTATTAAATTTTAAAACAGGTTTTATAAATTGGTTTTGATTATTTTTAAACCATCCATAAAAATTACGACATATTCTGTTTTTTAAAATCAATATTTTTTTTATATCGGACGATACCTCATTATTCACTATATCATTTATGTCATCAAAATTTTTCCTTAATTTATGTATACTTTGATATAATACTTGTTCATCATTTATAATTTCATTATTTATTTTATATACATTTATTTTTAAAATATCTCTCATTAATTTTTTTTTATACTTATTTTTACCATCAGCATTATCCAAAACAAATAATTTATCCCAATCATTTTTTAATTCCTCAATTATAAGGGGAACATAATATTCTGTACACTCGTTATTAACAAAAAATATGTTCCCTTTATCTGCCAACATAGTATGTAGTTTATAAATTAGAGAATAAATATGCTCATCAAATATAAGTTTATTAACACTATTTTCTGTATTTAATATATATATATTATTATAACACATTTTATCATATCCATCCAAATCTATAGTTGTATATTTTCTTTTGAGATTGCTTGATTTAATATATTTTTGTATTGTTTTTATTTTATCAATTTGTGTTGTTATTTTTGGTTTAAAATCACCTATATATAAGTTATCACTATATTTCAAATCATCATTTTTAAAAAGCATAATATATTTTTTATAAACATCAATAATATTATTCACGTCGGTTAATGGATAAATATAAATCATAGAAAAGTATTCACTTTCTATCATATCGTCTACCAAACCATCTATTAAAAAAAAATCTTTATTGATATTTGTTTCGTTATAATTTTTACCATATACATCATAAATAATTTTATTGATTACAAATTTATGTTTAATATTAATAAAATAATATTTCAGTATATCTAAATATACTTCATTTAAATTATTTAAAATAATACAACCTGTATCTTTTAATACTTTATTAATTTTTTTAATAATATTTTCTATTTCATATATATGAAAATCTATTTTTTTATTATTATTATCTAATTCTGGAAACAATACACAGTCATATTTATTTGTATCTGGTATTTTTTTATTAGTATTATTATATTTACAATTTATATATTTACCATACGTGTCAAATTCTTTTTTATCTAATTCATTATTTTTAATATAATTATCTATTATTTCATCAGTACTATCGTTATGAAAAAATACTAAACAATTATTACTATCCATATATTATTATATATATATTTATTTATAAAGTAAAATATGTATTTTATTACAATTTGATGACATACATTTCATATATATATATCTACTATTTTCAGATACATAGAAACCATTAGAATCATGTTTTACACCTGTATAACATAATTCGGTTCTATCTGTGTATGAAAATCTTGAACTACCTGTATAAAAAGCAGTTGGATGTATTTTTTTAACAAGTTCTAAATATGTTAAAATTTTATTATCATTTATTGGTGATGATTTAGTTTTTATAGACACTATTTTGTTTTTAATTGTTATCATATTTTTATGTTCTTGTTCAGGTGGTTTTAAAATATAGTAATCATCTGTATAATGTGTAACTATATATCTTAAACATTCTTTTGTACCTATTGAAATAACATAATTTCTGTCTATTTTTTTATAATCATATGGTATCATTGGTCTAAAATCATTTATTTTGTTTGAAAATATTGTTCTAAATTCTCTGTCTAAAGTATATACTAATCCATCTATTTTATTTGAATAATATTTACTATTATGATCCATCAATGCTGAATATAAATCATATGCTGATGATTTACAACCTTTGACATTTGTTTCATATACAATATTTTTATTATCTTCATAATGGTCTATCACAATATGAAAACTTATTTTAGTGTCTGAATGTGATGATGTTATCATAATTGAACTATTTAATAATTTAATGTGATACCTTCTATGAAACAACATTTTAATATCAAGTATTAGTTTTTTTATGAATTCAACTGGTTTAATATCATCATCTATTTTTTTCCATTCAACATCTAAATATGGTTTGCACGGTTTGTCTGATTTAATGACTTCAAATAAATATCTTTTTTCAACAGGTTCTTTCGAATAGATATTCCAAAAATGTGTCCAATTATGTATTGGTAAAAATCGTCTATATCCGTTCGAATCCAATATTTGTATAATTTTAGTATATTCTGGTACTTCTTCTATAAATTCTTTTAACACCTTTTTGGATGAACAACCTGAAAAAATATATGTATCATATTTTTTAAGTTTTGTAATAGTACATATTCCTGTTTCACCTTCAAGTTTTAATACATCACCTATTTTAATATTAAGTATTTGATCAGATATTTTATCAGATATTTTATCAGATATTTTATCTAATTCTTTATCTAATTCTTTATCTAATTCTTTATCTGGACTATTCTCAAGATATTCATATTGATATTTATCGTATGAACTATTATCATCTGAATTATTTTCTAAATATTGATGATTATCATCTAGACTATTTTCTGGACTATTATTATTATCAACTGAATCACTATCATCATCTATAACTTTTTCCTCTGTATCTGTATCCTCATTATCATTATTTTTATCATATTTAAAATCTTTTAATAAATCAAAATCCATAAGTTTTGCTGAACTTTTATCAAAACATATTTTAATGGATTTGGACATTTATTATTATATTACTATTAGTTAATTATAGGTTAAATAACAATTAATTCATTTTTTTATTAAGTTCATTAACTCTAAATTTGAGTTCTGATGAAAAATTTTCAAATAATGTTTTTTTTGGTGTCAATACTTGTGGAACAAATTTAGGACATTTCACAAATTTTAATTCAAAAACTTCCTCTTCAATAACTGAATTATAGATATATCCAGTTGAAATATATTTTTTGTATAATTTAATTGTATCATTTGTTGAAATTATCCAATAACCATTATTTTTTTGTTTTAATTCATTTACAGATTTAATACACATATCATTTGTATAAACTATATTGTTTTTGTGTAGATATACTTTTACAATGTTTAAAACTTCATTGAGATAACCATCTGAATTTATACTATCAATGTATAAAACAGGTGTTATAACATTTTTTTCTGTTTTTATAATGGTTGCCATATATATTATATTATGAAAAAAATATATATTTATTTATTTATTTTTAATTATAATTATAGTGTAATATATTATATGGCTGCGGCTGCTGCTAAAAAACCTGCAACTAGTTTATTAAGTATTGCTACATTAAATGTAATGAAACCTTTGAAAAGTTTAAGCAAAGAATATGAAATTTATGAAACAGTATTATGTTGTCAAAATATACCTGAAATAGAAATAATAAAAGATAATGAATTTAGATATGAAATAATACAAAATATATTAAATAATAATGATTTTGATATTGTATTTTTACAAGAAACAATGTATTTTAAATTAAATAAATCAACTACAGCAAAATACTTTTATTTACACAATAATAATAAAGATCTACTTATATTATGTAATAAAGAAAAATTTAATAGTTTAGTAGAAATATACAACTATGAAAATAATGTATTAGCTGCTAAAGCAATTATGAAAAATGGAGTATTATTAAATCTTATAAATTTACATCTTAAATATTTTACTAATATTATTGGTATGATATTAAAATATATTGTTGAAAAATATATATATGATAAAATAATGAAATATCCTAAAAGTATGTTTGTTATAGGTGGTGATACAAATAATACTAATTGGGATTTATTAGATAAAAAACCTTTCAACAAAACATCAGATTTTGATACATCATTCAAATGGGGAGAATGTAGTTCTAAATTTGCAGGAGTACATTTTGGTAAAATATCTATTAAAAAATATGATAAAATATTCACATTAAATATTATAATAAAAAAATCATTAATATTTGATAGTTTTAATGACAAATATATATTAGAATACAAAGATAATACACGTACATATTTACCACCTTATAATGTTGATAATAAAGAATGTATATATACTCCATATAAAACAATGTTTAAAAATAAAGAAAAAAGATGGTTTTCAGATCATCTATTGGTAAAATGTTATATAATAATAGATAATGTTATAATTAATGATATAGACACAGAATATAAACATTTAATACTAAGTGTAGAATATATAGATAAAGATATCCAGATTTTGAAAACTAAATTTCAAGAATTATTTGTTGGAAAAGTAGGTGTTTTACCACAAGTTTTATCAAAACCAGTCTCATCAAAAAGTGTTTCATCAAAAAGTGATAAACAATCAGTTTTACCAATAAGTGATAAACAACCAGTTTTTCCACCAGTTTCACCACAAGGTGTTTCACAATCAGTTTTACCAATAAGTGATAAACAACCAGTTTTTCCACCAGTTTCACCACAAGGTGTTTCACCACCAGTTTTACCAAAAAGTGATAAACAACCAGTTTTTCCACCAGTTTCACCACAAGGTGTTTCACAATCAGTTTTACCAATAAGTGATAAACAACCAGTTTTTCCACCAGTTTCACCACAAGGTGTTTCACCACCAGTTTTACAATCTTTACAACAATCTTTACAACAACAATCTTTACAACAACAACAATCTTTACAACAACAACAATCTTTACAACAACAACAATCTTTACAACAACAACAATCTTTACAACAACAACAATCTTTACAACAATCTTTACAACAACAATCTTTACAACAACAACAATCTTTACAACAATCTTTACAACAATCTTTACAACAACAATCTTTACAACAACAACAATCTTTACAACAATCTTTACAACAATCTTTACAACAACAATCTTTACAACAACAATCTTTACAACAATCTTTACAACAATCTTTACAACAATCTTTACAACAACAACAATCTTTACAACAACAATCTTTACAACAATCTTTACAACAACAATCTTTACAACAACAACAATCTTTACAACAACAACAATCTTTACAACAACAACAATCTTTACAACAACAATCTTTCAAAGATTATTATGAAACTTATAATATATTATTATCATTTAATCGTAATTTAGATGTAAATATAGACCATATTAAAAATTTAAATTTATCTTTTGAAACTATTGATAAAAGTATTAATTCTAATTTAGAAATAGAAACAAATATATGCAATTACCTAGAAAAAAGTATATTACAAATACCTATTTTTATATTAAATATGAAAAAAGAAGAAAATATTATAACATATCTATACAATATCCATAATAATCTTTTTTTATATCTAGTCTCTATTAATATTTTAGATGAAACATATAATAAAAATATAAGAAAAATAAATCAAGATTTTATTAATTTACAAAAAGAAATAGTATTCAAATCAAAAAATATATTAGAAAATTTTTCTAATATATACAGTAAATTAAAAACTATAATAGAAAATTATATTCAATTTAAAATTATTAACAAACAACAACCGGTAGAGTCTTTACAAAAATATACACAACAACCTATACCAATACTTAATTACCAAAATTTACAACCTTTATATATATCAGATATACCACAATCTTTACAAAAATATATACCACTATATCAACAACAATATCAATCTTTACAACAATTTCTACAACCTCAACAAACTTTACAACAATCTCAACAACAATTTCTACAACCTCAACAACAATTTCTACAACCTTCACAATCTCTTTTTGGAGGAAAATATGAAATAAATAAAAAGAAATATTTAATGTTAAAAAATTTATTATAGTTTTACAATATATAAAAATGTCATTGTGTAAGGTTATGTTTTTCTTATTTTTCATTTATATTCTTATGGGATGTATGTGTTATTGGAGACATTGTAAAAGAGCACACCATTATCAAATCGCAATGTTAAATGATGATGATGATGATGAAGATGATGATGATGTTGAAGATTATTCGGTTGAAGGTTTTGGTGGAGGTAGAGGTTCGGGAGGTGGAGGTAGAGGTTCGGGAGGTGGAGGTAGAAGTTCGGGAGGTGGAGGTAGAAGTTCGGGAGGTAGAAGTTCTGGAGGTAGAGGTTCGGGAGGTAGAGGTCATGGAGGTCATTCTGGTCATGGAGGTCATTCTGGTCATTCTGGCCATTCTGGCATCAGATATAATCGTTCTGGTAGATATGGAGGTCGTTCATATGGTTATGGTGGACGATATGGAAGTTATGGTGGTGGTAGATGGTTAAGTGATTGGTGGCCATATTACGATTATCCATATGATTATCCTTACGGATATGGATATGGAGGTGTTTATCCTTGGCCATGGTACTATTACTTTAATCCTTATTATTGGTATTAGTTTAATTTTTTATTATATTTTTATGTTTATTTATTGTTTTTCTAAATAATAAATAAATAAATAATTAAGTACATTTGTTGACATATAATCTAATATATGGTGTAACAGTTGAACCTGTTTTGTGTGCCATAATTTTAAATTTATGGTCTGTGTTTTCAGGATCCCATATAAGTTCAATAACATTATCTTTTACTATATCTCTGTTATTAATTGGAACATAAAATCTAGTTATATTTGGATATTCAACATCTGGAACTTTATATAGTTCTGTTGTTTCTCCACCTGATGTTTTAGTCAGAAAGTTTAGAATACCCTTTTTCATTTTCTTATTAGGTGTTCCTCCTTCAATCCATCCACTAACCCAAAATTCGACACCTACAAGTTTTCCTTTTTGTTGTTCTGTAACAAGATGTTTAAATGAAACCTTTGTTACAGTTTCTTCTGTTAGTTTCTGTATAGTTGTAACAAATGTGTTAAAATTACAAGGTTCTCTGGTTGCTGCACCTGTTGGTTGACAACTTTGACCTGTAGCACATGCTGGTGTTGCTCCTGATAAACATTTCAAAGTTTTGGTAGCATCTTTTGCAGTCTTTTGTGCTGGAGTGTCATATGGCATTTCATGTGCATAACACGCATCTGTTTTAATACGACAAACTGCATCCTTTTTATCTATTTGCTCACACGTGTTGATTTTATACATTTTATTAGGAATTATATTTACAATAAGCCATCCTAATAGAACTCCTATAAATAATATCGATAGCACTACAATTACAATTTTTGCACCTGTATCTGTTCCTGTTCCTCCACCTTTCATAAATTATATTATATGTATATATAATTGTAAAAAAATAATATTATATCTATATATAATGAATAACATCGTAGGATACACATCTTGTAAAAACGTTCAAACATCTAAAATTGTTTTTTATATGTCTCCATACGAAATTCCAGATTTATATGAAGAAATACATTTTTATATAGTATTGGGAAATGATGTGAAATTTGTTAATAACACAATGGTGTCAGAGCATTGTGTTTTGTCTCAAATATTGTTTAGAAATGATATGTTTGCTTTTATCACGGATGGCATACACTGTTTTCCAAATGGTAATATCTATAATTATAAAAATGCTGTTTTACATTCAGAAAATGATTTACCAGCAATAGAAACAATTAATTGTAAAAAATGGATGAAAGAAGGTGTATTGCACAGAGATAATGATTTACCAGCAATAGAAACAATTAATTGTAAAAAATGGATGAAAGAAGGTGTATTACACAGAGATAATGATTTACCAGCAATTGATGATACATTATATGGTGTTAAATATTGGTATAATTTAGGTAAATTACATAGAGAAAATGATTTACCAGCAATTGTTCATATAGATGGTTCTAAACACTGGTACAAAAATGGATTAAGACATAGAGAAAATGAAATGCCTGCGTCCATTTATCCAAATGAAGATACGTGTGAATGGTATATAGATAACATTTTTGTTAAACGTTATATTGGTAATCCAATTGTTACTTAAAATTATTTAGTTTCCACTTCCTTGAACTGCTAAATAAACAGTATTTTTTCCTTTCAAAGTGATGCGCATATCACAATCATTAAATTTTTCATTTGACAAATCACGGTCCATATGTATTAAACGATATACTGTACCTTTTGATAATTTTTCTTGTATCATATTATTTAGATCACCAATTGTAGAAAAAAATCGCATAGTTAAATTAAACAATTCTATTTCACCTAGTGATTGTACACTTACCGGTATGTTTGGTACAAACAAATACATTAATATTTTCAATAATTCGTTTTCATTAAATATACCACACAGTTCATTTTGAAAACCTTTAAATACTATAATAGAATTAAGAGATGACATCTTTTGAAAATGTTTTTATTCTTTTTTTATATAACATATATAGTCATACTAATATATTACAAATTTCAATTTTTTTAATTATAAAAGGATACCTATATATATCTTTAATAATGTCATTTGTTCAAGAATACCATAATTTTGTAGAAACATTTGATAAAATATTTGATGAAATCAATTTGATAAATATGTTATATCAATATTATGAGGGAACATATATAAGTTTTATATGTACTTGTTTTAGAGAAATTCATACAGAATGTTTTAAAAATATGTATAAACATAAAGTTAATTATAAAAGAAAAACTTGTTATACAAGACGTAGTATAAAATATAATAAGTGTAATATGTTAAAAATAACAGGTTTAGAATTAAATAATTACATTGATATGAATATAATTAATGATATTAATATATTCAATAAAATAACTTACCTTAACTGTTCATCTATAAATTTAAATTCATATGATGTTTCAGCTATTAAAGGAATGAAATTTTTACAAAAATTAGATTGTCACAATAATGGTATATCCGATATTGATTTTTGTAAGGATATTATTAGTTTAACACATTTAGATTGTTCGTTTAATATTATTTATAATATTAATGTATTACAATTTTGTGTAAATTTAGAATATTTAGAATGTAATAATTGTCATATTAGTTCTATTGATAAACTACCTAATAATTTAATAACATTAATATGTTCTAAAAATTATATTAAACATTTTAAAAATATTTTACCAAATCTTAAAGTATTTGATTGTAGTAGTAATTTTATTGAAGACATACAATATATTCAATTTTCACCATTAATTGAAACATTAAAATGTAATGATAATTTTATTAGTTATTTAACTGATGATATAAAAGAACTGTATAACCTTAAAAAGTTTGAATGTAATAATAATCATATCAATAGTCTAATTAATTTACCACCAAATATTGTAGAATTTGATTGTAGTCATAATTATATAAAAGAAATAAAGAAAAACAATATGATAACTATTAAATGTTCTAATAATCTTATAGAAAATTTAGATGGTTTAAGTGTAAATTTACAATACTTGTATTGTAATAATAATAAAATAAATTCGATTAGTGGACTAAAAGACTGTACAAACTTAAAAGAATTAGATTGTTCTCATAATGAAATAAAATCACTGGAACATTTGGAATTTACAGATTTAGAAATACTTGATTGTTCTTATAATAAAATAACATCATTGGTTGAAATAAGTTATTTGAATACATTAAAAACTATCATATGTAATAACAATAACATTACTTCTATAAAAACATTAAAATATCTTAAAAAATTAAGACGTTTAGAATGTCATAAAAATAATATACTTTCATTAGATGGAATACAAAATATGGATACATTAAAAGTTTTGTGTGTTTCGTCTGATATTTTAGATAACTATGAAAATAAAGCCATTTTAATTGATATGAACTTTTGTTAAAAAATTGAAATTTATAATTATATAATGTTTTCATAAAGGATTGTATATAAAAAAAATTTAACAAGAACAAAAACAACAAGTTCTAGAAAAAGAACAAAATGTCGCATTTATTACGAAATCTTGACGCTTTTCTAAAAGAAATTGGTGGTGGTGGTGGTCTACCTGTTTTTAAACATTATTTGTGTAAACAATTAGGTGTTATTTGCAATATTGCACCAGTACCTATTGAGGATTGGAAAAAAATAACAGAATTTGAGAATTTGTTTTCTAATCTATTTGATGATTTAAATTTGTTAAAAATTTTATGGGAACTTCTTGTTGGAAATGTGTGTATTTTAAATAGTGTTGATCAGTGTGAAATTTCTGGAAGTGATTTAAAAAAACGGATGAAAGCATCTGAAGCACTTTTCGATGAACTATTGAGAAGTAGCAGTAGAAATAGAGATAGTAGAAAGAGGAAAGTTCTAGAAAAACAAGAATCACAAAAATCTCTGACACTACCTAGAAACGTCATATTTGCAGGAAAATCAATTACATATCGTAATGTATTTACAGATTCTCTTGCTGTAAAAGTTGCCATATTTGATAATACACCTGTATATCAATTGAAAGATATTAAATATATGATTAAACTTGATTTTTTAGTTATTATAAATCCTCAAGGAAAACCATTTTCTTTGAAAGATTTAAAATTAAACACTTTACCAAATCTGAAACAACTTTTTTTGATAAATTGTGGTAGAGTTATCAAAGACCTAGATGGTTTAAAAGAACTGGTTGGTCTAAAGACATTGGCTATATCACAATACAATTTAACTGACAGAGATTTGGTAGATATTTATGGATTAACAGACCTAATGATATTATATTTAGAAGAATGTAACATCCGGTCTCTAAATTTTAGTAAATTGAAACAACTAATTATTCTGAGTCTAATTAATAATTATATAACTGATGTGAAACTACCCATAAATTTAGTGTTGAGATTCTTACAACTTAATAATAACAATGGTGTAGTTTTTGATACAAAATCACTTGGAAATTTAAAATATTTATCAACGTTAACATTTGTAAATACACCAATAGAACATCTAAATATGTCATCATTGATAAATAAAAGTACAATATTAAAATGTAATACCTTTTCAGGAGTTAAAACACTAATTGTGGTAGATATGCTTGATTTTACAAATTTTCCAAACGTAGAATATTTAGTATGGTATAATATCAATATTAAATTTGATGTTAAAATACTGGATTTGTTGCGAAATTTAAAAAAACTGTGTATAGTGATTAAAGGTCCTACCATTACAGTAGAAGAAAATACGTATTTAAGAGAATTAAAGCAAATTTGTGATAAAATAAAAGTACTGTTATGTACTAAAATGCTAATTCCAAGTCCTATTTCTACAGCAAAACTTTAATAGTTCTAGTGCATTTTTTTATATATACATCTATCTGATGTATTGATGAATACCAGCTACGTTCCATATATAGTCATCTTTTTGACCTTTTTTATCACTATATTCCCATACTTTAGCATCATATGATGAAACAGTATTGTAAGGAACATCATTTTCATAAGATGAGTACATTTTTAAAGAACTTTTGAATAATTCCAATCTTGTTTTATCATAAATTTCATCATCTTTTAAATCTCTACCAACTTGTACTCCTAAAAAATGTGTTTTTGTTAAAATTTTTTGTAAAACATATAGAATTGTTCCAGAACCTACTATTATCCACATTCTTTTAATTATATCAACATATTTAATTAAATGTTTGTATAATTTTTTGTATAATTTTTTTTTGTATTCATCAAAGTGAAAACCAAATGGTATAATCTTATCAGATTCTGAATTATATGAATCAGCAACTGGATACAAATCTTTCATAGTACCTTCTTTTAAAACAAATTCAGTATTAGGATGGTAAAATTTAGTTAATTCGTGTAGTTTATTTATTTCAGGAATATCTATTTTCTGTGCAACTATTACTAATTTAATATCATTTCTTTTTAACAGATATAAGCAATATGATATAGCAGCAGGAGCATAACCATTTGCAGCACCTAAATATATTAACTGTTTAATTTTATCATTTTTAAGAAATGTTCTAATAACTGACAAACCAGCACGAACTTTAGTCCCACCAACAATTTTGTCATCTAGTATAACATTGTAATCATTTATTTTTTTAATATCAAGTTTTGGATTATACAAGATTTGAGGAACTTTTTTAGATTTTTTATATATGAAAATAGGATGAGGTGACCTTAATTTATTATCTGCATAATTAATACATCCTAAATAATATATATTAGGTAAAGATATGACCCATTGTAAAAACTTTTCCATATATGTTTTTCCTTTTTCTTGTGAAATATAAAGAACCATATGACCATCATATTTTAATAAACCTAATGCTTTTTTAACTGATACTTGTAAAAAATTAGTATACCATTCATCTTCTAACTTATAACTTAAATGACTTTGTCCTTCTACTGAACTGTATTTTTCGTAATCATAATATGGTGGTGATGTATATATTAAATCAAAATCTGTATAATTTATAGTAGCTGTTTCAAATTTGTCCTGAATTAGTTCATAGGTTGCTAAAACATTAGGAATATATGGTGTTAATAATGATATCATATTTTTGTAGTTAGGATGTAAGCATGGATTAGGATCAACACCTACGTACAAATCAATGTTTGACGCCATAGCACCTAATAATCTGTCTCCCCATCCTGATGAAAAATCTAATATTTTTTTTGCTTTATATTTTTCTATAAAATATTTAATTATAGATGGATTATGTATAGAACATTCAACAGTTTCATTATATATTGCTTCTCTCATTTCTGTCTTGAATGTTCTAATATTATCTGTTTTAACTTTTTGTGAAACTATTGTTCTCAATCGTGGTTCATTCTTTTCAAAGTATTCGAGTGGTGTTATATTTTTACCAAAAGCACATTTAGACCTACAATCATCATTAAACATATCACTCAGAATATATGTAGTAAAATAATCACTATTTTTGTAAGTCAAATAATAGTATCCACCGTTATACAAAAAAAATGGTTCTATTAAATTAATATTTCTTTGAGGTATAGTTAATTCATGTCTATAATCAAGTTTATTTGTAAGAAGATTTTTAAATGTTTTTATTTTATCTTCATCTGTATAAATGTTATTTCTATAAGGAAAATCTGTAAAATGTTCTAAATTACTACGTTTTAATTTACGACGACTTTTTGTTAGAAAACATTCATTTAATTCGTCTATATTTATTTTACCAAAATTGTTATCTAATATATCAGGTATATCACAGATATTGTCTTCATTAACATTTTCTATAACTTTTAATTCATATCTCTTTTTCTGTTTTAAACTATCTAGTTTCATAAATGTATTTAAATAATGTTCTTTTACAGAATTTTTATATAGTTTTATTAGAATATTATCTGGATTCATATTCTTGTAAATATAAGACCATATCTTTTCTTCTTTCCATTGCATAGAATAGCCTTTTAACCACGGTTTGTAAAAACTATTGTAATTATACAATAAAGCATTATTAATATCATCATTTGTATAATTTGTATCAGGTTCTAACCAAGGTATAATGCTATATTTATTCGGAATTGTATAGATAGGTATTTTTTTATATACTGACAAAAAATAAAACAAACTTGTTTCATCTGGAAAACTTCCCATATATGAATAAATCCCTTTTTCAGAAAATAAGTCAAATGTTAATTGTTCGTACTCTTTGTATAGTTTTTTTGATGGTTTTAACAATACCATACCACCGTCTAATGAACCTACCGAATTATCAAAATTTGATGCTAGTTCTAGATATTCATCAAATGATAATTTATCTAATACATTTAAATCAATCAATTCAGATTTTTCATATTTAACTTGTGGATAAAACCGAGTTCTATATATTGCAGGTGTTTCTAAATCAAATATGTTATAAAATTCTTTTTTTGCAGGCAACATATCAATGTCTAAAAATAATATCTTATCATATTTATCGTATTTTAAGTTTTGCCATTTATTCGTAGCATATTTAACCCAAGAAGCATACTTTTCTTTAACAAATTTGTAATCATTATTCAATTTAAAATATGATAATTTTATTACATCAACTTTATCATAAAACTTTTTAAGTAGAGTACCGTATTTTTTGTAAATATTTATGTCGCACATTATGATAAGGTCTATTTTTCTATCAAGTTTATTAATAAAACATTTATGTATGTAAGCACATATACACGCAGCTATAACATAATGTTCTTTTAACATACATAGAAATGTTATCGCATATTTATACATATATATAATATTTGTAAATAATAAAATATTGTTAGTATATTATATGTATATATGGCTGAAAGTATAGATTTAGATAAATGGAGTGAAATATATCCGTTTAAAATTAACAATAAAAAAAAACAAAATTTAGAAAAAGGTTATTATTATATAATAGAAAATGGTAATTTTCATATATATGATATTGTAGACGAGATAAATGTTGGTAAAAATAAAAGTATACCTACAAATCTAGAAATATTTCAAAAAAGTGATCGTAATATTCTCAAAATGGTTAATATTCTCGAATTTGATATTAAAAAAATCATACAATATAAATATTATGATGTTGTTATATATCAAAAAAAATATTACATATATTATTATAATATAATAGATATAATTTATGATATTGAGTATTATATTAAAAAATTAAATAATATTAAAAAAATACATTTACATAATTTGTTAGTACATATATTTTATTCATTTTGTAATATTAAATATTTATATGATAATGATAACAAATTAAAAATTTATATTATATTATTTCAAACAAATTATGTAGATGATAATAAAGATTATAATGATGATGGATATAAACAAGATGATATGTATATGAATGATACTATTCAGGATAATATTGTCAATATATATAATAAAAATATTTTATTTTTACTAAATGACTATATTAAACATTTTGTAGATAAACTATATCATAATAAATATATTACTACTACAATAGATATAAAAAAAGAAACACTTAATATACCATATATAATTATTAATGACATTAATTATAGTAAATGGTCAGATAATAATCCTGAATCTGATATGTTTAACATCATTATGGATCCGGATGGTTGTAAAGATATTAAAAGTAATACTTTTATAGAGAATACTTTTGATGATAAACGAATTGAATATGAAGAATTTTTTCTAAATAAAGAAAAATATGATTTAATATTTTTATATGATATTATTAAAATATCAGTATATAAAGATGTTATAGATTATATACAATATTTATTTACACATATATATGAAAGATTATTAGAAATAGAATATATATATAATAAATTTAATTTAACTACAGTAAATATTAAAATTGACATATCTACTGATGATATAAATGAAATTAACGATTATTATGGAACAAATATATATGATATATTAAAGGAATATATAGAAAGATGTCTACATAATGCACATATTAAATTTAATTATGATGATGTATCTACTGAAGAAGATAATGTACTGTATGTAACACTAACTGATAATCATGAATGGAATGATATTGATAATTTATATATATATACTGGTACTATTGGTAAGGATGATTATAATGATGATATACTAAACCATAAATCTATATATAATTTTGACACACCAAATACAATTTTTAATATAGAAGATTATACAATTTACAATATTTTGGAACCAGTTTTAGATATAGATGAATTATCTGATTCTGAAGTAGAACAACCTAAACCTTATGTTGAACAATCTGAATCTGACGTTGAACAACCTGAAACTGATGTTGAACAACCTATAAATCTACCAGATAACATTAAATTGTTTAACAAACAATTTATAATACATTGTTACCAAATGTTATTACACCATATGTTAAAATATGATAAATATTCTATGAACAATATGGATGAAAAAACATATTTACACATTATGGATAAAATGACAAAATTGTTACAAGATGATGTTAAATTATCTGGTGGTCATTTTTATGAACTATATATTAAAAATAAAATAAATTATGAGATTATAAGGAACATAAATAAAACATATTTTTATGATTTGTATGTAAAAAATAAAAGTATGTATATTAGTTTAACATAATTTTTTATATGTGTTTAGGTTATAAGATAATGGCTAATATTAAGCCACCAGAATATATATGTCCATATAATATAGATAAAGATGAAAGTAATAAACAAGTAGTATATTATGACACATTTACAAATAAATGGGAAAAAGTACATGTTTTAAATTCAAAATTATATGGAATAGATACGCTAAATAAAACTACGGGTACAAATGGTATTTATCTTATTAAAAATAATGAGGAACATATACCATTCACTGATCTTATAAATACACAAACATATATACCTATTTTTCGGAAATATTCTAATACAAAAAATGGAATTGTTACATCTATAAAATTGAAGGATAATACATATAAAACTGATTCCAAAATTTCTTATTATTTATCTTTCAATGATTTACCTTTAAATGATACTATTAAATTTAATATTGTTAATAAAAATGGTGAACTTTTAAAAATCTCGCCAGACAGAATTGATGTACAACAAGATGGTAAATTATGGTATATGGAAGATAAAAAAAAACCAAACGAATTTGATACACAATTTGATAGAGGTGATATAAAAATAGACAGTTTCTCAAATGAACGATATTATGAAATATCTAACATCGAATCAACAGGTATTAATACAATAAGGATTGATAATTATACAAGGTCAATTGAAATAAATGATATAATAGATAAAAATATCCTGTTAAAAAAAATGGATGGTAGTAGAGTAAATTATTATTTAATTAGTTCTTCCAGTTCAGACAATATAAATATTATTGTTAAAAATATATTATATATATCAGATCTTGCTAAAGTATTTCAAAAAAAAAATGATGATAATATTATAAACACATTTTTAAAAAAAATATATACGGATGGTAATTATATTGAACCTGATTTCTTTTACTATAATTATGAAGATAATTGTATATATTATTTCGATAAAGAAAAATATATTCTAATAAAAAATATAAATTTAGATAAAATACAAATATATGATGAGTGTAAAATTTATAATAATAAAGATACTATATACAAAATTGATTCAACAGGAAATAAAGTATATTACATATATATTTTAGATATTAATGATTTAGAAGAAGAAGTTGAAGAAAATATAACTAATTTTTGTAAATATTATATTTTTACAAATAATATAATACATATTACAGATAATGATATTAAATACAAAGATGTTGTATGTTTAAATAATTTATTAAAACATATTAAATTAAGATTTATTGAATTATATTTTATTTTAGATAATAAACATAGTATAAAATTCATCAATATTACTAATCAAAAACAATTTTTCACAGAAATGGCGACTAAAATATGTCACGGATTTAATAATACAATTATAGAAAATATATATACTGATATAACAATTATAGATCGTGTATTTGAATATATCAATAATATATATTCACATTTGTCACAAAAATTTATTGGAAAAGTTGACAATGATACCGATAAAGAAATACATATAAAAGTTTCATTAATTGATAATGATATTTGGAACACAAACGATACAGAAGATTTTAAAATAATGATTAACCCCGCTGTATGTACTGACACAAATAATATATATGTTCAATCATTATTTACACCTGATTATGAATATGATTATAGAATATTTTGGAATGAAATAATATGTAACAATATTATGTACTTACCAAATAATGAACAATATAATACACATAATATGACTAATAAAATTATTTTTGACCATATTTATCGAAGAATGTTGGAATTGAATGAAATATACAATTATTTGAAATATAATGGATTCAATGTATTAATATTTATGTTAAATGATTTTAAATCAAATACATTCGGGGTAAGTGATCTAAGATACGAATTGCGAATATATATAGAATATTGTTTATTACATATATTTGGATATAATCTTGATACAGAACACATATATGATATTGAATATAAGGACAATAATGAATATTTGGAAAAAATAAATGAATATATATATATATGTATATGTCCAACAACACACGAGTTATGGAATAACTCAAAAAAAATTGCTTCTTCATATCCTAATATTTTTGATATTGTTTTTGAAGATGTATCTAGTAGTATTAAAATTAAAAACGATTTTAGAGTTAAATATTATGGTTACTTAAATTTTGAAGAAAAAGAATTACGACATATTGAATATAAATTATCAATCGAACTATTTATACCTTCACTCATATATCATGATATAGAATCAGAAAATATGTTAAACACATACACATATATTGAAAACATTATCCATATTATGAAACTAACCGTTTTACATCACTTAATAGAAATTATGTATAATAATGAAAATTTTAATCTAGGTATGGATATGAGATATGTTAATCAATTGTATGATTATTATTATTTTTCTTTAAAAAAATTTACAGGAGGTAAAAACAAAACTTTAACTTTAACAACTTATTACGACATATATATGAGAAATAAAACAAAATACCTTAATTTTGAAAACAATGTTTTTTATCAACAATATTTAACCAATAAGGATAAATACGAAAAGTTGAAAAAATCTTAGAAAAAATCTTAGAAAAATTCTTAGAAAAATTCTTAGAAAAAATATTTTTTAAAATTCATTCATATAATATATGAATGAACTTATCATTAAATGGTTTAAATTGCTCATTGTTTGGTTAAATTACAATATTAATAATATTAAAAAAGGTAATGACAAAATAAATTATTCGTACAAGTTAAATACTATTGAAAAAGCATTAAAAATAATAATGTCATTTGATAAAAAAATTATGGACGGAGAACAGTTAAGACATTTTAAGGGGATTGGAGATGGTATTGTTAGTAGGATTAATGAAATTTTAGATAAAGGTGTTTTATCAGAAGTTGATATATCTGTTAAAAATTTAGAATATGTTGATAGTTTAACAAAGGTATTTGGTATAGGTAAAATTAAAGCATATGAATTAGTAACCAAATATGGTATAACATCTGTAGATGATTTGAAAAAACATTTAGACATATTACCAGAAAATATTATTAAAGGTTTGAAATATGTGGATAAAATTAATGATTCTATTCCAAGAAAAGAAATGGATGAAATATATTTTTATCTAAATAGTTTAGCAGGTTATTTGGACAAAAAAATTAATATTGAAATGTGTGGTTCTTACAGACGAGAAAGTGATTATTCTGGTGATATTGACATTATTATTAGTTCCAAAGATGATGACAAGACTATATTAAAAAAATTTATTGATTTATTAATTGATGAAAAATTTATAGTTGAGTCATTTACTTCTGACAATGTTTCTACTAAATATATGGGTCTATGTAAAATTGATAATTTTATTAGAAGAATTGATATTAGGTTCATTAAAATGAAATCATTATATACTGCTAAATTATATTTCACAGGTTCAAAAAACTTTAACCAACAAATGAGAGGGATTGCTAAAAGTTTGGGTTATAAATTAAATGAATATAATTTAAGATATTTAAAAGATAACAAAAGAATTAAAATAAATAGTGAAAAAGATGTGTTTGATATTTTAGGTATGGAGTATGTTTTACCTAAAGATAGATAGATCTATTTTACTATTTATTTTAATTTTTTGGTTTATCAATTTTACGAATAATTTTTTCTATTTTATCTACATTAACTAAATCTTTTAGGTTAATTATTATTTTTTTATTTTTTTCTATTCCATTTTTTTTTAAATATTGTATATAACTTTCATATATATAATTATAATTATGTATTTTTATATCTTCAACCACATTTTTGTAATTATCTATAAGAAAATTAAAACATTTGTTAATATACACTATTAGTACAGATTCAAAACATAAATGAACATTATATGGATTTAATGGATATCTAAATATTTTACTTAATTTATTTTTACTGTTTAACAAATATTTAGTAATATTACAAAATGTAATATTATATTTTTCACATTCTTTTTCTAAAACATTATTAAAATTATTAACTCTGTATAATCTATTAGAATATTTAAGTTCTTTTTTTATAATTATATTAGAAGTTTCTTCATCTAATACGCCATATGTGTATATCGATTTCCTAAAATTATCACCAGAAATTATATTTGATGGAAATACACTACATATATATTTATTTGTAATATTTTTCAAATTACTAACATATTTAACATATTGGGCTGCATTTAATAGAATATTTTTTTCTATTATTATATCGTCAACATTATCAATATACTTTTTTTTAAAAAAATAAAAATTACAATCTGGATTTCCAAACACAAATATTCCATTATCATATTTATTATTTTTTAATGTTTCATTTATTATGTGATAATTTTCATTTTTATCTAACAGACCTTTAATCATTGCACCTTTAAATTTCATTATTTTTAATTTATCACTTTCCAAAGATATAAATATATTAGAAAAAGATGAACCAAATACAATAGTATTCATTATAATATATATACATATATATAATTTTAGATAAAGACATAAAAACATTAATTTTTATAATGTTTAATGTCCTAAAAAATGTTGAATATATCACAATGATAAATTTGAAGAAGTTAACTGATGAAAATAATGTTATTAAAATTGATTATTATGATATGTTAAGACAACCAATTAACCTTGAATCGTATGTTAAAGTATGGACTAAAAATAATGAAATGATTATAGATACATATAATTCTTGGTTTCAGGATGTTGTTTTACAATTTAGGGTTGAAAAATTATTTGAAGGAAATAATGTTTCATATATTATCAATACTGGTGAAAATAAATGGTTAAAAATTAATGATGATAATGATTTTTATGTTAGTATACATATTATAGATGATACGTTACCAGATATGTCATATTATGTTAATATTTGTTAAAAATTAATGATGATAATGATTTTTATGTTAGTATACATATTATAGATGATACATTACCAGATATATCATATTATGTTAATATTTGTTAAAAATATATTTTAACTATTATGTAAAATGTTTTCCATATTATATATATATATAATGTTGAAAAAATTAGAAGGTAGTGATAAATTAAATTTCTTAAATGAAATTAATAAATTTTATAATTATGATGAAAGTATAATTCAAAAAGCATATAAAAAATATAATATATATGAAAAAAAATATGGTGATACATTAGTTAAAATTAGTGAAAATACAAGAAATGAATTATATAAATTACTCGAAAACACTGTTAAATTTTTAAATAAAAAAAGAATAGATTATTGGTTAGATGGTGGCACTCTATTAGGTGCATGTAGAGATGGTAAAATGATAGATGTTGATGATGATATTGATTTAGCAATTCCATACGATTCTTATATCAAATTAAAAGAAATCATAAAAACACTAAAGTATGATACATTTAAAAAAATGTATATAAGTAAAAAATATGATATTGGTTTTACGATTAAACCAAGAAGTAAAAATAGTATTATAGATGATGATCTATATAAATTTCATATTCATTCACATCTATTAAATAATGATAATTTGTTTTCTGATTTGTTTTTATACACAAAAATAGGAGATAAATATGTAATAAACCATAAAATGTGGAAAGACAGAAATAACTTTAAAATAAAATATATGTATCCATTTAAAAAGATACAATTTGGAGAACATAAATATAACTGTGTAAGAAATCCATATGATTTTCTAAATGATTCATATTGGTTTTGGAAACATCTTAATTTAGCAGACCATTCACATTTAAAAGAAATAACAAATTCTGGTATTAATGACAGGAATAAATTTAATTATTTTTTATTGTCTTAAAAAATTATTACTTTCTAAAAATCACTTAGAATGATATATGAATATATATATATATATAGAACAATGAATTGATTGATTGATTTATGTATATTAAATCAATTTTATAAAACATATATATAATGGTTTTACAGAAACTGCTTAATAAACATATAGACAAATGTTATGATAAATATAAACTATTAAAATCTGTTAGTCTAAGTAAATTAACTGAACTTAAAAATAGTTATTATTCATCAAGAAATACAGAAAAATCAATGTATCCATTAGTATTATATATAATTAAAAACAATGAATTAGATATCAATGTTTATGATAATGATGTTTTACACAATAAAGATAATTACAAAGAAATTAAAGATGATAGATTATCACAGATATTTGAAATGATAAGAAAAACTATTGTTTATGCATTAAATAAAAAAAAAGTAGTTCCTAATACAATTTTATATTTTTGGTTAAGTGACAGAATACCTTGGTATGATAACATTGATAATTTTTTTCCTATATATTTGTTTGCTAAACCTAAAAATACAAATTTTATATTGTTTCCAGATAACACTTTTGAATGTATGACATTTAGTGAAAAATATGAAGGTCAGTGTTATGATTGGGCAAAAACAAAAAAAATAGTAGAAACAAAATGTTGTAATATTACTAATAAAATAAATAAAGTGTATTTCAAAGGAACACCTACAACAAGAAGAAACTCAAGATTGAGAGAAACATTAGAAGAATATTCTAAAAATAGTAATTGGTTAGATGTTAATTTAGATGCATGGCAAAACTATGTTAGTATGGACAATTTTTGTAAATATAAATTTTTGTTAAATATGGGAGGACATTATCCGTGGTCAAACCGTTTCAAATATCTTTTTTTAATGAACTCATTAGTTATAAACATTGATGTTATTTCAATAAATCAAGATAATGATGTATCAGAACCTGCGTGGATTACATTTATAAATCTTATTGTTAAACCAAATAAACATTACAAAAATTTGGTAATGAAATATTATTATACAAAAAATAAAGGAACAGTTCTGGAAGATGCTAGAAAGAAAAACAAAGAAGAGGTTGATACAATATATACTAAATTAGAGAAAATATATAATGAAAAAATAAATGATGAGACATATAATAATATGGTAAAAAAAGGTTATAATCGTGTAAAAAAACTAGATAATAAACATATTTATAGATATGTTTATCACTGTATTGTTAAAAATTCAGAGATTAATTTTGTAGAATAGAATAGAATAGAATAAAATTATAATAAATCAACATCCATATCAAAATATTCTGTTTTATCTTTATATTCAGTTACCATATATTTATAAAATCCTCCATATATATGATATAAATCTTTTTTATATTTAATTAGATTATTTCTCATAATTTTTAAGTCACTATTGTTATCTTTTTTCACAAAATTTTTAATATCTTCAATAAATTTATCTCTATTTTCTATACCTTCAAATAGTTTGTCATATATATTTTTAGAACATTTTTTTCCCCATCTTTCTTCAAAACTGAAACATTTAAATGTATTGTCTGGAATTAAAGGATAATGTAAATTATATGGTGTTGAAAATACAAAAACAGGTATTTCTTTTGTAAAAATATATGGAAAATAATCTGCAATATATATATAAATATGAGTATCTGGTATATGTAAATTATTTTTATTACAATATTCGACTGTTTCATTTAATAATAAATAAGTATCTTCAAATCGTGAATCTTCGCTATTATATTTACAATTCTCATCCTCTACGTATAATTTATTATTTTTAAATATATATTTACATAATTGATAATCAGACATAACTTTATATATTGATTTTTTCATTTTTCTTTAATATATGACTCATAATCAAAACTTTTATCATATTTACTAAAAATATGTTCATAATATTTATGAACATGGTCTATATATGTTTCTTTATTATCAAATATATTTTGATTATTATGTAGAATGTTTTCCATAATATATTATATACAGTTAAAAGATTTAGCAAAATTATAATTATTTATACTTTTTGGAATAGTTATGTGAAAGTTATTCTATTGATTGTATCATAGGTAAATGGATACTATAATTACATTTTAACAATCTGTTTTTACCAACAAATTTGTCTTTCATAAAACAATGATCTGTTCTATTAATAGGTGTTGATAAATATTGTTTATTTTGTGGAAAATAATTTTTACTTTGTAAATATTTGGTTTCTTCATCATCTAAAGTAAAATTAAAATCACCAATAATTATATCTGGTTTTAATTCTTGTTCCAATATTTTATCTATCATTTTTAGTCTAATCTGTGTATTTATTTGTGATAACATTTCTTTTTCATCATCATATATTATAAAATAACCATATTCTAAATGAATACATGCAATTAAACCATAAATAGTATCTAATATAATTATGTTTTTATTCATTTTACTAAATTTAATTATATTATTGTAATTTGTTTCTAATGTGTAAAATTCATTATTATATTTTTCTGTTATATTTTTACCTATTTCCATTAATTCATTTGAACTTAATGTTATATTAAAAATGTTTATTTTATTAATATATTTATTGTTTGATAATACTAATATTTTTGTATTATTATTATCATCAGTATATTTAATATAATTATATAATGAATTTAGTTTATCTTGAATTATATCTAATTTATTATTAGGATAATCAATTAACATAATAATTTTTAAATTTTCATTATATTGTTTAATTAAATTAATAACATTATCAAAATTATCTTTAGTATCTGTCATTAGATTATTGAAATAATTTACATTATATGACATTATATACTTTTTTTTTAGTTTTATATTTTTTGGTTTGTTTTTTAAATAATATTTAAATAAAAAGTATTTATTTTTAATTTTATACATATTTGTTGAAAAGATATCATCATTATTATATTTTAATTCTAAATCACTATATATGTTAATTTTCTTCCAGTTAACCCAACATAAAGGATCTAAATAATCATATTTAGTATTATTTAATAAAGAGTATCCTTTTATTGTAATTTCTTCATACCTATATACACCCCCTATATCCAAATCTGATTTCATTAGTTTTCTAATTATACCATCAATTTTAGGATATTTTTTCAATATTATATCATATAATATATTTTCAATACTATATACAGAATCTTCTATATATATATTATTATAAGGTTTAATATCATTATCTACATATATTTTACAATAGTTATAATTAGAACTATTAGCATAATTATTTGTATAAATGTTTATATTTTTGATTTTTTTTTTTTGATTTTTGTATATGTATTTAATCTTTTCACTTAGTGATATTTTATATCCATTTATAATTTTAAATGTTATCAAAAAATCTTGTTTACCTACATTACCAAAAACGTCTTCTGGTTCATTACTTAATATATCATATATTTTTTCTAGATTATGTAAATTATATATGTCTATTAAATATACAGGTCTATTTATTTTTAATGATATTAATCCTCCATAAAAATTAGAACATAAAGCACAACATATATATTTATTTCCTATCCAAATAGGTTTATCTAATTTTTTTCTACATTCATCATTAAATTTTTTCTCGGACATTAAATAAAGTTCGGCCCGATATATATTAATATCTTTTGGTAATACTCGTATTATAAAACCATCTATTTTTTCTTCATATGACATATCATATATTGATTTATCTGCAACACATATATTATCTATCATATTTTTTTCTAATTTTATTATTTCTTTTGATTTGGTAAATTTTGCAAAACCATTTAAAAATGATTTAGGATAATAAGGTGTATTAACAATAATAATATCACGAATATGTTGAGGTAATTTATCTAATTCTTCCTTCATATCTTTGGGTAATAAATTAACATCAATATCATTTAATTTTTTGTTATATATTATTGGTTCAGGATATTTTTTATTTTCTAAATAGTTATGTATTAATAGTGCAACATCTTTCCAAAATTTTTTATATTCAAATGTAATATATTCGATTATACCATTTTCTTTTTTTCTTTCATTCCAACAAAAATAGATTATATTAATATTGTTATTTATTGGATAAATTAATTCATTTATTTTTAATAAATATTTGTTAGCATCTACACCATATTCAATATTATCTAAATAATAGTTTCTTTTAGGACTTGCAGCATCTGCATATATAAATAATATTCTTTCATTCGATTTTATATCTTTTAATAATCTTTCTAATCTTTTTTTTAATCTATCTATATAATCATTATTAATAGTATAATGTGTGATACCTAATCCAGTAGTCTTATTCATTTGACATTCTGTAACTGTATCAGTTGATATATAATGTTCATTACCCAAATATTTATAATAGGTATATCCAGTAGTCATATATTCAACTGTTCTATCAATACCATTATTTATTAAAATTTTTAATATATTATATACTGTTTTACTAGGTGTCCATAACCGATCAAAAGGATATGAATATTCACGCATTTTTGCATTTAAAATACCTAATGGAACAGAGCATTGTAATCCTATTGGAATTACTTTCATTTATAATATAACAATATATATTTTACAACTTGTTATTTTTGGTATATATTATATAAATATAATATATAATGTTAAAAACATTAGAAGATGAAGAAAAAATGAAGTACTTAAACAAAATAAATAATTTTTACAACTATGATGATACCATAATTAAAAATGTATATGATAAATATAAAATATATGAAAAAAAATATGGTGATACATTAGTTAAAATAAGTGATGATACACGAAATAAATTATATCAATTGCTTGAAAAAACAGTAAAATTTTTAAATAAAAAAAGAATAGATTATTGGTTAGATCATGGTACGTTATTAGGTGCATGTAGAGACGGTAAAATGATGGATATTGATGATATTGATTTAGCAATTCCTCAAGATTCTTTTATTAAATTACAGGAAATTGTTAAAAAATATAAAACATATCCATATCCATATTTACAAAATATAGGAGATATGCATATCAATACGAACATATATATCAATAAAAAATATGATATCAAATTCTATTTTTATAAACCTTGCAAAAAAGAGTATTTAATAGTCAAAGACCTTCCAATTATAATTCGTGTATATCCATATGATGATAGCGATTATAATGATGATATATTTATTGATTTATTATTATATATCAAATATGAAAATAAATATGTATCTAATATTACATATTGGATAAATAAATATAAATTTAAAATTGAACATATGTATCCATTAAAAAAAATACAATTTGGAGAACATAAATATAATTGTGTAAGAAATCCATACGATTATCTAAATGAGGCATATTGGTTTTGGAAACATCTTAATTTGGCATCTCATGCACATAATAAAAAAATAATAAAAGCAGATTACAGAAATAAAAAAAATTATTTTTTATTGTCCTAAATGTCTTTACAAAATACTGCTTAACCAATAGAAAAAAGTTATTCTATGTCTTGACTAGACATTTCTTGACTAGAATCAGATGTGTATTGACTAGAATCTGGAGTGTCTGGTGGTTCTATGTTTTGACAACATGGTTCTCCTGATTTATCAAACGTTCTGAAACAACTTCTAATTCTACCTCTAATGTCCACATATGTCAAATCAATATTGTATTCTTTTGAAAAACTGATTTTGATGACATGCAATTTTAATCTGTCCTCTTTTTCTAACCATAGTGGTATCATATTTATTAATTTTTTGACAAGTTTATCTGGTCTTTCAAATTTTATGTTAGGTAAAGGTATCGGAACCGGTTTTTGTTTCAAAACAATTTCAGTTTCTTCGTCTCTCCAAGAACAAATATAATAGTATGGTGTAGACTTATCGTATTTGTTTGCAGTTATCATTTCATTTTTCATATCTAGTATATTATTTCTGTCTTCAAGAATGGTTAAAACGTGTTCTGGAACACCATTTCTTTTCGCAAATTCAATGATTTTCTGTCTTGACCATTCTTGTAAATACAATACAGATAATTTTGTTTTAGTAATATCTAACAGTTTTTTCCATTCGTCCATTTTTCTTTTATTTTCTGTTTTATGATCCTCAAGAATTTGTATAGCTTCTTTACATTTTTCCAATTGTTCAAATAGTGTTATTTTAGGTTTTTGATGACCTATATCAACATCTATTATATCAACTGTGATTAATTTTTTAATGTTTTCTTTCAAATCGTGATCACATATCAAAAACTCGTTAATTATATCATGGATCATTTTTATAACAATCGATGGTTCTAAAGTATTCAGAAAAGGTATTCCTAGAACAGTGCCATCATCTTGAATGCCTATCATTAGAGAACACATTTCGTATAGTGATATTTTGGATTGTGAATGCAAACAACTAACCAAATATTTAAGCAAGTTCTTTTTCAGAATGTTGTAAATTGATTGTATTATCATTTCATTGCCTACAAATTTACCTTCCAAAATGTCTTTCGATAGACTAATATTTAATTCTTCGAGTTCTTTGTATTCATCATTTAACGTTTCTTCCCTCATTTTGTCAAGGTACTGTAAATACAATTTACATCTTTTTGTAAAATACAATTCTTGTCCTGATAAACTTTCTGTTAATCGTCTTTTACGATTTTTTATAAATGATTCTAGGGAATAATGTATTACTGGATTAAAATTAAATTGAAATTTGCTGAACATTTTAAATATGATATATTTTTAGTTTTAACCATTATTAAATAACATATATAGTTATTTATTTCATTTTTTTTAAAATATTGTTTATTTCTATCATTTTAGAAATGATAGGCACATCATTTGTTAAACTTTCCAAAATATGTCTAATCTGATTAGAAGGTAAGAAAACATTATTTTCTTTTATATATTTATCTATATCTATCAAATTATGTTCTATTAAATAATAAAAAAATGATCTAATAACTTGTATTCTAACATAATTATTGGGTTTTTTAAATATTTCTCCTTTATTAGTCATTTTATCTTCTACATCTAGTAATTTTTCAGTAAATTCAGAATTATTTTCTACTAACTTGTATAATTCATTATATTTTGTATAATCTACATTATGGTAAATATAGTCAACCAACATTTTTTTAAATAATGATGCTACACCTTCTAAATCAATGTTATCATGAACGTGTTTTTCTATTTCTTCAACACTTAATGTATTATCTTTAAATAATAAGGATTGTGATTTACCAAAATCAGAAATAAAAAACAATGTTTTAGTTTTAAATTTAATAATTGTATCATTAATTATGTATTTAATTTTAATTGATTTATCAAATGTTTTATATAAAATGTTTCTATGTAACATATCTTTGTGATACATTAATAATTTGTTTTTTAATATCAATAAACCATATAATATTTGTAACATCATATGGCACCATTTTTTGTCAATATTTGTTTTACTATTATTTTTTAACCACTTATCAATTGTTCCATCTGCAAGATTTGTTATTGTTATCAAATAACCATCTTTTATAAAACTTTTATACAAAATTAATGTATTATATATGATTGATTTGTTATATAATTCTTTTAAAATCTCCATAAATTTTAATTCTCTATTATCTTGATTAACAAAAAATTTAACAGCAACCATATTATCATAACTATACACTGTTCCTTCATCACCTTTACCTAAAAACTTTAATTTATTATATTCATCCATTTTCAAAACTAATTTTTTAACAATATGTGTAGGCAAATCATTGATATATTGATAAATGTTATTTATATATTGCGGATCTATATGTAAGATTGTATTAGGTTTTACGATTGTTTCAAAGATATCTGTTGTTTTAGAAATATCTGTCATTTTAGAAATATCTGTTGTTTTAGAAATATCTGTTTTATTAGAAATATCTGTTTTATTAGAAATATCTGTTATTTTAGAAATATCTGTTTTATTAGAAATATCTGTCATTTTAATAATATTATTAAGGATAAAAAATTGAAAATTAATATATATGATTTCACAAATATGTTAATTAATTAAAATATCTATCTATCAATCTATCTATCTATCAATTTATCAAATGGCCGGAATTGTTAAAATAATTACTTTAAAAAACATTGTTGAAGATATAACATTAATTAATGAAAAAAAAGGTGATATTGGTGTTGGTTTTGACATATCTGGTTCAACACAAGGTCAAATTTTAGAAAAAGAAAAACATATTATGTTAGAATTGTCTAAAACTGAATTTTTTAGTAAAAGAAAACAACATATATATCCTTTTGACAACATAGTTGAACCACCGTTTGAACTAAATGCTTTCACTAAAAGTCGTTTAACTAAATTAGAAGCAAGAGGTTCTACATCAACACATTTAGTTATTCAAGAAATGTTAAAAAATCCTAACATAACAACAATTATTGTTATAACTGATGGTGCTACAGATAGTACTGAAATACAACTTAGATCATTAATGGAAGAAATGAAAAAGAAAAGTATTAATTTTAAAATTATTACAGTATCACTTTCATTAGAAGATATGAGTATATATGATAAAGAACAACTTTGGATAAAAGGTATTGCTGGTATCCAATTTGTAAAATTATGTGGTAATTCAGTTGATGAATGGCAAATATATAATGGATTTCATAAAGATGTTCCACATACATTATCTAAAAGTACGAAAGTTGATAAGAGAAACATTACTTTTATAAATCGTCTTGTACCTAAAGGTTTGTCAATGGTTGGTTTTGTCCATCTATTACTAGATGAAATTAAAAAAAAGAATGGTAATATTGAATTTGATGAAGAAATGTATGGAGAACTATTAATGGAAACTGGTAGAATACTTTCTATACATCATATTGATTTACAATCTGTATATAATATTGAACCTATAACTATCAGATTTCTAGCATTAGGTCATAGTAAATTTGGAGATATTATTAACAAAGATTTTGTTAAAGATATGATAGAACAAGGATTTAATTTAACAAAAAAGAATGAACCTGTAATGAAAAAATCAGATAAGGAATTACCTAAACAAAAACTAACATCTGAAGAAAGAAAAATAGAATTTAAATTGGCTGACGAACATCTTCGTTCTAAAGGTACAGTTCCTTCTACTTGTCTAAATACTATTGGTTTAGATTTAAATAGTTATCTAACTGTATTTAATGAAGGTGCCCTATTTGAAGGTGATATTAAAAGAGGTATTGATATAGATGAAAGATATATGAGTTGGCCAAATTCAACAGATAAAATACATAAAATGTTATATCTACCTGTATTAGACAAAATATTTATACCGTCTAACGAAGAAAATAAGGAACAAAAACAATTACGTATAATAAATCAAGCAATTAGACAAACATTTAGAGAACCAAGTGTTACTAAATTTCCAAATTCTATAAAATCACCATTAGTACCATTATTCTTACTAAACAGGATGGTTAAACTATTTGTTGATGGTATTGATAAGGAAACCAAAACAATGAAGTCTTTACAGAAACTAGCAATAACACAATTGTTAATGAACATATATAATGGTAATGAATATGTTAGTACATTTTACCAAGAATTTCAAAAAGGTGAAATACCACCTATGAATGCAGCGTTTTCTGGAAAAACAACTCACGTATCACTATATAATGAACCTTTAGTAAATTCTTTGAATTTAGAACCTTCACTATGGTGGATAACAATGATGACATTTGCAGGTCTTTTTGAAGAACAGAAAAAACATTCTATAAATATTTTAGAACAATTAGATATATCTGTAGAAACAGAACTTCTTGAATATTTGAGAAAAACATATGGTAAAAAAGTTCCAGAAGAATTTCTTAAAGAAGTAATTGTTTCAGTACCTCCAATGTCTATTACTACATTTAATTTTTTGAATTCAACAGATAAAACATTTAAACTTAAAAATCACGGTAATTGTACTTCAGGTATGATTTGTACAGAAGAAGAGAAAGAAGATATGAAAGCAAGATTTTGTTTCACTTGTAGACAACCTGTTTTTGAAGCAACATTTGAACCTTATCAAGTTCCTGATAATAATGTAATAGTTCAAGAAGCAATTAAAAAATATAGAAAAGTTGATACTGTGCTTGAACAAAAACAAGAACATGTAGAAGTTTTACAACAAGGTTTGCCACAAGGTTTGCCACAAGGTTTGCCACAAGGTTTGCCACAAGGTTTGCCACAAGGTTTGCCACAAAGTTTGCCACAAGGTTTGCCACAAGGTTTGCCACAAGGTTTGCCACAAGTTTTACCAACATATGCGATATTTTTGATTGGTGCTGTTGGTGCAGGAAAAACAACGTGTAGATATAAAATGATAACATTTTTTGAATCACAAGGATGGATAGTTCAACCAATATCATCAGATGATTGGAAAAAACAAAGACTTGATGATAAAAGAAACATTCAAAAACAATTAATAGAATTTGATAAAACTGCACATCCTAAAAAACTAGTTATTTTTGATTTGTGTAATCATAATGGAATTCAAAAAGAAATGTTTAAACATAGTATTCATAAATACAAGTCAATTGGTTTTATGCCTAATTACTATGGAGAACATTTTATGGACTATGCATCGTTCTGTCTTGAAAATGTTCTTAACAGACCCAATAAATTTACAAAAGAAACACCATATTATTTAACACCTATAGATGCAGGTGTTAAAGTATGTATTGATGTTCTTAATGGAAGATGTCAGGGAATTATTGCTAGCCAATATATTAAAGAACCATTTGTTCCATTTAACACTAATTTATCAATTATCGAAATTAAAAGTGTTATCAAAGATGGTGCAGAAAGATATAGACAATATCTATTAACAAAATCAATTGATAAAGATATTGCTAAAATATATTCTGAATTCTAAATAAATAAATCAGTAATATCATCATATATTTCATTTATAAGTGTAGAAATAAATTTCATACAATTAGCAATACTTAATTGATAACAATATGGATTATCTTTTTCTTCTGACATTCTACTTACTAATATATTCCAACAGTTAACTGTATGTTCATTTCTAATAGGTGCTTGTAAAAATACTATACGTTCTACTACATAATCACATATTTTAAATAATTCGTCATTGATAGTTACATTATTATTTATTTCTTGTTTAATTTTATCAATGTCTATTACTTCATCATAATCTATACTATTCTTTTTATCCAAACTTTTCAAATTGTTTTTAATTTCTGTCAATATCAAATAGAAAAAATCATAATCTTTATCAATTAAATTCTCTGTTAAAGTATTCCAAAATATACTTCTACAAGAACTGTCAATATTATCATATATTTTTTTATAAACATTTAGAACATTAAAATCAAAGTTTCTGTCAAATGATTTTATAAAATTTTTAATTTTATTTCTATGAACATTTAGATAAAACAAAACATCTTGTTTTTGTTCTTCTGAATATTTATTACTATCAGAAATCTTATTTATAGTTGTTTCATTATCATACCATTCTTTAATAAGTTCATCAATCTTTTTTTTCTTATCTAGAGTTATAAACATATTAAACATAACATTATATTCACTAAATATGTTTTTGATTACTTCATCATCTACTAAATCATAACATAAAATATCATTAAATATTTCTGTAATTTCAACAGATAATCTGTATAAAATATTTTCATAAGATTTTGGATGTTTTTCAATAAATGCAATATTAACAGATAATACATGTTCTGGATGTGAAGAAATCATATATGCTGACAATACTTTTTTTTCATTACAATGTATTCCATATAACCTGTTTAGTTGGTATAAAATATGTTTGTATGAAAGTAAAAAGTTTTCATTAGTCATTGCTAATTTAATTTTTATATAATTGTTTTCTGATGAATTTTTAGACATATTATATATTGCCATAATAGTATCTACATTTTTATGAACTGTTTTTATAAATGTATTTTTTATTACAGAACGTTGTTTTTGTTTTATTAGGTTCATAAATATTATAGTGTTTTATTTAAAAAAAAGATATGTCTTACTGTTTTTTTGTAGATTTTTTAATTATATCCTTAACATTTGCCATAAGATTATCTATATTATTATCATCATCTTCTAAAAATGGATCATCTGTATCCATAATACTTTTCTTAAATGGTCTAAAAATTATTTCTTCATCTTTAATTAATTCTCTTATTTTCTTACTATTTGTGCCTTTTTTTTCTATTAATTTGAAAAAGAAATAACTCTCTGGATATAGTCTTAATTTATCAACACCTTTCTCTCCAGCTGTATTTCTTAATAATTTTGTTTCAATATATTCAATATAACATTTTTGTGTATCAACAAATGTTTTGCCTTGTATAGTTTCTGTTCCTTCACCTGCATATTTTATTTTTAATATAAAACAAGGACTGTTTATAGGTTGTCCTATGTTTTTTATGTAACGAATAATATCTCCTTGTTCCAATCTTGATGATATATTATATGGTTCAATGAACTCATATCCTTTATTCAAAATAGGATATTCTTTTTTACATTTATCAAAGAACTTGTCAGGATTAAAATTTTCACATTGTTTTTTAAAACCTTTAAGAATTATGTCCAATGATATTTCCATTAATTAATATATATATAAACAAATATTTATAGAATTTCAATTCTTACAAATATATATTAAACCATACAATAAAATATATAAAACACAAACAAAATATATATATCTAGATAAAGATGGTTTAACCAAAGATGGTTGAACCAAAGATGGTTTAACCAAAGATGGTTGAACCAAAGATGGTTGAACCAAAGATGGTTGAACCAAAGATGGTTGAACCAAAGATGGTTGAACCAAAGATGGTTTAACCAAAGATGGTTGAACCAAAGATGGTTGAACCAAAGATGTTTTAACCAAAGATGGTTTAACCAAAGATGGTTTAACCAAAGATGGTTGAACCAAAGATGTTTTAACCAAAGATGTTTTAATCAAAGATTGTTCATTTACAGACTTTTTTTCAGAACTTGCTAAAGTATCCATATTTTGTGTTATAGGATTTAATAATTCAGATGTTAAACCAGATTTATTTTTTCTTTTTTTTATTTTTTTGTTTTTTTGTTTTAATGGAGATATAATACCAGTTGTTTCTTCTGTTACTATTCTGGATTTTTGAATTGTTTCGTAACTAGGTAAAGAACAAAATGGTTGAACCATATATTGTTCATTTATTTTATTAGAACTTGTAGGACAATATGTCATCAATGATGTTGAAGTAAAATCTTTATTTAACTCTTCTTTTGCGTACTTAATAATATGATACATAACAGGAAATGGTGTTTTATTACATATTGACGACATATATGGATCAACAACATCTGATAAAAATATATTATATTCTTTATTCAAGTCATCATATAATTTATATAATGTTTGAAACGATTTATATATTTCATTTAATTTACTTGTATTATTTTGTTTAAAAATGTCAAAACTTGTAGGTAAATTAGGTAAAATAGGTAAATTAGATAGAGCAGACATTTTATGAAATGGTTTTTTTTATTCTATATCATAATTACTTTGTATAGTATATTAACTTTCAATTTTTTGTATAAATAGTCTAAATATTTATATACTTTTCATATAATATATATGAATAAGGAAGATAATAATTTTAATAAATGTCATAAATGTAATAAAATATTCAGTTCAAAATCATATTTAAAAAAACACGAATATAAAAAATTTGATTGTGTAACAAAAAAGATAAGAGATAATTGTAAAGATAATTCTAAAGAGAATTCTAAAGAGAATTCTAAAGAGAATTCTAAAGAGAATTCTAAAGATACTTCTAAAGATATATCTAATATAATAGTTAATGACAAAGTTGTAAATAATTATTTTATTTTAGTTGATGGTTCAGAAGAATATGCTATGTTAGTTGGTAAAATTTTTTCTGAAGTTTTACATGAATACATTCAAAAAAAACAACTATTAGAACAAACATAAAAAAAATATATAATAGAATATATATTAGATGTCATATGTATGTGATATATGCGAACACATATTTGGATTAAAAACAGATTTAGAAAGACATAAAATGAAGAAAAATAAATGTGAAACAAAAAGTCAAAAATATAGTAGAGAAAATATTATTATAGATGAATTTGTAAAAAATATTGATAATAATAATGTAAATGATACAACTTGTAAATACTGCAATAAAGTATTTTATAAAAAAAGTAATGTTATACGACATTTAATAAATTCGTGTGCTCGTAAAAATGTTTATGATATGGCAAAACAAGAGGTTAGACCACAAATATTATATGATATAGTAATAGGACAGATTTGATAAATTATTATTTATTATTTATTTGTCTAATATTTCATTAGTATATCTAGTAATCAATGTATATAAATATTTCATAGCATTGTCAAGATTAAGTTCTTTTCTTTTTTTCTTAATGTTGTTTATACATTTTTTATATTTTTCTGGATTTTTCTCAATATCATTATAAATTTGTAAAATATCATCTTTAATTTTAGCCATTTTTGTATCATCTAAATTTTCTCCATATTCTTGGTCATCATATATTAAATGAGAATAATCGTTTTCATCAAATAAATAATCAAACCATTGTTTCCAATAACTATTTTCATTCCATTTACTATTATGAAATGATATACGAATAATATATCTATCCATAAAAAATAGATATTTTAATCTTATAGACCAAGGACGATTTCCAGGTAAATCAAACAAATACTTATAATTTTTATATTCAGGCATTTCCATATAATTAGATTTATCATCAACATTTGTAAATATATTAATATTTAATGGACTTTCTGATATTTTATGTAAATTTTTTCTAAAAAAAGCAGTTGGTTGTCCAATAAAAAATATTTCGTTATCAATTTTAGCAGGTTCATATTTAATACATTTATCAATGATTTCATCAAAATTATATTTTTTGTCTCCAATATGAGCACTTAATATGTCAAAATTAGGAAAAATCAATCCATTAAATCCATCTGGTATTGCCCAATTAAAAACAGGAATGTCCTCACGCCAGAAAAAACCATCTGACATATTAATAAATAAAAATGTGTCTTCTATTTTGTATTTACTTAGAAAATATGTAAATATAATGTCAATATAATTTGTTCTATCATATAAATGTCGTATTTTTGTTTCTCTATATTTTATTTCATAAATTTTGTTGTCTTTAATTATAACACATACTAAAAAAGGATATTTGTTTAAAATTTCTTTATGTTCTGTCAATAAATTATATTTTTTCTTATTAAATGACATAATTTGTTTATCAATGAATTCTTCCATTATTATATATACTTATAATATATGAAATATAAATATAAACAGAAACAGAACCAGTACAAAATAAATTTACAATACACTGATGAAGAACCTATAGCTGATAAATCTTCTGAACTTCGATTATTTGAAAAGATTGCACAAAATAATAAAACTTATTCAGCATTAGGAGATGTAACACATGTTACTGCAGGTAAAATATATGGCAAACTTGTATATTATCAGCATCTTTATCACGGTTTTATTTTATCATATATTTGGATTAAAAATGTTATTGATAATATGAAAGATTGTTTATTAATTTCGAATAGAATTAAATTTATTGAAGGATTATTAGTTTATACCACAATTAAAAAAATAAATATTATAACAACATGTATTGATGAGCAATTTGAAGAAAAATATAATTACAAATTAGTACAATTTAAAGAAAAATTTAATAAAAGAATAGTTATCGAACAAAATGTAATAAAAAATATGTATACAAATATTATTATTTATATTAGTGAAGTTATTTACGATTCAAATTTTTTGAATAGTAATATATACTATTATAATATATATTGGATAACAAATGCTTTGAAACACTTAAAAAAAAATGGCAATCTAATTTTTAGACTAACAAATGATATGACAGAATACATAATACAATTAATATATATTATTAGTTCATATTTCAAAAAAGTACATTATGATACATATAAATATAAAACAGATGAAACGTGGTTAAAATATATGATTGTGTTTGAAAATTATCATAATGATAATGACAATAATATTTTTGATGATATCTTAAACCAAATAAACAGAAATAAAGTAATAATAAATATAATTGATGTTAAATATGATGATAAATATAATAAATTTATAAAAAAATTAATGCGTATATTTGATGTAAATAACTCAAAATTCTTTAAATTATTTAACAAACATAAATCTATTATTAAATATATATCACAAAATACAATTGATAAAATGTATAGAGAAAACTTTATGATAACAATTGATAAATGTATTAGAATGTGTGATGATAATAAAATAATAGTAGCATTAGAAAATAAAATAAAAAGTTATAAATATAAAATTAAAATAGCAAGTAATATTTTACAGACATCTGAAATAATATATTTTGATATTTTGAAGAAAACTGATACTGATGATCAAGAATATTTTAGTACTATTGGAGAATATTATATACTAAAAATCTACACTAAATTAAGAAAAAGAAAAGTAATAAAAGAAATAAAACAAAAATTTAATATCAATAAATATATCACAAATTATATAGAAAAAATAACAAATTATAATGTATCAATTGATTTTGTAAAAACGTTTGAATTATTTAATGTATTTAATCTAATAGACAATAATTCTAAAAAAATCAACATATTTCATTTACATAATACTTATGATGAAAATTGTACAAATGCAGTAAAATATTATTTTAAACAAACAAATAATAAAACCAATATTAATTCAAAAATATATTTAGATACTGATAATTTGAATGACATTATCATTAAAAACAAAAATATTGATTATTGTTATTTTGATTGTAATAAAAAAAATCCTATGTATTTATTGTCATACATTATTACTAGTCTAAAAATATTAAAATTAAGTTGTAGTTGTGTATTTAAAACTCATATATCAAATATTAATTTTCAAATATCATATTTTAATTTATTAGCATTATTTTTTGAACATATTTATGTGACAAAATCAAATCTTGATACGTTTGTAAATGATGAGATATATATTATTGCAAAGAATAAACAAAAACATATTGACACGAAAACATATAATAAGATTTTGGATAATATAATATCGAATAATGTAAAACTTGATATTGAACCAAATAATATTATATATAAGTCATTAATTGTTGTTATAAATTCTCACATAAATATTATGAATATGATATTATATTATTATGAAAATCGTGAAGTATTAGATATGCATTTATTAAACATTGGACAGCAAAAATATGATTTTATTCGTGATTGGATTCGTATAAATAAAATGGATATTTGATTTTTTATTTAGAAAATGTATTATTTTTTAGTATTTATTAAGTGTTTTTGTATAATTTTTTATTATTTTTTATTAAATTTTGTTTAATCAATATGTTTATATTCAAGAATATTAATTTTATAAGAATTTTTATAAGTTTTTTGATATTAAAGTATATATATTTAATAATTTCTATTACATATTTTGAGAAAATATAGGATTTTTAAGAAATCATTTTGGGGTGTCGACCCCTTTTTTTTTTACATAATTTTGGGTTTTACATAAAGGATATTAGTTTAATAAATTTATGTAATTTTTTACATAATTTATTTTATATTATATACTTTTATTTTACCGAAATTTTCGGTAAAACTGAAATTGAGAGCAAAAATGATTAAAAGTATAATAGTTTAATTATTTAATTCTTTTTTTACATAATTTTTACATAATTTTTACATATTTTCTTTACATAATATTCTTTTTTTTATTAATCATTTAAAATATGTTGATTATTTATTATTTTTTATTAAATTTTGTTTGATCAATATGTTTATATTCAAGAATATTAATTATTTATTTAGAATTAGTTTTATAGATACTAAAATGTATTGTTTTTAGTATTTATTAATTGTTTTTGTATAATTTTTTATTAAATTTTATTAATTTTTGTTTAATCAATATGTTTATATTCAAGAATATTAATTTTATAAGATTTTTTATAAGTTTTTTGATATTAAAGTATATATATTTAATAATTTCTATTACATATTTTTAGAAAATATAGGATTTTTAAGAAATCATTTTGGGGTGTCGACCCCTTTTTTTTTTACATAATTTTGGGTTTTACATAAAGGATATTAGTTTAATAAATTTATGTAATTTTTTACATAATTTATTTTA